>Ga0255047_10001211_pt1 | contig 19257 bp, 24 predicted proteins | sample JV7_2_1_MG_FD_183640 | JGI IMG/M metagenome (GOLD analysis project Ga0255047, IMG submission 183640) | Seawater microbial communities from Jervis Inlet, British Columbia, Canada - JV7_2_1 | ecosystem: Environmental > Aquatic > Marine > Inlet | place: Canada: British Columbia | collected 2016-10-06 | reverse complement strand
TGATCTGTTGAACCGGCTGACGCGCGACGAGATCAAGACCCAGGCCGAGAACATGGTCGCCAGCATGGCGGTCTATTACCCGGCCATCCTCGACGAATACGAGATCGCCGACTGCCGGCTGAGCATCAGGGCCATGCCGCTATCGGGTGCCGACACCCGGCTGGTGGACGTGGTCAAGGTCGGCAAGCGGGCCTTGCGGGTGCGGGCGGGCAAGATCGACGCCATCATACATGCGGAACGGCTGGTGAAGGAGATGATCGGGTGATGGGCAGGTGACCATCTGCATAAGCGGCTGGCGCAGCAAGATCGCCGAGGAATTCCGCACGTTCCTGCCGCCGAGCGAACAAACGATCTGGGGCAAGCCGTGCGAGCCTAACTTCCCGACAGCCGAGCGCTACCTGTTTTGCAACGGGTTGCTGCGTCCGAAGCGCGCGGGGGACCAGACCCAGGCCGAACGCGACGAATCTTGGTTGGTAAACTACATCAGCATCGCCACGCAATGCGACTGGATCTTCGCCCACAACAGCGCGGCGCGGGTCTGCATCATCGGATCAGAGAGCGCCTACCGGGGCAGCTTCGATGAAATCTACACGACCAGCAAGGCGGCGCTTCACAATTACGTCACCGGCAAGCGCTTGCGGACATGGAGCCAGCAACTGGTCTGCATCTCGCCTGGCATCATCGAAGACGCCGGCATGACCACGCGGCGCCGGGATACCGGCAACCTCAACCGGCGCCGCAGCGAACACCCGATGGGCCGGTTCGCCACGGCGCGCGAGGTTGCCAGCTTGGCGCATCATCTGCTCTACCACCAGCCATACGTCAGCGGCACGGTGGTCAGGATGCACGGAGGGCTGAAGTGAAACAGCGCGTCTTTACGCTGATGTGGGGCAATGCCTGGGAGCGATACGGTCAACGGTTTTACAAGGGCTTTCGCGAGCACTGGCCGGGCAACGTCGAATTGATGATCGTCACCGACCGCGATCTGCCGGCGCCTTGGGCAACGCAGGTCCAGTTGAAAACGATCGACGGTTACAAGCAGTTCATGGATAAATGGGGCGGTCACAACCTTGCCCGCGGATATCACAGCCCGGATCGGAAGGCCCAGGACAATAAGCGGTTCTGGAAGCACGACGCGGTGAAGTGGGCGCCGCAAGGACTTTGCGGGCTCGCCGGCCTGGGCGGCATGGGCGACGGTGATCTGCTGACGTGGCTTGATGCGGACGTGATGACAATCGCGGACGTGCCGGCTGGCTGGGCGAACGTGCTGCTTGACGGGCACGACGTGGCTTGCCTGCAACGTGAAAACCAGCATTCGGAGATCGGGTTCTGGTGCGCCAGGATTGGCGCGGGGACGCAAGAGGCTATTCGCGCTTTCAACCAAATCTATACCGATGGCTCGGTATTCAACCTGCGCGAATGGCATTCCGCCTTCGTATTCGACGCCGCGCTGGCAAGTGTCCCGGCGCTGCGCATTCGCAACCTTGTCCCGCCAGGTGCGCGCGGCAATGTATGGGCACGAACGCCGCTGAAGCAATACACCTGGCACCTCAAGGGCAAGCTCAAGGACCAATAATTTGGATCGATCTGTTTGGATCGGCTGGGATCCGCGCGAAAGCGCGGCCTTCGCAGTCGCACGTCATTCCATCGCACGTCACCAGGCGGTGCGGTTTACTCAGACGTTCGGCGTCGTGCTGGCAAGACTGCGCGAGGCCGGGCTCTACACGCGGCCGACGAGCCGCCGCGGCGCGCAGCTCTGGGATGATATCTCGGACGCGCCGATGGCGACGGAGTTCGCTTGTTCGCGCTTTCTGGTCCCGCACCTGGCGAAAGCCTGCAATGAGAAGGGCCGCAACCCGCGCTGGGCGGTGTTCATGGATTGCGACATGCTGGTGCGCACCGATATTCAGGGCCTGTTCAATGCCTGCCAGCGAGACAAGGCGGTGATGGTGGTCAAGCACGATCACCAGCCCGAGGCCACCGTAAAAATGGATGGCCAAATGCAGACCCTATATCGGCGCAAAAACTGGTCATCCGTCTGCGCCTTCAACATCGACCACCGATCCAACCAGGCATTGACGCCGGAATATGTCAACGCCGCGCCAGGCCGGACGCTGCATTCCTTCGACTGGCTGGACGATCACGAAATCGGCGAACTTGATCCCGGCTGGAACCATCTGGTTGGCTACACCGCGCCGAACCCTAACCCGAGCATCGTCCACTTCACGGACGGAATCCCGACCATGCCGGGATATGAAAACTGTGAGTTCGCAGACGAATGGCAGTCCGAACTCGAACGATGGGCTACCTGAAAGCGAGGCACCATGACACAGCGTTACAAGCGCCTGATGGCGCGCAGCGAATGGGAGCCGACAGGGATGTCGCCGCTTTCCAAATTCGTCGTGCCGGCGAAAAAGATCGACGAGGCCAAGCGCCAGATCACGTTCACGATCTCGACCGCCGGGCGCGACCGCGACGGGGATATCATTGAGCAAGCCGGCTGGCTGCTCGGCGAATACCAGAAAAACCCCGTAGTGCTCTGGGCCCATGACGGGCGACAGCCCCCGATTGCCCGCGCCGAAAGCGTGGCGGTGGAAGGCGGGCGCCTGGTATCGGTCGCGCGCTTCGCCAAGCGCGAGGAATACGAATTCGCGGACACGATCTATCGCCTTTACGTCGGCGGGTTTCTCAACGCGACGAGCGTCGGTTTCGAGCCGGAAGACCTGGAACTGATCGAGGGCGACGAGCCCGGCATGATCGGGTTTCGCTTCCTGCGCCAGAAGCTGCTCGAATATTCCGCCGTGCCGATCCCCAGCAACCCCGAAGCGCTGGTCGTAGCGCGCGGCGCCGGCATTGATGTCGGCCCATGCGAGGACTGGATCGAACAACTGCTTGACGAGAAGAAAGGCGGGTCGCTCGAAGGCTTACTCAACCGGAGTTATATCGCGCTCAAGGGCCGGCTGCATTCGGTTCAACAGGCGGGCATCGCGTCGAAGAACGCCGCCGCGCTCACGGATGAACCGGAGAAGGCGCCGGGCGACGATGACGACGACCGCCCGACGCTGACGACGAGCAGCGGCGGCGAGGCCGCGCACAGCCACACGTTCAAGGCCGGCGATCCGCAGACGGATCCGGGCGGCGAAGATGGGCACGTCCACGCGATCACGTATGCCGAAGGCGGCGACGTGACGATCGAGGGTGCCGAGGGGCACAGCCACGACGCACCCGCGGGCGCGGCAATGCCGGGCGAAGACGAGGATGCCGACAAGAGCGCGGCGGACGCCGCACCAGAGGCCGAGCCGGACCCGGCGGCGGTAGCCCTACCCGAGCCAGAGGCGGCGCCTGTAGAGGCCGCTCCTGCGCCCGCTGTGGATCCAACGCGCGAGTTCTTCCCCGAATACAAGGTCACCGACTGGCCGCAGCCCGGAATGATGATGCCGGTCTCGCTGCTCACCAGCGAATATCGCACGTTCCCCGTCGCGGAGATGGCCGTTCTGAAAGACGAGTGGCCGGAAATCTGGGGGCTGGGATATGGCCCGCCGGAGGACGGGACGGATGAAGATATGATCCGGGCCCGCGAGGCATGGGCCGCAAAGCATGTTGACGACTACGAACTCGCCGACGTTGTGAGCCAGGTGCATCACCTTGTGCGCGGTTCGCGCGGCATCGAATATATGCGCCTGATGCTGTCGAAGGCAAAGGAGCATGTGCAGAATGAACGGGACAAGGCCAAGGGCCTGACTCCCGAGCAGATCGAGGCGATCACCGATCGCGTCGTGCAAGCGGGGGTTGTCCCCGCGATCGAGAAGGCATTTCGGAAATACACCGGGCGCCTATCGTAAATCTGTCGAACTCAGGAAAAGCACCATGACAGATGAAGCAAAGGGCGCCGTCGAGGCGCCGGAAGACAAGGTCGTTGCAACCGCCGACGAGATCATCGGCAGCGCGGCTTTCGAAGACAAGATCGCCGAAGCCATTGGCGCGGCGATGGCGAAACACATGCCGAAGCCGGCGGAACAGCCGAGCGATCAGTTGTTCGCCCCGGCAGCGCAGCGCGCAAAGCCGGAACTTCGGAACCTGCTCGGCGCAACCATCACCGCCATCTATCACGGCCGGAATGATCCGGAGCGTGCAATCAAATACGCCAAAGCCCGCTGGGGCGACGGCAACCCGATCCAGGACCATCTCCAGAAGGCGCTCACGTCGGCAACCACCGGCGGCGCGGTCGAGATGGTGCAGACTACCGTCGCGGCCGAAGTGATCGAAGCGCTGCGCCCGGCCTCCGTGGTCCGGTCGTCCGGCGCCCAGATCGTGCCCAACCCGACGGGCACCTTGCAGATTCCGCGCATCGCGACTGGTGCCGGCGTCTCGTGGGTCGGCGAGGCTTCGGCCAGCAACGCCACGCAGCAGGTCTTCGACAGCGTCACGCTGACGCGCAAGAAGGCCATGATCAAGATTCCGGTTACGAAAGAGCTCGTTCTTTTCGCCAGCCCGGATTCGGAACAGGCGATTGCGGATGACGTGGTTGCGGCGATGGCCGCGGGCACGGACTCGGCCTATATCCGCGGCGCCGCGGGGGGCAACAACCCCGAGGGCATTCGGACCCAGGTCGCGACGGCCCAGCGTTCCGACAGCGCCGGCAACACCGCCGCGAATGTCGAGACGGACATCGGCACGCTGCTGGAAGCCGTCCGCGGTTCGAATGTTCCGCTGACGCCGGAAACGGGCCACTTCTGGATGTCGTCCCGGTCGTTCACCTTCCTCGAGAAGTTGCGCGATGCGAACGGCAACCTGATCTACCCGGAACTGCGCATGGACTCCCCGCGGATCATGCGCTACGCCGTCCACATCTCCAACAATATCCCGAACAACATCGCGCTTTCCGGTCAGTCCCCGACTGGCGACGAGAGCGAGGTTTACTTCGGGCGCGGGCCTTCCCTCCTGATCGCCGATGCGGCCGACATGTCGCTCGAGGTTCTGGAAAATGTCGCCTACACCAACAGCTCCGGCTCGATCGAGTCCGGCGTCGATCTCGACACGCTGCTGGTCAAAGCGATGCTGCTCACGGACATCGCACTGCGCCATGACTCGGCCTGGGCGGTTCTCGAGTCCGTGCAGTGGGGCAACGGCACCTGATAGGGGCCGGATGAACAACGGGCGGGCTATAGCGGCCCGCCCTTCACCCTCGGAATATGGAGCATGAAATGCTTGTCAAACTGAAATCAATCTTCACCGCAGCCGGTGGTGGCACTGCCTATGCCGGCGAGGTTATCGGCGTGGATGAAAGCACCGGCGCGAGCCTGATCAACAGCGGCTGCGCGGCTTTGCACAAGCGCACGATCGAGAAGGCCGCCCACGCGGCACCCGTCGCCAAGCCGATCGTCGATGCGTCCGAACTCAAGGGCTTTGCGAAACTGAACTACCTGCGCGCCGAGATCAAGAAACGCGGGGCGAAGCCGGCAGGCCGGACCATCGCTGATCTCGCCGAGCAGCTCAAGGCACTGGGATGATCAACGGCACATCATTGGCGCCCGTGCGCTGGCATGGCCTGGCGCTGGTCGTCAATGATACCGTGCCGGCGGATGGCTATGTGGTGACGGACGCGAAGAACAATATTTTATCCGGCGGCAATATCCGCACCGGCAAATCCTGGCTTCACCGGGAGGGCGAGGCGGCGATCGTCTATGCGCCCAAGCCTGTGGTGCAAGAGTTGATCCGAACCGAACACACGCTGGATCCGGTCAAGCCGAGGTTGAACTGATGGGACTTGCAACGCGCGCCGAGATCAAAGCCGCCCTGGCGATCACAACCACGGACAACGATGCTCAGATCGACGCGCTGATCGAACCGATGTCCGCGCTGATCGAGCGTGAGGCCGGGCGCGAGTTCGTCACGGCGGGCGGCTCGCCCACGACGCCATTCACGGAGCGCCACCCAGGCGGGGAGCCGACGATCGCGCTGCGCCAATACCCGGTGGAATCGATCACCACTGTGACGGACAAGGCGACGGGCGTTGTCCTGGCGGCTGATCAATATGAACTGGAAGCCGCGACCGGACTGCTGCGCCGCCTCACGCTCGGCTCGCAATGGGCTGAAGCGCGCGCCGATCAGGTGGTCCACTTGCGCGAGAATACGCCGGTTCACCGCTGGGAGATCGTCTACATCGCCAACCCTGTAGTTCCGGAGGATATCAAACTCGCGCTTTATTATTCGATCAGCGCGGCGATCACCGGCGCGGGTATGGCCGGGATGCAGTCGGAAAAGGACGGCGACTATTCATATGTGCGAATGGCGATGCAGACCGCGCCGGGCTCGCTCCCAGCGAACGCAATGGCAATCGCGCGCTCGTATCGCCAAGGGTTCTTTGTCTGATGTCCGGCCTGTTCCTGCCAGGCTTCGCGATCTGGCGGGCCGGGCGCACAGCAGATGGCAAGGGCGGGTGGACGGAAGCCTTTGCGCTTTCCTCGACCGTCACCGGGCGCTTGTCCCCGCTATCCGCGGCCGAGACGCCGCGCGGGTTCCAGGAACGCGGGGTGGTAGCGTTGAGGTTTTCGACGCCGAGCGCCACCGATATCGAAGCGCGCGACGAGGTCCGCAAGGGCGGGCGCACCGTCGTCGTCGACGCGATCCGGATCACATCGACCGGCAAGCGCAAAGAGTGCGTGTGCGAGGAAGTCAATGGCTGACAAATGGCACAGCGAGCGCGTTCTGAAGCGCGTCAAAAAGGTGGTTTCCAAGCGCATGAAGGCCGCAATGATCCACCTGCAAAGCGATGTGCAGCGGCGCATCAGCGTCGGCCAGCCCGTCATCCGTTCGCCCGGCGGCTCGCTGCGCGGCACTGTTCCGGCGCAGGACGCCCCAACGCCGCCGCGCGTTCTCACCGGGCGCCTACGCACCTCGATCACGCATCAGGTTACTGAGGAAGGCAACGAGGTCGTCGGCAGGGTAGGCACCGATGTGCCATATGCGGCGCGGCTCGAGTTCGGTTTCTTCGGCGCCGATCGCCGCGGCCGGAACTTCAACCAGGCCGCGCGCCCGTTCCTGCGCCCGGCGCTGCGCGATACGCTCCCGCGCCTCGTCGCACTACTCACCCGGCCGCGCTGATGGATATCACCCAGGCGATCTATAACAAACTCTCCGCCGATGCGACACTCGCCGCATTGATCGCGGATTACCCGAGCGGCTCGCCGGCCTCGCCCGCCATCTTCACCGGGTGGCCCGTGCCAAAGGACGCAACCCGCCCGTATATCTTCACGCGCGGCGCTGTCAGCGTGAGCAGCTTCGATGAACTGGCGAGCGCGCTCGGCCAGGATATCACGCGCGACATCACGGCGGTCGCCGACAACACCGGCTCGGACGCCGCCATCGAAACTATCGCGGAGCGAATCCGCGCACTATTGCACCGCACCAGTCTGACGCTCCCGGTCGGAACACACGTTATGACGCAGTGCATCAACGGGCCAACAGTGGCCGAGACCGACGACACGCTGACCGGGCGTCGGCTCACTTTCCGCATCGTCGCAATGGAGGCATAATCATGTCTGACACAGAAACCTTTGGGCTGATCCTCTATCTCGGCGATAGTGGCTCACCGAATCTCTACACCCAAGTCGCCGGGGTGACGAACATCGGCGGGCTGTTCTCGTTCGATCGCAGCATCATCGACACCAGCAACATCGCCGATACCGTCAAGACGTTCCTGGCGGGGCAGCTCGATCCGGGCACGGTGGATTTCGAGGTCAAATGGGATCCGGCCGAAACGACGCACGGCGACAGCGCCGGGCTGGTCAATACCATGCTCACGCGCGGCCTATTCAGTTGGTGCCTCAAGATCCCGGCATCGACAGCCGCGGGGGCAGTGCCGACGTATATGTATTTCCAGGGTGTTACGGTCTCGCTCACGCCGGCCGGCGCCCAGGATGACGTTATCCGCGCAACCTGCTCGATCAAGATGAGCGGGCAGCCGGTCTTCGTCGCCAATGCGCCCGCTACCTGATGGCAGGCATCAACAAGCACACCGGCACCATCACGGTGCCGGTGGCAGGCGAAGTGGTTTCCCTGCGCTTCGATTGGGAAGCCATCGCCGCGCTTCATGGCGAATACGGCAAAGAGTGGGAAGGCGAAGTGCAGCGCATTCTCGCCGAGCTTGATGCGGAAGGGCTGGCGAAGATCCTCGCGATTGGGTCGGGCCAGACAGCCGAATGGTGGATGGAACAATCGCCGCCGTTCGTGCCGACCGCGACTGCCGTGCAAGCCGCGCTGCGCCTCGCTTTCTTCGGCGCCGGGGGGGCTGACGATCGCCCTCACCTGGCCCGCCAGTTGATGACCCTATTGTCGCGAGTTGGCAAGTCTGGATCAAACTCGGCGGGCGAGCCGGAGACTTCTGGGGCCTGACGCCGTGGCAATCGCTGATCGCTTCCGAAGCGATGGGCGAGAAGCGCCACGACGATGCCCGCGCGCTGATGTCTGCCGCCTGGCATAGTGCCGCGTTCCAGCGCGCCAAGCGAATGCCGCCGCTCGCCCGTGTGATCGGGGACACGGAGCGCAAGGCGAATTCGACCGATGAAATCGTGCAGGCGCTCAAGATGAAATTCGGGGTGGCAAATGGCTGATCTTGGTGAAGTAGGCACAGCCAGCGTCGGGCTCCGCGCTGATGGCACAAAGCTGAAGGGCGATCTCGACGAAGCCCGGAAACAGACTGGCAAGGCAGGCAAGAAAACCGGCACGCTCTACGCCCAGGAATTCGGCCGCTCGGCCACGTCGGGATTCAAGACTGCCCTTGCGGGGCTCGTCTCGCTGGTAGCGGTCAGGCAACTCGGGCAAGCCTTCCTGCGCGCTGCCCTGCCGTTCAATGCCGCGCTTGCGGAAACCACCACCCTGATTGATGGCACGGTCGAGCAGACTGAATTCTTGCGCGACAGCGCGCGGGAGATGGCGCGCGAGTTCGGCGGCACCGGGGCGGATCAAGTCCGCGCGTTCTACCAGGCAATCAGCGCGGGCGCGGGCACGGTCGAGGAAGCCGCAACGCTGCTCGGCACAGCAAACAGGTTTGCGATCGGCGGCGTCACGGATCTGGTCACGTCGATTGATGTTCTGACCACCGCCACGAATGCCTATTCTCGCGCGAACCTCACGGCGGCAGACGCCGCCGATATCCTGTTCGTTGGCATCCGGGCCGGTAAAACCACCGCCGCTGAACTTGGCGGCGCGATCGGCAAGGCAGCGTCGCTCGCATCAGATGCCGGCGTTTCGTTCAAGGAATTGGTCGCGGCAACGGCCGCGCTGACGACGACAGGCATCAGCACCCGCGAAGCGATCACCGGGATGCGCGCTATCCTCGCCGCGATCGTAAAGCCAAGTTCAGAAGCGGCGAAACTGGCGAAAGCGCTCGGCCTGGAATTCAGCGTCGCCGGCCTGAAGGCGAAGGGGTTCGAGGCGTTCCTAGCTGATCTGATCCAGAAAACTGGCGGATCCGTCGAGGTTATGGCGCAGCTATTCGGCGGCGTCGAAGCCTTGGCCCCCGTGATCTCATTGACCGGCGCGGTGGCTGACAAGTTTGCCGAGACGATGGACGATATGGCGGACGCCAGTGGCAGCGCACAGGTGGCATTCGACAAGGTTTCGGCATCGCTGACGCAGCGGCTAAATGTTGTGCTTGGCCGCATGAATGTGTCAACCGAAAAGGCCGGCACGGCGCTGCTGCAAATTCTTGTGCCCGCGCTTGAAGCGACGGCAGACAATATCCGCGCGCTCGGCAATGCGATGCTGTTCCTGACAGCGACACAGGTGCCGCGCCTTATCGGCATGATCGGCTCGCTGGTTAGCACCTTGTTCAGTGCCGGCGCTGCGTTCAAATTCCTCGGCGGGCCTGTCGGCATTCTGGTCGGCGCCTTCGCGTTGCTGGTCACGAACCTGAATTCCCTTGCTCGCGCAATGGGTATCACGGACGACGCGTCGGAAAAATTGACGATCGCGCTCGGCGAAGAAATTGTGCAGTCGCAACTCCTGACAACCGCGCTCAATAGCGGCGCAATCGTTTCGCTCGAGGTAGCGGAAGCCAAACTGAAGGAAGCGAAGGCCCGTCTCGTCAATGTCAAAGCGATCCTCGCCGAGCAGTCTGCGCTCCAACAGATCGAATCGTCGATACAGACCGAGGTTGATCTGATCGCCAGCGTGAGCGAAGTCGAGGCGAGGTTCCAGACCGATTTTGACCGAGCAACATTGAAGGGCGCCCGCGCAACGCTCGATGCCCTGCGCGCTGAAAAACAAGCGCGGATAGAACAGAATGAAGATGTTTTGCGCGTCACTGCCAACATCGAAAAACTGGAAGCGGCGATAGCCAACGCCGAAGGCGGGCGGGTATCATTCGGCGGCGTGGTGCCTATCGTGCCGGGCGCTGGCGGTGGTGGCCTGCCGGGGGATGGTGCTGATGCGCCATCCACTCCTATCCTCGACGCGATCGAAGATCAGATCGATGCCGAGGCGCGGCTGCGCGAGGAAATCGGCGCGACGATCGCCACGCTTGGCGAGGAAGAGGGGGCGCGCGAACGCCTGCTATCGCAGATCGAACTTGACCGGGTTGCGCGCGAGCTCGACGCCGCGGCGATCGCGGCGACGACAGAGGAACAGCGCGAGGAAATCCGCCAGGCCCGCGAACTGCTGCCCGTGCTGCGCGCGATCACCGATGCGCGGCTGGAAGACGAGCGGGCGCTGGGCGACCAGGAGAATGCACTGGCCGACGCCGAGGAAGCGCAGCGCGCCTATGCCACCGCGATCAAGAGTTCTGCCGATCAATTGATCCGCGCATCGCTCGAGGGCGGAAACTTCATCGAGATCCTCGCCAACTTGGCGTTGAAGCTGATCGAGATCAAAGCGCTGCAATTCGCCGGCGGTCAGTCCGGCGGTGGTGGCGGCGGGATATTGGGCACCATTGCCGGCGCGGTTCTCGGCGGGCTCGCTGGGGGTATCGGCGGCGGTGGCGGCAGTCTGAAAATATCAGAGGTTGTTCCAAAGTTCGCCGAGGGCGGGCTCCCGCCTGTCGGGCAATTCTCGCTGGTTGGCGAGCGGGGTCCGGAACTGGCTTTCTTCGGCTCGGCTGCGCGAGTGTTCTCGAATGAAGATTTGCAAAGCGCGGTCCACGGTGCAGGCGGTGGCGTCAAGGTCCAGATGAATATCACCACGCCTGATGTGGGCGGGTTCCGGCGCTCGCAAAGCCAGCTCTCCGCGGAACTCGGGCGCATGATCCGGCAGGGCCAAGCGAGGCAAACCTGATGGCAACATTCGATTGGCTCGCGGATGACCTGTTCATCAACACGCGGTTCCCGCTCGATCTGTCTACCGGCGCGACGGTCAGCCACAAATTCCAGACGCTGCTCACCCAGGTTGACAACGGCTTCGAGACCCGCAACCCGCGCTGGAATACGCCGCTGCGATCCTACACGCTGCGCACGGCGCGCAGTCTGCCGGACCTGGAAACGCTGCGCGACTTCTTTGTCGTCATGCGGGGCAAGCAGCGGTCGTTCAAGTTCAAGGACTTCCAGGACTACAGCAGCGCATCATGGAGCGCGAACTCGAATGATCCGGATGCGATCACGCCGACCGACCAGAACATCGGCACGGGCGACGGCACTACGCTGACATTCCAGCTCCGCAAGCAGGCTACCGTGTCCGGAAATATCGTCAACCGGAACATCACGCTTCCGGTCAGCGGCACGGTCAGGGTTGCAGTCGGCGGCACGGAACTGGTCAACACCGGATCGCCCAGCGAATTCTCGGTGAACCTCACCACCGGCGTCGTCACGATCCTGACAGCGGCGCCGGGCGTCGGCGTGGCCGTCACCGCCGGGTTTGAATTCGATGTTCCCGTTCGCTTCGATACCGATATCCTCGCGGCCGAGTTCGTCAGCACCTTCGAGCTTGAGGTTCCGCAGGTCATCCTCAGCGAGGTTCGCAGTGCTTGATGTCGATGGCGTCTATGCGAGTTTCTTCGCAGCCCTGAAGCGCCCCGGCACCGGGGTTTGTTACGCTTGGCGGGTGACGCGCCTCGATGGCATCCAGTATCTGTTCACGGACCACGACGAGTCGATCACCATCGCCGCGGCCGGCGGCGACCCGACCGGATCGCCGACCCTAGCGAACCTGCTGACGTTCACGCCGATCCAAGCATTCGGGGTGACGGCAACGAAGAAAGCGCAGGGCCTGGCGGTCGATAACCTGTCGGTCATCGGCCTGATCGACGACGGCGGCTCGCCCTATACCGGCATCGAGGAAGAGGAAGTTCTCGCCGAACTGTTCGCCGATGCGACGGTCGAGATATGGCTATGCGCCTGGACGGATCTCGCTGCCGGCTTGCTGCCGCTGAAAAACGGCACGCTCGGCACGATGACATTCCGGACGACATCATTCGAAGCGGAAATGCGCGGAATGACCGAGCGGCTACAGCGCCAGGTCCACCGGGTGTTTTCCATCGAATGCGATGCGGTTCTCGGCGACACACGCTGCGCGGTCACTCTCGGCGGTTCTCCGGGCTTCCAGAGGGCCGTCACGGTGTTGTCGGTGACAGACAACCGGACGTTCGTTGTGAACCTCCACGAAGCGGAGAATTGGGCGCAGTATGGCCTGGTCGAATTCACCACCGGCGAGAACGACGGGCTGAAGCGCGAGATCATCCTTCAGAGTGAAAGCGGCGGCTCGCCCGGCGTGAACGAAATAACGCTGCTGATCCCGATGCCCTTCACCGTCAGCGTCGGCGATGCCCTGACCATCACCGCGGGCTGCGACAAGACCTTCGCAACCTGCCTCGCCAAATTCGACAACGTGGTGAACTACAGGGGGTTCCACCTGATGCCGTTGATCGAGACGACGGGTGAATTCCCCGATGCCAAATAGCGAAGATGTTTACCTCGAGGCGCGGCGATGGGTCGGCACGCCATACCACCACCAGGGGCGCACATTTCAGCGGTCGTGCGATTGCATCGGCCTGGTGATCGGCGTTGCCCGCGCGCTCGGCCTGCGCTGCCCTGCTGACCGCGATCTGCCAAACTATGCGGAGAGCCCGCACGATGGCGTTGCGGAGCGCACGGCGTCGGAGCTGATGGCCCCGGCGCGCGGTGAAATTCAGGCCGGCCAAGTCGGTTTGTTCTGGTATCGAGATCGCGGGCACGGCCAGCACTTCGCGATCTTCGCGCCGTTCGGGCACCGCTTGACAATGATCCACGCCTATATGCGGATCGGCCAGGTGGTCGAGGCGGGCGTGTCGGATTTCTGGCGCAAGCGCCTGATCCGCGCCTATACCTATCGGGGGATTACAGATGCGTGATCTTCTGAAATATCTTGCGCGCTTGCCGCTTCGCATCACTGATGCGTATCTCGATCTGTGGCGCCGCGAGGCTGGCATCCTCGCGACCACCACCCTGATCGCCATGGGGATCAGCCTTGCCATATCAGCGGTCAGCTACGGCATCCAGGCGCTGCTTGCGCCGAAGCCGCCGCCGGTCGTCGGCCCGCGCCTCGATGACCTCGGCCAGCCGACCACCAACCCCGGGCGGCCGATCCCGAAAGCAACCGGGCGCAATATCACATCGGCGCAGATCATCTGGTCCACCGGGCTGAAGGAAACCCGGAACACCGAGAAGGTGAAGGGCGGCAAGGGCGGCGGCAAATCCACCAAGGTCGTCACGTTCACCTATTCGACTAGCCTCGCGATCGCGTTCAACGATGGCGAGATCTGCGGCGTCGAGCGGCTTATCGCGAACGGCTCGAAGGTCATCTGGTCAAACCGGATCGGAACCTCGCTCACAACCACGGACATCGACGCCCAGGTCCAGGCGAAATATGACGCAGTGTTCACAGCGCAATCGACATTTTGGGCTGCGGTGGTTGACGGGGAAACCGGTGGGCTGAAATATACCGCCGCGCAAGTGACGAAACTCGCCAACCGTGACGCTTTGAACGAAAGCGAGGAACTCCGCGACGAACTGGAATCGGTCAACCTCGATAACCAGCCGCGATATGGGCAGATCGAATTCTTCTATGGGACGGAAATCCAAGACCCGTCCTCGATCATCGAAGCGGTGGAAGGCGCTGGCAACGTCTCGGCATTCCGCGGCACGGCCTATCTCGTGATCGAGGATCTCGAGCTCGCCGATTTCGGAAACTTCCCGCCCGGCTTCACCGTCGATTACGCAACGGCGGGCGATGACGATCAGACCGTCACGATCAACCAGTCGCCCGCGCCGTCGCAGGCTGTCCGCTTCGGCGGCTATGTCATGGACTACCAGCGCCGCAAGATATTTGCGCCCGACGTCTTCACCGGGGGCACATTCACGTCGATGGTAGAATTCGACATGGACACGCTCGCCGAGGTCCAGGTGCATGATATGACCACCGCGGCAGGCGGCGCGGCAGACCTTCGCGGCATTGATGAGGCGACCGGGTATCTGCACGGCGCGCATGATATCAGCGGCGCCCGCTCGCGGGCCTACGTCTATGACCCGGTGACGCTGGCATGGATCACCGAGACGCTGACCGAAAGCACTGCATTCATTCAACAGGTATCCGATTCCTGGCCGGGCGCGTTCGCCCTCATCACCAGCGCGGACGGAACGCAGAAAGCGATAATCAGCACGGACAAGTTCGCCGATTCCGATCTGCGAAACAACGTCACCAATTACCCGGAGATGACGTTTCACAGCCGCTTCGGAACCCCGGTTAATGTGACCGACCCGGAATGGCGATGCGGAACACCGATGGCGCTGCATGGCAGCAATGTCGCCTGGATCGCGTGGGTGAATACCGATTTCATCTGGTTCTGGTCCTACACTATGGAGAATGACGGCACCGTCACATCGCTCCCTTATACCAAGATTCCGCGGACGCAATTCCATGCGAGCGACACATTCGCATCTGGCCTGGAAACTGTTCCGTTTCTCGATATCGGCGACGGCGCCCTTATCACCTATGTCGTGGCCGGTAGCACGGATTGGTTTTTCAAATGGGATCCGGCGGCGGATGACGGGACCATAATCTGGAAGACTGATCAGGTTGGCGCCCCGTCCGAAAATACCGCAATGGGTCATACCCGGATCGGCGTTGATGGCGTCCTGCTGATCTACACGGATTCGTTCGTGAGCGTCCACAGGATCAACGCCAAGACGGGGGCAGTGACGGAGATCCTGACCGATACGCCTGACCCGCCGGGCGGCGGCTTCGATCTCGGCCTCGGCAGCGTGATGTGGGACGGCGTCGGCCGCTGCCTCTATTCGATCAACGTGGATTCCGGGCTCGGCACCGACCCGATCAAAACATATTGCTTCGGCGGCTGTCTCGCGAGCCAGGTGTCGCTCCGCGATGTGATCGAGAACTTCACCACGCGGGCCGGGTTCGCCGCGTCGGAAATCGATGTCGCCGCGTCGCTGCGCGAGGAATTCATCTGGGGTTTCTCGGATAACTCCGGGCGCTCGACGCGCGACATGCTGGAAGACCTGGTTCGGATTCGCCCGATCGTCGTGAATGAGGTTGAGGGCAAGATCAAGTTCCAGCTCGCCGATCAATCGAACGTCGCGACGATTCCTAAAGCCGATGTGCGTGCCTATGATGGATCGTCGGCACCGCCGGATTGGCTGACCGAAGTTCAGACGCTTGAAGACTTGGCCCTGCCGAAAACGCTGCGGATCACTTATCAGGACATCGACCGGGCGCTGAATCCGACGACGAGCATTTTCACGCGCGAGATCACGCAGTCCAAGACGATAATCGAGTTCGCTGTCCAAGCGGTTGATACCGCCGAGGCGATGCGCAATTCTGTGCTCAACGGGGTCAGCGTTTTGATGGCGTCGAAGCGCACGTTCAAGCTATCCGTGCCGCTTAAATATATCGTGCTCGAGCCGGGCGATGTGATCACGATTCCGGTGAGCGAGACCCGCACGGCCCAGGTCAGGGTCAGCCAGGGCACGCTCGGCGCGAACAACATCATCGAGCTTGAGTGCGCGCTGTTCATAGATACCAATCTCGGCATCACGCACACGGATCAGTTCACACTCGTCGAGACAGACACGGCGACCGGCGCGCAAGCGAGCGATCTGCATCTGCTCGACATTCCATACCTGACTGATGCGGCCGAACTGACAGCAGCCGGCGATGAAGATGATGGGATTTATGTCGCGCTGTCGTCGCGATCGGGCACTTGGCCTGGCGCCAATCTCTACCTGGACCGTCTGACAGCGCAGACTGAGACAGCCTTCGGCGTTGCCAGCCAGCCCAGCGGTGCCCCGGATTGGGAGCTGGTCGCATCGGCCAGCACCCCGGTTGCTGTCGGCGCGCTGGTGATAGCGCCGGACCCGCTCGCGTCGGCGCTGGTCCAGGATGTCAACAGCGAAATGGTGGTTTCGTTCCGGACACCGGACGCAGTCTTCGCAACCGTCGCCGATGCGGTGGCGCTCAGCACGCAGGATAATGTCTTTCTGGTCGGCGATGAATTGATCCAGGCGCAGACGGTCACCCTGCTCAATACGAAAGAAGGCTTTACGACCTACCAGATGACGAACTTGTGGCGCGGGTTGCAAGGCACGGAGTGGGCCATCGGAACGCTCGCTGAAGGCGATGTGGTCGTGCATATGGACCCCGGTGGAATCCAGCGGGTCGATCTGGAAAACGCCGACCTGTTCGGCCTGGGCGTCGGCTTCCGTGCCGTCACCATAGGCTCGGACCTGACAGCGGTTGCGACGACCACGCACACATACACTGCGGCGAGCCGGAAGCCTTGGGCGCCGTCGGTCGAGGACGTGACGCGCAACGAAGCCGGCGACATCACAATAACGCTGATGCAGCGCAACCGTTACGGAAGCCTGTGGACGCCGGCAGTGCCGCCGTTTGAAAGCGACCCGCAGAATTTCGAGGTTGATGTCCTGCCCCTGTTCGGCGGTTCGCCAACTGCGGAGCGCACCATCAGCGTATCGGATACGACCACGATCACCTATAGCGCGGCCGAGCAGGCGGTTGACTTCGGCTCGCCGCTGACTTCGGCGGTGACAATCCGGGCTTATCAATTGAACTCCGCCGGCAGGCGCGGGTTCCCGCGAGAGGTTACAATATGACGACGCCAAAGGCTGGGCTGAAAACGATGCCGACCGGCACCCTCAAAAACGAGCAGGTGTTCAATGAAGGCGTGATTCTGCTCGAGGCCCTGCTCTATCGCGGGGTGGTCTCGCGTGGCGTGCTGGATCCGTCCGGCATCAGCCCCTCGCCATCGAACGGCGACATCTATCTGATCAATGATGGCTCGCCGACCTCGACGGGCGACTGGTCCGGCCAGGGCGGAAAGATCGCTGTCTATTCGGACGGCTGGCGCTTTCTCCCGCCGGATGAAGGGCTCACGCTCTGGATCATCGACGAATTGCAGCGCGTGCAATACCGCTCGGGCCGATGGACAGATATGAATGATATCCCGCCGCAGACGCTGGCGGAACTGAGTGACGTTGATATGTCCGGCTCACCGTCGCCGCAGCATGGCGAGATGATTCGCTACGACGCAACGCTCGGCAAATGGGTCCACGGCGCTGTGCATACCGGCGCGCGGCTATCGCTGGCGTCTGACTTCTCGATCGTCAACGGCTCGCCGACGAACACGCTGATCGAATGGGACACGCTGGACTATGACACAAACGGATATTTCAATGCCGCCAATCCCGGCGAATTGGTTATCCCGCCGGGGCTCGCCGGCAAGCATGTGCTGCGATACGGGTGGAGCACTGACGGCGAAAGCAACGCGATCTGGCAGATGTGGATCAGCCACGGCAGCACGGCTTTTGACCAGAGGATCGGATATCTGCCGCTTCTCTCGACGGCCGCTGCGCTGCCAGGTGGCGGGACGATCGTCGTGGAGATCGACGCGGTGGTCGGCGATCGGTTCTTGGCGATGGGATTCTGCACGGTCAACACGAACATGGATGCTGGCAAGAGCTATTTCTCAATTCAGAAAATAGATTAGCACACCTGTCCGCCCATTAGTTTTGGTGATGCTGTATTAGGATAAATGATCTTGGTGGCCCTCGTTATTAGTGATGCTGATGGTAAAGTCTATATAAGGGGGCAGCACTATGGCAGATGAAGGCGACATGCGTCAGATGATCGGCGAGCTGATCGCGACAGGTGAATCGCGTGGCAAGCAGATGGATCGGATTGAAAAGTCCGTGAACAACCTCGCCGAGGCGCAAGCCATCACGCGGGAATGGGTTATCGAGGGTCGGGCTACCGTCCGCGCGCTGAAATGGGGGGTGTCCGTATTGCTCGCCGGTGTCGGAGCGCTGGGGCTCGACTGGTGGAGCCGATGACCCGCTGCCTGCTCGCCCTACCCATTCTTCTCATCGCGCTCTATGGTGCCCCTGTGGACGCGCAGATGGCATGCGGTGAGCGGGACACGGTGGTCGCTGCGTTGGATGAGAAATACGGCGAGGTGCGCCGCGGCGGCGGGCTGGCCGGGCCAACGGCGATCTATGAGATGTGGGCCAACTGCTCGACTGGAACTTGGACCTTCTTGAGGGCTTCACCGAGCGGCTGGGCCTGCGTCATGGCCGTGGGCGAAGGCTGGCACGACAAGGCTTGTGAAAAGGGAGAACGAGCATGACCGAGAACTCGTATCTGACAACGCACAAATACGTTCGATATCTTGTGTTCGCTGCTGCTGCGGTGGTGATCATCATCATTGGCAAATTGCTGTTCCCCGAGCACATGGCTACTTGGATCGAGGCCATTGCGACTTGGGTTGGCGGGTTTCTAACCCCCGCTGATCTATCCTGAAACCCCGAACTCGAAGGATACCCCCCATGAAATTCTTGGCAATGCTGACGGTAGCGACCGCGATGCTCGCTGGCTGCACCGGCATGACCGAAGCCGAGCGCACCGCGTTGCGCGATACCGGCTACCTCGCCGCGAAGGTGACGATCGAGACGCTGCACAGCCTCGACATCGCGACCTTGGATGCGTCCCCCGAAGTGCGCCAGATCGCGAGCCTGGCCTGCAATCTCCTGGAGATCGGCGGGCCGGTGCTGGTGCTGGCAATCAACTCGGCAGCGGAGGATATGGCCGAGCCAGTCACGCCGGAGGAATACAGCGCTGCGCTCGACCAAGCGTGCATTCTGTTGGCGGCGCTTCTGGAGCCCGCGCCAGTGGACGAGCCCGCGCCCGCCCCTGAAGCCTGATGGGCGGCATCCTACGCCTGCTTGGTTCCCTTGGCGGCATCATCAACAAGCTGCTGGGGCG
>Ga0255047_10001210_pt1 | contig 19265 bp, 24 predicted proteins | sample JV7_2_1_MG_FD_183640 | JGI IMG/M metagenome (GOLD analysis project Ga0255047, IMG submission 183640) | Seawater microbial communities from Jervis Inlet, British Columbia, Canada - JV7_2_1 | ecosystem: Environmental > Aquatic > Marine > Inlet | place: Canada: British Columbia | collected 2016-10-06 | reverse complement strand
TCCGTGATCGTTCATGATTTCCTTCTTTCGTTCTCGTTCTCGTTTTCAATCAGAACCGTTCCGATTGATCTAAGACCACTCTAACCGACAGTAGTTCCAAGTAAACATATAATCTGATAAGCACTAAAAACTTTTACTGATTAATCGTCTCTGATAAGCACTCCGTAGATACTGTGCAGAAATAGTTTCTAGCGACCCTGAGTGCTACTCGGCAGTGCGGACTACGCACCTACGAACACACAGTCGTAGACCTGCCGAGGTCAGTTCCCCTTCGGCTCCGAGGTCGTGTGTGCGTGGTTACATTCATCAGATCAGTAAGTCGATTTCTGCCCTGAGAGGATTCTGGACGACCCGACAGCACCCCGTGAGGAGCAACTCACGGCTGTCTAGGGTCGGAGGAAGCGGCTACCACTAGAAGTCATCTGCCGATCCAAATCGGCTTGATCCAACTGAGATGAGCCTCTCGACCATCAGGCAGATGCGTGATCGCTCTACCTGGGTTTTCTTTCCTCCAAGGTTCAGCGTGAATCTGTCTCCGCCAATGGCCCCTCCTCCAGTGAGATCTTTTAGTAATCCCTGCTGTCTTTGGATCCGCAACTCCTTTCGATTCAGTAACGGGGGCACGGAGTTCTTCGATCCTGAATGGCCGGGTGATCTTCTTCTTTGGATTCTTCAGATTCGGGATCCTGGATTGGATCTGCTTAGGAACGAGGTATTCCGGGTAGGAAGACATGACTTGCATCATTGAGCAAATCACATTCAAAGCAGACAGGAATCCTTGCCTCGTCTGCTCCATAGGGTTCTTCGGATCTGAGTTACTTAGATACATTTCCCGCATAGGTGCTGCTTCATCCGGGTGGAGCGTTGAGCAAAAGGAATCAAGCAAAGTCATACGGTCATAGATGGGGACGACAAAGGTTTCCAAGATTCCTTGATCGGATCTAACGATTTCTTCTTCTAGGAGAATAGTCGGAGTGCCACGCAGGTCGATCCCTTTGATCCCTATCCCCTGCGTTCCGTCAATGTTCAGCAAATGCGTACCGGCAGTAGATTCGTAAGAGTGGAACAAAGTCGCTGAAAGCAAACCTATAGCCTTCACGCCATGCGGCAAATGGTTTCCGGCTTGGAAATGTGCTGATTTCTTCACGCCCTCAATCTCGTAATCTAGTCGCTGGTGGCCGCCAGTTATAGAGAGTTCTTCTTCGTCATAGTACCTCACCATACCGATGTGAGAAAATGTACCTCTAACTCTCCTCGGGTACCACAAAGCAAATGCTTTCATGGTTTGTTTCAGGTCTTCTCCGCAGAGAGTGGCTAGGCAATCGGTGTTTTCGGCATCGGACAAAACCGATTCGTCTACTGCTACGAATTTCTCCCCGTGCTTGACCCATTCTTGCATGACTGAGATCTGGCTACCCACGGAGTATTCTCCGGAAAGAAATCTCCTGTGGTCGTTAGGAAATTCTGCTTGTTGCGTCTGAGTAGCGGCGGTAATCGCCCGGACAAAATCAGATCGCTTGATCTCGAAGATAGTTTGGACATTACTCCAAAAGTCGTTTGGCAAGGAAGGAAGCCCTTTATCAAATATCCTCATTCGTTTAGCACCCCGGCGTATTCCATTCGACCCAACAGACCGCCGATCCCAAGGTCGAACGCATCCGAGATCTCGTCGGAATCCAGTAAGGCCCGACCGAATAACTCGGCTAACCCCGTACTTCCGATACGATTCATCAGGTCGAGTATTGGGTCGAATTCCTCGCAGTTGTCGATATCCTGAATGGTCAGTTCTCCGGTCAAGTATCTCCGCACACCGTGATCCGCTGGCAATGAAGACAGCACATCGGCGGCCTCGGTATCTCGGGATTGCTTGACCAGTTCGATGAACTGCTCATGCTCGGGGTAACCCATGAACGGATTCGATCCGAAGGTTCTCGATTCATAGACTGAATAGCCCATTTTACATTCCTTTCGTTCTCGTTCTCGGTGTAATGAAGAACCGTTCCTCATTACCTAAGTTAGTTCTAACCGATAGTAGCCCGAAGTAAACAACCTTTTCGGCAGAGTGCGAAAACTTTTCCGTGCTGGCTTAAGGAGCATGTTTCCAGGCTCCGAGCATGTTGTTCTGCTCGTCTATCTTGCAGTCCTTACACATCACTATAATCGCCCCTTCACTGTGATCGTCGATCACCTCTGATACTTGCTGAGGATGCTTCTTAGCGGTCGCTGGAGGGCACCAGTGGCAGATAAAGTACTCCATTATGTCCTCACTTCCTTTTCGATTCTTCTCGCCGTTTGCTCGCATTGCGTCGAGCATTGATTGCTTCGTCAAGTTCGTCCTTCAGTGCTAGGATCTGACCGATCACCTTGGCCCGGATCTTTGATAGTGCGACGAACCGATTCTGGCCAGGGCCGGATGTCTCTTTCCGTGCGGCACTTTGAGCGTCAACGAGAGCCTGATCTATCATCCACAGGTCGTCATTAGTTAGTATCAGGTCTTCTGGGGTCTTCTCATACGCAGACTCGAATATTCCGTCGTCGTTCATGATTTCCTTCTTTCTTTCTTTCGTTCTCGGTGTAATGAAGAACCGTTCCTCATTACCTAAGTTAGTTCTAACCGATAGTAGCCCGAAGTAAACAAACTTTCCGGAAGAGTACGAAAACTTTTTCACTTACCAGTTTCTATGCTAGACAGTGCGTATCAGGTCAGTACGACTGGACAGTCGTAGACCTGCCGAGGTAAGTTCCTCTACGGTTCCGAGGTCGTATGTGCGTGGTTACATTCATCAGATCAGTAAGTCGATTTCTGCCCTGAGAGGATTCTAAGCGATCCGAAATCCCCGTGAGGAGCAACTAACGGCTGCTGATGGTCGCTAAGGACGGCTGCTACTAGAGGCTACTAGGGCTGCTACTAAGGAGCAACAACAGTGGTGAGAGGAGATTCTAGAGGAGATTCTAGAGGAGATTCTAGAGGAGATTCTAGAGGAGCAAAACCTTAGCAAAACCTTAGCAAAACCTTAGCAAAACCTTAGCAAAACCTTAGCCATTTTTCGGCTTTGGCTTTGGCTTGGAAGGTATCTTCCTTGGAACTTTTAAAGTATTCAGTTCCATTCCATAATCGTTATCTTCATCCCCAACTTCCGGATCCGTCTTAAGTCTTAAAGGCCTATTGAATCCTGAATAGTCTACATGATGGTGAATTCTAGAGAACTTATGAACTAGTCTAGAAACATCTGGGTGCATCTTTACTTGCATGATGCTTTTCGGGAAAGTGCCCTCTTTAGAATAGAACTCTTTCGTATTACCACCCGCAATCCCACTCGTAACCGTCTTTTGCTGCAAGAAAGCATTGAACTGAACTGTACACCAACCACCTTTAAGCATACGAAGGGAGATATCCGTATCTTCGTTATAGCGACCCCTCCAACGATAACCCGTATCATTCCGGATTAAGTTACAAGAATAGATTCTTGTATTCATTATGAACGGCTTTGTCTTATGTCTCCTTGGGACAAACATGTGATAGTTAGGACCAGCCATTGCAACATTGTTGTAGCGTAAGCAAAAATCTTCCATGCAACGGAAGATAGTACCATCTCCTACTGGATGCTTGCGGTTACGATTTATTCGGTAGAATCTCCGAATGTTGTCGTCCATTACCCAGTGCCATTCATGCCCTTTGGACATCGAATGCTCCCATACGAAGTTCCTTGCCGGACCCGGACCCTTGCTTTTCTCTTCTCCGATATCATCGAAAGTGTCGTAATCTTTTTGGTATTGCTTGTCCAGTATTACGATCTTCTTAGGATCTATCACGGCAGCGTAAGCGTCGTATTCTTGATCCTCTATGACTATGTAGTACGGAACTTGCATATGTTCAAGGGCACGGCTGGTAAGTCTTGTGTCTGCACGACCCTTAGACACTATATATAGTGGGTAGCGTGGGTTCACGCTATTCTACCTCGTCAGGAGAGTTGTATTCATGGTCTATCTCGGAAACTTTCTTAATCTCCGGATACCAAATATACTTAGACCTATCAGACAAAGTTTGATTAGTAGCACTGCTTACCCATTCAGCAAAAGAATCAACATCTGCTTGGTTCGCTAGGTGTATTTTAACTGTACGGTAGGGGGTGAGGTCGTCCATTTCGAATTCTGGCATCCCCTTCCAAGCGTCCTGAACGGAATCAGAATCTTCTGACTGGGTTCCAGTATCAGACCATTCAGTTTGTAGCAAAGGCTCCAGTTCATAGTCAGCAAAACCTGTAAGCGTTAGATCTGCTCCTTCTCCCTGCAATCCACGGAAAAGGTCTCCAAGCACATCGAAATCCCAAGAAGCCAATTCAGCAGTCCTGTTATCTGCTATCGCCCTACTGATAGAATCGACATTAGTTTCGTCTACAACAAGGGCGGCTATTTTAGTCCAACCAAGTTGTTTCGCTGCTGCTACACGACCGTTACCGATACGCACGATCATGTTTTCTTTTTGTACAATAATTGGTTGGTGTTGTCCGAATGCCTTAAGTGAGTTCATAATAGATTCGAGATTGCGTACATTGTGCTGTCTAGCATTCGCTGGATCCGGGGTCAACATATCAATATCGACTAGAAAAGGCTCTAAAGGAGCCAATACATTATGATCCATGCTACTCACTTTCTTCGAGGCCTATAAAGCCTTCCATATTGATTTCTATCGTATTGAGATCGACATCTTGGTCTAGATCGCCCATTAGTCCGTCAATCGTTGCCGTATATTTATCAAGTTCTACGGCAAAACGCAACCAGGGAACCATACTCCGGTCTACTTGTTCGTAAGTGATCTTCTCTTTTGATCCTATCTCCCTTTTTTGCTCATCAAAAGACCTTTCTTCTGTGTGTAGTGGTATTCCTTTCCCGCCAGAGTCTATAAAATCTTTACGCAACTGCTGGACTTGTCCCATTGCGATCTGCCTTAGTTTATCTACAAAGGCTCTGTGTTGAGCCATTCTTCGGTGCCTACCTGGGGTATCCATGCAGATACTTGAGTATACATCTAGCCCGTGTATCACCTTCTTTTCGCTAAAATCTTTCCCGCCCTTTTTCTCATGCTTACAAATATCCGGGATGGAAGCACCCAAAAGTCGCATTTCCCACCACTTAGCATACCGTTCTTCTTGTTCTACCGGCAGTGAGTCAGGCATTACTTTAGTAGTTCTATCTCCAGCCAAACGGTTTAACAAGCCATTGGCATTAGGTTTTATCTTTGGTGGTTCACCCATGATCTTCGATCTCGAATCTTACAGCAGGACGCAGATGCGTACTTGAGCCTTTAGAATAGGAGAAAAAGGACGGATCATCTAGTGTATAGATCCAATGGTCTACTAGTGGGACATCTAGTAGTTTACCAATCCAAGCCAAAGCACAAGTAGCCGAATTGTCCGCTCCTGATGGCGACTTTGAATACTTATGCGTATGTGCGAAAACCCATCCGTAACCATAAGCGTCCCTGTCAGCGGCTAGGATCTGCACTATTTCAGCAAATGGAACCACGACTTCTTCTTCGCTTCCATGATTGCTCCAGATCCTAAAAGCATGATCTCCCTGTCCTTCTACACCTACGATAGCACACTGTTCGAAATCGCTATTATTACTTCTGAACTCTTTTAGTAATCTAGTGATTGCTTCAGCAGTGTTGCTAGACCCCCCGAAAGCCTCGTGTGTTCTAGGCGACACAAGAGTTGCTGAAGTTCCTCCCGACTTTTTACCACTTCCGCAATTCCACCAGATGAACTTATCTGGGTCATTCGGTACTTCTGAATCTTTGATGGTCTCCCCTTGCCGACTTTTATTTCTAACCCCACGAAAATACCATTCACACTTGCTAGTATATCAGGAGTACCGGCTTCAACGGGAGGACAAATCACGACAGCATAGTGCCCTCTCCTTCTGAGTTCTCTAACAATCCATGATTGTAATCTGCTCTCTGCTGCCATTCGTCTCCTGTAGAACCTAGGTACTTCACGGACCCAGTTCTACGGTGATCGACTTTGGGAGGTTTGTCAATAACACTCACGGCAGGAATTACTTCTGCGAAGTACACCGTAGCATTGCTTCGTAGTTCTTTGATAAGTGCCCTGGCCTTATCACGGCCAACTGAATAAGAGAAAGTTTGACCTGGACAAGCATCCGAATAATTAGCGTCAGGATCTATCTCAACAATTCCGGGTTCCGTACTCCAAACGAGTATTCGCCATAGTTTGCTACGAACTCCAGGAACAATTTCTTCATTACGATCTCCGTCAAAGAACAGTTCAACGATACAATGGTCCCCCATGACCACTCACCTTCCATTTTATCCAGTAGAACTCAGTCCCTCTCCGACTTTAATTTCCCCTGAATATGACAACACACGGGAAATAAGGGTCGCTTAGGAGTCCAACCAACCCAACCCACTAGACCTTTCTTGGATCTCTTTGAACATTGTAGTGAGACCTTCCTTGGTATCGGACTCAAGTTTAAGGTTGTCATACATCCGACTTTTCCCTTCGGTCTCAGGTATCTTAGCCAGGTAGTCACGGGGTTGCTTTTGTTTGCATGGCCCTGCATTGGCAAGGAGCCTCATCGGATAGCCACTGACCTCATAGTTGAGGCAGAAGTTTCTCACACCCAGTGAATCGAAGCAGTCCTTCAAGAACACAAGGTTCTTAAAAGCCCCATCGTTCAGGTCAGCGTGTTCTCCTTGTCCGTCAGTAAGCCAAACAATGTCAGCCTTTTCCTTGCTTCCCACTAACTCCATTGCAAAATTAGCAGCCCGATTAAAACAAGTACCTCCCCACGGCTCAAGGCCCAACAGTTTATGGAAGTCATCTAGTTTGATAACTCCCCCATTAAATGAGTTGATCGTATTCTCCTTGTCGGGAGATGCGTTGAACGGGATCAAACAAGTTTCTCGGCCAGCATCTTTCGCTTGAGTTAGTAAGCAAAAAGCAGTCGCAAGGCTCAAGTCGTGTCTCCGGTACCCCCCGTAGGACTCAGATCTCGGAATCCTTGAAGCCATTGACGACGATTTGTCGAGCATGATAATCACTGGACCGAGACCTTCACCGCCAGAAGTTTCTCCGTCAACTTGCTCCATTAGCCCGTCTGCTAAGTCCATAGCCAGCATTTCTAATGGCCTAGTAGCAAGGTAACCAGAATCGGCTTTTTCGATTTCATCTCCATAAGTAGTAGATGAGGATTCCGAATTCGTCGGGACGGTATCGTCGAGCAACTCGTTTTCGATAATTTTAACTCGACCGAATGCAGCAAAGATCCCTCTTAACTTACTCGAAGTATCAAACTTCATAGCAAGTTGAAGTCTCCTGTTGATCGTTGAAGTTGACTCCGGATCAGGGACTTCTCCTTCGCAGCACTCCGATTCACTCCCACCTTCTGCGTCACCATGCACAGGGCCATCACAAAGTTTCTTAGATAACGAATCCGCCGCTTTAAGATCCTCGTCGATGCGGATTACCTTACGAACCTTCTTGGACAACTCCCTATTGATCGTTTTCTTTGCGGAATCTTGATCCGTCTGACCCTGTTTTGGGAAATTAAGGTAGTACGACATAAGGCCCATAACTTCAAGCATAGAAGTAGTGGCAAGTGCTGCGATTACCGGATCAAGCACTGATTTAGCCCGGAGTCTTTTAAAGGCGGGGGTGTCTACGAGATACGCCATGTTCCTACTTATGAGGTCAACGAGAACAATTTCTGGTTGTCTCACTGAGTAGACCAATGAGAATAGGTCCGCTCCAAGGTTAACTACTTCTTGCGGCCTCAAGGGTTTCTCTAGTTCGTCAAGTATTGGGAGCAAACTTCGGTAACTATTGTCACTCCCCCCCGCAATATAATCTTTAACTATATTGAACATGCTGTTGGAAGAAGCAGTTCGTTTCACAAGTCGAGTCACCATTTCGAATCCTTTCAGTTCCAATGAACTATTCATTAGATAATTGAGTTCTAAACCACTACTAGTCTAAGTAAACAACAAATTAAGATTTATTTCTTTGCAGGATAATGGCAGCAGCCTTCTCACTGATCTCAGTAGTCAAGTTCCTTTGAGTCATAGTGAGGTGGCGGAAGATATTCGGAGTCCTAACACCTTTAACCATGACTAACAGTTTCGTGAGTTGGTCGTCGTCCATTTGACCCAGTGGTTTCATGTTGTAGTATTCGTGGACTTCGTTGAACTTGTCCGCAGCCGAAGACATTTTCGGAGTACAGGTCTTCATAATGATATTACGGACTTCTCTTTCATGACTAGGCTTAGACCAGAAAGTCATCGTGGCAACCCTGAGATCTTCTATGCGTACTTCAGTCCTTCCGTTCAGCCATGCTTCGGCTTGAGCCAAAGAACAACGGACCCCGAAAGCCTTCATCCTCTTTCTTTGATCTAGTTTGATTCCGAGTTCTTGCATTTCTTCAAAGACAGCATGGCATTTCTTCCGTACAGCATCTGGGAAGGTTACCTGTTCGATTTCTTCACGGGCACTCAGCACCTCTTCCCTCGTGAGTCGATCGGAACACCTTGCCGGTTGTACTCCCCATAAGGCTTGTCCAATACCCACACTAGTTCCTATGTCGTTCACCACGATTCTCAGTTGCAACCTTGAATAAAATGCTGCGTCAGCAACATCTCCGGGAAGTTCATTAGATGCCGAAAACATCGACAGCAACGGTATATCTTCGGTGTCGCCATTCTCAGAAAACTGACGGTCTGCTAATGGTTCCAGCATGGCAGCACGGGCACCTTTAGTGCCCTTAAATACCTCGTCTATGAACGCTACATCACAGTCTAGTAAAGTATTGGAGGACGCATGGATTCTCACTCCAGTGTCCAAGAATATCTTAGGATTGATATCACCCAACAGATCTTTATCTGTTGAGAACTGATTCAGTTGTCTTGAGAATTTCTTCATGGACAAATGTGCGAGGAAGTCTTTGATCACGGCTGATTTCGCACAGCCAGGTCTTCCGATCGCCAGTAGATCACTGCCTGTCAAAAGTGAAAGTACGAGACCTTTAAGCAGGTCTTCCCTTTCGACCCATCTGAGATTCACCGAAGACATGATCCGGAAGATCTTCTTTCTTGTCTCTTCTGTAGTCGATATCGTTGCGTTCGTCATCCTCGTTCACCTTTCTCTAATAGATAAGTGAACTATTCACCTATCTAAGACACACCTTAAACGAACTTAAGCAATAGTAAACAACTTTCGCACTATTCTTTTAATCTTTTGCGAACCGACAGGTGGTCGTCCTGTCGGTTCGTTAAGACTTAATTGCTTTTCACATCCTCTTCAGGAGTGTTGTCCAAGTTCTTCAAGAAATCCTGAATGTCATCGTCAGTCGGCTCAAGCGGATCGGAGACAGTAACGGTTTCGACTTCAGTATCGTCTTCCTGATCTGCATCGTCTTCCAAAGCAGAAGCGACAGCCTTTTCGACATACTTATCTAGTTGATCCAGTTTGTCTGTGAGGTCTACCATGACTGGACCGAGAAGCCCTTCATAAGAGAGAGCAAACTTCCTCAAGTGCTTTACTTCGTCAAGTCGCTTCAAGGTCGCACCTTTTTGCTTTTTGGTAGTTGAATTGAAGAACTCCTCAACATCTTTACCGAATCTTTCGATTTCAGCCATGATGCTTTCGTTAAATGCTTTCGTGACATTCTTCTTCGCATGTTCTCCTCCGATGATTGGAAGCAACATCAGGTGACCACCAGGAATGTTCTTCCCAATGATATCCTCAAGGAGTTCTGCTTCCTTTTCGAATCCTTTTCCGAAGTTTGGCACAATGTAAGAACCGCCACCCTGTCTAGTAGCAAATCCTTCCCAGTGTCTTGCCCAACGGGCAAGGAATCCTCGTATTTCATTAGATCCGAGGTACTGGGTCATCTCCTTTTCGATTTTCTCTTTAAGTTCATGGTCATTGCTCCGCACTTCTGAATCAACGAGTGCTACCCAGCCCTCGTTCTCAAGGGAGAACTCTCTTGCGTCTGGGTCTGCGGTCGTTTCGCATAGGCCATAACAGATGCTACCAGGAGTTGGAACCTTGAGTTTCTTGAACTCACGGACAACCCCGACAGTGGTCTTCTTTTTAGCATTCTGCAACTGTATCGCCCTTGTGAACGACTTTTTCTGCGTAATCTTCTTTGGCATACAGGAAGCCAACATGTCGTCGTCGAACCCCTTCGCCAGAAGAGATTCTAGTTCGCTAAACCGAAGACTCATAGCAGCAGGGATCTTCCACTGCACCACTGTTCCGATTACATTGGCCCCAGTAGCAAGGGCTTCTCCAACTTGTTCCTGAACCGTTTGCAAGTTACTCATGAACTTGTTCCTTTCTCGAAAAGATATTTGTAATAACCTGAACCTTTCAAGTCATTGTCATATTGGTAAATCTAACCAGTGCCTCAGTGAAGTAAAACACTTTTTAGATTAAGTGCTGAAACTGTCGTCAGTCGGTAGAGGAAACTGTGGCCTTACATTATCGTTTGGTCGTAGTACATGGTGAGGATACCAACCAGCAGATAACAGTTCATTTTGCCCCCAAGTTATTTCTTCTATTTCTGACGGGGAAGATATTTCTATATACGATTTCGATAACCTTCCGTCGTAATTACCCGAAAAGAAATCCCTACCTTCTTCTTCCTTCTCCAGCAACCAATCTTCTATTTCGGATAGAGGAATGCAATAATTCTGAACGCCAACCAAGTCTACAAAGAAGATGAATACGGGCAACGAAGCAAACTTTTCCCATTGCTGATAACAGTCGATATCTTTAGCCGTGATCTTCAAGGAACCTTTGTCTGAGCATTTAACTTCCACGAAACAAGTCCAAGTTCCGAATGCGATGTAATCCGGAGCGGATCTAAGGCTTTTGCTTAAAGAGTTGAACATTTCGGTAGGCACTAAATCTTCGTATTGATCGAAGCCAAACCGGTTATACTTGAGTCCGATAGACTTAGCAAAATCCTCGAAGCGACTTTCTCCTAAATTGAAAGTGCCGTCTTCTATAGCACCTTCTCTACGCAATTCGAAACTATCTTTCAAAGAGTTCCCCCTTAACAGTTACCATCTTTTTCGCATTAGGGTTGTCCTGTATGTCTTTGTTAGACTTTTCGGACTTAAGTTTATCTATGAACGATTCGCTCATAGTGAACCCACGACCATTATTGCGTATGGCCCTTCCCAGAAGTAACTTAGAGAAAGCCACATCCCCAGCAGTGCTGTCCTGGAAGATATCCCTAAGTAGCCCTTTAGTTATGATCTTCATGTTGAGCAAAGCAAGCATTCCCTTTTTTCCAATAGCATCGCAAACTTCACCGACTTCTTCCCCTAGATTCCCACTCTTGCGTTGCTCACTGTATTGCTTATATGCGACTTGAGGCGAGCGATACAATTTCGACAACCAACGACAAACTACTTCAACATGAGCAGGATGCACGATGATGCATTCGCCATTTTCGTCTGTTGAATAGAGCCTCGCCGCAAGTGCTGTAGCCATCCTTGCAATCTTAATTCGTACTTCAGTTTCGACGATGAGTGGTATTGTTTCGTTATACTCGCCAGATAATATTTCCGAATAAGCGAGGATCTCGTCTTCCGTTTCAGGAGAAATTATCACTTGTTCAGGCTTCCTTGACCATGCCCACATGATAAGATCCCGGCACAATGACTGCGTGTACTTATGCGGGACTTTTGCCTTCTCATTACTCCGCACATAAAGAGAGGCTTTGTCTATCGACTTACGCCCTACGATTAATGCCAGATCGAACCTTGCGATATCTTCGGGCTTCCCCACGACTTCAGGTATGGATTCTACTCCGAAAGAATACTCACCGATCTTCCTTCCGGACCTTGGATTCGCTATCCAGATCAGCCTTATTCGGCACAAGATCCTACCGGTTACGATTTTGATGATGTCAAAATAACCGCTAGATCTTACACCTGACATTTTCCCTACGATCTCCTCATGAAGTTCGTTTGCTTCGTCTATCGTGACCAACTGCTTATGGGAAAGTGGTAGTCTGCCGCACTTTACGAATCTATTCCCATTCGAACCTTCATCGACTCCGCCGAGCAAACCAGCCAGAGTACAAGATTCCCCTTGGATAAAATCGCCCCTTAAGAAGTGCTTCATTAGTGCTTTAACGGTGGCCGACTTGCCGGTCCTCGTATCCCCAACGATAAGGACTTCAAGCATTCCTTTTTCAACTAAAGCACCTTGGAAATAAAAGGAACCAACTGAATGATAGGCTAAGTCTATTGCATAGATCAGTTCTCTAGGTACTTTTATACCGACGACATTCGCTTCAAAATCGTCGTGTATTTCGTCTATCTTCGCTTCTATCGAATGCATCTCCGCTATCGCCATTGTACTTAGACCCCCAAAGTCTCTGTAACCTCGTCCTCAGATCTATATCAGGTATCCCCTTGACCCCGACTCCTAAGCATTGCAAAAGTTCTTCTAATTCTAACCAGTTAAGTTGCACTGTAACTGGAAGTCCGGTAATCCCTCTAAGAGAGAACTGAACACCACCTTCCCACATCGTTACGATAGGTCTTTCACCTTCCTCATTTGATTGCAATTGCTCCTCAATTCCCTTTTACTATCTTTTATCTTGTTAAGATCTGAACAGTTTCTGTTATTCTTGCAACTTTTACAGGTTCCCTCTATTACTTGAACCAGATCAAAATGTGTCAGCATATGTAGCCTTGATTTAACGACCTCAGCGAGAGGCATCCCGTTCAGTCCTAGTAGTGGGCAATCTACGACCTGCTTAAGTCTTGTCCTCCAAGGAAGACTGTAATAGACCTCCGCTTCTTGTCTAAGTGCAGAAGATTCGTAATCTCTCTTTATCTTCTTCTGTGAGTTCGAATCCATCTACTGTTCTTTCAATTTCTTCATGGTGGGTGAAAACATGCGTATTTGCCTGATCCCACGGTTGCGGAACTGTGACACCTTCGAAAAGGTAAGGTTGATTTATCCGGTATTGCTTGCCACTATTACAAGCAAATACGGTTCGTTGTTGGAAGCCGATACTTTCGTCTAGTCCGGAGTCCTCATGATATGGCCCTACCACTAATTCATAGATACTCTCTATTGTAGAACGAATCGCATTAAGTTCGAAATCGTCGCACATGAAGCCACAAGTCTTCTTCAATTCTTTAAGCAACGAAAACTCGGACTTCCTTACTTGACTTAAAATCTCTTTCTCAGTTAAACGGTCATTTTCGCCTAATGGATATGAGGCAGAACCGTCGTTGAGCGGGCAAATACCGCAGATTGCTTTACTGCCTGCATTTTTGCAATCAGCAACGACACGACTGTAAGAAGCATAAGGGCGTTCCCTTGTGCCCATCACCATCGCCTTCAATCGGATCTTCGCCCCTATGTTCGAAGAGTTAATAGCCTCATCGAACCCAACTTCCCTGATATGTACATGCCGAACCGCATTCGAAGACTGGAAGTCGGACGATTTCTCAGCGTCGAGTAGCATTTTTAAAGATTCCGCCGAACCTAATCCCACTACAGCGTCAGTCAGATCCGAAAACCCAGACTCAGCAAATATACTACTGAAGTCTAGTACCTTTATCCGTTGAGTAAACCTTCGGAGAGACTGGGCAACTTTTTTTGCCCCTTTTATTCCGGCCTCATCGTTGTCATACAGGATCGCTATTTCTTTACTGCTTAACCTTCTTAAATCTACAGGGACATTCCCCGCTCCTCCTGTGAAGGTTACGGCATTAAGCCCTATAGAGAGTGCCGCAAGTACATCGGACTCACCTTCAACAAGGAAGACCTTATCAATGTCTTCAGAAAGTACACTGTCTGGGTAAATCCTGACTTCATTACGCCCCATGATACCCCTGATCTTAGACACACCCTCCTTCCAAGGATTGCTACCCTTCGGAGAATAGTATCTGACATTGACCAGATCACCTTTAAGGTATATTGGGATGGTGAATCTTTTGCGATCAGTTGAGATGCCTATTTTGTGCTTAGTGATAACTTCTGAAGACCAGTTGCGTACATTTGCGAGATACAGCATCGCTTCGGCATCTTTAAGTAGGTTAGTATTCCAAAATTCTATTTCCTTTGGATCCGGGATAGACCCCTTTTTCGTAGAGGATTTACTTTTCCCTGCCCCCTTCACTTCAAACCAAGGTAAAACCGAGTTGACCAGGATCCTCGCTTCTTTTTTGTTCTCGTTATTTGAGGGGTCATACGAAGAAACATTATTCAGGCCAGCAAAGTCTATAGCATTACCTGCTTTGCTACACCCGAAGCATTTCCACCCACCACTATCAGAGTTGAAGGCGAAAGAGGCTGTCTTGTGCCCAGCCCCTTTCCCCCCCTGTTCATGGAAGGGACAGAACGACATATTCCAACCGTCAGTCGTAGGCTTAAATGGGAACTCTAGATATCTTTCAAACAGAGCATCGTAATTTCCCGCCATTAAAAGGGAACATCATCTACCGGCTCGGCCAAAGCATCCGTATCCCCGTAAAGTTGCTTGATCGCTTCCTTATGGTCAACACTGAACAGGTCAGCAGCAGTCTTCACTTTTTCGTATAGTTCTTGCCAACCGTCTTTGTCGAACTTGTCGAGCGTCTTTTCAAGTCGATTCGTATCCCCGTGCTTGTCTAAATCCAAAACCCAAAACCTGTTCCCGTTTGATTCTTCTTGCTTCGAATTGAGCATGAAGGAATAAGCAAATGGTGGCTTATTCAAAGCCTTCAAACGGTTCAAAAGATTACGACCAGCCCGTTCACTCGTCTTGGTGAAGGAGCAAACTGCGATCTCTTCTCCAGCAGGAGAACCAGGGATCCAAAAAGCAAAATTCCTCTCGCCAACACATGGAGGACGAACATTCTTGCCCGTTTGAGAGTCTTTTTGCCACACCGCCTTGTCACAAACAAGGCAATCACCACCAGGAAGTCCCATACCTCTTTTTCCGTCGATACTTTTACAAATCGGTTGGGTAGCACCAGTCTCTCTTGGAGGGAAAAGAATTCGACCTCTCCAATAAAACAAGGGAATCACTGCGAACGGTTTCCCTGGAGGAGCATACGCCTTGCCAGTTGGACTATAAATAATCGTACCTGCTTTAGCATCTCCCATTTCCACTAGTTCGCTCAAAGCATGAACCAATGTCATTCGTGGAAGAATCGGTTGGTCTTCTTCGGAATTCTCTAAGTAACGACTTTTGTCGTCACTGGAAGGAACCATCAACTCAAAGGGATCGTCTCCGTCAACCATATCTAGTCCTTTCTCAAACGAACTTCTCTTATCTCCTTCACCGAAACACCATCCGGCAAAGATGCGTTTTCATTGTTTAATCTTTCACGAATGCAGGCTTTAATCTTTTGATTGCTCCACATCCTGAAACCGTCTGCTCCTAGTCCTTCTGCATCAGTCGTATCCGCCCACTCACGGAAGGTTCCTTCATCCTCTACCTTGACATTTAGAGTGTTCGTAGCGTATGCCGTAAAGGATCCATTAACCTCTGTTTCGAACTTCAGATTCTGGATCTCTCCAGACTCCATCAATTCCAAAGCCTGTTGTTGTGCTGAAGCATAAGACTTATTGAGCAAACTTAATTGAGATTTTAACTCTACCATTTCTGATTTCAGTTCAGCCATCTTTTTAAGCGGGACAGTCAACTTTACACCCGCTGAATCGTTCTCAGTCACCATTGAACTCCTGTCTGTGGCCCATTATAAGGGGGTGCCTGCTACAAGATTCTTTAGTTCTACATTTGTCATTCTTTTCGCCATCGACTTTTTCTTACTTAGCACTTCAGAAATACTTTCGTCTACAGAATCCTTCATGACTAAATCAATGTACCTGACCTTAGATTTCGTTCCGATACGGTGATTCCGATCTTCTGCCTGCATTCTTTCTTCAGCCGAAAAGCCTTGTGAATAGAAGATGGCAGTTTCAGCAATAGTCATTGTAATCCCATACTGAGCCACACCAGATTGAGCGATACAAACTTTGATACCACCTTTTTGGAAGGCTGCTACTGACTTCCCCCGTTCCTCAACAGTATCTTCCCCTGAAACGGTAACGAAAGAAATCTTCGCTTTACTAAGTACCGACTTAAAGTTCCGTATATCTTTCCTGAAGCAACCCCACACGATGACTGCACCGGGAGCGTCTTCTATCAGATCCAACAAAGCCGAGAGTTTCTCTGAACCTTTATCTAATTCTTTTACTCCATTTTCAGTATGAATAAAGCCATTACAAACTTGCCTCAACTTAGTCAGTTTTGCTAATGCATTAGGAACAGCGATAGTTTCTCCGTCTTTTAAAGACGCTATCAACTCTTTAGATAAGGAGTTGTAGAACTTCTTATTGCCTGGGTGCCAATCCACCTTCACTTTCTGGTAGACCTTTTCAGGCAAATCTAGACATGCTTTCTTTGTGTGCCTAATAGAAACGGTGAACATTTTCTGAGTAATCTCTTCTGTATTCTTGAAGTCTTTAATTTCATTAAAGGACCGCCCCCCAATATACCGTTTTTCGACCACTGCATAACGATTGCGGAAGGTGTAAAACTGTTCGCCGAATATTTTCGGTTCAACGAACTTGAATTGAGAGAATACATCCAAGGGGCTTTGAGTAATAGGAGTACCCGTCAATCCTATTCTTATCGGATTGAACTTTCCTCCAGGACGACTAAAATCGTGCATGGCAATGCTTTGCTTCGCTGTCGGATTCTTAATCCGAGTCATTTCGTCAGCGATCACAACATCCCAATCACGACCACCAGCAAGCAAATTGGATTTCTTCCTTATCGCCCTGAGTCCTTCATAATTGACGATGTACCATCCTGGATCGAATACCTCTACTGGTTTGATACGCCGTTCTAGAGTGCCACCTTTGAGTATCCAATGGTCGTTAAAGTTCGAGTACTTGTTGATCTCCTCTTTCCACACATTAATCAATGTAGCAGGGCAAACTACTAGTATCCGATAGTTCCTAGTAATATATTTCCTGTTTACGAATTCAATTACGCTCCTAGTTTTACCTGTTCCTTGTTCACTTAATATGGCTGCTGAACGACGAGATAATAGAAAGTTGACCGTCTCTTCCTGATGCTTGTATAGAGGAGGTCTCTGCCTCTTACGCTTTTTATTACGCTTCAATTGTCCTCATCATCTAATCATTAAACGATTTAATTTTAGAAGTATCCAGCGATATGATTTGTACTAAAAGCAAAACCAACCAGTACCGATCCAGCAATTGTAAACTTAAAGTGGCCTGTAAGTAGCACTACTACTACGATTTACAGCCCGTGCAGCATTAACAATCTTTACCCGCCCTCACCTTGAAGAACCAATAGCCCAAACCGAATGAAAGCAAAAGAGAACTCAAGAAGATTGCTACCAACCTGTACAGCGAAGCCTCTTCATATACGAATGTGCGTTCTACCGTCTTTTCGTAAGTAACTGGAACGAGGTCTCCTCCCGGCCCCTCGATTACCATTTGAACAATCGGGATCCCCCTGGTGTCCACCAGAACAGTGTCGCTTTCCACGAGCCTCGTCGAACACCCCGCAAGGAATATGGAGAGGAACAGGACACAACCACGATCACTCATCAGTCCTCATTTCCACGATGATCGGGGTTCGTTCGCCGACGAACGACCCTTCGATGTTGTATGAGATATATTCGTCGGCTTCCTCGACCGTCAATCCGTCGGCGACAAGTTTGTCGAGGATCTTCTGTCGATCGTACACCGCCGCTCGTTGATTGAACGCTCCGCCGATCCCGATCAACGCTTCGTCGTGTCCGTCGATCAGTAGTGCTTCGCATTCTTCGAGTTGTTCCATGAGATTATTCAATGACCACCTCTTCTCCTTCACGGTGAACGATCACCGTCGAGTCGGTTTCGATCCAGACCGTTGCTCCGCATGGAAGCGGTCGAGTCGGTCGAGACACGACTTTCGACGAACCGAGGATCTTGACCTCGTTCCCCTTGTCGTTTGATTTGTAGGTTTTCACCGTCAACGCTGGATCGTTCCTTCCGTGTTTCTTGTTCGCTCTTACGATGTGCTGGTTGACATGGATTTTCTTCTTCATCCGATCAGCCAAATGGCGAACAGCCAGAGCAATCCGCAACCAGCCGAGATGCAGAGCAACTCGATGGTTCGGTCGAGAAACAAATCGAAGATCTTCCGCTTTTTCATCGTACCCCTCCCCATTTCTTTCGCTGTCGATCTTCCCACGCCGTCGCCGCTTCTGATTGAGCCTCGGCGTACACCGAAGATTCCGGCGTGTCGGTGAGATCGAGACTTTCGTCCTCGTCTTCGGATAAGTATTGATATAAGTCGTACCAGAAGAATGGATTTAGTACGACACAAAGAATGTTGAAGATTATCTTCATTCTCACACTGCCCTTTCCGTTAACGATTGGACGATCCTATCGTGTTAATCTTTTCTAACACAAAACTAATCTATGTAAATCACTAATATGAAACCTTTTCGATCAACCCAGAAGTGAAGAACAAAGATAGTTCCCTAAGTGTACCGACGATATCGGCATTCGCACTTGGAAGCACTGGATCTTCTACTCCTTTATTTATTTTAAGCCACTCTGCTTCCGTGTACTGAAGTCGCATATTCGAGCCGTAACTCCAGTGGCATACGGAAAATTTTAAATCTCCGTAATCAGAATGATCTACACTGTACTTTTTCTCATTGACTGAGTATCCCATTATAAGCAAAACTTCGTACAGGAGTACATTCTCAGGTAATACTCTGATCTGAGCAATTCTTGAGTCATGTTCTAACTGTTCGAGAATGGAAATCTCCTTGCTGGATTTATTCGTTAGAGTCATCGGTTACCTCGTCTCCCCATACATCCCAGTTTTCCGATTTATCTCTTCTTGCAAAGAGTTCTAGTTTCCTCAGATGTGGAAACATTTTTGAAATCCTTTCTCTCACCTCTCCCGGTTTTTCTGAATGCTTGGTTCTTTCGCTTTTAATGTACTGCCTTTCGTTACGACTACCCCTTGGGGTTGGTATTTTTCCATGCTTAAACACAAGGCATAATTCACATTGAGACATAGTGTAGAATCCAGGGTTAACTCGTACTTTATCCCATACGAATGCCACGGTCGCCCAGTTGAACCCCCATGACTTACCTAACTCAATTGCTTGGTCTAAGTGTGGGTTTGTTGACCACATAAAGAGTAAGCAATTATCTTCAGATATTTTGTTTATCTCTAAGTTTTTAAGA
>Ga0255047_10001206_pt1 | contig 19310 bp, 21 predicted proteins | sample JV7_2_1_MG_FD_183640 | JGI IMG/M metagenome (GOLD analysis project Ga0255047, IMG submission 183640) | Seawater microbial communities from Jervis Inlet, British Columbia, Canada - JV7_2_1 | ecosystem: Environmental > Aquatic > Marine > Inlet | place: Canada: British Columbia | collected 2016-10-06 | reverse complement strand
CCCGATGTGGATGCATTGTGCGGATCATGGCAACTACCGCATTCCACCATAGGCTCCAGACCGTTGCCGATGTCGCGTGAATACAGCAGCATGTCTGTTTTCTCACGAACTAACGGCGATCCAAATCCATCAGCGTCCACCCACCACATCTCGCTTCCGTTGAGGCTGACCAGGACTGGCGCATTGAAGTCCGGGTCTCCCAGGGTGCCGCCGAACAAGCCGGGAGCATCTCCTGTGAGTGCACCACCAGCCGCATATTGCATGGCGATCGGGTGGTCATTGCGCAGGTCCAGGCCGAGCATCGGGACTGGTGCGCCGGTTAATGCACCAATCGCCGCATCAACTATTGCGCCGGCCGCATTGTATCCACCGGAGCCCGAAGCATTGATAATGACATCCCGTGCCTGTGAGCCGTCGTGGCAACTCAGGCAGGCCAGCGATGCGGAGCCTGCGATCGTGCCTTCGGTCGAATCAAACGAGGCCGTATTCAGGTCCGAGTACCGATCATAAGTCTGCGGCGAGAGAATCGCCTTGTTCCATAGCGGAACGGTCGCGCTGGTGTCCGCGCCATGCGGCGTGTGGCAAAAAACGCAGGTCTGGGTGGTACTGGTAGTCAGTGGTGCGAGATCGTGCAGACTACCGGCAACCTGTGCCTGTGCGCCATAGCCGATCAGCAACAAGGCGCATCCCAGCGCTAGTCTGCTCCCTAAATTCTTCATTTTCATGCTCCGTCCTTATGCTAGCCGTCAATCAAAATTGGTATGCAGGTAATACTATGTGGGGTGAACACCGCAGGCCAGTGATCTTGTCACACTCGGTGGAAAATACCTATAGAACTGCGGAAAACAGCCAGGCATTCGAGACTCGATCCAGATCACGATGCGCGTTTTTTAGGTGCCATCAGTGCGTTCAGGCGCTCGATATCCGCCAACCAGATTCGCCCACGGCCAAGTTTTACGGCTTCGATACGCTCGAATTCCTGCAATTTTCGGCTGACGACCTCGCGCGCGGCGCCGACAGTCAAGGCGATCTCCTCCTGCGTCATCTCAATTGTCGGGCGTGCGTATGTGGACAGGGAAAACTCGTGCAACAGGAACTCCACCAGGCGCTGGTCGACGCGGCGAGTCGTTATGTCACTAATGCGCAGAATGATCTCTTCGAAGCGTTCGATGACCGACTGTTGTACGAAGTCGCGAAATTCCGGAAACCGACTCGAGAGGTCGCGCACAGCCCAGCTATGTAACCACAATGCGACCAGATCAATCGAAGCCGTTGCGTTCGCCAGAGCAGTGGTGCCAGCGAGCGCCATACGGACATTGATCGGACACAGCTCGCCCGAACCAACGTTGTACAACATCACGCCGCGGCCCGATATGCCGGACACGTAGACGCGAATGTTGCCGCTGCCCACCAGGCAGATGCTTTCACACAGGTCGCCGGTGCGAAACAAGTGTCCGTCGTTGAACTCTTCGGAATCAAGAATGTGCACGCTTTTCAGCAGTCCGTCACGAAGCTTCTGAGTGCCCTCCCTGTAGAACGGATAAGACATCAGAATGTTGTGTGCGGATCGGTCTGTCATCACTTGCCTCTGACCTTAGAGGGCCAGCAATCTGGCGCTACTGCTCGTCAGGAATTCTGACGCCAACATAACCCTCGCTAGCCTCGATCCCTGCCGGTCGATAGACGTCGACCTTGCGAAAAAACTGGTCGACCATAAAGACCCGCCCATCCTCGTCGACCGAGACACCGGCGGGCAGCAAGTACTTGGCAGGGCCCGGCGTCTGCGACCGATCGCCGACAAACAGCAACAACTGGCCCTGCGAGTCAAAAATCTGAAAATTTCCGAATGCGGCATCACTGACATAGATATTGCCAGCGGCATCGATATCGATTCCCTTGGGTCGCGAAAACTGGCCGGTGCGGGTACCGACTTCACCGAATTTCATTATGAATTCGCCGTCCGGAGTGAACGCCTGCACGCGAAAATTACCACCGTCAACCACGTAGACCCGGCCATTCGGGGCGACCGCGATGTCCCGAGGCAGATTGAACAGGCCTGGATGGATGCCGCGTTTGCCGAAGTCGAATAAATGGTCGCCGGACTGGATGTCAAATACTCGCACACGGTGGTTCTCGCTGCTGACGCCACCGACATCGACCGCATAAACGCGCTCACCCGCTGGATCAACATCGACATAGGAAAGGCGATCGAACATCTCCTGGCCACCGATAGCCGACAGATACTGTCCGCCCTGATCGTAGACCATGACCCGTTGCAAGGTGCCATCCGCGACATACAGATTGCACTCTTCGTCGGTTGCCAGACCCATGGGCTTGCGCAACAGGCCGGGCTCGGAGGCGCCGATTTCAGAAAAGGAGCCCTGCGGAATATCGAACACCAGTACCGACCGGCTGACCGTGTCACTGACATAAACCCGACCCTGACAGGTTTGTACGTCAAATGGCTTGCTCATGCCAAGCGATGTGGTGGCTTCGCCTGTCAGAATCCGGCGCCAGCGCGTATCGCGGCCCACGATCTCAATATCTGCACTGCCCGTTATGGTTCGTTCAAAGAAAAAGCGTGGCTCTTCGGGCGGTGGAGGAAAAACGAGGTCAGCCACACGCCCATCCTGCGGAGCAGATGGGATGGGCGCGCAGCCGATGGTTGCCAGCAATAGCAGTGATAAAAGAGAAAGTCGATCAAGTGTCATAGGTCGTTTCGTCCCGTCGTGTCGTTAGATTCACGTATGGCAAAGGGTTCAGTTTGGTATAGAGTCCGCGTAGCTACGAATTGGAACTCGGACGTGATACTAGATTGACCCATGATTCTGCGAAATATCGGCAAATACCTAAATATCGGCCAGATGGTACACATTTGTACCGCAAGCGGTTTCATTTCGGGCTGCTTGCCATTTTGTGTGCCGCGACCTATTCCGGGAGTTGCCTGGCTCAATCCGAGCCTGGCTCAGTTGCTCGATTATACAATGAGCATTGCTCGGGCTGTCATGGCGACAAGGGCGATGGTGCCTCGCATGCACAACAGGGACTAATTGCTCCGGCAAAGGACGTCACCGATCCCATATTTGCGCAGTCGATGACGCGCGACAGCCTGATCGCGGTAATTACGCACGGCAAGCCCGGCACGGAGATGATTGGTTGGCAATCCGAACTGTCTGCGGCCGAGATCGCTGCGCTGGCGGATCATTTGCTGGAACAATTTATGTCACCTGCCGAAGTGCCCGCGGCCGAAGCGATTGTAGCTACGAACGACAGCGAAGCGACTCGTATCTACCAGGAGTCGTGCTCTGTATGCCATGGCGATGACGGCACCGGCGCCGTTTGGGGACAGGAGTCTTTATCGGTGGCACCGCGGAATTTTACAAATGCGAAAGCCAGGGCGGAACTAAGTCGTGAACGCATGATTGCTGCCGTAACCTTTGGCAGTCCCGGGACACCGATGCCCGGCTTCAGCACGCAGCTAAACCCGGATCAGGTCGAAATGATCGTCGACTACATTCGCAGTCGATTCATGAGCGGTTCTCCAGCTTCCGCCGCTTCGCGGAATACCATCGCAAGCGGTGAATATCATCGGATGCCGTTCGAGAACGGCATCTCCGGGATCTATGAGCAGGGCCGCGTGATCTACATGAGCAATTGTGTTGCATGTCACGGCGTGTACGGCGACGGTAACGGTCCGAGGGCCTATTTCATTTTTCCGCGGCCACGCAGTTTTCTTGATCCGGCGACACAGCAGATTCTGAACAGACCGCGCTTGTTCGTCGGGGTTCGCGATGGTGTCATTGGCAGGGAAATGCCGGCCTGGAGCAATGTCATGAATGATCAGTCTATTGCCGACGTCGCAGAGTACGTTTACCGCGAGTTCATTCAGAGCGAATAGCTGTTCGCTGCTAGTCGAGATTTGCGATCCGCGCGACACCACCGAAGCTGCCGACCCAGCGACTGCCATCATCGGCTGTCGCCATGGCAAACACGCGGTCAGAAAAAAGCCCATCGGCTGTGGTATAGACTTTGAAGCCATCCTCTTCGACGCGCGCCAGGCCATTGTTTGTGCCAACCCAGATCACGCCATCGCCATCTTCGTGCAGCATGAATACATGGTTGCCGGGAAGTCCGTCGGCAACCGTAAAGCTCGTCCAGTCCTTACCGTCGAAGCGGGACAGACCGCCCCCCCAGGTGCCTGCCCAGACGTTGCCGGCACGATCTGCCAGCAACGCTACTATGTAATTCGGGTTATAGGCGACGTCAACTTCTTCAAGTCCCATTTCGACCTTTTGCCGCGCATGATGCTCCGAGTAGCGCGCCGGATCGGTCTCGAACTCGATCTGATCGCGAACGATGTCATATGCCGCACCGAGACCATCGTCGTGATTCCAGTTCTGCCATTCGCCATCCTCGAAGCGTGACAGGCCGCCCTCCGTCGCCATCCAGACAACGCCGTTGCTGCCAGCCTGCAACGCATAGACCCAATCGTTGGGCAGGCCACCGGCCGTGTTGGCAACGGTATACAGGTCCCAACTGGAACGATCGTCCAGGTTGCCGCCGCGAATCCGATTCACGCCCGACCAGGTGGCAATCCAGACATCCCCGTTCTCGAGCTCAATAGCGTCATAGATGAAGCCATCACCCAGACCCTCGGGAATGTTGTAAATCTTCCACGTCTCGCCATCGTCATTCATCAGCGCCAGGCCACCGCCGTAGGTACCGGCGGCGAGACGGCCCTGCAATTTGCTCAGGTAGAAAATACCCGTGGCGAGCAGTCCGGATCGTGTATCGAACAGGCGATAGTCGTCTTTCCTGAGATCGTAACGGACAATGCCGCCGGAGGTACCGACCCACATCAGGTTGCCATCGGGGAAAATCGCCTTGACGTTGCGCTGACCAACACGAAAGTGCGTGAAATGGGCGTCCGGATCGGCCCCTGTCTGACCGGCGATGGTTGGTAGTCCCGATGAGTCACCGGCAATGGTCGGATGACCGGCCGGTGTCGCTACCGTAGTACTTTCCGCCGACGGGGCATTCTTCTGCGTGCCGAGAAAATACGCGGCAACAGCGAGCGCTATAACCGCAGCAATAATAAAAGTATTCTTCATCAGTTATCGACCTTATCTATTCAACGGTCGGCGCTGCCGAGAATCTGACGGCGCCGCCACGGGTACCAGCCCAAATTTCATTGCCCGGCGTTGCGACAATGGTGTAGACATCCGTGCCGAACAGACCGTCTTCAATACCGAAGTTGGTCCAAGACGTGCCGTCATAATGGCTGACACCGTTGTTCGTACCAAACCAGTAGTTGCCGTCATCGTCCTGAGCAATCGCATAGACGATATTGCCTGCAAGACCGTCTGCAACTGTGAAATTGGTCCACTTACCATCTTCGAATCGACTGAGGCCGGCGCCCCAGGTCCCGGCCCAGATGACATCGTCACGGTCGGCAAGTGTTGCGAACACGTAACTGGGGTTGTAGCTTGCCTGACCGCCGATGACGACACTTAGATCATGACGGGATCGTGTGCCGAGCCCGGTATTCGGGCTAATGGGTAAATCGCGGTCATTGTCCGCACCGAGGCCATCGGCATGAGTCCAGTGGGTCCAGGTTTCACCATCCAGCATCGAGATGCCCCCTTCGGTGCCAAACCAGACGCGGTTCTTCGAATCTACCGACAGGCCGTAAACCCACTCGTTGATCAATTCTTTCTTGACCAGTGTAAATTCCATCGTATTCAGATCAACTTTGTTGGCGCCAGCCCAGGTACCAATCCAGTACTGCTTGTCTGCCTGTTCGGCAAACGCATATATCCAGTAGTCGGCCAGTCCATGCATTGGGAAGAACACTTGCCAATCACCATCCTTGTAGCGGGAGGCGCCGCCGGAGTTGGTGCCGAACCACTTGTAGCCCTCGCTGTCGACGCCGATGCCGAACACGTATTCATTGGCAAGGCCATCACTGCGCGTGAAGGTATTGAGCAGGTCATGGCTCTTGATATCAATTTCCATGACGCCGGCGGACGTACCGACCCAGAGGCTGTTGGCTGCCTCGTCAAATGCCAGCGAACGTACGTAAGTGCCCGCGCCAACATCGAAGCGATCGACGACGGCATATTGCGTCACCGCTGTATCGGATGAATCGCCGCAAGCGGCAAGCAAGCAAAGCGCTGTGCATGACAGCGTTAGATTTTTCAGCATATTAGTTATTGCAGTGACCTGATATAGGCGATGACATCACGAATCTCTGCATCGCTGAGAAATCCTCGGTAAGCGGGCATGAGATTGTTACCCGCACGGATCTGCGTGAACAATTCGGAGTCGGTGCGAAATAGCGTATCGCCATCGGCAAAACTCGGCGTACCAGGCACCATGCTTTCACCATCTACGCCATGGCAAGATTCGCAGTGTGTCATATAAATGTCGCGGCCCTGGAACACATCCGCAGCGACAACAGGATCAGCGATGCAGATTAGCCAGACGATGGATAAAACTAGAGTTAATGGACGTATTTGCATGCTATTCCAACTATGACGGTAGGCTCCAATATCAAAATTATTCGGCCAGCGACTGCGCCCGTTCGAGCCGCGCTTCCCAATATGCTGCACGCTCAGCATCGGCACCCGACTCACTGAGGTAGTCGACCAATAATTGCATGGAGTTGCGATCGCCAGCCTCGGCAGCCAGGGTCAACCAACGCTGACTCTCAGCCATGTCGGGCTCGCGTCCCAGCGCACCTTCTGCATAGGCTGTCGCAAGTACACGCATGGCGGGCGTGTGTTGGCTGGCGGCAGCGCGCATAAAATACTCGACGGCCTTGTCGAAGTCTTTCTCAACCCCGTCCCCTTTGGCAAACATCTCGGCCAGTCCATACTCGCCTGGTGGGTATCCCTGTTCCGCGGACGACCGGTACCACTGCGCAGCCTCTTCATTCTGTTCGGCCTGGTCCAGCAGCCAGGCAAGCCGAGCCTGAGCTTCTGGCTGGCCCGCCTCAGCGGCGCTTCGATACAGGGTCATGGAGGTCATCAGGTCGCCGCGCTCATAGGCCTCAATGCCGGCCTGCAAATCGGCGGCCGAGTCTGCAGCAACATCCAATGCAATTGCACACAATGTTGTTAGAACAATTGCTCGAACGGATCTGGCTCGGGCTGGTGCAAGCTCCTTTGTCATTCTTGAGCTCGTTCCGATTGAATGATTTTTGGCATGATTGATTGCTCCATTAGGGTTCGGCTTAGTGGGCCTATATGCGTGTACAGAATTTCGCCGTCGATGCCGACTAAATAAGTAACCGGCAGAGCCTCCGCTCCCATTGCATGCCCGAGCGAACCTTCAATGTCATGCGCGCTGACGATGTATGGGTCACCATAATAGTCCAGCCATCGAATCGCATCGCCACGTTTGTCCAGAAAGTTAACACCATACAACGGTATCTGTTTTGTCTCGGCCAACTCCAAAAGAAGAGTATGCTCAGTTCGACAGGCGAGACACCATGATGCCCAGAAGTTTACAAGCGCCGGTCGTTCCAGCAGTGTTTGCGGACTCACAACACGTTCTGTGTCCTTGAGACTCGGTAACGAAAAATCCGGAAGCCTGTCAGCGCCTCGCGGTCTATCATTCATGTACCAGAGAACCAGGGACGCCGCCGCTATCCCAAGCACCAGTGTGGCAACGGATGACTTGCTTGCTTGTTGCATCTCTTCGCGGCGCTAGTGGAACACCAATTCAGGGGCAATTCTATCACGGTTTACCGAAATACCACGCCGGGTCCAACGGGCCTCGAATAGAGTGACCGTGACAAGTGTTAACATTGTCACGAGCGACATAAGGAGAGAAAGCGTGAAACTTGTGAAGCACCTGCTCGACACCAAGGGCAGACATATCGTCTCGGTCACGCCGGATACGTCAGTACTCGACGCGATCAAGCTGATGGCGGACAAGACTGTCGGTTCGGTGGTGGTCATGGAAAGCGGTGAATTGTGCGGCATCATGACGGAGCGAGATTATTCACGCAAAGTTATTATTGCGGACCGCTCGTCCAGTAAAACTATGGTCGCGGAGATAATGACGGCCGATGTTGTGACGACCTCAAGTGCTAAAACGGTTGATGACTGTATGGGGTTGATGGCCGAAAAAGGCATTCGGCATTTGCCTGTCGTGGAAGATCAGCAGGTCATTGGCATGATCTCGGTCGGTGATATCGTGCAGGCGATCATCGCCGATCAAAAGCAGGAGATCGAGCAACTCGAGCACAGCAGCAACGACTGACCGGGTCGGTCACGGCAGTCGTGTAACCGCACTCCTACAATGAGCGGCATGCATATAGCGGAAAGCTAGTATAGACAGTACCGAGCACTGTCCGCATTATCGACGAGCGTATCTGTCTGAGCGATGTGGAATAGTCATGGAATTAGTGTGCCCCGCGGGTAACTTGCCGTCACTCAAGGCTGCGGTCGACAACGGCGCAGACGCGGTCTACATCGGTTTCAAGAATGAGACCAATGCCCGCCATTTCGCCGGGCTCAATTTCGGCCACAAGCAAATAGAGCAGGGACTGGCTCACGCACGTAATCACGGATCGCAGGTCTACGTTGCGATCAACACATACCCGCAACCGGATAATTTCACGAAGTGGGAAGAAGCGGTCGATCAAGCGGCCGAACTTGGTGTAGATGCCCTGATTCTCGCAGACATAGGCGTCATGGATTACGCCGCTACGAAATGGCCTGATCTTCGACTGCACCTTTCCGTGCAAGGCTCCGCGACCAGCCATGAGGCGATACGTTTCTATGCAGAGCAGTTTGGAATCAAGCGCGCTGTGGTGCCCAGGGTGCTTTCGCTAAAGCAGGTAGCAGCGCTCGTCGACCAAAGCCCAATTCCAATTGAGGTGTTCGGCTTTGGCAGCTTGTGCGTCATGGTCGAGGGCCGCTGTTTTCTGTCTTCTTACGTTACGGGGCAGGGACCCAATACTTTTGGCGCATGTTCGCCGGCAAGTTTTGTACGCTGGTCCGAAAAAGACTCAAAACTCGAGACGCGATTGAATGGCGTACTGATTGATTGTGTAGGTAAGGGCGAAAATGCAGGTTATCCAACCGTCTGCAAGGGTCGATTCAAGGTAAACGGTGAAACAAGCTATGCGATTGAGGAACCAACCAGTCTCAATACCCTGCCCATTTTGCCTGAGCTACTGAAAATCGGTGTGGCAGCCGTCAAGATCGAAGGACGTCAGCGTAGCCCTGCCTACGTAGCAAAAGTTACCAGTGTATTACGTGCCGCGATCGACTCCTGCAAACGCGATCCGGAAAACTATCAACCGGACCGGGCCTGGCTGTCGCAACTACGGGCGTTGTCAGAAGGTACGCAGACGACACTGGGCGCCTACGAGAGACATTGGCAATGAACGTCGCGAGGGCACGCAAACGTCTCTCCCTGGGGCCGGTTCAGTATTTTTGGCCAAGGGAAAAGTTACTCGATTTTTATCGATCGATAGAGTCCACCCCGGTGGATATCGTTTACCTGGGTGAAACAGTGTGTTCCAAGCGGCGTTCGTTTCGCCATAAGGATTGGATTGACGTTGCTGAACGATTGCAGATCGCGGGTAAGGAGGTCGTCTTGTCAACGCTCGCCCTTATTGAAGCAAGTTCCGAGCTGGGCCTGGTACGGAAACTTTGTAAAAACGGCAACTTCACAGTCGAAGCGAACGACATGTCGGCAGTACAGATGCTGGCCGGTGAAATGGACTTCGTCGGTGGGCCATCACTCAATATCTACAACGTAGCGACACTGAGAAAGCTGGCAAGTATGGGATTGACTCGATGGGTCATGCCGGTCGAATTGGCACAAAAAGCACTCCTCGGGTTTTCCCGGGAGATGCCAGCAGGAATCGAGGTGGAATTATTCGCTTGGGGCAGACTGCCGCTGGCCTATTCCGCGCGTTGCTATACAGCCCGCGCGCACAATGTGCCAAAAGATGCCTGCGAATATTGTTGTATCGATTACCCGGATGGACTGATGTTGTCTACGCGTGAAGAAGAGAGCTTTCTCATGATCAACGGAATTCAGACTCAGTCGGCCAAGATACACAGTCTGCTTCACGAGCTAAGCAACCCGGAATCGGGTGTCGACATACTCAGGATCAGTCCCCAGTCAGAGCACACCGAGCAGGTGATTTCCGTATTCGATCAGGTCCGTGCAGGTGATCTGGACGCGCAGGAAACATCGAACGAATTGGCGCCATTTGCTGCGTTCGGGATGTGCAACGGCTATTGGCATGACGATGCTGGAATGGCGTCGTACAGCACGGGCCACGGCCCATGATTCGCAAACCGTCGCAGATAATTCGTGCAACACTGAACTCGCTGATGGAACAGGACAGGCCGGTCTATCACAGCCAGCGCGAGTTTCTGGATGAGCTGGAGAAATGCGGAGACTTGAAGCGCATCGAGACGCCGCTCAGTCCGGCGCTGGAAATTACCGAGATTTGCCACAGGGCAATCAAGCAAGCGGGTCCCGCGTTGTTGTTTGAGAATCCGACCGAGGGAAACATGCCCGTATTGGGTAATTTGTATGGGACAGAACGAAGAGTCGCTGCCACTATCGGCCTGGAGAGTGCGGCAGCGTTACGTGATTTTGGCAAGCGACTCGCTTATCTGAAATCACCTGCTTTGCCTGATAATCCAGGAGATGCAGTTGACAAGCTGTCGGATTTTCGCAGGCTGGCTCACGTCAACCCAATGAAAGTAGATAACCCGGTCTGCCAGGAAGTCATAGTTGAGGGCGAGGATGTCGATCTGTCAGTATTGCCCATTCAGACTTGTTGGCCAGATGATGCCGGCAAATTGATCCCATTTGGATTGGTCGTAACCAAAGGACCGCACAAAGAACGCCACAATATCGGTGTCTATCGCCAGCAGCTTGTCGGCCGTAATCGTCTCATCATGCGTTGGCTGCATCATCGCGGTGGCGCCATGGACTTCGCAGAATTCAAGGCCCTCAGGCCCGGCAAGCGCTTCCCAGTGGCGGTCGCTATCGGTGCAGATCCGGCGACCACATTGGCCGCCGTCACGCCGGTACCTGATGGAATATCAGAGTTCCAGTTCGCCGGATTATTGCGTGGTGCGAAAACGAAAATTGCACGATGCCTGAGCCATGATCTTGTAGTACCAGCGACATCCGAGATCGTACTTGAAGGGTTTATCGAGCCCGATGAGTTGCTGGCCGAAGGCCCGTTTGGTGACCATACCGGCTATTACAATTCGGTTGAGAAGTTTCCGGTATTTACCGTTGAGCGAATCACTCATCGTTCTGATCCTGTGTATCAGGCATCGTATATGGGGAAACCGCCGGAAGACGAGCCCTCGATATTATCCGCCTGCCTGAACGAGCTGTTTATTCCATTGCTGCAAGAGCAGTTCCCGGAGATCGTCGATTTTTACTTGCCGCCGGAGGGTTGCTCGTATCGCGTGGCAGTGGTGAGTATCAGAAAAGGTTACAAAGGTCATGCACAGCGGATCATGTTCGGTATCTGGTCCTATCTGCGCCAGTTCACTTACACCAAGATGGTGATCGTGACGGACGAGGATATCGATGTGCGCTCATGGGCACAGGTGATCTGGGCGATTACAACACGAATGGACCCGGCCAGAGATACGACTATCGTCGAAAATACACCGGTAGATTATCTGGATTTCGCCAGTCCGACCTCGGGTCTTGGCTCAAAAATCGGGCTCGATGCGACGAGCAAGTGGCCGGGCGAAACAAATCGGCAGTGGGGACGGCCAATACAAATGTCCAGGGACGTCAAAAATCGAGTGGATAAACTATGGGCCGAACTTGGCATTGACTAGGAAGAGCTGACTCGGAATCTCGCCATGCAAGAACATCCGCCAAACAGTGCATCGCCAAAGTTGCCATCTATTGTGAGAAAGCCACTGGCATGGATTCCATCGCCATTGAAGTTGCGGGCGATTACAAACGCGATGAACGCAGTGTTCGCGATACCGTTGCAGGCAGGAGAGCTTGGGTTTCTTGCGGAGCGCGTGATAAATGTTCGCGTATCCGATGCAGAGCTGAATTTCTCGATTCGGTTTGATCGAGGCAAGCTACGAGCCGGCGTCGAAGTGGCGCAAGCGGACCTGGCTATAGAAGGCACAGTGCACACTTTCTTGTTGTTGGCTGCGCGCAAGGAAGATGCGGATACCTTGTTTTTTCAACGTCAGCTAAAGACCTCCGGCGACACGGAGCTTGGCCTGCATGTTAAGAATTTTCTTGATGGAATTGAGCCCGAGACCCAGCCATATCATCGAACTATTGACCGTATCCTGCGTGGTAGTCTTGCAGTGGCTGATGGGGCAAACAAAATTCGCAGTCGATTGTTGAACCGACAGGCTCATTGATGTCTGATTCTGAACCCGGCTTTTCTGTATTGACAGAAATAGTTGATATTCTTCAGGCAGTACTTACTGTTCCAGGTTATGCAGGCAGACTCAATCAGGGTGTTGATAATCGGTGGCTATGGCACCTTCGGTGGCCGTATCGCACGGCTGCTTGCGGATGAGTCGCGACTGACCTTGCTCATCGGCGGTCGCACTATGAGTAAAGCGAACGCGTTCATCTACGAGTTCAAGCGGCAGGCCGACATGGTTGCGGTGAAGTTTGACCGCCATGCCGACATCGAACAACAGCTGCGCGATCTGGAAGCCGACTTCGTTGTCGACGCATCGGGCCCATTCAATGCCTACGGAACGGATCCGTATCGAGTCATCAAAGCCGCTATCGCGTGCCGCGTACATTATCTCGATATTGGGGACACCTCAGACTTCGTCTGTGGCATCGAGGAGTGTAATGCGAGCGCTGTTGAAAACGATGTTTTCGCATTAAGCGGCGCAAGTACCTGCGTGGCGTTGAGCTCAGCCGTCTATCGCCGACTCGCAAGGGACATATCCAGAGTCAAAACGATCAGCGGCGGGATCGCACCGTCGCCGCACGCCGGCGTTGGCCTCAGCGTCATACGATCAGTCGCACAATCCGCGGGCAAAGCGGTCAAGGGGATGCGGAATAATGAGGTCGAAGACCTCTTCCCGTTTACAGAATCGAAACGATTCACGATTGCGCCGCCCGGACACGTACCATTGCATCGCCGGAGATTCTCGCTGGCTGATGTACCTGATCTTGTCCTTGCGAAGACAGTGGAACCCTCAGTAGAAAACGTCTGGTTCTCCGCGGCGCCGGTACCCGGTATCTACCACGCCATACTTCGCGTGCTCGCTCGCGCCGTCAAACGAGGCTGGTTGCGGTCTGTCGATCCGCTGTCGCCGCTGATGTTCAAGGCAATGCACGACTGGAGCTGGGGAGAGCATCGAGGTGGCATGTTTGTTGAGTTTCGCGGCGAGACGAATGCCGGAGCAAGCATAGAGCGGAGCTGGCACCTGGTCGCCGAAGAAAATGACGGACCCATGGTGCCGGCAATGGCGGTTGCGGCGATCATCAGGAAGTGCCGCGATGGCCAATGGCCGGCGCCGGGAGCTCGACCTGCTTTGATCGAGCTGGAGCTTGACGATTTCGCGTATTATTTCAGGCAAATGGATATTCACACGGGTGTACGAAGCGGTTCGGGCGCAGACGGCTGGCCCGTTTTTCGCGAGGTCCTTGATAACGCATGGGAAGAGCTGCCGACGGAAGTTCGACAGTTGCACGACGTTAGTGGCACGCAGCAGCATAGCGGCCGGGCGGACGTGATCAGGGGCGAATCGGTGATGTCGAGGCTGGTTGGCCGAGTCATCGGGTTTCCGCCCAGTGCCACCGACATTCCTGTTACCGTCTCCATCAGTCGCACTGATGAGCATGAACAGTGGGATCGGAATTTTGACGGACATACATTCTCCAGCGTGTTATCGGTCGGCAAAGGCCGGCTCTCGAATCTTGTTTGCGAGCGATTTGGTGCAGCCAAATTTGGTATGGCACTACAGCTTGAAGATGGTCGCTTGAACTATGTACCGCGCGGCTGGACATTTCTCGGTATCCCAATGCCGCGTTGGCTGGCGCCGCAAGGAACAATGTGCGAATACGTCGAAGATGAAAAATTCCATTTCCATGTTGAGATCAATCTACCGATCGTCGGCCATGTCGTGACCTACAAAGGATTTCTCCTATGAAAAACAAAATTCCACCGCCGCTACTGCTCTTGATTTGCGGTGCGGCGATGTGGTTTGTTGCCCATAGTGAGCTTGCCTATGCAATCTCGATTCCTTTTTCGTTGGTCCCGGCAATTGTGCTCGCGGCCATTGGTGCAATTGTCAGTGCGCGCGCCATCAGGCAATTCAAATCTGCGGAGACAACGGTCAATCCGCTCAAGCCGGATACGGCATCCTCACTGGTGCACACGGGAATTTTCAGATTGACCAGAAATCCGATGTACGTTGGTTTACTTTTTGTATTGTCAGGCTGGGCGGTGTGGCTCGGTAGCCTGAGCAATGTCGCCGTGCTGCTCGTGTTCATGCTGCTGATTACCGAGTTACAGATCAAGCCCGAAGAAGCGGCATTGCGAAAGCTGTTTGGCCAGGGTTATGTAGAATACTGCCAACGAGTCAGGCGGTGGTTTTAGGGCTACCATGGCACGTCGCAGTCACCGCAAGAAAAGAGTAGCGAACGCAATTCGCCAGTTGCCGTGGGGTGACGTGGTCAATCCGTATGCGCCGGTCGAAATTCTCAGTGCCGACCAGGTCGAAACAATTATCCAGACCGCTCTCAAAGTGCTCGCGACACAGGGCATGCGATTTCTGGAGCCTGCTAGCCGAAGAATGATGCTGGCGGCGGGTGCCGAGGTCGACGAAGCAGAAATGATTGTGCGCTTCGACCCGGACCTGGTGCGGGAAAAACTGGCACTTGCACCGGCGGAGTTCAAATTGCGCGCACGCAACCCGGCGCATGACTTAAAAGTCGGTGGCAACAATATTATTTTCGGCTCAGTGGGTGGCCCGGCGTTTTGCAGTGATCTCGATAGCGGGCGCCGGCCGGGCACTTATTCTGAAATGTCCGATTACCTGCGAGTTGTGCAAAGTCTCAACATCATCCAGCAGGAAGGTGGCGGCCCGTTCGAGGCGATGGACCTGCCGGCAGAAACGCGCCATCTCGATCTCTATCTCGCACAAATCAGGTTACTCGACAAGAATTGTCAGGCCTATGCGTTGGGGCGGGAGCGCACGATTGATGCCATCGAGATGACCTGCATTACGTTAGGCGTAGATCGCGACGAACTCGCCAGTCGACCAGCGGTGCTGGCGATCATCAATACCAACTCGCCGATGCAGCTTGATATACCGATGACCGAAGCAGTGATCGAACTCGCTGGTACTAGCCAGGCATGCTGCATTACACCGTTCACACTGGCGGGCTCGATGAGTCCGGCGACGCTGGCGGGAACCCTGATGCAGCAGACCGCCGAAGTACTTGCCGTCGCAACATTTTCACAGGTCGTGAAACCTGGCGCACCGATCATTTACGGCAGCTTCGCGTCGAATGTCGATATGCAGAGTGGTGCGCCCGCGCTGGGGACACCTGAGTATACGAAGGCCGCACAAGCCAGCGGGCAGATCGCGCGGCAGCTGGGTCTGCCGTTTCGATCGAGCAATACCACGGTCTCCAACTGTGTTGATGGGCAAGCCGCATTCGAAAGCGAGATGTCGCTCTGGGGCTCGGTGATGGGCCACGCCAATCTCGTCAATCATGCTGCCGGCTGGCTCGAAGGCGGCTTAACGGCCTCATTCGAAAAACTGATCATCGATGCAGAGATGCTGCAAATGATGGCGGAGTTTCTTCGCCCGATCGAGGTCAATGACGACGAGCTCGCGGTTGATGCGATCGCCGAGGTTGGTCCCGGCGGCCATCATTTCGGTACGACTCATACCCTGGAGCGCTATGAGTCCGCGTTCTACACGCCGATCGTTTCGAACAGGCAGAACTTCGAAGCGTGGAAGGAAGCGGGCAGCATCGACGTCGCTACTCGAGCGAATACGATCTGGAAACAATTGCTCAGAGAGTATGAGCAACCGCCACTGGACCCCGCTATAGACGAAGAGCTTGTCGAATACGTTGCCAGGCGCAAGTCAGCGTTGAGTTAGTCCGACTCCTGGAGGGGCGCCACATCGACTTTGTACTCGTCGATGATCTCCGTGGCCAGCAACTCTCCGGCGTGATCGTAATACTCAATGCGGTGTGCGAACTCGAAACCGGACGTTTCCCGGAAGTCACTACGCCGAATGGTGAATCGCGGTTGGTCCGCATCGTCCAGCAAGTCAGCGCGAACAATTGCGCCGCCATGGCTGTTAACAAACAGGTGCCAGTTGTTGCCACCGCTCTGTTGCAGACGAAGCCGCCATGCGAGGACGTCACCCATCTTGAGCATGCCGGACATCGACACCTCATGACCCTTTTCCGGCCACTCGACAAACAGGCCATCGAATTCAAAACCACTTTGCAACAGCCGCTCATATTCGATGGGCAGTCCCGCGCCAAGGCTTGCGCTCTCACCTGCCACCGTGCGCTGCAGTTCGTTTGGCCGCGTAGCGATGCTCGTCAACGATTTCGAAACACCGTTAGATTCAATGTGGCCGTGCGCCTCGATCGCCGTTATGCGTTTGAGGTTCTTGTAACCGCCTTTGCCCATGATGTGCTGGCGTACGGCAACGTTACGGGGCTGGCTGACCCTGGGAATGATGGTTCCATCGGCCAGTTGTTCGGCCGAGGTCTGCTCGGCGAGATCGATTGCTTGCCCACCTGTTCTCTCGACGTATTCAAGGGTCTGAGCAGCGAAACGCTCAGCATCCAGTACCAGCTCCCGCGAAAATGTTCGAAAGTCCTGGCCCGTAACACCGAGCTGGTGTTCGTAGTACGAAGGCTTGGGTGGCAACATCTCATCCCAAATCGCGTCGGGTTCGTAGATCGCCCAGAAATCCCAGACATACGCCTCAACTGTCATGATCTTGCTGTAATGCTGACCAATGATGCCGGTCTCTTCCCAGTAGTGATTGACTCGCGGGCCATCGAGCAATGGAATGGCGTCGACTGCATGGTGCTGTTTGGCGCCCATTGTCGGGACATGCACGACAAACGTCATCAGGCGATCATCGTTCTGCATCGCCGCAAGATATTCATCATTCAAATCGGCCATACCACGCAGGCAGATGCCGCAGGTTGGTCCACTCAGAAACATCAGGCGGACTTTTCCCTGGTGCGCATTGAAGTCGTCCCTGAGTTGCTGCAGGTCGTCGCTCATTACGACCAGTTCTGATCGTGGTGCCGCGGGGTCGAATTTGCCAGAATCTCCGCAGGCAGCGAGCAGCGTGAAAAAGAGGAACAAACCAGCCAGGACGAGATTTTTCATCGCAATGCCTCCGGTGTCGGATCAATCAGGATCCACTGCAGGTCATCCGCAAAGAAGGCGAGTATCGTCATGCCGGCCGCAGCCCACAACGCGACCTTCAGCCAGATCGATGGACCCGTCGGGCAACTGCCATCCTCACAGATCGGTTGCGGCCGATAAACGCGCCAAAACCCCCACAGCAACATGATCGCTGCGACGCCAATAATGTACGGCCGCAGCGGGGCCCAACGCGCCATGGTTACCGCGCCGGAAACTCCGAACAGCACTACGGCCCATGGGCCGATACAACAGAGCCCTACGAATGATGCGAATACGCTAATGCCAACGGCGCCACCTGTGGTTGCGGCGACTTTCCTGTCATCGTTCATGGCCTTCATCTGTGGCAGCCCTGTTGTAGTTGAATAGGTGGGCACATAACGGTGCCAAAAGAGCAGAAAACACAGCAGTCACCCTCGTTCGGACGCAGCAGCTCACCGCAAGCACTGCAGTCATAGAAAAACTGGCAGGCATTGGCGGGCATTTCCTCGCGTGCCTCGTGGCCGCATTGCGGGCAGGTTATGACCGAGAATTTCTCGAATTCCGACATCCGGAGCGACTCCTTGCTGGTCCTGACAGCTCTAAGGGCGTATCCTAAAGCCTATAGTTACTACAGGGTCAAGGGTTCATGCGGATCGGAAAGCTGGCAACGGAGTGTGATTGCGCTATTGAGACCATTCGTTATTACGAAAAGATTGGTCTGTTACCGAAACCGGTGCGGCTGGCGAACGGCTATCGTAGCTACGATGACTCGCATCGCAAATGGCTGCAATTCATTTTGCGCAGTCGCGCGCTGGGTTTCAGCCAGTGCGAGGTGCGTCGCCTGAAGGATATCGCGCATGAGAGAAAGACCGCCTGTGCGGAAGTTCATGACCTGCTCGAGGAACAGGTCATTGATGTGCGGCGCCGCGTCAGCGACTTGCAGCGCATGGAAAAAGCCTTGATCAGACTCAAGGCCAAATGCCACGACGATACCCTGCATGAATGTCCTGTCATCGATGAGCTCATGATCTGATGCGCCTGAATGCCGATTTTTCCGAACGCGTCGTAGTTCGCCCCGATGACTATCAATGGGTCGACTCCCCGATGCTGGGTGTCGAGCGCATGATGCTGGACAGAATTGGTGATGAAGTTGCACGCGCAACGTCGCTGGTTCGTTACGCGCCAAACAGCAGCTTTTCCCCGCATGTGCATGGTGGTGGTGAGGAGTTTTTCGTGCTCGAGGGCGAGTTTGGCGATGAACACCAGGCCTATCCTGCCGGCACTTATGCCAGAAACCCGATCGGCACCGCGCACTCTCCGGTGGTAGGTGAACAAGGCTGCGTCATCCTGGTCAAATTACACCAGTTTGCGGCAGAGGATCAGGCCCAGGTCGTAATCGACACACGCACGGCAGAATGGTCGCCGGGGCTGGTGCCTGGCCTTGAAGTGCAAGGCCTGCATCAGTTCGAGGGTGAGCAGGTCGCGCTGGTCAAATGGGCGCCGGACACACAATTCAATGTGCACAAACATTGGGGGGGCGAAGAAATTTTCGTTATCGAAGGAACGTTTTACGACGAACACGGTGAATACCCGGCCGGAAGCTGGATTCGTAGTCCGCATGAAAGCAGCCACACGCCGTATACGAAAAACGGAGGCGCACTGATCTATGTCAAAGTCGGTCACCTCCAGCAATAACATCTCGCGATGGAATAAGTACTCCAGCCTGTTGCTTAACGGAGCGCTTATGGTTGTGGCATTCCTCGGCATTAGCGCGTTTCAGGGGCGTAACATGCTGGGCACTGATCGGATTGCAGCACCGGGGTTGCAGGCGCAGACGCTGGCGGGCGATTACTTCGATCTGAGTACCAGTGCTGCACGTCCGACACTGATCTACTTCTTTGCTCCCTGGTGT
>Ga0255047_10001202_pt1 | contig 19338 bp, 31 predicted proteins | sample JV7_2_1_MG_FD_183640 | JGI IMG/M metagenome (GOLD analysis project Ga0255047, IMG submission 183640) | Seawater microbial communities from Jervis Inlet, British Columbia, Canada - JV7_2_1 | ecosystem: Environmental > Aquatic > Marine > Inlet | place: Canada: British Columbia | collected 2016-10-06 | reverse complement strand
CCCTACTTACTACCCCCATTTGATACCTTTTTTAAAAGGAATAACTAGGTATCTACCCCCCGTTGATACTCACTACCCCCTGCTGATACTTGAAACATTCCCCCAAAATCTACGATTTAAAAATGTTATGTGTCAAAACTGTGTCAATTATGTGTCAAACTAGAGCTTCGGAAAGTCCTGAAAAAAAACCGATTTGACGGGGTGGGGGGTAGGTACTATTGATGGGGAGGGGGGAGGGAAAAACGGAGGCGACTACTACACACATATGCACCTCGACAAATTTTATCAAAATTTTAGACCTAGTTGTTAAATATCGCGGGGTGCCCCCTTTACGCGGCGTGTCATTACCTAGTTAGCTTTCCAGCTTTCTAGTTTTCTGGGGGTAAGGGGAAGTGTAGGGGGGAGAAAGACACTATAGGTGGTATGTGTGTGTGATGTGTGTCTGTTAAGTTCTCCCCCTCTTACAGGAGACGCATAGCGCGGGGCTATGCACCTGATATTATATCTCAACTGGACTTGTATTACAATGCCTTTTACGATATAATCTTTCTTATGGCAAAAGGCGACAAAATAACAGCACAGCAAGAGCAATTCTGCTTGGAGTTCATTAAGGACTTGAACGCAGTGCGCGCCGCCATACGTGCTGGATACGGAGAACAACATGCAAAAAAGAATGCTTGGACTATTATACGGAATCCTGCCGTGGCTGAGAGAATCTCAGAACTCAAAGCCGACCAAACAAAGCGTACTAAAATTGAAGCGGATGATATACTTCGCCGCCTAGTGCGTATCGCCGAAAAGACTGAGCAGGAGGGCGATTATCAAGCGGCTATCCGCTCCTTAGAACTCCTTGGAAAACACCAGGCAATGTGGACTGATAAAAATTTAACCGAGATGGAAATAAAGAATGCTTTCGCTACGGGAAATTCGGAGGAAGACATTGCACGCGACGTAGAACGATTGAAAAAAATCGCAACGCCGCATTTAAAATTAGTAAAGAAAGAGAGTGTACACTAATGTCTATAAAGATTGTAAAAGACCAACAACCTGTAGACGGGCCATACAAACCTACTCGTTATACTGCTAAAGTAAAACAGGGAAAGAACAATACCTTTACCTGGACAGAGGAAGCAGAAACGTATGACGGTCCTTCTGGAGGCGTTTATACTAAAACTATACAGGGCTATGTAAATCCTAAGAAAGAAGGTTAGCATGGACTGGAAAAATACTCCTAAAAAAGTAAAAGCAGAAGTAGAAGAATCTGATAAAAAAGTTAAAAAAGGAAAATCAGGCGGAGACCCTCACGGCCGTACCAAAAAGGAAAAAGTTACAGACTTTGTTAAAGGTGTGGGTTTAACTTCTGGACAGAAGAAAGCTCGTGAATTTATTAAAGGTGGGCTTATCTTAGCTTCGGGAACTGTAGGTAATCTTGCATCAAAAGCAGGCAACATTGTTAAAAAGGCTAACGCCCAAGGCAATAGAAATGATAAGCGACCGTAGTGCCTAAAGTTGGAAAGAAACATTTTCCCTATACCAAGAAGGGAAAGAAAGCTGCGAAAGCTTATGCAAAAAAGAAAGGCAAGAAGGTTAAGGTTAGTAAATCTAAACCCGCTTGGATGAGGAATAAATAATGGCAGAAGGATACGAAGCGCAAATAAAAGCGCTATTAGAAAATAAAGATAGTCTTACTAAAAAAATGACTAAAGACGGTAGAAGTAAATATGCCGTTCAAATGAATGAATTAAAGAAAAGAATGAAAGCTGACGGTGTTAAATTTAACACAGTACTTAATTCAGTTAAAAAACAAGAACGTGAAGGCACATTTGACAGAGGTGCAGAAGGTAAAAGAAAAAATAAACTTCGTAAGAAGATTGCTGCCGAACCGCAAAACGTTTTGACTAAAGGCAGACATAAAGGTTCTGATGCTGATAAAATTGTTGAAACAGATATGGTTAAAGTAGAAAAGCATTTAGGTAAAGATGGGACAGTTGATTTTTCTAAACATTTAGCTGGAGAAACTGATGCTGAAAGAAAGAAAAGAAAAAATAAAATGACACCTGCTAAAATTGCAAAGTCTAGATAAGTGAATAAAAGAGATTACGAAGATCCTAAAGTAGCCGTAGCTAACTTTTTAAAACCAGTATTGAATAAAATTCCTGGCTATAAAAAAGTTGAAAATATTAGTGATAAAATAAAAAAGTCAGGTTTATCTTTCGATATAGGAAAAGATAAGTTTGGCATAAAATTTCAAAAGAAGTTTTAGGTGGTACGAGTAAATTTAACAGGAGATATTAGTATGGTATTACACCCACAGTTAGACTTATATGATCCAAGTAAACCAGTTGATGACATTTATCGTCAGTTGATTGTTTGGGGAGATCAAGCATATGTCTGTCACCTTAGAGGATAGAAACGCCGCCACTAGATTAGCTATACAATCAGCGCGAAAAGATTTGTTGGCATTTATTATGCTGATGAATCCTTCATTCAGTGTAGGTCCACATCACAGATTACTGTGTGATCAGCTTATGCGGATTGAATCGGATGAAGTGGATAGGCTTATGATCTTTGTGGCTCCGCGTTCAAGCAAGTCTTTAATTACATCTACCTATTTTCCCGCATGGGTATTGGGTAGAAATCCCTATTGGCAAGAAATTGCCGTTTCACATAGTGATGATTTAGCAACGCGCTTCGGGCGGGCCATTCGTGATATAATAAACACAGAACAATACCGTCACATATTTACAAAAATTAATATAAGGAAAGATAACCGCGCGGCCAACAGCTGGGGTCTTCAGCATAAGGGAAAAGAAGCGGGCTCATTCCTTGCAGCTGGTTCAGGATCTGGTATTGCTGGGTTTGGTGCCCATCTTGCCATCATTGATGATCCAATATCAGAGCAAGATGCCTATTCAAAAGCTAGAAGAGATGGTTTAAATGAGTGGTATTCCTCAGGTTTGCGCACAAGACTAATGCCGAAAGGTAAAGTTGTGCTGGTTATGACCAGATGGCATGAAAATGACCTGGCGGGGCACTTATTATCTCTGGAAGATGACACACCTTTGGCAGATGAATGGGAAGTTATACGTATTCCTGCCTTAAATACTACAGAATCACTGGAAAAATTAAACAAAGCGCGCCAAGATTTGCGTGATCAGGGCTATTTATCAGATAAATACCCTAAATTAAAGCTAGGAAACTCCTTTTGGCCCGCATCTGACCATGAAGATGGCTTCTGTTGGACTACAGAAGAGATAATGCGTACCAAAAACAACACACCTGCCTTTAAATTTGACGCATTATATGGGCAAACGCCCACAAATGAGGAAGGAAACATAATAAAGCTGGATTGGTGGCAGAATTGGGACAATCCTAACCCACCTGAATGTGATTATATCATACAATCCTGGGATACTGCCTTCTCAACCAAGACATCTGCGGATTACTCTGCATGTACAACATGGGGAGTATTTAAATCGGGGTTTGATATACCTAATCTAGTGTTATTGGGGGCAGAACGGGGTAGATGGGACTATCCTACACTACGAAACAAAGCAGTTAAGAAATATGAAGAACATAAACCTGACTCTATACTAATTGAGAAGAAAGCATCGGGGCAATCCTTGATTCAAGACCTGCGCATGACAGGATTACCGATATTTGAGTTTCAACCCGATAGAGATAAGGTAGCCAGAGCGTATTCTATAACATCTTTATTCCACAATGGGCGTATATATGCCCCCTTTAAGAAGGATTGGGCTATGGATGTTATAGATGAAGCGCGAACATTTCCAACAGGCAGTCATGACGACTATATGGATACTGTATCACAAGCTTTGATATGGATGCGTAATGGTGGATACGTAACCAATACAGCTGATACATGGCTTGACAAGAGAGAGAAAGAGATTTATAATAGAGATAGTAGACGTTATTATACATAAGGGAAAATATGGCAATTGAAAAACAAATAGATTTATTCGAAGAAGAAATATCTGAACCTATACCAACAGGTGAAGATATTGAGGCAACTCCCGATGGTGGGGCCGAAGTTACATTAACTGATCAAAAAGAAATAGATGAAGCGGAAGCTATGGGTCTTTTTGATGAGGAGAAACAAGTTAATGAAGAAGAGTTTGATGCTAACCTGGCAGAGTTCATGGATGAAGCTGATCTCAAAGAAGTAGCTAGTGATTTAGAAGAAGGTTTTACCAGAGATAAGGACTCCAGATCCGAGTATGATGAAATCGCGGAAGATGGAATTAAATTATTAGGATTACAGTATGATGATTCCGCGGGATCATTTCCAGGATCGGCAGGAGTTACACATCCTGTATTAGCACAAGCAGTAGTAAAGTTTCAAGCGAAAGCTTACAAAGAATTATTTCCAACTGAAGGACCTGTACGTACCAGAATCATGGGAGTACAATCTCAACAAAAATTAGAACAGGCAAACAGAGTTAGACAATTTTTAAATTGGCAAACTCAAATACAAATGCCTGAGTTTGGTCCTGAGTTAGATAAGTTATTATTTAATGTCGCTCTTTATGGAACAGGATTTAAAAAAACTTTTTGGGACCCATCACTTCAACGACCATGCACAGAGTTTATCAAAGCTCAAGATTTTTTTGTAGATTATTTTGCAACTAATTTAGAAACAGCAGAACGTTACACACATAAATATTTAATGTCAAAAAATGAAATTAAAAAAATGCAATTGGTTGGGATGTTTAGAGAAGTTGACATTGATTCAGATTATAACATAGAAGAATCAGGAGCCCAAGAATTAGAAAATGAAATTGTAGGTGTAACTAAGCCTTCAGATAATGATGAATATGCAAATATTTTAGAAGTACATACGAATATAAATCTACCAGGGTATGAAGATGCTGATGAAATAAAACTTCCTTACATTGTGCATATGACAGAAGATACTCAAAAGATTTTATGTATAAGAAGAAACTGGGATGAAGAAGATGTAATGAGAAAAAAGAAAATGTATTTTACTCACTATACTATGATTCCTGGTTTGGGATTTTATGGTTACGGTTATATACATTTAATTGGTGGATTAACAAAAACAGCTACCTCCTCTATGCGTCAATTATTAGACGCAGGGACCTTTGCGAACTTGCCAGGTGGGTTCAAGGCACACGGTCTTCGTGTCCTTGCACCTGACGAGCCTATCGCTCCAGGTGAATTTAGAGAGGTAAACGCCCCTGCTGGCGATTTAAATAAATCTTTACAGATTCTTCCTTTCAAGGAACCATCTCAAACTTTATTTAATTTAATGGATTATGCGTCTAAACTCGCATCGCAATTTGCCGATGCCACAGATAATGTAGTGGATCAGGCAACAAACTATGGGCCCGTGGGTACAACCATGGCCCTGCTTGAGCAGTCTTCAAAGCTGTTCAACGCTGTGCATAAGCGTCTACACTCCGCACAAACAAAAGACCTGCGGGTGCTTACTCGTTTAGATAGTGAGCATCTCCCTGACTTGTATCCTTACGAAGTCGCAGGTGGTGCACAGCAAGTGTTCAGGCAAGATTTCAATCTTAAGAGTATTGATGTCATACCTGTATCCGATCCTAACATGCCAACAGAAGCACATAGGATTGCGAAAATAAACGCTATCATGTCTATCGCGCAACAGAACCCCGCTGCCTATAATATGGAGCAGATTGGAATGGAACTGTTTGCGGCGATGGGCGTGGAAGAACCACAACGATATTTAAAACAACAACAACAACCTTTCAGCGGTGATCCAATTACAGAGAACATGGCTTCTCTAAAGGGGGCACCTCTGCAGGCTAAGCCCGATCAGAATCATGACGCACATATTATTGTTCATGGAAAATTCATGGAAGATCCTGCGTATCAAAGTCCACCTGTACAGCAACTTTTAATAGCTCATATACAGGAACACTTGGCTATGAAGTATCAAATAGAAATGGCACAGATGGTTCAAGATCCACAGGCACAGCAAATAATTATGTCTTCTCCACAGCAGCAACAGCAAATGCCACCACAAATGCAAAATGAAATTGCTTTAATGGCGGCGAATGCGGCAGATAAGGTCTTGAAACTTGATGAAGAAAAGGCTAAGATAATGGCTGGACAAGCAGAAGATCCGCAGCAAGAACAAGTCGAGATACAAAAACAAGACTTGGCATTGCGCGCGAAAAAACAACTTGATATAATGAAGATGCATAAAGATAAGATGGATATGGAAGAATCTAAGTTGATAGTTGATGATGAGAATAAGGACGAAGATCGTAAACTTAAAGAGGCACAACTTGCAGTCAAAGCAACTAATGATGCAATGAAAGATGCTGAAAAATTAATCTATGCAACAAGGATGAAGTAATGGTAGATAAAAAGAAAAAATATACATCACCTTACAAAACAGTACATAAAGTAAAATCTGTTGAAAAAAACTTTTCACCAGGAAAAGATTATGTTGGTGAGGTAGGTTTTGGTGACCCTGCAAAAATGAAAAATATGGGCAATGTAACAGAAATGGTTTCTCAAATTCATGATAAAAAGAAAGGGACTGTAACTGAAAAATATTCTAATAGAGATAAGTCTGGAAAGATAACTAAAAAAATAGAAACGACAGTTCCTGCAGAACAATTGTATTTTAAAAAATCAAAGGGACCTATGTTAACTACATCTAGTAAATCTGGTAAAGAACAAAATAATCGCAATGATAAAAGAAAAATTACATATGATGTATAATGCCATTAACTAAAAAAGGAAAAAAGGTTATGAGTTCCATGAAAAAAAAGTATGGAACAAAAAAAGGAAAAAAAGTATTTTATGCTTCCCGTAATAAGGGACGTATAAAGGGCGTTGAGCGGGGCAAAACATAAAGGAGGATATCATGGATATTTGGAAAAACTTAAGCAAAAAAGGTAAGATAGCTTCAGCAGTTGCTGCTGTAGTTGTTATATATCTAGCTTGTAATTGGATGGGCTGGATATAGCAGCCTTGCATTAGTTTGGAAATTATAGTATAATAGTTTAAGGTTGCCGAAAGGAACCTATAAATCTTGCTTTAACAAGGAGGTTATTATGAATAAAGCATTATCTATTTTTAATCAACTCAGACCCTTATCAATAGGATTTGATGATGTCTTCGATCACTTCGAAAGAATGTTCGATGGTGACATTTCTGTAATTAATTACCCCCCATATAATATAGTAAAGACTGGACCTGAAAAGTACAACATTGAAGTTGCACTTGCAGGATACGGTAAAGATGATATTAATGTGGATTTTGCAGAAGGTTTGTTAACTATAAAATCTGTAAAGGATGACAAAGATGAGAAAGATAGCATACTTCATAAAGGTATTGCTAAAAGACATTTCTCTAGAACTTTCACCATAGCAGATGATGTAGAGATTAAAGACGCTGAACTAAAAGATGGTTTGTTAAAAGTCTTTCTAAAGAGGATTGTTCCTGAAGGGAAAGAAGCTAGACAAATAAAAATTAACTAAACAACATGGGGGCATGTAAAAGTGCCCCCTTTTATAAAGGACGAAATGAATAACGGAAAAATTAAGTGGTTTAATCCAACCAAAGGATATGGATTTATTGAAAATGACATTAAGGGAAAAGATATATTCCTTCATGTATCAGCTTTACAAGAAGCTGGAATTGATACTTTACAAGAGGGACAAGCAGTCTCTTTTGACATTGGAGAAAATAAAGGAAAAGATACAGCTATTAATATTAAAAAATTATAATCATTATTGCTTATAGGAGACAGTATGGATTCAACAAAATTAAAGGACAATCTGTTAAAAGTATTGGATGAAGCGCTTCAGGCCAATGCTGAACAGATGAGCATAGGACCAGGAGCGGAAGATTTCGCCTCCTATAAGTATATGCTGGGAATATCCCATACACTAGATGATATGAAATCTAGGGTAAAGGATGAATACAAGAAACTTTTTAAACAGGAGACATTATTTGATGACTGATTTACCAAAGCCAACGGGTTATAGGATTATGCTTAAACCCAGAGAGGTGTCTAATAAAACTAAGGGTGGTATTATATTAACGGATGATTCTAAGGAAGCAGCCAAATTTTCTTGCGTTATATCAAAAGTTATAGATATGGGACCAGAATGTTATCTGGGTATGGACCGATCTACAACTATTTGGTGCAAGAAAGGAGACTGGGTTTTGACGGGAAAATACGTAGGACTTAAGTTTAAACACGAAGGAGATGAGTATTCTATTATAAATGATGACGAAGTAATAGCTAATATTCCTGATCCTGACAAAATATCAGCTAAGTAGACTTGCAATAAGTCTGTATTTAGTGTAGTATATTACATAAGCGAATAACGCGGATCGCAACCGAGGGAGGTCTAGATGATAGACGAAGATAAAAAGGAAGAGCAACTTGATGAAGAAGAGATAGTTGTAGAACTTCCAGACGAAAAATCTGAAGATAAGACGAAAGTCGAGTCTGAAGAGCCCGATACCGAGGCTCCAGTTGTAGTGGAAGAAACTATAGAATCTGAAGAAGAAGAATCTGAGGAAGAATCAGATACTGAAGAAGAAGATGAAGTAGAAAAATCGGAAAGTACAGAAGAATCTAAGGATAAAAAGGTATTTGGCAAGCGCGCTGAAAAACGGATAAAGCGACTTGTTAAAGAGAAAAAGGAATTAGAATCCAAATTACATGATCTTTCTTCGAAAGAGAGGGAATGGGTTCAAGAAAGAGATGCATTAACATCTCGATCCAAAGATTCAGAATTACATGCAATTAATCAATATATTGATAGATTGAAAAGTCAGGAGAAGCAATCTCTAAGTGCTTTGAAAACTTCTAAAGAATCTGGTGATATAGATGCTGAGATAAAAGCACAAGATGCTTTGGCTTCTGTAAAGGCAGAAAATTTAGTAGCTCAACAATATAAGATGAGAGCAGAATCTGATGCTGAAAGACGTAAGGTAAAACCAAAACCAAAGACAGCTCCTGTTTCTACTGTTACAGACCGCAAGGCTCTGGAATGGCAAAAAAGGAATGAATGGTTTGGTAGTACTTCTACGAAAGACAGGATCATGACTCAAGCCGCTATGGTAATTCATAAAGAATTGATTGAGGAAGGTATACTTCCAAGTGAAGGTTCTAATGAATATTATAACGAACTTGATTCAAGGGTTCGAGAGGAATTTCCTGAACGGTTCAAAAACAAAAGAACTAAAAAGATTCCTACAGTGATAAGCGGAACGCGCTCCGCTACAGGTAAAAACCAAATCAAGTTAACCAAAACTGAGGTTGATATGGCAAATAGATTAGGTGTTACTCTGCAAGATTATGCGCGCCAAAAACAGCGCCAACAGGCGGGAGGTTAGAAATGACACAAGCAACGAAAACAAGTCGTAACAGTCGGGCTTCGGCAACTCGAAAAAAAGTTTGGGAACCAACGAGTCGTTTAGACATACCGAAGGAACACAAACAAAAGGACATGGAATATATTTGGGTTAGACACGAATTGTTAAATAATCCAGATGATTCAAATGTTCATGAAAGACTGCGCGAAGGCTATGAACCAGTCAAACCTGATGAACTTGGGTTAGATTATCATGCTGACGTAATGTCTGCTGGCAAACACGCAGGTACGGTTAGAGCAGGCGATTTAATCCTTATGAAAAATTCTAAGGAAATAGTTGCTCAAAAACAAGCGTACTACGATAAACAAACCGAGCGAATGGGTCAAGCATATTCGAAAGAATACCAAAATGCAGGGACCTCAGCGATGCCAACACAAGATGAATCTAAGACTACTGTTACAAAAGGTGGTCCTAGAGGAACGCCAAAGTTCGAAGAATAAGTTTTTAAACTGGTTCTAAGATATTTTGGTATATTAACAAACTTGCAATAAGGAGATTATTATGGCAGGATATGGATTAGACCCAGTTAGAAATGCTGACGGGGGATCGATTCGATCTAATAACTTCAGCGACGGAAATGGATACCGCATTGCAGCTACTGCACCCACAGCTTATTTTGAGGGTGATATGTGTACTATGTCGGGTGGCTTATTAGTCGCTCAAATGGCAGGTGCATCTCCAGGAGCAGCTACAGGTGTTTTTTACGGAGCGGAGTATCAAGATAATAACTCTGGTGATGTGAAGTTTGTACGTTCGATTGCTAATGGCACAGTTGCCAAAGCTAAATATAAGGCTTATGTTTATGATAACCCTGACTGTCTGTTTAAAATTCAGGCTGATCAAGTAGTTGGAGCTCTTGCTGCAACTGACGTAGGAAAGAATGTACAAATTGTAGCAGCCCCAGTGGGATCAACTACAACTCACAAGAGTGGCTTAGTAGCAGACTCAAGTACAGCAGCAACAGGTAACGCAGGTTTCCCATTACAAATATTGGGAAGCGCGCAAGCTGATTTGGAATACACTGCTGTAGGGACTACTATGAGCATACTAGTGAGAATTAACACCCATCAATTTGGCATTGCTGCAGGCAATGTAGGGATTTAATTAAGAGAGGAAATTAAGTTATGGCTATTTCAAGAGCACAACTCCTTAAAGAATTAGTACCTGGCTTGCATGCCATTTTCGGAACTGAATATAACAGATACGAAAATGAATCAGCAGTACTTTTCGATGAGGAAAAATCAAATAGAGCCTTCGAAGAAGAAGTTCTTTTCCCAGGATTTGGAGAAGCTTCTGTAAAATTTGAAGGTGCACCAGTTAACTACGAAGATACTGGTGAAGGTTGGGTGGCAAGATATACTAACGAGACTGTTGCTATGGCTTTCGCAATTACTGAGGAAGCTATGGAAGACAACTTGTATGATAAATTGTCTACCAGACTAACTAAAGCTTTAGCTAGATCAATGGCTGCAGCTAAACAAACCAAAGGTGCTAGTGTATACAATAGAGCATTTACTGCTGCGTATACAGGTGGTGATGGTGTTACTTTATGTAATACTGCTCATCCACTACAAGATGGCTCCACTTTATCTAATAGATTCACAACAGCGGCGGAACTTTCAGAAACTTCTCTGGAAGATGCGTTGATTCAAATTGCGGGTCTAACTGATGACAGAGGCATTCCAGTGGCACTTCAAGCTAAGTCTATGCACATTCCAAGACAACTTGTGTTTGTTGCAGAAAGATTGATGGCATCTCCATACAGAGTAGGAACAGCGGATAACGATGTAAACGCAGTTGTGTCTAAAGGTATGGTTCCTGAAGGTTACTTCACTAACCATAGATTCACAAATGCTAAACATTGGTTCTTGAGAACTGATTGCCCTAACGGCATGAAACATTTCAATAGAACTCCAGTGTCTACTGCAATGGAAGGGGATTTTGAAACAGGTAACGTTCGTTACAAATCAAGAGAAAGATATTCTTTCGGTTGGTCTGATTGGCGTGCGATATTTGGAACAAATCCAAGCTAAGTCGAATGACTTTGGGGGCATCCGTAATAAGGTGCCCCCTTTAACAACTCATAGACTGCGTAAGCAGACTGAAAAATAAGGAGTAAGACTATGGGAACAACTACTTTTTCGGGACCGATAAAAGCGGGAACGATTTCAAATACAACTGGAACAACAGTTGGAACTAATGTTAAAAATATTGGTTTTGTAAAAATGGCTCAAACTGCAACTTGGAGTCAATCAACTACAGCTGCAGATACTGGAATTGTAATTCCAGCTAATAGTCAAATCACTGAGATCATTGTTAATATTACTACAGCAACAGCTGCAGCTAATATTTCCATGGGTACTACATCTACATCAACTGAATTATTTTCTGCTTTAGCAGCGGGAACAGCAGCTAATGTATTTAAATATGGGTCTACAGGCACAATTACCGATGGAGATGCTTGGGCTGATATAGGTACAAGTGATTTACCAATTTATATTGACTTTTCTGCGGGATCAAGTGGAGCAGGTTATGTAACAGTTGAATATATTCAAAATATAAACAACGCGTAATAAGTAATTAGGGGAGTCTTCGGGCTCCCCATTTAAAGGAATTAATATGTTTCAAACAGATTCAAAGGTAACTAATATAGCTACAGGTGCAACAGGTGCCAGTGCTACTAGTGATGGCCAAGCAACTGCAGCACACAGGCAACGTTTGCTGGGAGTTAGTTTGACAGCTGGCAGTAATACTGCAACAGTAGTAATACAAGATGCTAATTCAGCATCAGGTACGGTATTGGCACGTTTATCAGCACTAACAAATACAACTTCTTCTTTTACAATTCCACATAGTGGAGCAGTAGCAACTACAAATTTATTTTGTACAGTAACAGGTACTGCTTCTAATGCTTTAGTTTATTGGAATTAAAAATGGCAGATGATATATCTAAGTACGATTTAGAAATTACTGAACTTAAAAGTGAAATTAAAATACTTAGTGAGCGTATATCTACAATTAAAGATAATCATTTAAAACATATAGAAGATAAAATTAACGGCATTACAAAAATAATGTATACAATTGGCTTTATGGTTTTAGGTCAATTACTGTGGGTGATAACTCGCGCATTAATGTAAAGGGGGCACTATGGCTACTTCAGGCACATGGAATTTTAGTTTAGATACAGCCGAGATTATACAAGAAGCGTATGAAAGAATAGGTGCAAGTCCAGAAAGTGGTTATGATTTAAAGACAGCAAGACGTTCTTTAAATTTATTATTAACCAAATGGGCTAACGAAGGTGTGCACTTATTCCAGTTAAAATTTCATACTGCTAATATGACCAAAGATCAAGATCATATTACTTTTAATTCATCTATACATGCAGATGTTTTAGATGGTGTGGTGAGAAATAATCAAACTGCGGGCGAACCTAATGATATTCCAATGGAACGTATTAGTCTTGACGATTATATGGCTATTCCAAATAAATGGACAAAAGGGAAACCTGTTCAATTTGCATTAGAAAGAAGAACACAATTTGATTCATCTGGCCCTTACACGCACAAAATGTATTTATGGCCTGTGCCTAATCAAACATATTATCAATATGTTGGTTGGACTATTATGTACGCAGAAGACATAAGTACAACGTATAGCCAGAATCCTGAAATTCCAAAAAGATATTTGCCAGCATTGGTAAGCGGTTTATCTGTAGAACTTGCTGTTAAGCAGGCACCTGATAGATTGCCAACTTTAATACCTTTGTACGAACGTGATTGGCAATTAGCAAAAGAAGAAGACAGAGAAAGAGTAAGTTTTATAGTACAGCCACAAGTCAGTTATATTAGGTAGGTTAAATGGCTAGATACGCAAAAGGTAAACATGCGGTCCTAATCAGCGATCGTTCTGGTTGGAAAATAAAATATAAAAACGCACGTACTGAATGGACGGGCGCACGAGTTGCTAAAGATGAGTGGGAAGAAAAACAACCACAACTAGATCCACAAAAATATTTAAGAAAAGGTGCGGGCGGTAATGTTTTATATGATCCGCGACCAAATGTAGATTCAGTTCCATCAACTGTAAGATTAGGACCATTGTATAGTGCATGGTCAGGTCAAACAGCAGCTAATCTAGGTAAAATTAATATTGGTGTTAGTGAAGATGTACCAGGTTTTCAATTAACAACTTCACAAGGAACTGTTAAACCTGTATCTGTTTTTGTACCTACGGGTATAGCATTAACTTCATCACAAGGAACTGTAACAATTTCAGCAGATGAAGTACCAGATGGTATGTATGTCACTGCTACTCAGGGAGATGTTACACTTGTATCAACAGAAATTCCAACAGGATTATACGCAACGGCTACTCAGGGTACTGTTACTATATCCTTGGCTGAAGACGCAGAAGGATTTGAATTAACCTCAACTCAAGGTAGTGTAGTACTTGATTTGACAGAAGTTCCTGACGGAATGTATGCAACAGCTACGCAAGGATCTGTAACAATTCCAGGTATTGAAGTTCCAGACGGCATGTACGTAACAGCTGTACAAGGAACAGTTCAAATAGGTGGAATAGAGATTCCAGATGGAATGTATGTAACAGCCACTCAGGGAACAGTTACAGCAGTGGAAGTAACAGCTGTCACAATTGATGCAACAGCCTTGACTATGACAGCAGTACAAGGTACAATGGGCGTAACATCTCCAAGTTGGGGTAATTTCCTTTGGGGTCACGATACATGGGGTCAGTAATATGGGTTTAACTTACGTACAATTAAAACAGGCAATTCTAGATTGGACAGAAAATGATGCTACGGAATTTACTACAGCAACAGGTTCTGGTGTAGCTCCTGTAGATTTATGTATTCAATTAGCAGAACAGCGATTAGTAAGAGAAGCTGATATCACAGCTTATCGAAAAACAGTAGATATTACATTATCAGCAAATAATGGATTTTATGATATGCCTCAGGATTTATTTGTTACAAGGTATATAAAAATTAATACAGGCGAATTTTTGATGGAAAAAGACCATACATTTATTCGTGAGTATACGCAAACTATTACAACAGCGGTGAGTGGAGGTCCATTGTATTATGCACCTTATGGTGAGGGCACATATTCAGCATCCGATAGAGGCATGCAATGGATATTTTCCCCTAGACCAACCATTGACACTACGTTAGAAATAGGTTATACTATAATGCCGACAGGGTTAGGATCTGGGAATGCAAATTCTTATCTAGGAGACTATGCTCCTGACGTGATATTATATGGAGCTTTAATAGAAGCAGCGCAATTTATGAAATCTCCCCAAGAAATCTTAGACAGATATAGGGGATTATATGATAGGGCATTGCAAACATTTTTAGCTTTTGAACAAGGTCGTGTTAGAAGCGACGAAAACGTAAAAGGTGAAATAGGAACAAGGGGATAATATGGCAGGTATTACATCAGCGATTGCTACTAGTTTTAAAGTAGAACTTCTTGAAGGTGATCATGATTTCAATAATGGAGCAGACGCATTTAAGTGTGCGTTATTTAAAGCAAATGCTTCTATTACAGGAACGTATGATGCTACTACAACTAACTATTCTGTAATGACTAGTAACTCTGATGAGTTAGCGGCAACAGGTGGATATAGCACAGCTGGGAATACATTAGTAAATGTAAATCCAACTTCTAGTAGTACAACAGCGTATACAGATTTCAATGATACTGAATGGACTTCTGCAACATTTACCACACGTGGATGTATGATTTACAATTCCAATGATGGAAATTCATGTGTAATGGTAATTAACTTTGGAGCAGATTATTCTGTATCAGGAGGTACTTTTAAAATTGAGTTCCCTGCTGCAGGAGCAAGTACAGCTATTTTAAGAATAGTTTAAAGGAGTAAAAACATATGGCTTCAACATGGTCTAACGCAGAGTTGCGATTGATGACTACAGGTGAAAATGATAACACCTGGGGAGATCAAACAAACGATAATTTAAAACGCCTTGATGACATGGCGAATCAAGTCATTGCGGTTACATTATCAGGGGCAACTAAAACTTTAACTTTTACAAATGACCCAACAACTTATGCAAGAGAAGATGGGCGTTGTAAGATTTTAAATTTTGCTGGGTCACCAGGAGCTACATGTACAGTTACATTTCCTAATAAGTTAATGTGGTATTATGTTTTAAATAATACTGGAGACAGCAATGATATTATTTGTACGGCGGGATCAGGTGCGGCAACGTATACAGTTTCAGCGGGAAGAGATGCTATCATTTATGTAGACGGTTCGGATGAAATTTATAATGCTATTAATGATTTACAAGTTAATACTATTAATGGAATTGATCCATCAGCTTTACCTGGAAATGGTTTCGTAATTGCTATGGCGATTGCCCTCTGATATAAGGAAACAAGGAAAAAATGGCACAGAATTTTAGAAGATATAAAGAATCAGCAATAGGAACAGTTGCTACAGATATTCCTAATGGGTCTAACTTTGATAGTTATGATACAATTGTAGGCATAAGTCTTGCTAACATATTAGGATCTACAATTAATGTAGATGTTTATATAGCAAACGGCGGTACGAATTACTATTTAGTAAAAACGGCTCCTATTCCTAGCGGCGGCGCTTTACAGGTATTAGATGGAGGGGCCAAAATTGTAGTAGAGTCGGGCGATCGACTTTACATCGTATCGGATACAGCTTCATCAGTAGATGCATGGGTTTCTGCAGTTGATTCAATAAGCACATAAGGAGTTTAATTTGGCTTACGTAGGCAACAAACCAGCTTTAAATTATACAACCTTCGCGGTTCAGCATTTCACAACAAGTGCGACTACAGGGTATACACTAGATCACGCTGTCACGAATGAGAATGATATACGTTTAGTAATAAACAATGTTGTTCAACAGCCTGGCGGTTCGTATGCCTATACAGCAGCAGGCACAGTTTTAACACTTTCATCAGCTACGGCTGGCACAGACACAATGTATTGTGTTTTCTTGGGCAAGGCGGTTCAAACCGTGAACCCAGGTGCAGGATCAGTTGGGACTTCTCAGCTCGCAACGGATGCGGTAACGACGGTTAAAATACAGGATGCGGCTGTCACAGCAGCCAAGACTTCTGGCATTCCTACTTTGTTTTTACCTACTGCAAATCCAATTTGGATTAATGGCAACATGGCAGTAAGTCAAAGAGCTACTTCAGTTACTGGAAAAACTGCTGGGGGATATTATACAGTAGATAGAATGCAGTTAGATATAAGTGGTACTATTGGTACATGGACAATTGCACAAGAAGCTCAAACAAGTGGTAATGCTATTGATAATGGTTTTGCAAATGCTTATCGTATTGATTGTACTTCAGCAACAGCTTCCCCTGCCGCAAGTGCTTTTTTAAAAGTTATATCTAGTTTTGAAGGACAAGATTTACAAATGTTTAAAAAAGGTACAAGTAATGCACAAAAATTTACTTTATCTTTTTGGGTTAAATCCAATAAGACAGGAACTGCACAAGTTAATTTACGAGATATGGATAATACTCGTATGATTGGAGCAAGTTATTCAATTTCAGTTGCTGATACATGGGAATATAAAGTATGTAATTTTGCAGCTGACACAACTGGTAAATTTGATGATGATAATGCTAGAAGTTTAATAGTAGAATGGTGGTTAGATGGTGGCTCTAATTATACAAGCGGTGCTATGCCTACTGCATGGGAAGCAAGAAATGCGGCAGATTCAATGGCGGCTGGAAGTCTTGATATGGCTGGAAGCACATCTAATGATTTTGCTATTACAGGAATACAATTAGAAGTAGGCGAATATACTTCTTCTACTATACCACCTTTCCAACATGAAAGTTATGGAGATAATTTAGCTAGGTGTCAGAGATATTATTATAATACCAATCCATTGAATTTAACTTCTGCCGCCATATCAATGGGTGCTATGTACACCACTACAACTGCTTATGGCGTAATACCATTTCCTGTATCTATGCGAACTGCTCCAACAGGGGATTTTACAACAGGAACAGGTTATTTTATGTTTAACAGAAATGGTGCGGGAGATAGTTTTGATACTCTTTCAGCCAATAATTTAACACCCACGATATGTGATGTTTATGCAAGTGGTAGTATGAGTGGAACTTCTGGAGATGGTGGAAGAATAAGATTTGACACTACCATAGCAAAAATAGCATTTACAGCGGAGTTATAAAATGAATTTTAAAAATGCAACAATAAAATACTACAACAGCCCTGACGGCTCTAGTGAAAAAACTATAGAGGTTGTTTATCCTGTGCAATCAGATGGAAAATCAATACAGAAATTATATATACCAATAAATAATGAAAACACAGACTACCAAAATATTCTTCAATGGGTAGCAGATGGTAATACAATACAGGAGGCTGATTAATGGCACTAAGTAAAATAGATGTGAGCAAAATGATCACTGGGATAACCCCAGTGGCTAATGGGGGCACTGGTTTATCTTCTGGAACATCTGGACAATTTTTAAAATTTACAGGTAGCACTACAGTTGCTAGTGCGGCGGGTGGAATTACAGGAATAGACGCTTGGGGTTTATCATCAACTGCTTCGCATTCTTCGGGTGGAGTTACTATTTCAAGTAACTGGACTAGAAGAACAACTCATGCTTCTTCAAATCTTGGTACTGCTATGACAGAAAGTTCTGGTGTCTTTACTTTTCCCTCAACTGGTCATTGGCTTGTTCTTGGTGGTTTTTATTTTGATGGAAATGCAAGTACTCATTATAGAGGTATTATAATGAAAAATAATGCAGGAACAGACATTACTTCTGCTTATGGTCATGGTCAAGGTAGTAGTCCTAGTTGGGATCACGATGCAGTTTCAGTACATTTTAATATGGATGTAACCGACACTACTGCAAATACAAATAAAATATACTTTCAAACTAATTCTGGTGCAACTTGCACAGTAGCTGGTGGCTCAAATGGCCAAAGCTATGTTTCATTTATTCGTTTAGGAGATACATAAAATGACAGCAATTATTAGATTATCAGACGCAATAACAAGTTTAAATTCAAATGCAAAATTTAGATATTTACATGATGCCAATGACTCATCAATAGATTTAATTGATACAATAGAGTGGTTATACGGAACAACTCCAATATCTAATGCAGATATTTTAGCAGAACAAAAAAGATTACAAGATATAGAGGACGCAAAATAATATGCCATACGTAGGAAGAGATTTAGATATAGGAAGCAGAAAGATCCTCGCAGTGAGTGGATCAACACCTGCGACGTCTTATACATTGCAGTATGATTCAACGAACTACTACCCGTCAGCCGCACAGAATTTAATTCTATCGGTGGCAGGGGTTATTCAAGCACCAGGAACGGCGTACACTGTTTCAGGAGCGACATTGGATTTCGGTGGTGTCAGTGTGGCGTCAGGCGATATCGATTTTATTGTTGCGATGGGCGAAAACGTAGATGTTGGGACCCCCTCGGATGGGACGGTAACAGTTGATAAATTGTCCGCAACATATTATAGTGAAAACCCAGTAACTTACAGCACGCTCACGATGAACGCCAGCAAGAATGGCTTGATTGCAGGGCCTGTCAGTTTTACGGGAACGGTAACAATTCCTTCGGGATCAACATTGGTTATAGTATAATATGAGTTTATTAAATGTAAATAAAGTAGACCCATCAACGGGCACTGATCTAGAAATTGGAACATCAGGTGACACGATCACTGTACCTACAGGTGCAGGATTAACAGTAACGGATGAAGTAAAAACAAACAAGATTTCACCTGCTACAGGTACAGCTTTTGCTTTAGGAGATTCAGGGGATACGTTCACGGTTCCTTCAGGGGCAACAATTGTTAATAGTGGAACA
>Ga0255047_10001201_pt1 | contig 19340 bp, 39 predicted proteins | sample JV7_2_1_MG_FD_183640 | JGI IMG/M metagenome (GOLD analysis project Ga0255047, IMG submission 183640) | Seawater microbial communities from Jervis Inlet, British Columbia, Canada - JV7_2_1 | ecosystem: Environmental > Aquatic > Marine > Inlet | place: Canada: British Columbia | collected 2016-10-06 | reverse complement strand
CCATGCGCTACGCGCTACAGAAGCTGAGGGCCGAGGGTCTTAAGGCAGTGAAAAGCTTCTACGATCCTGGCCTCGGGGAGCCCTGGCCTTCAGCCTATGAGATGCTACATGGCGCGAAGATTGTGCATGACGAAATCACTGTTACGATCAAAAAGGATGAGACTATCATCCGTAAGGGCTGGGACCAGGTTGTTTGGAGTGGGCAGACAGCTTATTGCTGCGGTGATATCCTGGTCTATCGTGTCTCTGGCAGGTGGAAGATCAAGCACCCGGTGCTCCAGGAGCTAGCTAAGTTCTTCTTCGATACCGAGGCAGCGATGCGCTTCGTCGAGGAGCACTTCGCATGATACCCTATGGCTTCGTTGAGTTAACAGCTACTTACGAATGTAAGTGGTGTAAGCGTCGCGAGTCCATCACCATGAAGGATGGTGTCTGGAACAATCCTGTTGAGGAATGGTCGCATTATGACCTGACTACGAATACCCCTGATATCTGCTCTAGTGATTGTGCACGGGAGAGGGATGCTATCTTCAACCAGGCCTATGCCAACCTTGAGCCTGCACCAGCAGGACAGATGCAAGATGGTTGGCAGGCTGAGGTTGAACGCCTCCGCACGATAGCGATGGGCACACGTGGTATCTGACGAACACTGTGAATACTGTGGGCATCTCTTGGGTGAGGAGGTAGGCTATCACCAAGCCTGCCACCGGGAGCGCGGGCTAGCGTCTTGTGGGGAGTTAGGCTATGGTGCCTTCCCAGGTGGTGACCCAAGACTCTTTACACCAGACCTAGAGTGTTCAACGCCGGAGGAGCAGGCACGGTGGAAGGCTGACTGTAAGCTAGCAAAAGATCAACCTAGTGCATACCTCTACGAGCCAGGTAAGCATAGCGTCTTGAAAATGTATGGGCTCGGAACATATGAATATAGATGTAACATGCATACTAAGGAGAACCTATGACACCAGAAGAATTGGCCGAGCGCATCGCTATGGTGCGTGCCGAGAAGGAGGCCAAGGAGCCAGGGATCTGGGTGCGTGATGCTGCTGCTAGGGACCGTGACCGTCTGGCCGCACGGGCTAGGCGACGCACACCTGAGGGTCAGGCAGCATACAAAGCGGCCCAACGCAAATATCGGCAGAGTGACAAGGGTAAGGCTACCCGGAAGGCGAGAGACGCATGACCAACGAGGATAAGAAGATCATCATCGATTGGATAGGTGACACCTCACCTAAGGGTATCATGGAGGCCACCGAGATCACAGCATCAAGTGCTGAGATCCAGACATTCATCGTTGAGGTTCATACTCTCCTTAAAGCGGCACTTCTCACCACCTCACTGACCCAGGAGCAAATAGACTACTATGACAAGATGCACGCGCGAGATCGTAGGCGTCTTGGGTTGAGTGGACGATGAAAGTTATAGGTGACCGGGTACCATATGAGCCTGGCACGATTGTCAGAGTGAAGTGCACCACGCTGCGGATGATCGTCGTGTCGGATACTGGCGAGAAGAAGGTCGAGTGCTGGAACGACTACTCCACACGACTCTACCCATGGGCAGTTCTTGAACGTGTGCCACCCGAGCATAAGGTATCTGATCTGAGGGGCTATAGCATCGTTACCCTGATCTTCTTCGTTGGATTCATTACTGGCGCAATGCTCGGGAGGGGACTGTGAACACTAGAATACGGGAAGAGATCATCAGCCAGGACGCTGAGAGCTATACAGTGAAACAGATCGTCGAAGAGGAACAGCTATGGGTCTGTCCTAATTGTCCAGGCTCTCCAGGAATGGTGGCTATTGATGATTTCAAGGCCGGTGCATTATCTGCCCTCTACCACCGGGCTAAGTCCCAGGGTCTTGGGATGTTTGCACTATCACCACGTTATCTTGATGCCCCATCACTACTGAAGGAGACTCAGAGGTTTGACTACCTCCACGGGCGTGTGCTAAAGGTTGATCTCTCGGGCGATGAGTTCGATCCTCGGCTCTATGACCGCGACAATGGTGTTGGTGCAGCTGAGCACGCTGTGACCAGCGCTCGCATGGGTAGGGAGTATGAGCACGTCAGCCGGCACTGGATAGCTCAAGGCGCTGAGGTTGTCATGCAGTGCCCGAGGTGTGGGCGATGACCATCAAAGACTTTGAGGAATGGATCAAGAGTGCCTGGCGCATCAGCGAGCAGTCAGGCCGAAGCATCGAAGAGTATGAAGTTCGGATCCATGGTATGAGTATCACGGATATTAGCATTGACCACGGCACAGACACATTGGATATCACATGAGCATCGCGATGGAATACATCAACGTCACCCAAGTTATCAAAAATATTGATACCAAAATTATGGACCTCCAGAACAGGAGGCATGAGAATCAGGCGGCCCTGGCTAAGATGGAGACCAAGCTAGCGGAGAGTGTAGGTAACAATATCCGGCAGCGTATCTACCCTGGGCCGGAGGGTAAGGTTATCTGTGTTACCTACTATCCTAAGGGTGATGCCACTGATTCATTCGTAGGCGTCAAGGTCCTAGACTTGGAGAAACAGTAATGGGCTGTGACATCCACAGCGTCGTCGAGCTACGTGCTATCACTAGCTATACAAGGGGTGACGCAGAGATCAGGCGACTACAACGTAGTGACTCACCCCTAGATGCCATCCGATTAGAGAGGCTGGGCATCCGAGAGGGTGAGTGGCAGTTTGCAGCACGCCATAGCCATGATGACCCTAAGACACCTTATTCTAAGTGGGTGCCTTATGCTTGGTCCAAAGAATCTGGGGACTGGGTGCACTCGATGATCTCTGATCCGCCCTTCATCTGGGATGACCGCGACTATGATGCCTTCGCACACTTAGCAGGTGTTCGTAATCGCTACGACGTGATACCTATAGCGTTGCCCCGTGGGCTGCCAAGCCCCGATCCAGACTACTGGTATGGGGACCATAGCTTCTCATGGGTAACTATGCGGGAGATCATTGACCATCCAGGTTGGAATCAGAAGATACAATACTCAGGTCTCGTAGCGTTCGAGGACTACGCACGCATGAAGGAAACAGGTAAGATGCCTGATAGCTGGTGCCAGGGATCTAGTGACACAGTCGTCTCTGAAGCTATAGCAGATGCAACACTCGCAGCAGGGGAATGGATCTCTGGGCACGTTAGGACAAGCTGGTCTAGGGGTAGGGAATATGGTGTTGTTAAGATGGCTAAGGCTTGGGTAGAAAGATACGGTGATGCTGTGCGTTTCGTCTTCGGGTTTGATAGTTGAGCTGGCAGATTAGAGGTGACCACGAGCAGGGCTACTGTATCGTGGAAGGTGCTAGGGTGGTGTGTCGGGTTGACGATGAGGACGATGCTCAAAAGATCTTGGATTGCCGGACTGAGACTATCGAGGAGGTAATTAGCCAGATGCTGCTGGTCCCGGGTGTAGTCTCAGCTGTGCTCGCAGCTATCAAAGACGACGTTGAGATCCACAGGATTACAGACACCGAGGACCCAACGCTCAAGGATGTAGCCATCAGCTACTTACTATCACGATGCGGATAATTGAGCATCGAGGCTCCGAGTATTCACATTGCAGAAATGGTTTGCACTGTAAGCTTTGCGGTAAGGTGACGATGAAGGGTAAGCCTATGTGCCCTGACCACCTGGAGGAGATGCCCTACGCAGCTAGGGTTATCGCCCTCGTAGGTAAGTTAGATCCAGCCACCAAGGCCCATGACTTAGTCGTTGCCTACGGGCCACAGACGATACCACAACTAGCGTCACAGCTGCAAATCAGTAGGCAACAGATGCAAGCAGTAGCTAACAGGATGATCACATCAGGATTGGTCAAGCGGATTGGAAAGAAGCTCCATGATAAGTAGTGAGCAACGTCTACGTATACACAAAGTCATTAGAGAGGGCCTCGAATACGGGCCACTCAGCCTGCATGATCGCAACATCGTGCAGCTCCTGCTTGATGCGGACCCTAAAGGGCTGGTCCAACACATCAAGGCAGAGAATGATGTCAACGGCAACCCTCAGCGTTTGTATCTGGTGATGGAATACGGACAGACCTGGGCTATCAAGGAGACTAACGCCGGGATTCTCGGGGCCGTGCCTGACTACCGTGAGCGGCAGCAGCTACCTGATGTTAACGTCTCGGTGGCAGAGTGGAAGAGCTTCCTTGATGAGTTCGAACGCGATGAGCCATTGCGCTCGACGGTGAAGGCCAAGTTAATTGGTGCCTTCCCACATACCTGGCACGAGATCATCCACGAGATGCGTTGGACGATGGATGGTAACTGGGGCGTTGTTAAGCATGGACAGTACATTGGCATCGAAGTAGACGGGTATATCCACACATGAAACTCTACACTGACTACTGTCCTGACTGTCCACACGAGATGAGGGATAGCCTAATAGCACGGCACCCGGAGGATTGCTATAAATGTGCGCCACCTAAGACACTGAAGGATGCATTGTCCTCATATATCGAGAACGTATGGGCCCGAGACAAGTGCCAGGCACGTATTGATGAGCTTGTTAGAGGTATGGAATACCACAATCAACTGATTGATTGCAATCGTGAGAAGATCCTAGCTGAAGCCCCGAAGGATCAGCTAGATATATACGTCGTCGGAAATCAGGCTATCCTTATCGACCGTGAAGGTGATGGGGTTGTTATTAAATTCGCGAAGCTAAGGAAGGTATAAGCATGGACACAGCAATACGACAAGCCGAGCGCACCGACAGCCAGGAACACCTGAAGCAGCTCTACCGCACCCGCCAGATGGTTGTCGGACGGGACGACGGGGCGCTGATACCCGTATGGGATGGGGAGAAGTTCTTCCTACTTGCTGAGTGTTGCGTCACGTGGACACAATACCTCCGCTATTGCGAGGACTCAGGGCACGCTGAGCCAACACGCCCGACGTGGGCTGAGGATAATCACCCGGTAGTTAACGTGTCTTGGCAAGATGCTAAAGACTACTGTAACTACTATGGGTTGAAGCTGCCGACAACATCCGAGTGGGAGGCAGCGGCTGGCGAGGCTAAGTTTCCTTGGGGTGATGAGCCAGCCTCGAAGGAGAACATCAACTGCTGGGAGTTCGGACCACGTCATACCGTGCCTGTTGATGCGCTACCTGCTGGTGCTGCACCACGTGGGCACCTGAACATGTCGGGCAACGTATGGGAATGGTGCTGCTCGGACCCTACGCCTGTGGTGGAGGATGGAATAGCAGCTACGGTTCCCACACCTTCCGAGTCCATTCGGCACGAAGTAGCGCACACCAGACAGGCTTCAGGGCAGCCCAGTGACAACCCTTTAGGGGTGGCAGCTGGGGTGGCAGCTGGGGATCATCTGCCAATGCATATACCTGGCGCTGGTGCTCTAGACTCGGAGCCAACGGGTTTCGAGGCTTCAGGGCAGCCCAGTGACCCGGGTTTTATGTCATCGGGTGGGGCTGGGCGGCCCACTGTAACCCCAATACCTATCGAGAGAAGGTCCTCTCAGGTTTCTACCATAGAACCAGGGGTAAAGGCTTCAGGGCAGCTTATATTGGGTAGCTGCTGGGCCCAGGGCTTGCGTTGGACGCCTCAACATGTAACACGTCCAAGGAACTATAGCAATACACTGATAGGATTCCGTGGACGACAAGATACGTAGGCTAGAGAGATCTGATGACCCCATCGCCAAGGCACGGGGTGCTCAGTTAAGGTGTCGTGTTGCCGGGTGCGAGCAGTACACTGTTACACAGGTGCAGACATGCTATGACCCAGCGATGATGGCAACGATCATAGTCGTAAGGATGAGGGACCACGAGGACATTAGGTATTCAATCACTGATGCACTATTAGCACGCTGGCCGCAGCCAACAGTCTACGAGTTGCTAAGCTACATGGTTGAGGCATATATCACTAAGTGTCCACGCTGTGGGGAGTCTAACGGTAAGGTTAGGTATTTTACTGACATAGTTATGGAGAAGTATGACAGACAAGTGTGAGTATTGCGGTTGCTTCTTTACTGGGATTTCGAAACGGGGCATGGAGAGGCTGAAATTGTCAACACATAACAAGAGTCTGATGCGTCATCAGAAGAAGTGCAAGGGTGCAACGGGCGAAGAGCGTGAGTATTTCAAGAAGCATGAGAGGTGGCCACGTGGACCTCGAAGTTAGGGCAGCAATGAGGACCATCGCGAGGGCTGGGTTGCCGGCTCTCGACGAGATGCTAGAGCTGTTCCCGGTGCTCAGGCATACGCGGGATCCAGGTAGTCGGTTCGGTTTCGACGAGCGTCGCTACTGGCTAGAGCGTGAGGACGAGTGGGAGAAGTGGACAAAATTGATGCCGGTGATCCACTTCCCTGAGGAGTGGGAGGTCAAGATGCGGCCACCCTCAGTGGGTGCTATCGTCCGGTTTGTTGCTAACGATATTAGCGTGTATCTAGATTGCTATGGACGTTTGGGTATGTTCAATGGTCCCTACTGGGAGCTCTATCCCTCGGAGACTGGAGACACTGAACGTTTTGCAATGAATGACGTTGATGGTTTGTTAGATGGCCTAAGGAGGGCACATGAAAGCAGCCGAGGAGAAGAAGTTACTACGTGAGATACGGATGTTGTTGGAGCGGATGTCATTAAGTGTCCCTACCACGGAGAGCAGTGCCCCTGTAAGGGAAGCTGCTTCCTAGATATGGTTCGACTAGGTGAGAAGATCCTACGTACAAGCCTGACACCTGGCGGACCTATCGTAACGCGGAGACTTGCCCATGCGCAGCCATGTGAGTGCTGTTTGGGTAAGTGGTTTCAGAGTGGTGAGGAGTTTCACCACACACGTCAAGAGGCGCTCGATGCGCACATCACGTTAGTTAGATTGGCGGAAATTTGTGAAGAAAATTCTCTTTAAGTGTGACTGGTGCCCTCAAGAGGAGCGCATTGACTCGGGACAGCCTGATGGTTGGATCGAGCGGAAGGGTACTAAGCCCGAGGAAGTCAGGGACGAGAAGGCAAACACTAAGGAGTATCTGCCTCATCAGCAGACGCTGCAATTCTGTGGTGATGCCTGCAATCAAGTAGCTAAGCGCGCTGAAGCAGACTGCCTCAAAGCAGCTAACGCAGCCTGGATCAGGGTATACAATGAGCGCAAGGCTTAGTAGCGACGCGTGGGCTATGGCCCTGACTGAGGTGTATGCCGAGCAGTCGAAGGATGAGTCCACTAAGTTAGGTGCCGTGGTTATGAGGAACGGCATCCAACTATCGGGAGGCTACAACAGCTTCCCACGTGGGGTGGATGACTGCGTTGCGGCACGGCAGAAGCGGCCACTGAAGTACAGTTGGTTCGTGCACGCCGAGGCTAATGCAGTGTACAACGCGGCACGTATTGGGGTGAAGCTGGAGGGTGGATCGATGTACTGCCGCTGGCTTCCGTGCCCCAACTGTGCGATGGCTATCATCCAAGCCGGATTGATTGAGGTCGTTGTGTCTAGCTTTACTGTTCCTGAGCGTTGGCAAGGGGACATGAAGGTCGCAATGAACATGCTCCATGAGGCCAGGGTGTGGGTTCGGGTCGTAGATTATAGGCGCGTGATGCCCTCAATGGTGTTCGACGCGGAGTGGATGCAGTGATTAGCTGCCCACACTGCGGGCTAGAGGCTCAGGTTATCAAAGCCGTTGACAGTGGTGTATGTTTCAGGTGCCCGAAGCACGGGACCTGTGGGTTACGTTTCGATAGCATGACTCGGCGAGAGGCGGAGGGTCTTGGGGAGTTGGAGCGATACTCTAAGCACCCGGGTCCCTACCACTTAGGGTCTGATCGTGGATAGCTGTATGGACTGTGTACGTAAGCACATAGGCCAGGCTGCTGCGCTCATGGACGAGGCAGTGTTGGGGTATCCAACCCATAGGTGGCGGGCGATAGGCCACCTAGCTGAGGCAGAGCGCGAAGCGATGCCTGAGTTCATTAATTTGGCAGTAAGTATTAGGGAGGAGAGGCTCGCCTACATTGGGGACCCTGATTACAGGATAGAGGTTGATGAGCTCATCGCGCAAGCTACGGACCTGCAACGGACCGTATTGCTCGGAACAGATTCCGGAGGCTGAGTATTTTTGTGGTGTGCATTGGGATGCTCTTAGCACCTCAGTCAAGGACGAGTTAACCGACACCTACTGTCCCGGTCAGAATAGGGACGGTAGGTTAACAAGAAAGGTGTGGCATAAGGCCATGCTTAAGGCTCGGTTCGAGCTGAGAGAAGAGTAATGAGTAACATTGACGTGTTGGAGAAGATGCTAGATGACCCCAGGTACTTGAGGAAATGGGCTGGGTTGCGGAGGACAGTGGTCTTCAGGGCATTGGAGATTCTGCGCAGACTGAATCATCTTGACCACATAGAGATGACAGCGGAGGAGGATGGCATCATCCTAGCCAGGGAAGAAGGGTCCCGGATGATTGAGCTAGAGATCATGAGCAACGGGAAGCTAGGCGTCTCGATTGATTGTGAGCTGAAGCTCGACCTGGATGCTATTGAGGTGCTACGTGTATTGGGTGAGGCTAGATGATCACCGCAATAGACCTCGGCAAAGAGGAACTGTGGACGGCTGACATCATATCTTGGGGTGACCTAGCAGCCTGGGTTAAGCTATGAGACTACCACAAATCGGTGAGGTATGGAAACACTACAAGGGTGGTGAGTATACCATCAGGGGATTCGCCTGGAACGCAGTGGGTGAGACGTTGGAGCTGTGCGTACTGTATGGGCGCGGGGATACCGTGCCATTTATACGCACACTGGCTAACTTCCTAGAGCCCGTTGATGACGTGGGTAGGTTTAGGTACATAGACATGGTGCCCTTCTAGTGGATAGGGACGGCAGGACAGCGCTGAGGAATGTCCTAGCGATGGGAGGTGGTGCTGACCTAGCAGTGGAGATCATCGGTCGACTGTCAGAAGAGGACCGTACTCGTGTGATGGATCGGTTGTCATTCTATACTGACCGTCGGAAGCGATGGTGGCGGCTCGGGGACAGGAGGATTCTGGTCGCTGACCTGCCTGACTCCACTATTATCAGGCTGCTAGAGGAGCCGGGATGCAGGCGTGACCATGAATATTGGATACGTTACGGTAGGGACAGGCCAGCATGGGACAACAGCGTTGGTATCTACTGCTTGATCCTTGATGAGGCATCGTTTCGTGGGATCAAAAGTCTTAGGCAGCAATTCTGGGCGCGGCCATTGTCGGGTAAGCACGCAGCAGCAGTGATGGCCTGCCATGATGAGGCGATACGTGTCGGTGACAGCTATCGATGTGTTGATTGCCAGGGTAATGTGACAGTAGAATATGTTCAAGGATACAGGGAACTAGAGAATAGGATACGGCTAAAGTGAGAGTACAGAAGCGAGACGGCAGCTATCAGGAGCTGCAAATGACAAAGATCCAAAGGGCGCTACTCATGGCGTTCCAAGGGCAGAGGGAGCAGCCTGACGTGATGCCACTCGTTAAACGTGCGGTCGATTGGCTGCGTCCTGAAGGGGATGTGTCAGTGGGGCGTGTGTCTGACGTAGTTGAGAGCGTGCTCATCGAAGCAGGCCATGCTCGGGTGGCACGTGGGTTCATGCGTCACCGTATGGAGAGGGACGCAGCACGGGCAGAGAGGCTACGCCCGGATACCCAGATGCTTAAAGATTATATTCATGTTGCCAAGTATGCGCGGCATGTTGTTGACCACCGTGAGTCACGTGATGAGACCATCGACCGGGTGGAGGGGATGCATACTCGACGATGGCCTGAGTGGGCCGAGGAGATAGGGGACGCATTCGACTACGTCCGGCGGAGTGAGGGTGTTCCCAGTATGAGGAGTATGCAGTTCGCTGGGGAGGCCATGGAGCGGGACAATGCACGCGGATACAACTGCTCGTTCACCCATGTGAATAGGTGGGCAGCGTTCCAAGAGACGCTTTACCTCTTATTGTGTGGATGCGGGGTTGGCTACTCGGTGCAGTGGAGGCACATCGAGCAGCTCGGTGACGTGATTGACGTTGACGAGGGCAATGTCTGCCACTACACAATTGCTGACGATATTAAAGGGTGGGCTGATGCATTGGGATTCCTGATTCAGTGCTATACTAAGACCGGGTGCTGGGTAGAGTTCAACTATTCACTCATTAGAGCGGAAGGCTCGGTGCTTAAGACCAGTGGGGGACGGGCACCGGGTCACCTGCCCTTGAAGCGTATGCTTGAGGCCGTACGTGGGGTGCTACACAGCGCACAAGGGCGTAGGCTACGGCCCGTTGAGGCCCACGATATCCTGTGCTACGAGGCACAGTGCGTGCTAGCGGGTGGGATACGTCGGTCGGCGATGATCGCGCTGTTTAGTCCAGAAGATACGGAGATGCTGTGCTGCAAGACTAAGGGTGTGTTCCGGCCTATGAGTGGCGGGGACCCTGGTCTTAATGCTCAGCGTGAGATGGCAAACAACTCGGCTTGCCTATTGCGGGGTGGCACGTCGCGGGCGGTGTTCGAGCGCATTATTCGAGTGGCTCAAGCCAACTATGGGGACCCTGGATTCTACTGGACGACGAACCTAGACTACGGTCCTAATCCATGCGGAGAGATAGGCATGTGGCCTATGGTTCGATGGTGCGATAAGTGTGGGACGTATGGGCACCCGGGGCGGTATCAATGCGGGTGTGGGTCACTGAAGACAGTGGTCCAGACGGGCTGGTCATTCTGTAACCTGACTGAGGTTAACTGCCAGGGTGCTGATGAGGAGGCGTTAGTTGCTAGGGTGCGCGCCATGGCCCGGATAGGCACGATGCAGGCATCATATACGGGGTTTTCGTATCTCGGGGCTGTGTCGGAGGCTATCTGTAAGCGCGAGGCCCTGTTGGGAGTGGGGCTTACTGGTATCATGGACAATCCTCTGGCCTTGGATGCTAGGGTATTACAGAGGCTAGCAGCCGTGGCTGTACGTGAGAATAAGGTATGGGCTTCTAGGTTAGGGATTAACACTGCGGCGCGGGTGACTACAGTTAAGCCTTCGGGGACCGCTTCACTGTGGCTAGGTGGCGTAGGGTCCGGGATACACCCACGTTGGGCACGTAGGTATATCCAGCGGGTAACGGCTAACCCTAACGAGCCAGCGGCACAATGGTTCTATAAAACCAATCCCCATATGGTTGAGGTTAAGCCCAATGGAGACTGGTGCTTGATGTTTCCCATCCAATGTGACGACGACGCCGTTACTGTTAAGGAGCAGGGATGGGGTGCTTTCATGGACGCAGTGTTCACTGTCTATGAGAACTGGATTAAGCCAGGGACCGTGGACGCTGGATCGGCACCCGGCCTTACACATAACGTGTCATGCACGGTGACCATGAGGAACGGAGAGCTTGACGCTATTGTGGATAGATTGTGGAGAGAGCAGTACAGCATTTGTGCTATGTCCTTCGCTCCTTACATGGTGGATGCGCGCTTTAGGTATGTACCTAGAGATGCTACCTTTGCTGAAGAAACATGGAATCGTTTGATTAGACTCTATAGGCCAGTGGACTGGAGTCGCTTCGTTGAGGCAGTGGATAACACTGCACATAACCTTGAAGCCGCTTGTGCAAGCGGAGTTTGTGAGATCTAGCGTGGCTAAAGCCTTAGATGTATTGAAGAGAATGGTCCGCTTGGTGGAGGGAAAGAAGATTCCAGAGCGTGAGATCCACAGGATCCTTAATGGTACGGTCATCAATGGTGGTGGGGTGTATCGTAACGGGTCCTTATATCAAGATGATAAGGTGCAGAACCTTTCGGCTGATAAGATCAATGTAATGGAGTGGCCTAAGGCTGTGGCCAAGGCGGCCTTGAAGCCTAAGCCAGAGCCTAAACTCTTCGACTAAACGTGGCCGAGATCCCTTGAACGTCAAGGGATCTCGGCGCTTTCTCTTGATGCTGCCATCAAGGGATCTCGGCATTTCTGCTTGAGCTTTGAATCAAGGGATCCGGGCGCTTTCGGTTGAGCCCTGAGAGCCCTTGTGTCGAGGGTAGGGAGGTGCCTGGGTCCTTAGTCGCATTTCCGCTGGGAGGTCAGCCACGGGCCTTAGGTGCGTTCTCAGGGGCATTAGAGGCCGGTGCCTTGGCCCGGGTGGCCGACTACTAGTCTGTGACTGATCGCTTCCCACCTATACCCTATAGAATACCTTTTCTTAATTGACTTTCTATTAGACAGTATAGAGAGTAGTTAGTCAGAGAAAGGAGTCAGTGGAAAGATTGTTAGTAACTTGTGGATAAGCCTTGTGATGATGCCTTGTGATGAAACATCAGAAATTGAGGAATTGAAAATTGACAAATAAAATAAAGGCCCTTAGGCCAGAGACTAAGATACGGGAATGCTAGCTTTGCTAGCTAATGCGGCGAGCCTTGCGGCTCAAGCCCTTAGGCTGCTTGTTAGCAGCCAGTGGCCGAGGCCCCTTGAACAAGGGACCCCGACCATGACCTTTCAATACAAACGGCGGTAGTCAGCCCGCCTTACGCCGTAGCCACCTTGTGGGTTCAAGCACATGATGACTACCATCAAAATCAAGCCCTTCACGTGTTCTCCTCGTGACGCCTTTCGTCAGCTATGGACAACAGTCAAGTGTTTCTGGGGCTTATTCACTCAGAGAACAGGGGTTCACGGCTTGGATGGGTTAGATGATTGGGTAAGGACCTTTGATGTCGATTGTGAAGTCACCATCATCAGTGCCAAAGGTATACTCGGAACCTTTGGTCTTTTCTCTCAGCAGGAAAGCGTGATACTTGTCCCCCACCCATTCGATGGCCTCATCGAGACCGCCTTTAGTAATAACTTCGGGCCGCTCGATCGGGAACCTTTCAATAACGCAGCAGACTTGAGGGATCACCTCCACCACCAGTGGTGATGCGATCATCCCCTTGCACTCATAGCCTTTTCCAGTCAGAGACACATTGTGCCCCAGTGACTGTAAGTAAGCCTTAACAGATGCCCCATCAGGGGCCTCGACAACTCGCTCATTGATTGTCCACAGCATGTGGACTCCTTAATATCCAAGCCGTGAGATGTGGAGGCCCTTACGGGCCTGGGACGAGCACTAGCCTTGCAGTGATGGCACTGCGGACCAGGACCCAGTTGCATTTCATGCGTCCCTCCTTATGTGATGAGACCATCGACCTAACAAAGGAATCGAACCTTCGTCGAAGCCCACTACCAGTCACCTGGTAGCGCTTACCGCCCTTCCAAGAAGGCCGATGGACTCTATGTAGGTATCACGGCTTGATGTTCCATCTAGTTCATTGCGTTACGTAAAACGGACAGGACCGCGAGCTTGTGGAGGGAGGCCATTGCCATCTCCGTGAAGTCGTGACCCAGCTTGGAGCGGAGCTCCCTTTGGAGCTCCTCACTGAAATTGATATCCTTTGCCTTGAGCGTAAGCCGGAGCTTACTGGAGCATTGCGAAGCGAACTCCACAACCGTCGAATCGAACTCGACCTGCGCGTAGTAGCGACCATCGTCGCTGTTCGCAGGCCTTGATTCCCTTGGGATCTCGTTGGCGTTGAAGGCATCAGCCATGGGCCCTTCTTTCCGATGGAACATCGAGCCGTGAGGGTGCTTGAATAGGCAGGGCAGCCTTGGACTGCTGCAATCAGATCCATGCCTTTTAATCCTGAGATACGTTCACAGGAACCTTATCAAGCCGTGTTTGTATTGGGAGGAACGCTTCGGACAAGGGCCGGGCGGAGCCCAGCCTTTGCCACCCTTAGATGCCGTGGGCAGCGCAGTAGTCGATGGCGTAGCCGTTGCCCTTACGGGCACGGCTAGCCATTCGGCGATCGCGAGCCTTGATGACATCCGCGTAGGGTCCGGCCAGCAGCAAGCGTCTCCTCTCGATGCGCCATCGGGTTGACCCCTTTGGCAGCTTCTTGAGTCGCCGCTTGATGTTGACTGGCTTCATGGACAGTTGGCGCATAATGCACCTCCTTGTCCGAAGCGTTCCTTGTATTTGGGTAGTGAGCGCTCACGGTGATGGGGCATCCGATTGCGAAGCAAGGCCACTCCCAGATAGGGAGAATAACCTTTAACCTTGCTCCAAACAGCAGACCAGGACAGGAGCCTGATCCACCATAGACACGTGAAGGACTCAACCTTGTCTAAGGGATGAGCCATCGGGGGACTAGCCCGATCGCTTGTTGCGGCTCGAAGCCTTCTTCTCGTTGGCCGCTACGAACTTGTCGAAGTCGTCCTGAGTGATCGGACGACCGGAGAGGTTGCCCTTGACTCGGACCTTCACCGGAGCCGCGAGGCTTCGGATCTTGGCCTTCAACTCCTTCACCTCGATGGTCAGCGACGCGACCTTGGCGAGCAGCTCGTTGATCTGGGCGGTAACCGCCGAGACCGCTTCAGCCGGCTCCATCGTCTTGTCCTCACCCGCCAGCACCTGCAGCAGCGTTTGGACACCTTCGTGTCCTGCGTCCGCAGCGATGTTGGTCATCGTCGAGCTTGCGACGCTCTTGGCAGTCGGCGCTTTGCCGCCGGGGATGACCCACTTCGGGTCACTGATCCCAGTAATGCCTTCGAGCAGCTCGTCGATCAGCGTCGGGTGTGACGCCAAGTAGGCCTTGATCTTCGTAGCGCTCTTGAGCTTGTGGTCCGTCCAGACGCCATTCGCCTTTCGGGTTCCAGGCCCTGCTTCCGCGAACGCTTCGGTGTGCCCGTTGTCGTGGGTGCACCGATTGATCAACCCGTTGATGTAGGCGAGGGGCTTCCCTTGCTTCAGGATCGGCGCCTTGCCAGTCCTGAACGCGGTCGCCAACTCAGCCGCCTTCTCCGGCATGAACCAGAGCAGCATCTTGATGGCGAAGAGGAGAGCCCAGAAGCGCTGCACGTTGCCGCGCCCGCCTTTGCCGGGGAAGAGGACGGTCAGCTCACTCTGAGCCGCGCCCGCCTTGACCTTCTTCTCGCACGCCCGGTACTTTTGCACCAGGGAAGACTCCTTCTTCCCCGCGGCACCGACTTCGTTCAAGTAGATGCTGTGGTCAGCTCGCGCACGAGCCGATGAGTAGGAGACCTTGACACGGTTGACCTCGACGACGATGTCGTCAACGAAGCCAGCCTTCCTGATGATCGCGTCAAGTATGACCTTGACCTCAGAACGACGGTTGCCCGCCATTAGGAGTTCGGTCTTGGCCGTCGGCTTGGGGCAGCCGATCGCGTGCTCCTTGACGAGGTCGTCCGATGAGAGCATCAAGTTGACGCCCTTGTATACGAACGGCCACTCCAGGCCCTTGCCCAAGCTGACCTGCGCCCACTCCTCGGACGTCTTCTCCCACTGGGAGTCGAGGACCTTGAGGTCAGCGACGGTCGACTTGGCGTTGAGGCCGATGGTGGTCGTGACAAGCGCTTCGCGGTTCGAGTCGAAGTTGTGCTGGATCATGAGATCCAACAGCTCCATGGTCTTCGAATCCGGTCGGCCCTTGTCGTTGCACCCCAGGAGGTCTAGAAGTCCGCCGCAGCCATCACGGCTTGCGTTGTATGCGTCGGACCTCATGACCGATGTGTATGGGACCTTGCCGGTTGCAGTGGTCTCATACGAGATCGGGTTCTTTGTGGTAGCCATGTAAACACCCTTCTTGGCCTTTCGGCCAAAGGATGTCCCATCACCGTGAGGCGCTTCACTGTGTTTTCAGTGGAGCCTGTGGAGGTATCAATCTTGGCGCCCCATCACATCACGCTCGGGGTGAGATTTAGGGCGCTAAGTTTATTCTGACCGATGGACATCGTGGGGCGTAGTTATCACCCAAGGTCCGGATCGCTAGGCCCCGAGGGCCCGCCGATAGCTGTCGTCGCGTTCCTTTGCCTCGATAGCTGCTTCCCAGCTATCCACGATAGCGTCACGACGCGATTTGCCGACGAGTCGGAGGGCCCGAGTCATCTTGCCGGGGCAGTCGAAGGTCGCGACCATCAAGAAGCCCTGTGGCTCCTCGGTGACCTCAACTGCGACCGCCTCGATCAGTGCCTCCCCGAAGTCTCCCGACTTTGATGGCGACGTCCAAAATGTAAGGACGAACATAGATACCTCCGTGGGGCGTGCCCCTGTTGAGGGGTAGGGACCAGCAGCGAGGTCTCCGACCCGCTCGGAGGAGGGCGGTTCGGGAGGGAGCCGAGATTCTTGCGTGCCCAAGCCAGGGCACCCGCTCACTCGTGGGCGAGGTATCAGGGTTCATGGAAGGTAGTGATCCTGTTGAGGGGGAGTCTAATCCCGCTCGCTGTGGACGACTTGGTATCGGCTGCCCTGACTGCGACCCCCGTAGGGGTCACGGCCTCGCTGTGGCTCCAATCCCACGCCACCTGCTGGCGGGGTGATGGATCCGGTCGCTGCCGTTAGACGGTTCCCTGTGTCGGGGGCGCGGACGCCCGCAGCCCCTATGGGGCTGCGGTCGCGTCGTTGCTGTTGAGCTCAGCGCAGGGGAGGCAGTCCTGGACCCAGAGGTCCAGTAGGCACATGCTGCGAGTGATGGCTCGGGATGGGTCGTCTTCCATGATTCACCTCCTAGGTGTAAGATCCCTCGCGCGGAGCGGCGGCCTGGTCAGCACGGTGACTGATGTTGCCATCAGGGTGACTGTCCCCTGCCGTCAAACTCCGCGCGAGGCGGAACACGCCTCACGGTATACCAGGCGCCCTGCGGGCGCGCGTCGGTCGTGGTCTGGCTGGCGCGTCGGGCCCACGTGGGCCGTCAACCGCTCCGCCAGCAACCGCGCGCCCTAGGGGGTATTGGTCGCCCCTGCCAGGCGCGCCTGGCCTAATCGTTGTGCCAACCCCGCGAGCGTGTCACGGGCGGGTTGGCTGCTAGCGTCCCTCAGCGCTCTCGCGCCGGCGGTCCCTCTCTCTCGGCCTGGCGCGCCTGACCCCCCGCGAGCGTGTCACGGGCGGGGATCAGACCAGCGGCCAGGCGCCGCTGGTAGTCTGCTTTGCGGGCCGCGCGACGTGCACGGCCTCGGAGTGGAGCGGGATCAAGCTTGGCCGTCGCCTGGCCGTTGTGGACGGCCTCGCGGACGTTGACGGCCCTCGCGGCCAGGCCGCGCTGAGTCCCGTTCAGGCCGGCGCGAGTGGAGCGCACGGCCGGAGCGGGGATCACGTGTTCAGCGGCCTGGGAGGCCGTCTGAGAGGCCGCACGTGCGGCCAGGATCTGTGAGTCGCGCTGGCGCCAGCGACACGGCCAGGGCGCCTGGGAGCGCTCCTGAGAGCGCTCAGCGGCCAGGCGCACGTCGGAGGCGTAGCGGGTCAGCGGCGCCTCGGATCGATTCCGGTGGCGCACGTCAGGCCGCACGTCGCCGCGCTGGTAGAGACGATCCACCGGGTCTGATCCCGTGGCAGACTGGGCGCCGCTGGGGGTCTCAGCGTCGCCGCTGGCCTCCCAGTGGCTGGGAGCGCTCTTGACCACGCGAGCACCGTGCTTGGGATCGGTGCGGTAGGAGCGGGTCGGGCCGTCGCAGGGGAGGCCTGTGCTGCACGCACAGATCCTCCCCGTCGGGCCAGCCACGTCGTCAGTAGGAATCAATCGAGTCATGAGTCCAGAGAATACATGACGAAGGGAGAGGGAGAGAGGGGCAGCGCGCGAGGGTCCGCGCGGACCCTCGCAAGTAGCCTGATACCAGCGACTTGCAACTATCTCAGAATTATGCCCGATCGCTTGACAGGGTCCGCGCGAGGGTCCGATTCTCGACGCTCCTGCGCCCGCTGGAAAACAGCCAAATCGGCGCTAGCCCATATGGCATAAGGGTTCCGAATTGTTCGCCTAATTGGGAGAGGGTCCGCCAGCGCCGGTTCTGAGTCGCAAGTGCTAGGCGCCCTAGGGGATGCGACCGACCCGAGAATCCGGGGTATATGCACCCCAACATACGTATGTAAGCACCCCAACATATGTATGTAAGGGTATGTATACAACCCGCCATAGGTGGGGATGTTACCATCGTTTACGGCTCCAGGATCCCTCAACCGCCCGGGTTTGCGGGGCGATCATGCTGGAGCCCCTATAAACGCTGGGCTGGCGGGTGCCGTCAACGGGGAGTGAGGTAAAACGGGGAGGGTGGGTCAAATCAGAACGTCTGTTGACGGCGAGAACTAGACTTACGGTACGCTCTACCCGGACTCGTTGCTCCAAAATTTTCAAAATAGAGCAAGATCCAAGCCCCTTAGAGCCGAACCAAGCCCCTTAGAGCCGAAGAGCCGAACCAAGATCCAAGCCCCTTAGAGCCAATAGTCCAAGTATCTTCGATGCTACCATCATAGGAATCAACACATCTCGACAAAACTTTTTGAATAATTATTTTCCGAACGATTTCGGTTTCCATGCGTCTAAGCAAATGGACACCTCTATACCATCAACTAATTCTGGCGGGATCACTTGACCGAGATAGTTAAAACACCCTATCCTGACCATCCGAACCGTTGCCAGGCGGTTAGCTCTAGAGGTCAGTGCCCGAATCTGGGTCTTTTGGTCGATGACACCTACATGGCGAACTGCATTGCCCATGGCGGAGCACGTCAACGTCATAGTACTAAGCAAGAATCACTAAGGAATTATCGGCTCGGAGTCTGGCAGGCTCGGGTCGACGAAAAGGTCGATGCTGTCGGTATCAAGGGCCTGAGAGACGAAATCGGCATCCTAAGAGTCATCCTCGAAGAGCGTCTAACCACGTGTCGAGACTCAATGGACTTAATCCTTCAATCTGCCGCCATTAGTGACATGGTGATGAAGATTGAACGCGTCGTAACGAGTTGCCATAAGCTTGAAGGTTCGATGGGCCATCTTCTCGATAAGCAAGCTATCCTGCAATTCGCACAAGTCGTTATTGGAATCATTGGCAATGCGGATCTCTCAGAGGCTCAACTCAACACCATCGCGGAAGACATCCTTCAAGCTGTCGGCAAAGTCGGCACGGAGTAATCATGGCTGCAGACGTTAATTACAATCGCCCGAAACTTGTGGCAATCAACGATACCCCCATCAACATCGACTTCACTGCTGGTGAGGAGCCTACGGCCCTCGCAGCACTGACTGCTGATAACAGTGGCTCCACCGGCATCCTGAACATCAACGTTACTGCTGATGCTGACGAGTCCGTTGGCGCTGATGTCCAGAATCTCTTCAGGGTCGAGGACCTAAGGGTCCTAATTGACGCGACCACGGGCGCAATGACGCTCACCGCCAGCATCATCCCGGTCGATGGTGCCGGTGCTGACGGTACAGCCGTCGCTGTGGCCGTTGCCCACCCCGAGACGGCGGACGCTTGGCAGACCGCTGCCGGTCGGGCGCGCCAGGTCTAGTGAAAGTCTTCAGCCGACCAGTACCAACGACTGCAACC
>Ga0255047_10001199_pt1 | contig 19367 bp, 32 predicted proteins | sample JV7_2_1_MG_FD_183640 | JGI IMG/M metagenome (GOLD analysis project Ga0255047, IMG submission 183640) | Seawater microbial communities from Jervis Inlet, British Columbia, Canada - JV7_2_1 | ecosystem: Environmental > Aquatic > Marine > Inlet | place: Canada: British Columbia | collected 2016-10-06 | reverse complement strand
GGATGCGTTCCAATCTATCAGCTTCGTGTACGTCCTCCATTGCCTGGTCAAAGAGCGTAGCCCAGACCAGTGTTCTGTTGTCGTTGCCGATGAACGGGCTGGCCTCGATCAAGCTGCCATACAGGGGTATTGCCCGCGCATTGCTGAAAGTCCAATTCGTATCGGCGTCTGCTGACATCGCCGCAAACCCGCGATAATATAAAAACCGGCCCGGCGTCAGGCTGCTAGGCACCGGGGCCACAATTATGTAATCACCCTCAACCGTCCATATCTTGGGGCGGCTGGTGTCATTGGTCGCCTGCCGGGTCCAGAAAGTGGAGGAAGGAAACCAATCCATTTTCTTTTCGTCGCCGTCCAGGTAAAAGCGCCTTTTCCCCACATAGCGCGAAGGCAGAAGGACTGCGCCCGGCAAGATCAAAAGGAACTGCGTCCCGTCGTACAGAATGGTGTGGGTGTGGCTTGAACTGTTGGCCTTGAGAATGTCACCGGCTTCCAAATCCTGTACGGTGCCGTTCTCGCGCTTCTTTATGTCTTGAGTGCCAAGCCCGGAAACATCGACCGTGGTCGCTGCCGTGTTGGTCAGGGTGGCTTCAAACTGGTAGCGGTCGCCGTCCGTATAGGCCGTGGCCGCATCGTCAGGGGTCAGGGTTATCGCGTTGGCAGTCCCGCCGACCGTACCAACAAGCGTCACGCCCGTGATATTCAGGGTAACGCTGGCTTCCATAGCCCTGACACGTAGGGTCCGGTTAACCCGGTCTTCCATCATTTCAATGAATTCGGGAATGCGGCTGGTCAAATCATCCCTTTTCAGAATGTTTGCCAGGGCAGTCTTTAATTCGCCGTAATTAGATATGCTCAAAGCGCACCGCCCTTTCTTGCATTATCAACAAAGTCAGCGCCGTGGAACATGGTTTTCGCCGTGCGAGAATGCACACTGGACAACCAAGCGGAATTTTCCGGGTCGTATATCTTCTTGCGCAGCCATTTGGAATAAACCTTGGGGTTGCGGATATAGGACAAAACGTCAATACCCGCATCCTGTAACCAGCCCGTCAGCACCCCGACAGGGATATTGGCAACCCGGTGGAGTTCCCGGCTAGGGCTAAACCCATCGTTTTCCTGGCGCATCCGGGCATTGTTTTCCATAATGGCGTCAACGTCCTGGGTATGCCCAACGATAATCTTGTCATCGGCCACCTCAAGCGTTGACACAACGCCGCCATGCGCATCCAAAATACGGCGCGTACCCATTATTTTGACATTTCCGTCATATACAAGGTGCCGCCCGCGCTTACGCCCAAAACAGCAACCTTGGACCGGCTTCCAATACGGAAAACTTCCGGCACGTTGGCGGGCATATAAACGCTGGTTACAGCGCCCCCGCTACCGGATGGCGTGGCGGCAACAACCGCTTCCCCACTTGCCGCGATAGCCACATAACAGGCAACCGTGCAAACAATGCGGATATTGTCAATACCCTGCGCCGTTGGCGTAACGCTACCGGCGGAACTGCTGGCAATCGTCACGGTGTGATTGGTAACGGGGATGTAAGGCACCGCTCCCATGTCTGCAAAGGCAGGGCTTGCCATAAGCATAAAAAGGGCTAGAAGTTTCTTCATTTAACCTTCCTTCACAAATTGCATAATTCTTTCTACTTCGCCCATGTGGGCGTCTGTCGTCAGGCGTAATTCCATAACCAAATCAAGGCTGTCAAGTATTCTATTAACGTCCCGCTTGAATACGCCCACCCAAGCGTCCAGCAACCATGTAGTGGACTGGCCGGGGTTGTATTCCTTCAAATAGTCTAAAACCCGTTCAAGTTCGGGCTCGTTATAGCGCCCCGAATTAAGCATGTATTGGCCCCTTGCAACGAGAACGCTAGGCATATACGCCGCCGCCGTGCGGCTGATTTCGTACACCCTGTCCGCCGCCGCCCGGCTAATCTGTAGCTGGTCGCGCAGCCTTTCCGACATCGTTGCCAATGTCATAATCAACTGCATACGGGCGAACCGATCTAAGGGGTAGGCGTGAAAGGCATTCATATTAGATCGAAAGGCAAGAATAACATCCCGCCCCGTCGCCGCCTTGAATGTCTGCATTTCCTTCCCGGCGTGGACCACCTTGGCCCCCACAAAGCTATAGCCTATCGCCACAAGGAAAACAGCAACGCCGATAGTCCGGCTACGCATTCTCAACACCGGCCCGCTTTTAGACGCTATTCCAGCGGCTATCGCAATTAGGACCGCCGTATAGGGGTTTTGCATGGGAAAGCCGATACAAGCCAGCACCGCAGCAACAAACAACACGGCAAGGCAAAATAGGCGTTCTTCGCTGTCCCTGCCGTCTTTAATAACAAAATAAGCAAACGCGCCAAGCAGCCCCAGCCCTATAATGCCGGTGTCCGCCAAAAGCTGAAAATACTCGTTATGGGCCGCGCCCGCATAATTCGCCGCGCCGCGCACCACCCAGCCGTCTATATACCCTAGATGAAATTCCCGCACCCGGTCATATTCACGCCCGAAACTACCAAGCCCCTGCCCCCAAATAGGGCTTTCCCACCATAAGACCAGCGTATTCATGCCGATTTCGACACGGGCCATTAGCGAATGCGAAGCGTCAGTAAAGAAATAGGCGAACAGGCCACCACCAACCAGGGCAACGGCAAGAAACCCGCCCACTATATAATCTGCCGCAATATACTTTTTCTGGCACGCTATCGCCACAACGGCAAACAGGGCCGCAGCACCAAATACCGCATATTCACCCTTGCCGGGGTTTACATATAAGCCCGCCGCGATAATAACCATAACAGCCAAGCCCCAAACAGCCTTGGCGCTGTTGCGGGTGCAAGTCCACCAAAGGACAAATGGCGCACTTAAAAGGAAAAATTCAGTAATAAAATTAGGATTGCCGAAACCGCCCGTACTAACCGGCTCAAGCATGGATAAAATAACCGCGCCGACAACCGCCCACATAACCACCGCAGGGATAATGCGCGGGTAAGCCCTTGCCAAAAAGTACACGCCAAACAGCGCCAGCGCGTTGACAAGCGCAAAAGCCCCCGTTCTGGGGTCAGTCGACCATGTAAGGGACAATAAAGCCCAGCCGAATAGGGCTAGAAGCGCCAAATCGGCCCGCACAAGCGCAACCCTGCCATTTAGCAAGAATACCGCCGCACCAAGACCAAACCCGGCGTAGATAGCGCACCAGCGCAAGGCGCTAGTAGAAGAATAACCATAGAGCAGGAGGGCCGCTAGTAAAAGCAGCCCCCCACCCCATTCTAGAAGGCGCGGGGTTCTTTCTAAGGAACGCCCAAGCCAACCTATTTTCAACGCGGGACCACCGTAATAGTGAACTGCGCGTCAACATCGTTTGTCGAACCACCGTCCGTATGAATAAACAGGATTTGGTTCTTCTCAATGGTATTGCTAGACGATGGGGTAAACGTATCCACATCGCCCGTAGTTCCTGACGCCGCAATGGACATCCGGCTTGTCGTGTTGGTGACTTCCGTCCCGACAATTGCACCGGCACTTGTGCCAATATAAAAGTCGATACTAGCCGCCGCCGAAGCAAGGTCGCCAAAGATGGTGCTTTGGATAAAACTAACCTTGCTATCAGTCAACGGGATGGCAACGCTTACCGTTGATGCCGTTGAGACATCTTCCAGCAAGACGTTAAGGTAAACAGCGCCTACTACGCGCTCTACCTCTACGCCATCAACACCTTCACGTACCCACGCCGCAGAACCATCGTCCTTTTGGCGCAAGTTTTGACCGGCTTCCACCGAAAAGGAAAACGCCAGAAGCGTAAGGGCAAACAGCCCAAAAATTAGCTTCTTCATAGCTTTCTCCTTCCTTAAGAGGTGGTGAGGTCCAGAACAGCCCCGGAACCCGCTTCATTGCGGCTTTCAAGGGCATACTCGGCAAGCAACTGGCGACGTTCGCTGTCACCGGTCTTCGCCAAGTCATGCAGTTGGAACTGACGCAAGTATGCGACGGCCCAAAGGTCTTTCTGCAAAACAAGCGCATCAGCTTGGTTCTGAAAGCGGTTCGGGAAAACGGAAAGTTCGCCAAAATCGCTGTCATAAACGTCAATCGATGCAAAAAGCTGCTTTTCACCGGCCTGGACTTCGCGAGTTGCGTTGCCCGTAAAACCGGAGAACTTCTGCTTGTTAAATGCACCAACCATGATGCAATCCGGGTTACCGCCACTGGTCCACGTTTCGCGCAGCACTTCTTTAAGCTGGCTTTCCGTAAACACGCGGGCCGTTCCGGCAGTACGGGCATTAGCGCCAGCACCGGTCGAGGTCGTTGCGTCACTTGCTTCTGACAGGTTGGTTATGATCCAGGTGGTAATGCCAGCCGTTTCCGGGGCCGTACCGCTTGAACCAGTCACCTTGATATTGCTTTGCAGCAAGATCGTTTCCATGTCGGTCTTGAGTTCTTTCGCCATCTTCGCGCAATTTGTTCGTTATCGGGGCGTTTAATCCCCAATGTCCTACGGTTTCCCGCAGGTTCAGACTATATCTTCATTTTCCTTAAAATGCCGGGCGCTCTTGGGCGGAATATTCTTTCGTCACCGCCTAGTCGTTGCACCTTCAGCCCCCCCTTTTAAATGGGGCCGCTTGGCTCAGGATTGTCCGTCCGCTTATGCGGCGAGGAGGTTCCCTGAATTCACCCGGTTTCCAGACCATGCATTAATCTGGTACTCAAGTTCGTCACCGCGCCCAGCTTTCAAAACAGCCTGCTGGGTGCCGTCTACACGCGGAACTTTATCACTTATGCAAGTGTTGTTGAACAAGCGAGTGGTGGCTGATACTGCGGTTGTCGCCGCATCAAGGCCGTGTTCCACAAAGTTGCTGCCTGACGCACTCGCCAGTGCGTCCGTCTGCCATTCATGTTTAATCCCGGTTGCGTCGGTTGCCGCAATCGAGGACATAAAGGGTGTGTCGAATGGTGAAATGTTATAAATCACATCCGAAAGGTCTTCACGATTTCCGGTCGCGTCGTATACCGAAAATGTGTCTGTAGGTGGAGCCATCGTTGGCTACTCCTTGTTTCTGCGCCTAGCGCGAGTAATTACCGCTTTTAAATACGGCTGCGGCATCTTTAACGGACCCGCTTTTACCCAACCTAGACAGGTTTACCTGATGCTGCTTCACATTTGGGTCCACCCGTTCTCTTTGCGGCCCCGACTTCACGGTTTTGGGCAGCTTGCGCACCTTCTTAGTAACTTCCGGTTTGCGTTGCTGCTGTTTGTCGTAAAGCATGGCCTTTTGTGCGAGTAAAAGCGTATACGACCGAAATTCGTTATCAACTAACTCCTTCGGCGCACCTTGGCTGACAACATAAGAGCGGATTTCGTCAAGGTCTTTCTTGGCCTTAACCGCATCCTTGCCCCAACTTGGGTTAGCGGCAATCAACGCCTGTTCATGCTCCGCAACTTCGGCCATAAACCGTTGGTGATTTTCCGCGTTCGTCTGTTGGGCTATTCTGTCAGCTTCCGCCTGGGCAACCGTGGCTTGCGCCCTTTCCGTGTCCAAACGGGCCTTTTCCCGTACATAACCTTCGGGGTCGTAAGCAGAACTGTCGGGGTCTAGCATTTTAACCAGCTTGGCATCGTCTTGTGCCAATCTAGCTTGCATTTGCTGGACCATTGGTCCCAATTGTTCCGCATAATGTTTGCGTTCCGCCGCTACCGCGTCCTGTTCGGCCCTAAAGGCTTTCTTGGCTTCGGCTACATCGGCGGTCTTTGACCGGTAATCCTCAAGGCGCTGGTATCCGTCTAACGCTTCCGCAAGTGGTATATCACGGCTTTTCCCGTCTTCCTTAACCGTCACCTTCATATCCTTTAACGCTTGCGCGTCAAGTTCAAGAAGCTCGGCAAGGCCGTCCAGGGTTTCCGGCATATCCACCAACTCGCTATCTTCCGGGTCAGCTTCCTGGGCTTCCATTTCCGCGTCGGGGGTGGCGTCTTCTTCGCCTTGTCCTTCCTCCGCTTCCATGTCGGTTTCCGCATCGTCTGCGGGCGCATCGGGTTCCTTCGCAGCAAACTTGCCGTCTTCGGCGCGTTTCTGCCCTTCGGGATTGTCCTCAACGGGTGCCGCTTCGGCTTCTGATTGTCCTTGCGGGTTCAGAATGTTGCCTATTGCGGCGGTTGCTTCGGCTTCGCTTAAACCGGTCCCCGTTAAGGGGTTGTCGGTATTTGGCATTATATTTTCCTTAAAAGGCAGGGTGGCCGTGGCCTTGTCCTGCGGGTTTATTGAATATGGTGGAGCCGTTCGGTGCTGCCCCGAAGTCTTGCCAAGGCTCTTTCAAGCTTTAATGGCAATCGAACCTTGTCCGGCCCCTTAGGGCGTAAACTTGTCCAGCGGGACTTTGTGCATTAGCCCGTCGTCGCCATGCACAATAACGTAGGTGGTTTTGCCGATCTGTACGGCACCCACCGCCGTGCCTTCGTGCTTGACATACTTTTTGCCCGCGCCGGTTTCCCATATGACGTTCCGTTGTTTCAACTGAACATCCTTTCTTTAATCGTCTTTCTGCGCTCGTTGATTTGAAGCATCCGGCTATTAGCCATAGTGCCTTCGCGCAAGTGCCGCTCAAAGGTGTCTTTAAACATCGTGACGGCGCGGTATTGCTGATAACATTTTTCGCGCAATTTGCTATCGTTGCCGTCGCTTTGTTTCCACCCCTCAAGGCAGCTTTTCTCAATGGCCTCAAAGGCTTCAACGACCATCGTGTCTTCAATGATCTGCTTCGCCCGTTCGGCCCGGACGGAAGCGGGGTGTAAATCCCGCGCTTCCTCGTCCAGTTTCTTTAGTTCATCGTCCATAAAGGTGTACCCAATAAAGGCCAAGGGCCATAAGGCCGATAAGCCCAAGCCCACCAATTACGTCAATCATAACTCATATCCTTGACGCGCCAGGAACCAAATGCCCAGCGCGTCAATTGCAAGAATTATAGCGAAAACGAACCAGATCAATATTTCATATGGCCGCTTACGCCGCCCTTGGTGTTGGCCGGACGGCCATAACCGGGGAGGGTCGTGCCTTTAGAATTGCCGGAGTTGCCGCATTTTTCCATTGCGCCGCCGCTTTTCAACGTCTGGCGATTGGTAGTAACGCGCTTGCCGTTGCCACGAGCAGCATAGCCACCGTGTCCGCCGGGTTTCATCTTTTCCATGATATTTCCTTAATCTAACGCCGCGAGAATGAATATCAGCGCGACTTCGTTGTTGATTTCTATGGCTTCGGCGCGAATATCCTCAATCGCCTCAACCACACTGATTGGCACAACCCGTTCGGGCTCCGGGGTGTGCCGCCCCGCCGTAAATTCTCGTTCTGCGTCTTGCTGTAGCTGTTCGGCTAAAAACGCCCGTATGGCGTCCATGCCCTGTAATTTAATCTTATCAGGGACACATATTCCCAGCCGCTTGGGCCGCAGTCCTTCAGGGGGCCGGTGGCCTACAGGTTCGTTAACAAGCAGGGATGCCAGCATTACCTGGCCGCGTCCCAAGAGCCAAAATCTTCACCTACCGGGATTTTCGCGTAGCCCACGGTGACTGACACAATAAAATCAGAATTGGTCACTACTTGCAGGGTGGCGTCTTTCCATGCTTTCCACCCTGACGGAATGCTGAATGCCAATGTAAGTTCAGCGTTTGTTAAAAGAGCCGGGCCAAAGATTGCTTCCGTATTCGTGCCGTCGTCAAATTGCAAGGTAACTGTGCCAGCATTCTTCTTAGCCGCCCGCATCAATATACTCGTGACCACCAGCGCCCCACCAAGGTCCGGGCTGGATACATCAACTGTCTGCGCCGTGGCGAAAGCCGTACTCTTGAACGTGCCATGGGCTTCAAAGTAATCGGTCGTGACAAGGCAGGCGTTGTCATCGTGCGGACTTGCGGAATGTAGACTTTTGCCTGTCTTGCGTTCGACCAGAAACGCCTTGAGGCCCATTAGATAGGTTCGCGGTACAAGTTAATGGACAGGCCGACTATTTCAGCGTTCACTCCGGCCCCGGCGTCCAGGGTCGCCCAGCCAATTCCCCAAGCCGTGTTAGGGGTTAAAATGTTGGTGCTGCGCATAAACCGTTGTTCCCGTTGAAGGGTCTGCAAGATAAAGGCGTGATAATCCGTGCCGCTTGCCAGTGTTAAATCCGCACTACCGTCGCTAATCGTGAACGTTCCGGTCAAGCTATTACCGCTCCCCCGGTTTTTGTTCACCGCTGTCGCGCTACTGCCACTTGTCGGCGTCGGGTCAAATTGCTGGGTAATAATCAAATCATCGCTCAAGGTCTGAGCGTCAAAGAACATGCGGGTCAAAATCACGTTATGGGTTGAACTTGTGTTTTTGAAATACATAAAAGCGCCCGTTGCAGCGGCGGCAACATGGCATTGGGCATGTAGGATAAACGCATCGCCATTCGCGGCTGCGGCTGCTTCACTTTCCAATATCGTTGACCGGACATGAAGCCGGTTATTATCATCTACCTTTGCCGAAAATCCGTGGCCCGTGCCGTCTTCTATTTCCATCGCCATTATTCTATTTCCTTCTCAATAAACGATAGACGGGTGTATAACGTGCCACTTGTATGGTCCCCAACATAGGACAACTCAAGCGTCTGGTTAGGCGGCAAAATTACAGCGCCTTCCTTGTTAAAAGTGTTCATATCCGCTTCCGCCTTCGTATACCAGCGGTCAATTTCGTTAGCCGTGCCGGTTAGAGTAGGCGCACCCATCGTCCCGGTTATCTGGGCCGTCTTGGCAGAACCGCCGTGAACATTAACCGCCGTTGCCGTTGAACCACCGCTAGAAAGCGTCCGGCCTAAAGCCAAGCGGAAATAGTTGGACGCGTTAGGCAAGGCCGTCCCGCCGGAAGGGTCGATAATCTGATGGCGAATATATGTCACAACAAGGTTATGCGTTTCACTGGTGTTCTTAACGTGCAGGCCGACAACGGTTGCATTCGCCAGGGTTGCCGTGCCGATAATCTGGTATGCCCGTTCTTCCTTCAACGATATTTCGTGCTGGATGCTTTCATTGATAGCCGCCACATGGAGGTGGCCTGACTTGCCAACTTCTGCCAGATAGCCCCGGCCTGTGCCGTCCTTGATCTTCAAGTCACTCATTTTTCAAATTCCGTTATGATATTCAAATGCAGCCGAATAGCTTTTAATTCATGTCCTATGTCTTCAAGGCACGTAACAACGTCGTCAAGGCGCGGGTCACGCGCTACAAGGCCATAATCCTCAAGGAAGGCACCCATACCAACCTTGGCCCGCGCTTCTAAGGCTTCCGGGTCCGTGATGTTAACCGCTTCGCGCAGGGCTTTTGCGCCGTCGCTTTGCTCAACCTCAACAGCGTCCAGAAACGTGTCCTTGACGCCTACCTGAATACGGCGTTCTTCAACCATTATTCGTCAGTAACGGTCGCGCCGGTTATAGCCCCGTCACCGTCCTTTATCATGTCGATTTTCTTGCTGCCCCCTACGTTGACAACCACAGGCGGCGGGGCCTTATCCTTGCCGTTGCCCTTTTTAGGCTCCGCAGCGGCCATTTTGGCGCTCTCATTGGCCTCATGGCTGGCGTGCATAGTGTCAGAATGGTGCCGCTCGTGCATATCCCGGTCCGCGTGGCCCATTTCTTCGTGTAACAGCAAGTCTGCCGCCTTCGCCTCGCGATCAAGTTCGATCTTCGCCAGGTTGACTTGCGCGTCCAGGCCCGCCATTTCGCGCTTTAAATTAAGCTCCGCTTGCGCAATCTCACGCTTAAGCTGGATTTCAGCGTTGGCCTTCTCACGGTCAAGCATTACGTCAGCCGTGGCCTTTTCGTGTTCAAGCTGCTGCTTCTGGGCCGCTGCCTGGGCGTCCGCTTGGCCCTTTTGTACCTTGATCTGCATTTCCGCTTCGGCTATCTGGCCCTTTTGCTGCAATTCCGCCGCCATCAACTGCGCCATCGGGTCCGGCTGGTTCTGCTGCTCTAGCTTCTGGCCTTCTTGGACTTGGGATATGTACGGCTCGATATTCTTGATGCCAATGGTTTCCCCCAACTTGCTCGCCGCATTCCAAATGTTGTGGGGATGAATAAATGGTCCATTTACCCCCTGTTGGAGTTGCACCAATTTTTCCTGCAATTGTCCCAGCATAATCATGCCCGCTTGCTGGTTCTCCTGCGTCCCCGTACCTAGGCCCACATTCACGGTTACATCCATGTCCACGCTCCAAGTACGGGGATCCATGTCTACCCATTTGCCTCTAATCCTTACCATGCGCGGCTTGTCTTGGTGGCGTATCGCCGTCCGCAATATTTTCATTGCAAGCCGCTTGACGCCCATATTCGCCATAACCTGGGCCATCATTAAAATGCGGCGCTGCGCCCTTCCCAACAGCATATTTATGCCGCCCGCGGTGCTATCAAGCGCGTTAGGGTCAATTCCTTGGCTTAAGGCGCTAATGCCGGTGCGCTTTTCGCTTACCGTGTCCGTGTATTCCAGCAGCGGGTAAAGGTGCTGCCCAATGGGGACGGTCTGCATATAGTCAACGTGGCCCGCCGTGCTATCCGCATCCACCCGGATTGGTGCGCCAACCCGGTTATTTAATACATCTTCAATTTCGACCTTCTTGGAAACGATAGGCCGGGCGTTGTTAATGTTGTACGCATTATCAAGCAACATCCGCCAGATAGCTGTTTTAATCAGCATAATGTCGGTAACGAGGTCGGTCAGGCTGCGGCCATAGAACTTGTGGGGCATTCTAATGGGCGTTACGGCCTCAAACGGGTGTTCCGCCGCAGGCTCGTTTAACAGTATCTCATACGCCGGACCAGCCGCGATAATGTGCCTTAACTGCGCTTGCTTGGTGCCTTCGTAATCAATGTTTATCCAGATTTCGTAAACCCGGACTTCACGCATACTTTCGTCAATGTTGCGCGTCTGCTGGAACGGCCATTCGTCGTCGCGCTCAAAGCGCGTAACCCGCTCCTCGTTAAATTCGTGTTCGTCGTCGCTAGGAATGCCTTTGATAATATCGTAATCAAAGCCCATTTCCAGCAATTCGGTGACGGTCATTTGCGTCCAATGAGCGGTAAAGGGCGCACTGTCCAGGCTTAACGCACGGCGGCTGATTAGAAATTCTTCCGGGGGGATGTTCTCAACCTTAACCCGCCTGACCACCTTGGTGCGCTTGATTTCAATATCATGGACCACCGCAACGTCCCGCAGCATTTCCATAATGCCGGATACATTGCCTTCCTTCTCAAGCAAGGCCCGTAACTGGTCGGGCTTCATTTTGGGATCCAGGTTGTTATCCTCAAGCACCTTAACGGCCTCTTCGCTTACCCGCTCCTTGTGCTTGGTGGCTTCAACCCCTTCGCTATCAAGGATTATGTCTAAATCCCCGTCGCTTAAGCCTTCATATTCTTCTGTTTCCGTAGTGGTGCGCTCGTCCCAATACGTCTTGGTGATGCTATTGATCTGCAACAGAGCGTCTTTTATCCAGTCGTGCAGGATCAGGAAGCCTTCGTTATCCTTATAGAAGATGTGGTTTACGTAATCACTGGCCTGATCGGCCATGTCCTCGTCTTCGCTACCAACGGGCTCAAACTCCGCCAGCTTGTCAGTAGACCCAAATATGCCCATCAAATCAGGCAAGACGCTTTCCACCGCGTCCTGTACGTCACTCGCTACAACCTGGGACCGCCCGTCAACCTCATTGCCCAGCGGGTTCTGTAGATACCGGTCCATAGCCTTGCGCCGGTCTTCTGTAATCTGCCCGCCCAAATACCCTGTCGCGTTGCGTACCTGGTTTTGCACCACGGCCTGTAGTTCGTGGTCCGTCATTTGCTCCCCAAACTTCTTGGGCATCTTGGGGAGTTGGGTGCTGTCGGCCATTAGGCTTTACCCCAATCACTCAATTTATTGGCAGACGCCCACCAAACTCGTTTCTGGGTTTTCGTCGGCGACCCCAAGATATTCCAGGTTTTCATATTTATAACAGCCCTCATTAGGCCACGTCCTCAACCGGCTTTAAGCCGTCAGGCGTGGCCCTGTACGTCAAGGGCTGGACTTGGGCCAGTTTGGCTTCCATTTCGGCAATATGGGTCTTCAATGCAACCATTTCATTTTCCTGGGACTGGAACGCCAATTCAAGCCGCGCCACCTTGCTAATAACGTGCTGGGCTTCCTCGATGCTTTGCCTGATGGTCTCAAGCTGCACTTCCAAGCCGCGTTGGCCCTTGTCATTGGTCTTGCGGCCTTGGTGTAGGGTGTGCATCTGCATTATTTCTTGCCCCCCTTGAACAGCTTCAATGGCTTCGCCTTGGCGGGCGTCTTCGCCTTCGGGAAATCAACCACAACGCAGCCCACATCGTCAATCGAAAGGGTAAACGGCCCCTTCATAGCCTTGCCGCCTACCCTAACCTCAAGCGTCTTGGCGTTGGATAATATCCGGTGGGTTTCACGCGGCGGCTCTAAGCTGGCGTCCGTGTCTACGGTGTGGTCAATCATGCTTCACCTTATATTACGTTGTTTGATACGTGGTTCTTGGGTAGGGTAAGCGGGCCCATACTTTGCCCGGTAGGCGTAAACATTGCGCCCGTTCTAAATGCGTCTGCCGGGTGCGAGGCCCAGTTATGAAGGGCGACCTTTTTAAAACAGCCCCGGTCTTCGTCCCATTCCTTGCGATAGTTCTTTAGCCCCTTAATGCCCTCAGAACACTTTTCAGCGTCGAAATAACACATGGGCAGCAAGCCCCTGACCTTTTCTATGCCTGTGTCGATACTGCCACGTTCCACTATTTCAGGCTCATAGCCCAATGTGGTCATTATGTCACTTTTCTTACGGGCCAACTCATCCATTATCCGGTGGTTGCCGTCATGGGGCCAGACCGTAAAGTTATAGGCGTATCCCTCTTTCTTGGCCCTAGAGTCCAACTCATCAGCGTAATACTTCAAGCCTTCGCCGCTGCCTTGGAAGTAGTCGATGATATGGAACGCCTTGCCAGCGCGTTGAATGAAGAATATGGACATCGTGTCACCAATACCTAAATCCCACCACGTTTCAACCTTCAACGCCTCGTCAAAGGGAACCTTGGTTATTCTGTCGCGCTCTTCCAGCTTGGCAAACTGGGTGGCGTAATAAGCCCCCTCAACCGAAGCCGCAAACGCTTCCTCCGGGGTGCTTGGGTATTCACGCTTCATATCGTCCGTTGTCTGTTGTTGGGACTTTTTCATGTACCAGACCATCTGGGCCGCATCTAGCTTGATACCTTGCAGCGCCAGCTTGTTGAAATATTCCTTACTTTCGGCGGGCATTTCGATGCCGTCTGGGTCAAGCCTATAATCGGGGTGCTTCCACCAAGGAAAGAAGAAGAACTTCATATCTAGGGGGGTCAGGTTGATACCGCGCCGCGCCGCCTCTTGGCCTATTGAACACTTGTCGTAAAAGTCGCCTTCCGTCCCCTCAGCCGTGCTTTCAACAAATATCATTTGCCCGGCTTCAACGGTGTTTAATGCGCCTGTTCTGATCTCCTTGGCTTTTTCAGGATACTTTGCACAAATTTTACCGTACTCGGATATATGTAGGTATTGGAAGGTTCCCGACCTAAGGCTTGTGCCAACTCGTAGACTTGAGTTGTTAGCAAATGTAAGTTTCTTTGCGCTATCTTCTGCTGCGGGGTTACATTGCTTGAGCGCGTCCGGCAATTGGTCATAAGGGTATTTTACCTTGTCCCTGAAAAATGCTTCCGCGTCTTCCCTAGTGTGGGCAATCGTGCCAGCCCGTATATCAGGGAACCACATACAGATGTCCAACATATAAAGCTGTATGAATGTCGTAAAGCCTAGCTGGCGGGCCTTGAGGATAATGTTCTGAAACCACAAATCATCGAACAAAGCCTCTTGCGCCCAATTCATTTGGAACTTGACGCGGTTTCCGTCTTTGTCCGTTATGTAGTAAAGGTTATTTATCCGCCACCGCTGATCCGCCCACAAGTCTAGGTCTTGGCCTTTCGCCGTCTTGGACATACTGCCTTATTTCCTCAATGGGTTCTAGCCCGGTAACTTTCATATCAACGGCCTGGGTTGCCTTGCCGTCGAGCCTGTCCCCTATTTCCTTGGCGGCTGTAATGTTCCCGCCTATGGCTTCATCAACAACTCTAGTTGCAAGCTGGCGCAATTTCTTGCCGCCGCCTTCTGCTTTTTCATTAACAGCAATCCTTAAAGCGTCAGCCCATTCCTTGTCTTGGCCCTTACCACCACCTGGGTTGTTCCGCGCTGCCAATGTCAGTTCCTATTCTATTGATATGTAAGGATTAACCCGCCTATGCCGCCCAGCCTTGGGTTTAAGGTTCTTCCGTTGGGGTGCTGGGGGCAGGGAGGTTGTTAAATAATTCGGTTATTTCATCAACGTGTCTTGCGTAAACAAAAGTCTGGCCCGGCTTGTCTGGGCAGGCCATGCGGTTTATTCCGTCAGCGCCAAGGATACAAGCAAACCCGGTTTTGAACTTTTCCGCCGTGTAGGGGGCTGGGCCGTTGTGCCTAAATCTTACGCCCTTGAATTTCACTTCAATCATGCTGCCGCCGTATCGTGGGGCGCACTTTGTGCGTTTTACATAAATCCAAGCCAATATTGCTAAATGTGTAAGGGAATGTCAATTTTTATTTTTTCCGCGCCCGTATTCAGGGTCTGAACGATCAGGTCCAATCCACGTTTTCGCCATATGTCCAGCGTGACCCGTGTTTTCTTGAAGCGGCCTTCAATGCTAAACCACCTTTCCCCGCCAGCCCGTCTGATTATCACTTCCCGGTCCTTCCATGATAGCCATTTCAGCCAGGTTATTGTTTCCATTGTGCGGTCGATCGCCTCGCTGCTTGGCGGGCCGTACTTCTTTGTCCGCTCATCACACAGCCCCCAAGGGTCGCCGTCAAAGCCAAAACTTTCCCACTTGCTGCGCACTATAGCGGGCATACAGCTTTTGTACCCTGCGGGCCTTTCTGCGGGTAGGCGGGCTAATGTGTCCACCGCTTCGGCTATTCTGTCTTCAATCTTTTCGCGGGTCCATGCCGTCATTCCTTTAGCGCCTCGTCTATCATTTTACGCCAACAATCATCTGGCCCCTGCCCATCATCTGCCATGTTTGTAAGCCACCCGGCACTAGCCATATATTCTGTCGGCTCCCTCATTGCCTCAATGGCGGCGCGGGCGTGTTCAATATAATCCCCATACCAGTAATCGTTTTTGTTTTCATCTTGGCTAGAGGCTATAGCCCTCGCCACCTTTTCTACCATTTCAGTCATATGCTTCCTCCGGGGTTATTATAATCTTCATTGCTTTTCCCTTCCGTCCGGGCTATTGTCGTTTTGTCGCTGCATTCCCACCTCCCCGCAGCGACCCTCCCTGTTACCAAACTTGGCTGGGCCTTCGGGTCCAGCTTTTTTGTAACCGGTTACAGGTTGGGCCGTCTTGGTGGCCTTATCATACACTATCCAGATGTCATGCACCCATGCATATATTCTGCGGTGGTCCGCTATCATAACGCAATTTTCCGGCAAGCCGCCTAATACGGCGAAGGGTAACTGGTCATAATCAGGCTTCATTTTTTTCCCCTTCCGTTTCCAGTAGCGTAACACGCGCTTGCAGCCGTTTGATTTGCCGTTGCATTCTTTCCCGGCTTTTCTTTAGCCCTGCAATTGGCTTTATATTTCTTTGTTCTTCCGCCCGCGCCTCTAATATTTCTCTTTTAATGGGTCCGCTTAAGTAGTGTTCTATCGTAGCCAAGCGGGCCTCAATATCCTTTGGGGACGGGGGAAGCAGGGGGTTGTGTTTATTTCTAGGCATCTAATTCCCCTTCCTCCACCTTGACTTTAACACCGAAATCTTCATACCGGTAATTCAATATTGCGCTGCTTGTTGGTGCTTCGACATTCCTGATGTCAACTTCGCCGCCTTCGCGCTGCACAAGGGCAAACACAATTTCCTTGTACATTTTCAGGCTTTTTAACCGGTCAATGTAGGCCGGGGCGATTGCTTCTATAACCGCGTCGGCGTATCTTTCATCCACGGGCAGCACCCCAGCCACCCTATTGTCTAACATCCCGGCTTTCCCCATTTCCTTGTTGCGCTGCGTAGCCAGTACGGCGGAAAGTTGGACCTTAAGCCGGTCTATTGCGATTTGGTTGTCATTCATTATCGCCCCCTTTCAAACGCCCGCCGGACGGTGTACTTACGCACCAACGCCCAGACGGTGTAAATTAAAGTTACCTCCGTTGCCGAAGATATAGAAGGCAAAAAGCCCCATATTGGTAAAACGTAAAACGTCAACAGCCACGACCCGGCGAAGCCTACGCCTACGTCCGTTATTGTTTCTATGCCGCTGGCCTTGCGTGTTTGCATTATCCGGCTTCCTTAAAGTGGTCTTCATAGGGTTTTTCGTAGGGCCGGGTGATCCATTCCTCGCCCCTTAGCTCTTGCAGGACCATCCCGAAATTGTTTACCTTGTCGGTTAGTTCGGGGGCGGGCTTTCTAATCAACTTGTTCCTTTTAAAGCCGCTATAATCTACGTGATGCTGATAGCGCCCCCACTTTTCCGAAACCCGCGCTATATCGGGGTGCTGGTCTACAATCGACTGGGCCATCTGCAAGCGCCCGTCCCCTTGGTATAGTTCGTCTGAGTTGCCGCCCTTCATTGTCATTGTTTGCGATTTCCCGGCAAGGAAGGCGTTGAACAATATTGTACACCAACCGCCTTTTAAGGCCCGGATGCAAAGGTCTGTGTCCTCATTATATCGCCCGCGCCACCTATATTCCAGGTCGTTTCGGATAAGTAGGCACGAATAAACACGGGTATTGAGATAGTATGGCGGCACCCTTGTTTTCCGACTAGCAAACATAAAATAATTAAACCCCGATATAGCTACATTTTCGTATCTATCTGTAAATTCTTCTGCGGTATAAAATACCGTCCCGCTTGCCGCCGGGGTCTTTAGGTTGCGATTGAGCCTATAAAACCCGTCCATATTATCGTCTAAAATCCAGTGCCTTTCCGCCCCTATAGAAATAGAATGCTCCCAGACCCAATTTCTAGCCGGTATCGACCCCTGGCCCAAATCCGCAAAAGGCAGGGTAAGAATTTTGTCTTTGTCTATAACGGCGGCGTATTCGTTATATTCGGTCGGTTCAATAACGATTTTGTAGGGAACGCCCATACCCTCAAGCGTTCGGCTTGTTAGCCTCGTATCGGCCCGCCCCTTGGAAATTATATAAACTGGGTATCTAGGGTTCATCGGAAAACCTCTTGTTTGAATACCTACCTATTTCCGCCGCCGGGTACCATAGGCTCTGGGTCTTCGGTGTGATTTTCTGCTCAACCAAATCCGCAAACCTTTTTGCATCTTCCTTGCTAGAAAAGTGGACAATTACCGATTGGTGCGGCGTTAAGTCGTCCTGAACAAACTCAGGCATTTCTTTCCACTCGTCTTTCCAGGGCCTTCCCTCGTCCTTATCGAATAAGAAAATCTGCCCCTCTAGTACTTCGGCTTCATCTGCCATTGGCTTAACTCCCATTCCGCTTTATACGAATAATCCCCGCGATTTATTGGGGCTAAGGTTATAACCGCCCTTAAATCCCCCATACAGGCCGTAAAGGCCCGGCAGTTAATAAGCCAGCGTGGGATAAATATCTGCATCAGTTAAACCGCCCCAGCGTTGCCACCGTTACGCAAGCCCCCTTGATTTCCACCGCCGCGTCCATGCAAGCCTGGAAGGTGGGGAAGGTGTTGATTATCTCAACGTAGTCTACAGATAGTAATATCAATGCGTAGGCGTCCATTACATCCTCCTCATACCCGGCGCAGCGGGCTCTTGCCGTGGCGGGCCACCATACCCGAATTTGTCAATGATCTGGTTTATTGTTTCCGCCTCAAGGTGGACAAGGATAGCCGGTAATGTGTGGTCGTGCTGGCAATGATATTCTCGCATTGCCGCCGTTTCCGCTATCTTTTTCAGATTATAGTCAAGGTGGATTTCGCAGTTGTTGTGGCGGCAAGCGGTAACAACGTCCGTATGATTGGCCTTCCATTCATCGCGCAGCCGTTCCCAATTTTCCGCCTTGTATGCGATTATAGCTGCGGTGTCTTCATGGGGGTGCGGCTTTTTGCCAATCCCCCGGACGCCGAAGTTACAAGCCCTTATATCCGCTGGCTTGGGGGCCGACTGCTTGGTAAACGTGGCGCAACACTCGTCCCACGCGTCCTGTAGGCGCATCCCTTCCAGGTCGCCAAGGGCTTTCCGATATTTTGGCGTCCAGGCAGTCAAGGCGTTGCCCTTGTCAAAGCTGCTTGGGTACAGTTCCGCCAATTCGCTCATTAATTCATTGATTGTCATATTAACCCCGCTTTCAAGTCTTCCTTGGCTTTTTCAAATGCGCTTTTTTCTACAACGTCAGTCCAGCGGCCCTGATTTAACCATGTAACCGGGTGGCAAATAAATTGTACTTCCTTACCCGTCATGCTGTCAGAGAAGGCCCGCATCCCATTTATTAATTCGTCTTCAGTCGCTTCCCCCCTGCGCGTTATCCCCTCACATAATGCCTTGGCCTTTTTCTTCCCAATCTTTCTTGGCACTAATTCCCAAAATTCCTCAAACCTTCCATTCATGCCCGCCTTTGGTGGGCTATATTCTTTCTTATTGTTATGTCCTGTCCTGTCCTGTCCTGTAGACGCGTTACTAACGCGTTCGTCACGCGTTACGCCAGTCTTTCTTTTCCTATAGTTAGCCGCCCTTTTCGCCCCATCCTGTCGCTTCTTAAAACTTTCTGAAATTATTTTGTCGCATTTTGTTTTCCGCAATTTACCATTTTTCACCTTGAAGAATTTGATAACGGCGGGCTTAACAGCAAGCCATTCTTCCAGGGGGCAATTGCATATAGATGATAGCGCCCTGTCATTGTCCGGCAAGGGGGCTTCGTTTGAATAATAGTGGTCCAATAGAAGATTATACGCGCCGTGTTCGGCTAGCGTTAAATGCCACGTATCTTCTTTGTAATCGGTGGGGCGGCGTTCATACCATTCCATAAGCATCTCTTAGTCTTTGCATCTCGAAAAAAAAGGGTGGCGGGCCGAGATGCGAAGCCACAAAGGAGATCAAGCCTTCATTTTTTTCGCCACCCATAGAGTTTAACCCCAACACGTTATTTTTTCAACCCCTTCAAATAATCCGCCATAGCCTTGCTAATCCCGCACTTGGTACACACCCGGCTGAAAACCGTCCGGCGGTTATGCTTGTCGATCGAATTGGTGACGAAGCGGTCGCCCCATTTGTGTTTGCATTTTTTCATGGCTTCAACCCGCACCCGTTTTCAATCACAATCT
>Ga0255047_10001197_pt1 | contig 19436 bp, 18 predicted proteins | sample JV7_2_1_MG_FD_183640 | JGI IMG/M metagenome (GOLD analysis project Ga0255047, IMG submission 183640) | Seawater microbial communities from Jervis Inlet, British Columbia, Canada - JV7_2_1 | ecosystem: Environmental > Aquatic > Marine > Inlet | place: Canada: British Columbia | collected 2016-10-06 | reverse complement strand
GTGGGTCGCGGATTCCACTGAAGCCGGATGAAAATTCGGACATCCAGAACTTCATCCGATCCTTGATGGCAGGGGAAATGGCTGGCACCCTGTCCACGATCCGCTCGGCAGTTTCCCGTCTTGTCGCCGACACCGCGAGAAGAACCGCGAGCGCGAGGACTGTCGAGATGCCTGCACCGGTTCCGCCGATGCGGATCCAGTCCGGCAAGGGACCGAACGCCGTCACGACGATCAGAAGAAAAACGACCATTCCCATATCCAGTAAGCGCTCAAGCACTACGGTTGAAAGAATCCGGCTGCGCGAAATGTCAACGGCATTTCCCAGCGCGTAAACGCGCACAAGATCGCCAGCGCGAACCGGCAGCACGTTGTTGGCCAGATATCCGATCATCTGCGCGGAAAAGACGCTTCGGAACGGTGCCTCGCGCCGCGAACCAAGCAACGTGCGCCATCGGAACGCACGAAGCATCATATTGACCAACACCAGTGGCACCGTGGCCGCGACGAACCATAGCTTCGCACGCGACACGCTCGACAGAACCGATGACCATTCCAGCCGGCTCGCATACCAGACCAGAAGTCCCAGACAAAAGATGATGACGGTGCGATGAATCCAGACAACGCCGCGCTTGCGCACGCTCCGCGCCTCTGCCTTCGCTACCGTGGAGTCTGTCATCGGGAGTTCAACGGCCGCGCCGGCGATCCGGCAACGACCGCTCCGACCGGCACGTCGCGGATCACCACGCTCCCGATACCGACCAGCGTGCCATCGCCGATCCTAATCGTCTCCCGCAGGCACGACCCCGCGCCTACATAGCAGCCGCGGCCGATGGCGACGCCACCAGACACCGTGACCCCCGCAGCCATGATCGCGTAGTCCTCGACGATGCTATCATGTCCCATGACACAGTTCGGCAATATCATCACGTGGTCACCGATCCGGACATCGGCACAGATGGTCGTGTTGCCGAGGATCACGGAACCCTGCCCGATCGTAGCCGATGGCGAAATGACGGCAGCGGGATGGACGACGGTCGCAAACTGATCGGGCTGGCTATGGACCCGCGCGACAATGCTTTCCTTATCCTTGAAGCTTCGCGGGCTTCCGATCCCGCACACGAACTGTACGCCGGGCATCGTGTGCGCGAGAGACAGCGGCCCAAGCACCATCAGTCCGGAATACTGTTGCCCGATCCGCTCCGGCGCATCGTCGAGATAGCCAAGCAATTCGAACGCAGGCTTCGGCGCAGCCGCATTGATGGCCCGCACCGCATCGACGATATCGATGCAGTTTCCGACCGAGCCGATAATAACGAGACGGTTCATGGTCAGATCAGCCTGTTGCGAACGCTTCGGGAAAAAACTCCAAGCGAGTCCGATTCACCCGGTACACCGTCAACGGAAACGCGGCTGAGCCGAATACACCCCCGACCGCAAGCAATTACAGGATATCCGCTACGCACGTCCATGATCTGACCGGGAATTGCGAGGAATGGCTCTCCAGAATTCACAAGTTCGGCGCGCCAGATCCTAACGGTCTGCTGCCCTTCGTAGGTCGAGTAGGCCCCGGCGAAAGGCTCTGAACTCGCCCGGATCAGCCGGTGAACAGTTTCAGCGTCCTGAGACCAGTCAATCCGGCTATCTTCGGGCCTGCGTGGATAGCATCGGAGCCCAACAGCGTTTCCCTCGAAAATGCCGCCTCCAGACCTCGAAGGTATGGACGAAAGCGTCCGCAGGCCAGCGACAACAAGGTCCGGCACTGCGCGTTCGAGCCAACCGTAGACATCACCAATGTAGGTTCCGGAATCGATCGAAAGTGTCAGACGCTGAATGATCTCGCCAGCATCGACGATATTTGGCTCCATACGATGCAGGCAAAGTCCTATGTGATCTTCCCCGTTGAGAATTGCCCAATTCACGACGGCGTTTCCACGATATCGCGGCAAATCTCCCGCGTGCACATTCAAAATTCCGTGCGGGAAAATTTCGATCTCGGCGCGATCCAGTATCCTGTTCCAGTTGAGAGAAAGACCAACATCGCACGCGGCTTCCCTGAGCATGGCGAGAATATCCGGACTACCGAGAGTCGCTGTCCTGACGAAGCCACAGCCGGACTCATCAGCCAGTAGTCTGAAATCATCAGGCCCAACCGTTTCATAATCGGCAGCCTTCGATGTCGCGACAAACCCGATACTGTGCCCGCTCTGCGAAAGCGCCCGAGCGGCGCTCAGCAACCAGCGTGTGCGACCGAGAATTGCGACTTTCATCCGACCGGCCGCTCCGATTCTTCAATACCGGACAGCAAATCGCGAACAGTCGTAAACGAGTCCGCTCCCAATCGTTCGATTAGCTCTTTAAGAAATGTAGCGGTCCCTGGCAGGTTCCTTTCGACAAATGGCTTAAAGTCATCGCGGGTCGCCGTGCTGAAAGCTCCGCCCGTAGCTGCCTTTAATCTTTGGTAGGCAGTCATGGACCTCATGTTCAGCGCCACATGCACGGGATGAAAGTCAAAGATGCGAAGATCGGACGATGGAGAAGGCGGCCGCCAATCCCAGTCCGGTGTATAGCTGGCGACGTCGTCTTCCCACCAATAGGGAAATCGAATCAAAGGGCGCTGTGCGCCGATAAACAGCAGGGTAGGCTTCAAATTGGGGTGGCCCGGCAAAAAAAGCGAAACATCCGCCCTAATGCGAGGCGACTGCTCCAGCACTTCGGAGAAAATTCTCGTGGATTGATGAAGCGCATGGGTTCTCATGCTTACCGCGCCCGGAACAAGCTCTCGAAAAAAACTAAGCACTTCGCTGCTTGAACTTCCGTGACTGGAGCCGGGAAGAAAATTTGGATGAATTCCGACCTCAAAAGACGGGTCTTGAAGCAATCTTCCGAGAGTTGTGGAACGGTGCGTCGCGAAGAAGGTTGCGGGCACGTTTCCGGCGCGGCAGATATCGATACAGTCATCGATAGCCCAGTCAGGAGCCCAATCGATGTCGAACGTCAGTACGTTACTCATATTTTCTACGATTTGTGTCCAACACCAGTTCCCGATAGGTGCCGGAGGTTCGCTGCGCGATATGCGGCCAACTGAAATAACGCTGACAGGTTCGCGCAGCCTCAGCCCCGATCGAAGCTGCTAAGCTTCTGTCACTTAGAACTGCGTAGAGCTTGTCCGCAAGCGCTTCGATGTTGTCCCTCTGAACCAGCAGGACATTTCGACCATTGACTAGAACACCATCGCCATAAATGTTCGCGGGTGCGACCGTGAAGACGGGCAGGCCGGCAAACATCGCTTCCATGGACGCCAATCCGGGAGAAGACCAAGTTCCTTCATCCTGATTGAGCCAATGGGCTTCCGCATCTGCGACGCGCAAAAACGCAGAAATGCGGCGGCGAGGCTGGGCACCAGCGAAGATTACATGATCGCCGACACCAAGCTCCTCGGACAATTTCAGCGGCGAACCGTCGAAAACCCCTCCGATGATCAGCAACTTCACGTTAGGAATACGACGTTCGAGAAGAGGAAGCGCGCGCACCAGTTCATGCCTGTTGCGTATAGCATGAACGTGACCGATCGAGACGATAACCTTGTGGCCGGAAAGTCCATATTCACGACGGAGAGCCTCTACTTCAGCCTCGTCGACAAAGTCGGGCTCGTCGACGCCGTATGTCACGACCCGGGTATCGGTGCGCTGAAAGCGTTCCACGACATAAGCATTCATGTTGTTGTCGGGACAGATCACACAGTCAGCGTGCCGGACAACCAGCCGGCGTAAAAGCCACCCGTCCACAAAGCGAAGCAATGCGTCATAAACAGCATTCGCATGCTTTATGACGGTGTGCATTGTCACAACCACCGGCAGCCCGAGCCGGCGCCCGAGAACCCGCCCCGCGAACGCCATATCGAACATATGGTTGTGGACATGCAGCAGATCGATCCGGTGCTCGCGCAGGATCGTCTCCATCCGCCTCAGATTCTTCGGCCAGAAAGTCCAGTTCAGCCAGGGGAAGTTCAGTGAGATCGCCATTTTCGGAAGATGCAAAGCCGGTATTCGAAAAACCTCGAAACCGTCCATCCGCTCATGCGCCGGCGTCGCGGAATCCACGTGAGCCGTGATGACGATGACATGGTGACCAAGCGCAGCAAGCGCCTTGGCCAGCCCCTGTACCTGGGTCGAGGACCCTGTGGCAACGGGATGAAACAGGTTTGTCATCATGGCAATGCGAAGCGGCTTCTCGGCGTCGCCCCCACGAAGCGCGACGCGCACCGTATCGCTCCCAATCAAACCAGCCGCCGGTTCAGCGCTGCCCATCAGGCCCGCGCTCCGGTGTTCGCATCGCCACGCGCTTTCATTACAAGCGCACCGTCCAACAGCGCATATTGTTCGCCGGAGCGGGCGCAGAACAGATCGTCGCCCAGTCTCTCGCCGGCCCGGCTCATCCAGCCCGCGCGCCTAGCCGGATTGCCGGTCATCAGCGCGTAAGCAGGAACATCCCCGGTCACCACGGCGCCCGCGCCGATGAAGCAGTACGCACCGAGTGAATGTCCGCAGACAACGGTTGCATTGGCGCCCACCGTCGCGCCGCGGCCGACGGGTGTCCGCCTGAATTCGTTCTTCCGGTTCACATTGGCTCGCGGATTATTGACATTGGTGAAAACGCAACTCGGGCCGCAGAAGACATCGTCGGCGAGTTCCACCCCCTCGAAAATCGAGACGTTGTTTTGTATCTTGCAACCACTTCCGATGCTGACGCGCGGACCGATCACCACGTTCTGGCCAATGGAACAATTTTCACCGATCGTCGTCCCGCCGAGAACATGGCAAAAGTGCCAGATTTTGGTGCCGCGTCCGATAACGGCTCCATCATCGACGTAGCTCGAAACATGAATCAATACGCCGGGAAAGCGCGGGTCTTCCCGCATTTCGTTCGTCACCTTGAAGCACTCATGCGGACAACCGGGTGATGCCAGTCGCGTTTCGACGTCAAAGGTAGTGTCCTAAAGCTCGACACCGTTTCGATCGAGGATCGCACTTGGTCAATTCCAAAGCCGCGGCCGGCCAGGATTTCCTCGTAGCTTCGCGTGTGAAGATCCGTGAAGCCCTCCGAGAATTCTGCCTCATCGCCATCCACCTGGATGGAGCGGAAGGTGGTTTTCTGGCCGCGCACATGCTCCGGGAGGTCGCTGCGGTCCGCCGACAGGAACCAGCTTACGTCCGCATTGGCGCATTCAAGATATCCGGCCGCACGTTCAGGCTCGCGAACGTGAGCCTCGCTGCGCGTGACAGGACCAAACACGAAACTCAGCATATCGAAGAAATGCACGCCGATGTTAGTCGCGACGCCGCCCGACTTGGCGTCGTCGCCTTTCCAGGACGCGTAGTACCACCGCCCCCGTGACGTAATATAAGTCAGGTCGACCTTGTGACGCTTCGCGCTCGTCCCGAATTTTTCCCGCAGCGCGGTGATGGCAGGATGCAGCCTCAGTTGCAGGATCGTGGAAATCCGCCGCCCGGTCGCATGCTCGATTTCGGCAAGCCCGTCGATATTCCATGGATTAAGCACGAGCGGCTTTTCGCAGATCGCATCCGCGCCCGAACGGAGCGCAAAACGGCAATGCGCATCGTGCAGGTGGTTCGGAGAACAGATCGAGATGTAGTCGATCTTTCCGCCCCGCCGCTGAAGTTTGTCGATATGGCGATCGAAACGCTCGAACTCCGTAAAAAAGTGTGCGTCAGGAAAATGGCTGTCGATCACTCCGACGGAGTCGTTAGGATCGTAGGCAACTTTCAAATCCCCCTTGATCGCCTGAATCGCCTTCATATGACGAGGCGCGACGAAGCCGGCGGCACCGATCAAAGCAAATGAACTCATAACGCTGACACCCAATGATGTGGCTCGAAAATTTCAAGCTACCGCAGTCCGGGTGAAACGATGCCACCAGACAGACGTAGCGCAGGAAGTCTAACTCGCAGCAGCGAGTGAAAAAGACTAGGCGACCTTAAGGAAATCGACGTTGATCGATACACGAACCTTACGCCCCAGGAAATCGAGCAATATTGCAACGCGGTCCCGATCTGCCAAACCCTCAAACAATCCCAAACTATCCGTAAAAGCGCCCGCCAACACGCGAACCTTGTCACCAACAGCAAAAGCGTCGCGACGGTCCAATTGAATCAGTCCGTCGCTGCCTTCCCGTTCCTTGAGCCGCTCAACGATCTCATTGCGCACAGCGGCCGGTTCGTCGCCATTGAACAGAAGATGCGAGACACCAAAGGTCGACTGGATTGATCTCCAGCGCTGGGCGGCGATATCGATCCGAACGAACATGTAGCGCGGAAAAAGCGGCGCCGCGATCCTTTCGATCTTGCGTGCATGGCTTCGGCGCTTGAGATAACGCGGCAGGTAGATATCGAACCCTTGTTGTAAAAGGTTACGCGCAGCTTTCGCTTCCGCGTTGACCTGCGTCTGAACGACGAACCATTTTTGATCCATCTGCCCGATCACGGAAGGTCTCCCCGCCAGGACTGGGTATTCAGGCCAAGCAATTTTGGCGCAAAAACACGATGAGGCCCGAACAATTTCAAAGCCTCTGCATAAGGCACTCGCAAATCGGTCAGGATAACGGCATCGACCGGAACCGGAAGATCGTCGAAACTCGCCACGACGCTCTTGCCGGCAAACGATGGCGCGCTTTTGTCCGGATCGACAACCGCGACGATAGACACGCCGCTTTCAGCAGCGGACAAAATGGCGACTTCGGCCAGATCTGACTTTCCCAGAAGAGCGAGCCTCTGGAAGTTTCGAGCCTGAGCTATCGCGAACATCTCGGCACAATCGGCTCTCGCCTGCCGATAAAAAGAGAACGATGACGACAGGTACTCGACTGTCAGCCGCGACTTTTCGGTGAAGCCATGTGGCGTCAGGTAATAGGCATATCGGCGCGAGGGCGCCTCTTTCACCTTTACCAAGCCCTTTTTCATGCACCGCTTGAGATACGCATTTACAAGTCCAAGCGCGACACCGAGTTCGGCTGCGATATGTCTTTGAGATGTTGCGCCGTCACCAACGGAATTAAGCAAACCGAGCACGATCCTGTCGCCAGCGCTATCGTCTTTCGGGACCGTCCGTACCATTTACTCGCCTTCGTATCCGCCAAAGCGTATGGGTCATAGCGCGTTCACCACATGAACGTCAAGCGAGATTGTTCATGCGCTGAACAATTTAAGTTGTTGTTTTATAACAATAATCCAAACGATGAATATCGCAACCGCGATCGAGCAGAAGGGCAATACTGAAATTTGTCTGTTTAACGGACAAGGCATACGTCGAGACGGAATAACTCTGATCAGATCTGCTTTGCCAAACGCGGGTGTCTGACCTCCCTTAACATATCGATCGTCGTCTGCATTTGATCAAATCATTCAGGATCAGGGGGCTTCCGCCGGTCTCCCATTGCGCATTAGCAACAATCAAAGCACACCGTCGCTACAAACTATCTGACCTCCGCGAGCGGCAAAAAGCTGCGCGTTTCACATCTGTCATTGATGACGGCTGGACGCCAATTGACGACTGTCTCACCTTTCACAAAGTATGTGAAGTATTGCACAACTCCAGAGAACGTGGCGCGCGAGCACACGGTCCATTTCTCCGGACCCGACTGTGCCTCGTTCGGTCCGATCTCGGAAATTTCCGACGCGCCAGCCTGCTTCATTGTTTGCGTGATCCTTTGAACGGCATCGTAAATAATCCTTTGTTGCCTGGAATCAGGCTTGGGCTCCGGCAGCACTGAATCCTGCACATCGAAGAAAAATGAACACCCGCTCAGCAAAATTGCCGCGAGCAAAAGCTGGAACAACCGAATGACTTGCAACACGTCTTACCCCCGGCGCGAAAGACCTCTTAATATCGTTTGCACATGCACTTTGAAAGCATCGCCGTAAATCAAATGCGAGCAACGGGACTTCGGAAAGAGCCGAAGCACAGCCCATGAGCAGATCGGACGTTGTGACTGATTACGCGTTTGATCAGACAGTCCCTCTTGAGTAGACATGCCTCCTGACTGTCTTAGCGACAGTCGAGCTATTTCGTCGGTACTACCGAACCGGGACGATGCGATTCCATGAACACTTTTCATATCGTTGCCATAGCTCTCGCTGCGTGCGTTGTGTCCGCGATCATGATCGTTGTCTTTCACCCACTCCTAAAGCGTTACGCGCTAGCGCGCCCCAATGCGCGATCATCTCACAACATTCCAACGCCTCAGGGCGGCGGCGCTGCGGTCATCACGGCGACGATAGCAACCTTGCTTGTTGCCGGAAATATTCTTCACACGACGTCCGATGCTGCGCTACTCCAGGTCTTCGCAGCGACCGTGCTGCTGGCATGCGTCGGCGCTTGCGACGATCTGAGACCGATACCGGTATTGCCACGCCTTTTCCTTCAGGCTTTTGCCGTCAGCATGGTTATCGCGTCCTTGCATGCTGACTTCCGCCTCATTTCAATCGGACCCGTCTGGGCAGAGCGCGCGATGCTTCTGGTCGGCGCTTTATGGTTTATCAATCTCGTCAATTTCATGGACGGCCTGGACTGGCTGACGGTGGCCGAGGTGGTCCCGGTTACTGCCGCATTGACGCTCTTCGGCCTCTACGGACATTTACCCCCCGGTCCAGCACTCGTTGCGCTTGCGCTCTGTGGCGCAATGATTGGATTTGCGCCGTTCAACCGACCCGTCGCCAAACTTTTTCTCGGCGACGTGGGTAGCCTGCCGATCGGCTTGCTGATGGGATGGGGCCTGCTTCAACTTGCAGGGAGCGGACATCTTGCCGCCGCGCTGTTGCTGCCTCTGTATTATCTCGCCGACGCGACGCTGACGCTTCTGAAACGCTTGACGAGAGGCGAAGCGATCTGGGTCGCCCACCGGTCTCACTTCTACCAGCAGGCCACCACCAACGGCTTCAGCGTCATGCAGGTGGTCGGCGAAGTGTTTATTCTGAATATCGGTCTCGCGATCCTTGCCGCAATCACCATCTGGCTAAAGTCACCTTACGTTCAGGGAGTAGCGCTGGCACTCGGCGTAAGCGCCGTGACGCTCGTACTCAGCCGCTTCTCACGCAAGCAACAACTGCTGGGGTGATCTAAGCCGCCCCGCTCTTGAACTCTGGGATAGCATCCTTCAGCACACCGACGATGATACTGCGCTGTTCGCTTGCCACCGCCTTCTCCAACGTCGACAGCCATCGTTGCAATGTATCGAACGGAGGCTCGTTAGGACGCGCGGCGACGATGCCGGCGATGCCGATGTCTGCCGTTGGCTCCTCATGGGCGAACAGGATTTCGTTCAGCCGCTCACCCGGACGGACTCCGGTGAACACGATGTCGATGTCATAGCCGGGCTGCAGCCCGGACAACCTGATGATACGCTCGGCAAGATCGACGATCTTCACCGGCTGTCCCATGTTCAACACGTACACGGACACATCCGGCCGCACCGGATCGAGCGCATGGGTCGCAGACGTCACGACGAGATCGCATGCTTCACGAATGGTCATGAAATAACGGACCATCTCTGGATGCGTGACCGTGACAGGGCCACCGGCCTCAATCTGCGCCTTGAACTTCGGCACCACAGATCCGTTCGACGCCAGCACATTGCCGAATCGAACGGAAATGAGCCGCATCGGGGCCTTGCCGTTCGCCTTGTGCATCAACTCGCGATCTAGCGCTTGGCAATACATTTCGGCAAAGCGCTTGGTGAGTCCGAGCATCGATACGGGCTCAATCGCCTTGTCGGTGGAAATCATCACCATCCCGTCAGCACCGGCGCTCACTGCCGCATCGGCCACATTGACGGTACCAAAGATGTTGGTCTTGACCCCTTCGCCCCAATCGCGTTCGAGGATCGGAACGTGTTTCAGCGCAGCGGCATGAAATACGATGTTGGGCTTGAACTGAGCCATGAGATGCGCAATGCGCGTACGGTCGCGAATATCAGCGATGCGGCCCTCGATAATCGCGGCTGGGAATTTGGCAGTCAGGCTTTCCAGCACTGCATGCAACGCAGGTTCCCCATTCTCCAGAATCAGCAGCCGCGACGCACCAAACGTCACGACGCGGTCGCATATCTCTGAGCCGATCGACCCGCCACCGCCGGTGACAACGACGGATTTTCCCTTCACGAATGTTTCGAGCCGCTTGTAGTCAATCTTGACGCTCGGGCGAAGCAACAGATCTTCGACAGCAATCGGTGCAAGCTGCGGAGTTTCACCACTACCTTCGAGCGACGGCAGGCGGCTAACCGTGAGACCGAGTTTACGGGCGCGCGTCAGCACCGACTCCGGCGACGCATCCGCCTCGAAAGCCGACGGCATCATGACCAACCGCTCGATCGATCTTTCTCTGCGCGAGAAGTCATCGACGATATCGGAGAGGTCTTCGATTCCGCCCAGCACTGGAATGCCGCGGATCGACTGTCCACGATCGGAAGCGGACGGAGACAGCACACCGACCGGCCACATCCGCTTCACCGCTCCACTCTCGATACCTCGCAACAGCACCTCGGCATCAGCCGCGCGTCCGACCAGCAATGTCGGCGAAGCATCGAGGTTGCGCGCCTGGTTCGGCGTTCGGGTATAGCGGAAATAGCGATATGCGATGCGCAAGCCGCCGAGCGCGAAATTCTGCAGAAACCAGTAGATGATGATCGTCGTCTTGCCGAAGAAGAAAGTGCCGTAGACGTTCGGCGATATGAAAATATAATCCAGCACCAGCAGCATCAGCGCGAGCACCGTCGATGTTTTCACGATATTGAAGAAGTCCGGCAGCGAAATGAAGCGCCACTTGGTCGTGGTCAGCCTGAAAACGTAGCAGACGACCACGCTGAAAATAATGAAGTAAGGCAGAATACGCAGCAGGAGCGGCAATCGCTCGGTCAGGCCGCTGCCTTCGAACCGGAGATAGAAGCTCGTGACAACGGCAAAAGCCGTCGCCAGCGCATCATGAAATGCAATCAGAACGTTTCGCCAGGTAAGGTACCTAATACCCCGGATTGTGCTTCGAATCATGACGGCATCCGGTCCGCATTTGCAATGATCGGCGTGCCGGAACTGCGCGATGCAATAGTTCCCGACGATCCTATGCGCGACACCATTCCTCCGGCTATGCCGACAGCCAAGACATAAATCCATCCTTCGACAAAATCGAAAATATGCGAATTAAAAAGCGAACTGACAACATTTTGCACCACGGCGACAAGTCCGATCCAGGCAGCCAGTCCTGCGCCCCCAAACAGGGCCAAATGAGACAGCCACATTGCGTACAGAACTATGCAACCCAATACGCCCCATTGGACTGCAACATTCAACGTCTGGTTATGCGGGTTGCCGATAATCTCCGAGGAAACTCCCGTGCGGCCGATTGCGTCGCGTTCAAACAACGTCTTCGTTGCGCCCGTGCCATTGCCAATCAACGGAGCGCCCTCCACGAATTTTATCGACTTCCGCCAGAATTCAAGGCGCATACCGGTCGATGATGCCTGATTTTGCTCCTTATACGCTTTGTATTCCAGCGCGACGTTGTTTATCCGATCACGCAAATGAGGCGATGCATTCCATGCAACAGCAGCTACCAACGCAGCGACAGCCAGCGACGCCAGTGCACCGAACTTACCAAAGTGCTTGGCTGCGAAGACCGCCAGCAAGACAGGAATGCAAACGAGTACGGTGCGAGATGAAACTACGAACACCATATTCGCGATGAACAAGATCACCAGAAAAAAGAGCAATGCAGCCAACGCCAAACGCCGTTCTCGCAAACCCATCACGGCTGCCCCCGCTGCGCCGAAGGCGCAAAACGCGAATTCCTGACTTTGCGAGATGTAATTCTTGACCGGCACACCCGGTATCTTTGCATGATCGAAGACGAGGCGAGGATCCGCAAACGTCAGCCACGACACCACCATCAATAGCGAGCATGATGCCAGAAAGGCAACAAACACCCAAAGTCCGCGTCCGGACCTTTCAAAATGATAGATCAGAACGGGGATAGCCAGCAGCTTGGCAACCGGATTGATGCCGCGCAGCCGGTCCGACCAGGAAATGTCCGTCGCCCACAGCGTACCGGCGACAGCGAGCGCAAAAAGCAGAAGCGGGGTGGCACACGCCGGCCGCTTCATCGATTCAAGAAACCCCTGCCACTTGACGGTCGGTATCAGGAACACAAGCCACGCCACAGCGAAGATCGCAACCAGCGACGTCGACCACGGCAGCGAGATGGCCATCAGAACCACCGCGATGTCTGCCGCCTTGGTCCAGGCGGCCGTGTTCCGCCAGACTGAAGGCGACACGTGAGCCGGAAGATCGGACGCGTTCGCGGTCATACCTTGCTCTCTCGCGCGCGCTTGACCAGCGACGTGGTGCTGTGACCCGGCAGAATATCGACGAGCACGACCTCACCGCCGTTGGCAGCCACAACTTCGTGGCCGACAACCTGCTCGCGGGTATAGTCTCCCCCTTTCACGAGCACGCTCGGCTTGATCTGCTTGATCAGTTCCAGCGGCGTGTCCTGCTCGAAGATCACGACCAGATCGACCGCTTCGAGCGCTGCCAGCACTTCAGCTCGCGCGCGCTCGTCCTGAACCGGCCGCTCAGCACCCTTCAGACGCCGCACCGACGCATCACTGTTGAGGCCGACAACCAGACGATCACAAGCAGCGCGCGCCTGCGTCACCACCCGGACATGCCCTGGATGCAGAATGTCGAAACACCCGTTGGTGAAGCCAACGCGCAGACCCTGTCTGCGCCACTCGGCAAGATGAGCATCGAGACCGGCAGCACTTGAGGCAATCTTCTCTTCCGCCGCAAGCGAGGCGTGCGGCAAAATCTTCCGCCGCAATTCCGCCAGCGACACCGTGGCTGTGCCGGGCTTGCTGACGGCCACGGAGGCACCCGCCGCCGCACAGCGCAAGGCCGTTTCCCAATCTGTCCCGGAAGCGAGCATCACCGCAAGCACCGCAGCCACCGTATCACCAGCGCCCGACACGTCGCGAACCTTCGCCGGTTGCGCCGGAACATGGATCAGGCTGCCGTCGCGGTGCGCCAGCGTCATGCCGTCTTCACTCTGCGTCACAAGGATCGCTTCGGCATCGGCGGTGCGCAGCGCCTCGATCGAAGCGTCGGCGATATCGGCATCCGACAGGATGCGCCTGCGTGTCGCTTCGGCAAATTCCTTGCGATTCGGGGTCAGCAGCGTCGCACCGCGATAGATCGCCAGGTTTGCGCTCTTCGGATCAACGATCACGCGCTTGCCGAGCTTGCGCGCCGCATCGATGACATTGCGGATCACCCGTGCGGTCAGAACACCCTTTGCATAGTCCGACAACAGCACGATGTCTGCCCGCGGCAGCGCGCTGACAACGGCATCAATTAGCTTGCGTTCGGTGACCTCAGACGCCGGAGCCGACAACTCCCAGTCCGCACGCAACATATGCGTGGAGAAGTGCTCCGAAACAAAACGCACCTTGCGCGTGGTCGGCCGTGCCGGATCTGTCACCAGAACCGGCTCGATCAGGCTTTCCCTTGCGAGCTCCGCCTTCAGCGTCTCACCGGCAACGTCATTGCCGACCAAGCCCACGAAAATACATCTCGCCCCGAGCGATGCGATGTTGCGCGCTACGTTGCCCGCACCGCCGACATTGATCTCGCTGCGCCGGGCCGCGATCACAGGCGCTGGCGCTTCCGGCGAAATGCGGGATACTTCGCCATAGACAAATTCGTCCAGCATCAGATCGCCGACGCACAGCACGGTCTGGCGGACAATCGCTTGCGACAGTGCGTCAAAATCGAACATGAGAACGCCTGTATCCCTAGTGGACCACTGGTTGCACGATCAGCGGTAGCGATCGGGCCGGTCGAGAAAATCCCTGACATAGCTGCCGACGGCATCTTCCAGCGCCGTGAAGCCGCCATTGTAACCTGCGCCGCGCAGATGATCGACCTCTGCTTCGGTGAAGTACTGATAACTGCCGCGAATTTGTTCCGGCATGTCGATGTATTCGATGTTCGGCTTGGCGCCGAGCGCACCATAGGCCGCAAGAATCAGGTCGCGGAAGCTGCGCGCCTTGCCGGTCCCGACATTGAAAATGCCGTTGACGGAGCGCGCCGCCAGCAACCACATGATCACGCGTACGACGTCATCGACGTGAATGAAATCGCGCCGCTGGTCGCCATCGGCGATGCCGTCACGATGGGACTTGAACAATTGGACAGTGCGCCCGGACCTGATGTCGTCAAAGCGGCGGGCGAGCACGCTCATCATGGTGCCCTTATGGTATTCATTCGGGCCGAACACATTGAAGAACTTGAGACCCGCCCATAGCGGCGGCATCTTCTCGCCCTTCGCGAGCCGTTCAGCCACCGCCATGTCGAACAGATGCTTGCTCCAGCCGTAGAGGTTCATCGGCCGCAGCTTCTTCAGAGCATCGAGGGACGCATCGTCACGGAATCCCTGGTCCCCATCGCCATAAGTCGACGCGGACGAGGCATAGATGAACGGAACGGAATTTGCCGTGCACCAGTCGAGCAGCCGCATCGAGAGGCGGAAATTGGTCTCGATCACGAGATCGCCGTCAGTGGCCGTTGTCTCCGAGATCGCACCGAGATGAATGATGGCGTCTAGTTTGCGGCCATCCAGCCACGGCATTAGTTCAGCCGGCGGAACCACGTCGGCGAGCTGCCGCTTGGCGAGATTGCGCCACTTGCCGTCGCTGCCGAGAAAGTCGCAAACGGCCACGTCCGCGCGGCCCGCATCGTTGAGGGCGGCGACGACGTTCGACCCGATAAAACCGGCTCCGCCGGTCACCAGCAGCATGAAGGAATCCCGCCCAATTGACCTAGTGTCCTGAATCCGAAGTTCGCCTGCTTGTGCGGCGCATTCTTAAGCGAACTTCGGATTCAAAAGGACACTAGAAACTCATGATTCTAGTGTGGTTTTGGTTCGCAAGTCCGCAAATGCACGAGCGGCAGAAACGGCGGACTTGCGAACCACCACACTAGTCACCTTTGCCTCACTCGCGCCCGGCAAGCAACTCACGTCCGCTGGTGTGGTGAAGGGCGGCGCTCCATGGGGGCGTGTAAAAACGCATCTAGACGCCGCTCAAGTGACGCGGTAACCGGCTGAACGTGCACAATTCTCCCGACCTACGGAAATGGCTGCAAAGCCCTTCAATAAATGAATAAAAATTCATTTCTAGACGAATTGAAGGTTTCGCCCGATCCCTCGGAAACCAGTCCCATTCTGGTGATTCCGTACATGTGGATCGGGGATTTCGTCCGTGGACATACGGTGGTCCGGGTCCTCAAGGAGCGCTGGCCGAACCGGCCGGTCGATCTCCTGGTGACCAGCCTGTGCGCTCCGCTGGTGGATTACATGCCCGGCGTCCGCAGAGGCATCACTTGGGACCTGCCCCGCGGGCGACTTGCCATGAGCAAGCAGTGGGCGCTGGCCAGACAACTCCGCGACGCGGGCTATGGCACCGCCCTGGTGATGCCCCGGACATGGAAGGCGGCCATCGCCCCGACCCTTGCAGGCATTCCGCAAAGGACCGGCTTTGTCGGCGAGGTTCGCTTCGGGCTGATCAATGAATGGCGTTGGGGCGAGCGGAAGATGCCCCGTTTTATTGACAAGAATGCCGCCCTCGCCCTGCCCGCCGATGCGCCGCTGCCGAAAGAGTGGCCGGTTCCGCAGCTGGTAGTGCCGCCCGCAGAAGTCGCGGCGTGGCGGCAAGCCAACAATCTGGGCCAAACCGCCGCAGTGGCACTGGCCCCCGGATCGGTCGGCGCGTCGAAACGCTGGACCTACTACGCTGAAGCCGCTCGCATGTTTGCCGAGCAGGGCCTCGACGTCTGGGTGGTTGGCGGCCCCGGCGAAAAGGCCATCGCCACGGAGATCGTCAATTTCGCGGGACCACGCGTTCGCGACCTCACCGGTACGGATTTGCGCAACGGCATCATGGCGCTGGCGGCTGCGAAAACGGTGATCTCCAATGACTCCGGCCTGATGCACATTGCCGCCGCCATTGGCACCCCGGCCATCGGGATCTTCGGCCCGACCAGCCCCTATCACTGGGCGCCGCTGAACGGCCTTGCCGCCACTATCAAGCGGGCGACCGACCTCCCCTGCCAGCCCTGTCATCGTCCGGTTTGCACCATGAACGATCATCATTGCATGCGCGATATCCCGGCATCGGAGGTCGTGGACATTGCGCAAGGCGTGATAGCCACGGCTGGCGCACGTTAATCTCGAACCGTGGCCGCACTTGCGCCCGTATCGCACCATCACTACCACTCGTGACGACCACTGAAGTAAAACCTGAACGAACGCGGTGACATGTGAGCCAGGATCGGATTGTCGCGCATTTTCAGAGCTCACTCGCCGGGCTGACCAAGGCCGTGCAGAGCAACGAACTGCTGGCAATGACGCACGCGATTGCGCGGGCAGTAACGGACGCACTGAAAGCCGGCAACAAGCTGCTCCTGATCGGCAATGGCGGCAGCGCGGCCGATGCCCAGCACATCGCCGCCGAAATCGTCGGCCGCTACAAGCAGGAACGTCCCGGCTGGGCCGCGATCGCACTGACCACCGACACCTCCGCGCTAACAGCTATTGCCAACGACTACGGCTTCGAACAGGTGTTCGCGCGGCAGGTGCAGGGCCTCGCCCGTCGCGGTGACATTTTGTTCGCGCTGACGACGTCCGGTCGTTCGCCGAACATCCTTGCTGCGCTTAAAACAGCGCGCGACATGGGCGTAGCGACCATCGGTTTCACCGGCACCAAGGGCGAAAGCATGCGCGCGGCATGCGATCATCTGTTCGTCGCGCCTACCGACGATACGCCGGTGATTCAGCAGATACATATGATGGCGATGCACGCGATCTGCGACGAGGTCGAGCAGGCGCTGATCTCGGCGACGAACGCAAAATGACTTTGGACAGAAAGCCTGCGGCGTTTCTCGACCGCGACGGCGTGATCAATCTCGACGATGCCTATGTCGGCACCCGCGAGCGCCTTCGCTGGATGCCGGGCGTGGCGAGCGCCATTAAAATGCTGAACGACGCCGGCTACTACGTTTTCGTCTTCACCAACCAGTCCGGCGTCGCACGCGGGTTCTTCTCCGAGGACGATGTCCGCACTCTGCACAACTGGATGCGCGATGAACTGGCACGCGACGGCGCACGCATCGACGACTTTCGTTACTGTCCGCATCATCCCGACGGCACGGTGCCGGGCTACACGCGCGAATGCCACTGGCGCAAGCCGCAGCCGGGCATGATCCTCGATCTTATGAAGCACTGGCCTGTCGAGGCCGAGCGCAGTTTCGTCATCGGAGACAAGCAGCGGGATCTCGATGCCGGTACAGCAGCAGGCATCGAAGGTTATCTGTTTTCCGGCAACGATATTTCGGGCTGCGTGAAAGCAATCCTGACGAAGCGCGTCAGGGCTTAAGCGACAATTTCTGCGCGGCGGCGATTACCCGATCGAACGACGGATAAACATCCTTGCCGCCGACCACCGTGATCGAGCCGTTGCCGACGGGACCGGTCAGACCCGGATCGGTTGCAAGAAACACTGCGATCAGCGGGACACTGTACGCGGCAGCCAGATGCAGCAATCCGGTATCGACGCCGACCACCAGCGCGGCGTTGGCAATCACTTTCGCCGTCGCATCGAGCGGCTGGCGTTCGAGAATGCGGCTTCCGGGAATTGCGGTCGCAAGACGTTTGCAGCGCAAGCGCTCGCGCTCATTCCCCCACGGCAGCACCACGTCGAGGCCTTGCTCGCGCAGCCACTTGCCGGTGCCGATCCAATCAACCTCACGCCACTCTTTGGCGGCGCGTGACGTTCCATGCAGCAACACGGCATAGGGCGCACCGCTTTCCTTTGGCGGCTTGACCAGTCCGTAATCGATTGTCGCGTCCGGCGAATAGCCCAGACTTAACCCGGTCAGCAGCCGGTTGCGCGTCACCGCATGCTGATCGCGCGCAACCGCATGCTTGATATCGTAGAACCACGACGCCACCGGCTCTCGAATGCTCGACGCGTCATAGCCGTGCCGTTCACCAGTGGCAGTCCGCGCAATCAATGCCGACCGGATCAGGCCCTGTGTGTCGATCACCTTCTCAGCCTCGATCGACTTCAACTTTGCTTTGAAAGCCGACACTTCGCTCCATGTCTCGGAACGCAGCAACTGAGAGCGCCAGCGCCGCGTCGAAACCGGGATTACTTCGTTCACGGCGGGATGAAGCCGCGCAAGCGGCGCAAAGGCCTCCTCTACAACCCACGTCATCCGCGCGTCGGGCCGGTAACGGCGCGCGTCGGTCACCGCCGGCATATGATGCACGACATCGCCGAGCGATGATGTCTTGATGAACATAATACCATGCATCGGCGTGATCGGCCCGGACTCGTGAATTAGTGATCCGGTTTTGACATTCGTATCATGTCCTTCGCAGGCGCTTTACGAATGTCAGAACCAAAGGATCACTAGAATTGAATTTTGCCAGTGTCCCTTCGTATCCGACGTTCGCCCAGAACGCGCTGCAAGGCTGAGGCGAACGTCGGATACGGGACACTGGCGTTACGTTTTGGAAACCATAAACCGCGTTCCTGCGGGAAAATCCAAGGGATTCACCCCGAAAGTTCGGCCTTATACCCCATTTCCATCGTTTCTCTGCAAGCTTCCGGCAACAAGTTCGCTCCACATTCCGCCGCGCAAGCGCGACTGACGGAGCGCGGAAACGATACGGATTTGAATGCCATGACAGTTCTGGTCACCGGGGGTGCAGGTTACATCGGCAGCCATACGGTTCGCGCGCTGGTTGATGCGGGCGAAAGCGTCGTGGTCGTCGACAATCTCTCGACCGGCTTCTCGCAGTTCCTGCCGGAAGGCGTGCCGCTGTTCATCGGCGATGTCTCCGACGAAAACCTCGTCGAAGGCGTGATCGCCGCGCACAATGTCAGTTCAATCGTCCATTTCGCAGGCTCGGTGGTCGTCCCGGACTCGATGCGCGATCCGCTCGGTTATTACCGCAACAACACGATGACCACGCGCAACCTTCTGAACGCAGCGGTCAAGTGCAACATCAGCCGCTTCATCTTTTCATCGACGGCGGCCGTTTATGGCAATCCGGACCGGACGCCTGTTGCCGAAGAGGCGCCGACGCGCCCGATGTCGCCATACGGTTCATCGAAGCTGATGACCGAGATCATGCTGCACGATGTCGCCTCAGCGCACGGCATGCATTATGTGGTGCTGCGCTACTTCAACGTCGCCGGCGCCGATCCGCAGGCGCGCATCGGTCTCGCGACCGTCGGCGCAACGCATCTCCTGAAGATTGCGGTTGAAGCCGCGACCGGCCAGCGCGCCAAGATCGACGTGTTCGGGACC
>Ga0255047_10001196_pt1 | contig 19461 bp, 12 predicted proteins | sample JV7_2_1_MG_FD_183640 | JGI IMG/M metagenome (GOLD analysis project Ga0255047, IMG submission 183640) | Seawater microbial communities from Jervis Inlet, British Columbia, Canada - JV7_2_1 | ecosystem: Environmental > Aquatic > Marine > Inlet | place: Canada: British Columbia | collected 2016-10-06 | reverse complement strand
TAGATGGAAAAGAAGATAGAAAGGAAGGTAGTAAATAAGATAGTATCAGAGGGTCATTTAGATTTTTTGGAGAAACTACATAGAGAAGGCTACCCTCTTAAAAACGATCAACTTGAAATACTAACACGTGGAGGTAGATTATCCGTAAAGGATCAGGACCTAGACATCATATCCATAAAGGATCACGTTGACAAGAACGAGCTACCCGCATCTGGTAATAAGTCGATACAAGAACACGAAGCTGATAAGTACGTTGTAATTGTAGATGAAGACGACTTGGAGAAGAGATGGGATAAAAAGCCTGTCAGTATAGCTGAGCACGAAGCTTACGATAAGCTACAGGAAGGTTCGCTATTCCATTACCATACAGAAAAAGAGATCACCAAGGCTGACTGGATGCCATCAAGCGTAACTGATCACACTCAAGAATTTGTACTATGGATAAACAGTATCAATGCTGGTTTTCAAGGTATGATAAAGTACGATAAGTTCCGAAAGTACTGTCAGCAAGCTAAGAATTGGATAGATGAGCCCAGAACACCTGATAGCAGGATGGATAGGGACACCCTGATTGAGCACAGAAAGAATGAGATACGAAGATGTAAGACAAATACCTTATATTTTCTTGATCGCTACTTAATGCTGAAAGAGGGTGATAATAAGACTGGAGATATGAAATACCTCTCCAAGCCGGCTCACAAAGTAATCTGTTACCTAATGGACTGTAAGTATTCACTTATGGTTGGAAAGGGGAGACAGATGGCTGCATCGTCAACCTTTGGAGGATGTGCATTAGCTAAAATACTATTCAATAGAAACTTCTTCCTTAAATTCATCGCACAGGATGATGTTAAGGGTAAAGAGATTTTCAACGACAAAATTAAATACCCATTTACTCAGCTCCCCACTTGGATGATGCCTACTGTGGCCAATGATCCAGAATCTAGAATTAGATTTAGAGCCAAAGGAAAGAGAAAAGGGGAAAAGAAAGGGTTAAACTCTGAGATTCACGTAGTTCCTCCAAGTGTAGGAGCAATTAATGGTGGTTCTCCTCAGTGTGTATTCATTGATGAGGCTGGATATATTGGAATGCTAGGAAAGATGATTAAGGAAGCTAGACCTACTATGTTTAAAGTAAACGAGGAGACTGGAAAACTTGATCACACTAGACAGATTGTTATCTGGGGAACAGGTGGTACTGAAGATGGGGAGGTAAAGAGAAAGACTAAATCATACGAGGTTGAGTACTTGGATTGTGCAGACCACTGGGAGAAGAAGGATTTCCATTACGGAATTGTACCTATTTTCTTTGATTGGACAGCAAGACCTGGAATCACTAAGAAGATGTACCTCCAGGAGAAAAGGTCGTATACTAAGGAAGGTCCAGAGAAAGAAGCTTCATTAATTCAGTTCAGGCAGCATTACCCTTCCACGATTAAGGACATGTTCCTTACAACCGGTAAATTACTTGTAGATGCCACTTGGATAAGCGAACAGATGGATAAGATCAGGGAGGCTAAAGCACTGTATAAAACTAAGAAAGGATATTTCGAACCTATTTACGATACTAGCTCACCGACTACCGAGGGTTCAGATGTTCCATTTAAAATTATTGGAGCAACATTCATACCTCTGGATGACACTATCGATGAAATGAGCAGGGCATCTGTGGAGATATTTGTGGAACCGGATAAAGTCTGGAGAAATAGATATTACCAGGGGACGGATCCAATTGCAAATGACACTGGTTATTCCAATATGTCCAGTGCAATATTTGACGCTCACTTCAACACAATATCTGCTGTAGTAAACTTCAGGGTATCAGATGTAAAGTATACATTCTTGCAATGTATGTTATTGGGAGTGTACTACAATACTGACCCATCAAAAGTTTCTGTACCAGAGTTATTAGAGAGTAACATTGGAACATCATACGCTCATTATAAGGAGGCTAAAGGGAATAAGTTTGCTAAATCACTGGTACACAGGAAAGAGCTAATGGATCACCTTCAGGGCGGAGGTTCTGTAATTGGAATTGACAACAAAGGAAATAGAGCTACGGCCATCATTAATAAGATGCACGACCTTGTTAAATCTTATGGAACTAAGATATATATAATGGACTTTTTCAGGCAGCTAGAGACGTTTACTTGTACGGTATCTCAAAAGGGAGCTGTAACTTGGGGAGTATCAGATAAGAGACAATTTCAGGATGATGTATTATATTCTTGTGTATTTGCGTATATTTGCAAAGAATCTTTCAGTCATAGAGCTCCATATAGTGTAGGTTCTAATATTGACAGGTACAAGGTTATGAATAAACTAGTTAGAAGCAGTGACGGAACATTGTCTAGAGTTCCAACTAGAGTTAAAGTAAAAAATTAATGGCAAACGAAAAATCAGGATATAACGAGAAGGAGGTTCCTAAGAATCACTTTTTAAATAAGTATAGCTTATTCGCTCCACGTACATCGAATGGGCTGAAGAATGATTATCCTGAGCTTAGAGATAATATACATTTCGAAAAGCTTACCAAAGCTGAGATGTTATTCGTTTGGTATTATGCTTGTGAAGCTAGTCCATTTGCTAATATTGACAACGATAGAGTAAGGGCAAAGAGATCCATCGAGATGGCATATCTAAAAGACGGAAGACTAGATATTGGTTCTGGCATTAAGTCAAAGATGGAGAATCTAGACTTCAAAGAGTACTTATGGCCAGCTATTGATTCTATGCAAGAGTATAGAATGGGTCCTAGAGTTAGAAAGAAAAGAATGGTTGACAGAATAATGGCTAACTTTGAAGTTATATCAGATATGGACGTAAAAGGACCTGAATTTAAAGACGAAGATGGGAACTTAGATTTTGATAAGCAAAAGAAATATGTAGATTCTTGTAAATCTATTATGGCAACTTTACCATCTTTAGATAAGATGGCTGAAGGAAACTCAGGACTGAAAGAGAATAATAATAACGATACAGATGATATGAGTGATGGAAGCTTTATGGATTCCGCAATGGAAGAAAACTAATAACAAACTAAATTACAATGGCATCTATAGATCAAACATTCGCACCTAGTAGAGTTGACGGAACAGCTAAGGATAAATTCTACCACTTACAAAGAGCTAAGTACTTTGTAACATCTGGATACAACACAGGTCATTACGATTGGCTAAAGAGAATTGCTATAAACAAAGACTTTTACCAGAATAAGCAATGGAGCTTAAAAGAGGATGTAGATACATTCTTGTCAGATGACACTGGAAATGTATTGAACAGAATTAAGTTCACTGTAAATACCATTAGACCTACTGTAGAGCAGTACAGAGGTAATGCAATCATATTAAATATTAGTGCAGCAGCAAAGAACCTATCTAGAAGCTCAGTAAACCGAAGAGAGAAGATTCTTTCAGAACAGTTATTAAAATCTAGAACAGCAGGAGAATTTCCTAATGTTGGAGGTGTAATGCGTGAGAACGATGTTTCGATAGGTGAAACTGATGATCAGACACAAGCTATATTCGAAAACCTCTACGTGGATAAATTCACAGAGGAGATAAACGACCTACTTAATTATAGCAAGAGAATAAACAAGTTCGCTAAGAAGCAGCTTGGAATAGCTCAGAAGCTTGCATTATCTGGATTAGCTGTAGAACAATTAGTGCTTCACGGAGGACACGCTAGATTTGAATCAATTCAATCAGAAGATTTCATCTGGGATAAAGATGCTAGAGAGTTTGATTTAAGCGATTCTGAGTTCCAAGGTACATTAAGACCAATGGATGTTCCTTCTATTCTAGAGAGATGGCAATTAAGTGAAGATTCAGCTATTGCACTTGAAGCTTATGTTAGTAATAACGGAAACTCCACAACGACTGTACACTATTACAAAACTAGACCATACACAGGAAACAAAGTTCCGGTACACACTATGTATTGGAAAGATGTTGACAGAAAGAGATATGGATGGGTTAAAGATAGATTTGGTTACGATTGCCTAGAGCCTATAATTTCTGAAAAAGAAAAGAAAGCGAAGGAAGGTGATGGTAAGTACAGATATACAGATGCTGATGTAATTGATCCACCAGATACTGCAAAGAATAGAGAATTATTCCCTGGTGATAAGAAGATTGCAAACTTATATTGCGATGTGCTTAGATACTGTGTATACATTCCGGGTGAGGTCCTAACTGATAAGGATGCTCAAAAATCAGAGAACGACATTGTATTGGAATTCGGAATGGATGAGTATCAAGACACTAACTACCAAGACCTTTCAAATGTTAAGTTTCCGTTTAAGGTAGCTGTTTGGGGGTATGTAGATGGAGAAGTGTTCTCACCTGTTGATGATTTGATTAATCCACAGAGATTTATGAATAGAATGCTTTCATTAACTGAGAGTAGGTTTAATTCATCTGGAGGATCCAATATCATCATCGATGAAGATGCAGTTGAAGATGCAGCTCAGACTTATACAGATATTAAAGAAGGTAAGCCAATTACCGTAAGCACAAGAGGAAAAGGAATTCCGAATACAGTTGGATCATACGATGCAACACCTACTAGAGGATCTTACGAGATGTTTCAGGTTGTGAACGAAGTAAAGGAGTTTATGCAGAGTGTTACAGGTATAAACGAAGGTTTAAGGGGTGAATCCACTGGTCAAGACCAATTAGTTGGAGTTACTAAATTAATGATCCAGAGAGGTACATTAATGCAGGAGCCATTCTATAATGCTGTTACGGATATATTCTTGCAGATGTATGATGCTATAGCTTCAGTTGGAAAGAAATATTACATTGACAACAAAAAGGAATTAGCTATCATCGCTGGTGACGAAGCTGTTAGAATATTCACTTTATCTCAGGATTTAAGAAATGAAGATTTCCTAACGTTTGTTGAGAGAGAGAATTCAGATGAAGCTCTTAAAAACACAGCAAACCAACTTCTTCAAACTTTTTACCTGGAAATGGGATTGATTGACGAAACTACATTCTCTAACCTTTATGACAGGTCCACACCTACAAAAGTAATGATGGAAGTACGTAAGTTCGTGAAAATCAAGAAAGAAAACGAGAAAAGATCACAAGAGGCTCAGGCACAGCAAGAGCAGCAAATGATGCAGCAGGAGCAAGAAATGATTCAAGCTGAAGAAGCTAAGCAAGCTCAGTTATTATCTGATGATAGAGAATTCTCCTTAGCTTCAAAAGCTGTTGATCACGAAAACACGATGGATCAAATTTCTCAGAAAAGTTTTGCTAATAATCAAAAAAGTACAGAATTAAATAAACAATAAGGAAAATATTGTTACTTTTGTGATAAGAAGAACAAAAAAAGACGAAAGATGTCAGACGGAAAAGTTACAAGTGTAGAGGAATCTATAAAAGCATTACAATCATTTGCCACAAATGAAACACCTGAAAACGTAGCTGAAATAGCTACTAAAGGGAACGACACGCCAGCAATTGATAATCCTCCTGTAGCGAAAGCTCAGCCAGAGGTAAATGTCACACCAGATTCCGCAGCAGCAGCTGAAGTAGTTGCTGAAACGCCTGAAGCAGATCCTGAGACAGATAAGCCAGAGCCCATCACTAACCCTATGTTCGGAGAAAAAGACCTAGGGTACAAGCCAGAGCCGGAAATAAAAGTGGCCGAGGGAGCAGGTGGAGATAGTGGATCAATTGACTCTTTGGATGGATTTGATAATTACCTATCAGAGAACTACAGCATTAAAGACGCTGCAGAGTTAAAGGCGGTACTAGAAGAAGCTAATGTAGCTAAAGCTAGTGTTGCAGAGTTGACAGCTCAAAAGGAAGGTTTAGACCAAGGACTAGCTGGATTACCTATAGAACTAGGAGACGCTGTAAGAGCAGCCTTAGATGGTAAAGAGTGGAAGGAGCACATAACAAAAGCTTCTCCAATTGACTTGAGAAAGAACGTTACTGACTTAACTGATAGAGAGCTTATTGAAGCTTTTGCACCAGGAGAATTTACGGATTCAGACTGGGAAGAGATTAAAGATGAAGATGGAGATCCGCAAATAAAGAAAGCTATGAGAGCTACTTTAGCGTTATCGAAAAACCAGTTTACAGGAATGCAAGCTGCAAAAACTAAGGAGATTGAGGATTATTCAGCAGCAGTTGAGCAAAGAGAATCAAAGTACTTAGCTTCATTAGACACAGCATCTAGTAAGGTAGCTGAATCATTTGAAGGAATAGAAGCTAACTATGTTAAGTCTATTACCGACAAAGTAAAGAAAGAAGGAATTACTAGCTTCTTTATGGATGCAGATGGTAACCTTAAAGAAGACGCTATAGTAAAGTTAATTAAGACTACCTCCGACTATGAAGGTATGATTAAAATAGAAAAAAACAATGCCGTAAGAGAGGCTTTGAATAAAGAGAGACAAGAACAGTTGTCTAGGGGTGAAGCAACTCCAAGAGTAAGACAAGGAACAACAAGCGGAACAGAAGAAGTAAGTGAAGAAGTTAAGAAGAAGTTAGATGATCTTAGGAAATTAACAGGGGGGTCAAACTTCTAGTTAATCGATACATTAAACAACTTTTAAAATGTCAAATCAAGCATATACTCCAGGTGTAGGAAATGAGCCAAAAGGGCTTTTAAACACTAACCCGCAAGGGTCAAATTACGCGGCTGAATCTGAATTCACACCAGAAGAGTCGAATTTAATTGCAAAGGAAATCAAAAGAGTAATCTTTGATGCTGCTCCAAAGCAATTCCTTTCAATGAAAGTATTATTCTCTCAGGAGGTAGAAGAAAAAGGATCTGATGAATTTGAGTACTTAGAGTACACATTCGGAAGAACTTCACCAGTTCTTGCAGCAGGTGCAGCAACAACAGCAGCAGCAGCAGCAGTGCCAGGTGCTCCAAACACACACGTATCTCATACGTTCAACTTGACAGCAGCTTCTTTAGAGAAGATTTCTGTTGATAACATTATCACATATCCAAATGGAGATGAGGGTGTTGTTGTCTCAATTGCCGGTAACATTGTTACCATTAACTCTTTAACAGGAGGTTCATTACCAGGTGTTGCAGCTGGAGATGTACTAGCTATTAGAAGTACTATTATGGCTGATGCAGATGATGCTTTCAGTCACTATGATAGAACTGAGGTAATCACTCGTTACAACTATGTACAGTTCTTCTTGAGAGCGAAGAGATGGGGTAGAGTTGAAATGCAGAAGTATATCAATATGGGGAACACTAACTTTCTTGATGTTGATAAGAAAGAGAAGGTTCGTCAATTGAGATATGATATGTTCATTTCTTACTGGAATGGGCATAGAGGAGAGTATAACATCTCTGGAAACAGAAAAGCTAAATCAATGGGGGGTATTTACCCGACAATGGTTGCTTCAAGTTCAGCAAATGCTAACCCAACATTAGGTGGTTTAGGTGCTAGTTTTGAATCTTTAGCTATGTCTACAAACTTCAAGACTGAAGGTGGTACTAGATTCGTTTACGGAACTCACCAATCACTTCACGAATTGTCTAAAATCTACAAGGTTCCTAACCTTAGATATACGACTTCAGTTAATGGTGTAAACCTTGACTTGGAGAAAATCGTAATTGGTGGAGCTACTTATGCTTTAGTTCCTTGTGAATTATTCAAGAACAGTGCTTGTTTCCCTTCAGCTTGGGCAAAGAGACTAATCGTTTTAGATCAAGACACTATTCGTCCTGTGAAAATGAAAGGTATCCCATTGGTAGAGATGGGGGAAACTGATGACTTGCAAAAGGGGTCATACAGACAATATAAAGATTTCTGGTGTAAAGCTCAGTTATCTATTGAGTTCAACAACCCACAAGGTTCTTTCTATATTGACATCCAATAGTAGATTGAATTTTAAACAGAAATAAATAATACAGCCTCCTTTGATGACCAGAGGAGGCTGTTTATTAAATAATAAATAACACAACAATAACAATGGCACAATTAGAAGATATTAGCCCAGAAGAAAACAATGATAACGCAACTCAGGCAGCATTAAAAGAAATGCGAGAGGAGTTAGCTGAAATGAAAAAAAATGCAGCTCAACAACCTCAACAGGGTGCTGACATGTCAGTGATAAACCAATTAGTAGAAGCCTTACAGCAAGGCAATAAAGATGAGACTCAGGTTTCTAACTTTGAAGGATACTCTCCTCTACCTTGGCCTATTGAAGCAGATGATATGCTTGCAGTTGAAGATCAAGTGTTATTCCTAGCTCCGGGATCAGGATATGTAATACCAGATGGTATCATAAATGGAAAACCAGTTAGGGTTCCATATAAGAAATTAATTGAATTTGAACATTACCATACTGCTCAAAAAGGATCAGGTAGAGAAGCTGATTTAGTTCATTACTCAAAGTATTTATGCAAGAGTAAAATTGTGCTAAAATTCCTTAGAGAGCACCAAATGTATAAGATTAAATTCTCTGACAAGTTTGCAGACACAGAGAGTATGGATTCTATGTACGCTCAGAAGATGGCTGAAATGATGACAGCTATGTCTAATTACAATATGAAAGAACTTCACAGAATGTGCGATGAACACGGAGTTCAAAAGCATAAGGAGTTAAAGGTGATGAGAATACATTTGGCTATTAAGATTGCAAAAGAGCAGTCTGATGGAGAGAAAGCAGAATCAACAAAGTTGCTAAGAGAGTCAGATCTTGAAAGAGAGATGATTGGAGGATAATTAAATAACTAAACAAACAAATAAATATGATACCTATTCAGACTGTAGTAACTAGAATGGAAGCCCAATTAGATGCTGAAGGATCTGATAGGTATTTATTTGATCAAGATTACCGTCCAGCGATTAACTCGGCTAAAGATTGGATTGTATCCATCTTCAAGCACGTATTCGCAGACAAGAGTGTTTCTGAAGAAAGTCTTAGAGACTTGGTTTATACTAGAGTATTTCAAACAAGTGAATTCTCTAGAATCAATGTCGATAAGGCTACTTTGGGCCACGATATATGGAGTATACTTTCAGTAAATCCAAATGCTAGAACTTACCCTAATTCAACGATAATAGCCCAGCTTAAACCTGAAGACTCTACATATAGAACAGACTTGACTTATTTAGACAGTGAGACGTTCGCTAAGAGACTTTCTGTAGAAGAGTGGGAGAATATGAAGACAAACATCTTCGCAGCAGGAAACCCATCGATATCAAACTCATTAAAGAGCTACGGGTATGTATCCCCTGGTAATTATGGGTCATTAGGATACGATGGAGGAGGCACTGAAATAGAGATATCACCGGCACTTGATAATAAATTAGTTGGAATAAGGTATTTAAAATATCCAAATGATGTATCTTTGATAACTGATAACTTGGAATTCCCAAGTTCATTAATGGAGATGATAACGAAAAAAGCTTTGAATTTCATTGCTATAAAGCAAGGTGACGGTTCTACGCTTTATCAAATTACAAAAGAAGATATAGGTGTACTCACTCAATTGATTCTATAATGCAAACAACATTAAAGACTATAGTTAATGATATCTCGATTGGATTAGGTCAGATCACTGATGATAAGAAAGTCCTAGATATTCAAATAGCCCACTGGGTTATAATGCTTGCTAATAGAATAAAGAGTCAGCACATTGGTAAAAGAGATTCAGGAGCATTCCTAAGTATCTTTCCAAATGTACCTATACAAACATTCACAACAAATTCAGGTCCTAATCAAATAAAGGGAAGAAAATACATTAAGCTACCAGCTTGCATATATGATTACAATATGGATGGTGGAATAGAGTATATGTCTTTTTACCTAGAAGATTACGAACCTAACTGCCCACCTCCATTCACTGTTCAAACACTTGATAGAACAACTCCATCTGGAGCTCAAAGATTATACTTCTCACCTTACGAGAAGCCAAGCCCTAACAATGCGTACTTCTATAGAGCCGGAGATTACATCTACCTACTTGGTTTAGAGTGTGTAAATGCAAAGTCAATTGAAATAGGGGTGTACGCTTCATTGAAGCCTGTAACTGACCCTACATTAAACTGGGAGGAGCCATTTGACTTCCCTGAAGAAACTATACCGGTATTAACCAGACAAGTACTAGACTTAGGTAGATTCATTCTTTTAATCCCTCAAGAGAGAGTTAATGATGGATCAACATCTAGCACAGAAAGTGTACCAACTAACAAAATTGTATCTGTAAACGAACTGAAGGAAGATATAACTCAAAATAAATAAATATGAATTCGTCAAATCTAAATTTCGTAACTTCAAATGAAATACTGGCAGATGTACTAAAGATCGTACAGGATGAGGGATTCAAAATGAACTCAAAAGGGTGGTACACATCTCAAATACAGCAAGGATTGTCAGAGATGGCTTTCGATACATACTTCGATGAAAGAAGTGAATCTGTAGACATCCCTCACAACTGTAGAATACAAATGCCTAAAGGAGCATTTAACATCAAGAATTTATATTTAGTTAATGGAGATGATTGTGACATAGAGAGTTCAACACCGGTTTACCATAAGAAGAATTTTATAAATGCACCATCTGGAGACGGGTATGTAGCAAACAACAAAGGAGATAATGGCAGTGATCCGTTTCACAAAGACACTTCCGGTAAAGGAGGGCATAGAAACCTTTATTATTACTCTGTACAGAATGGAGAGATAATGCTTAGCTCTAACTGTAGAGGCTTTAAAAAGCTATTCATACAATTCAGTGGAGTAGGTACGGATATAGGAGAAGTTCCTTATATCCCAGTATTTATGAGACAAGCAATAAAAGATTACGTATCTGTAGAGGCTTTAACTATCAAAGTAGCTATGGTTCCTTCATCTGAATTAAACAGATGGTCTATGCTTTTGAATAAAGCTGAAAACAGTTTAGACATTCAAGAGGTAAGAGAAGGATCTTGGCTTAAAGCTAGAAGAAGAATTAAGAAACTCGACTCCAAGCAAAGAAACGACATTAAAGAGCGAATGCAAAAAATGTACTACTAATGAATCAAGAGCATCACAATAAAGAAGTACTAAGTAATAACAAGGGAATCGATCAGGATTTAAACGGAGAATTAGCATCTGCTAATGACAACGGTAAATACTACGATGCTCAAAATATTAGACTTTCTGACGAGGACGGTAATGCAGGAGTTGCAACCAAAATCAAAGGAGAGGAGTTGTTACACCCAAAAACTTCCGCATTAGGTTCTTATGTTGCATTAGTGTCGGTATCTGTCTCAGATAGGCTATTCGAGGTGTTTGCAGACTCCGCTGGAGCTGAAGATAACATTATAAGAATTGATGGAGTAGATGTTGCTAAATCATCTCTAATAGGGTTTGATGTAAATTTCCCTATACAATCTGATATAAATGATAAGTGCGAAGGGGGAGAAGTTTTCCTTACTGATTTCAATCAGCCTCCAGTTATATTCAACTTGGATGACTTGTGGAATAATAGGGCTGGAACAAAGTATTTTGCTGATTACAATCCATTACTTTATAGCATAAACTTAGATGCTCCAATTGACTTACCTGTATTTGTAGAGTTAGTCAGTGTTGGAGGTGGTGGAGGAATGTACAAGGGTAGTTACCAGTACTCTTTAAGGTATTCGACTAATGGAGGAGACAAGACTAATATAGGTCCAAAGACACCTCCAATACCTGTAGTAAGTTCATTATCAACTAAATCAGATGAATACCCCTACGTAAAAACATTTGGTGGAGAAGCTAACAATACATTAAGAACCTCACTTGGAATTAAGCTTAAATTCAGGATAACAAACCTTGCTAACTATGACTATGTTGAAGTCATAAGAACTCCATACGATGTAGAGGGTGGTAGAGATTATGTCCCAACAGGATTAATTGTAGGAAGAATAGACATTGAAGATGGAGAGATTTCGGTAAGAGAATTCATTGACCCATCTGATTCAAACTCAGAGATTCAATTATCTGATAATGAAGAAACAAATACTACTACTTACATTTCTAAAGCCAAAGGGATAAGATACCACGATAAAAGATTGGTTCTTATGAATGTTGAGACTCAAAATAAAGAGGACCAAGCTACATTCACTCCATTTAACGGACAGAAGATATTCCCAATAGTCAAGAAACTATGTAAGAAAGGGCATAACGACCCTTTTAACCATACTTACTATAAGAACAATATGAGTGGTGAGAAAGCTTCTTACGGGGTTAGTCTTATGGATTCTTCAGGAGGTAGAGGGTTTGTTATTGTGGATCCTGATTTACAGAACGTTCAGGCTCCAAATAGAAGAACTCCAGTTGACCCAGTTTTATCAAATTTCAATTACGAAGGAGTTGCTACAGCTGCAGATACAACCTGTGTAAATGTAGGAGAGACGTTCGAGGTGTTTGATATGGAGGATGCTGTTCAAAAGACGGATCAATGTTCTTTCAAGAATATAATGAACGACCCTGGAGTTGGAAACGCAAGCATTAGTCAGGTTAGAGCAAATACATATTGTGATGACTTAGATTTCGGTGTAGAGGTAGAAGCTGAAGAAGTAGGATATAAGCCGTTCACCCCTGTAAGTCAAAACGATACAGATATAGATGGTCATAAATATCGTGTCAACACATTAGCTAGGGTAGATGCTTCTAACTATAACACTTATAATCCTGAAGGATTTGCTCCAAACTATTACTCAAGAGGTTTTGCACTCCCTGGAGTAGTTGGATTACCATCTTGGGCAAGAGCATTCTCCGTGGTAAAATCAGAGGTTGCGAATAGGGTTATATGCCAGGGAATTGGAATGTACTCAATGGCTTCAGGGGATTTCGCTACTGTAGGAGCTGAGAATGTAACAAAGAGTTTAAATAAGATGTGGTTTCACTCTATGGATGTAGAGAAGGGAATTGTTTCTCAGTCTATCATAGAGGATATGAAACTGAATCCATCTAGTTATAAGGTGCAATTAATCTCTCCTTTAGGATTCTTCTCTGAAGTATATGGATTTGAAGAGAATACAGGAAACGGAAGAGATCGTATTATTGATATGATATCATACGCTAGAGTACTTCACGATGAAGGGCAGATAAACCCAACTGAAGATGCAGCTATGGGTATAGCAGACGGAACTGACAGGTACGTATCTTTCAATAGATATAGAAACTCAGATGCTGCAGGAGCAGGAGTATTCGGAAATGATGGAGACGTTGAAATAGACGTAGCTGATTTCAATACAGTATCAGACGGAAGATCAACATATTACGAACTAGAGTTAGGAAGTAATGTTTACAACGCAGGAAATACTGGTGGAACAGCTCAGACAGACTTCAATGATGCTGGACTTAAAGACTTTCACGAACCTTTCTATATTGTAAATATAATTCAAACAGGTAAAGAAGTTAACGATTCTAATATTGATGCTTTCAGGTCAACCGGACATTATCAAAAGGTAGAAAGTATTATAGGAAAAGCTGACGGATCATTAAATCAAGAATTTGATCTAGTTGATGAAAGATGGGAAGATTGCATACCTTCGCTAGATGTTGCTTCGGCATTCTCAGGAAACGACACTTACTTATATATTAGAGACGATCAAGGAGTTGATCAAGTGTATATTAATATAACTTACAAATCTCCAGCAGTAATAGCTGTAATAGACGCTGATATAATAGCAAATGGGTTCTATGTGTCAGGAGGTCTTAATGTTGTTGGCACATACTCTCATTCAAACATAGACAATAAACTATTTTCAATTAAGTTTGACACTGGATATACTCCAACATCAGGAAGTTTAATTATTGTAAAGTATAGTCCTAGATTACCTATTCAATTCTTCGGAGGAGAAACAACTATATCTGAAAACATATTCTCGCCAATAGATAGAGAGTCAAATGGTGAGTTAGGAAGAAGAGAGGAGCAGTTTACTCTTAATATCGGATTCCCATTCAAAGGGTATGAACTTAATCCTAGGTATATGGTGGTAGCAAATGCTACTGGTCCAAACAAGATCCAAAACTCTCTAAATGCTAGATTAGCATATATCAGACAGATGTGTATTATGTACGCATCAGAGAATAGAGTTGGAGCTAACTTCGCTTATGGGTTAACATATCCGTTTCAACACTTTCCTCAGACTAATTATGTAATTAGACCTAATAAAGACTGGAACGAAGACAACTTCGGAACAGGAGTGGCTGCTGACATAGCGATAGACAATAACATATTCCCAGAATACTTTGAAGACTATCCTAACGAATGGGATCATTGGAATCACGGAGGTTTTAGATTTAACCAATTGACTAACCTTGATTACGCAGTAAAGGGACCTAAAGAGTATTTCTCTAAACCAGAGGTAGGATTCACTGAGGAGAATAAATTCTGCACTAGAGTTATGTGGAGCTTACCTAGGCAGATAAACGTACAGGATTCTCCATCTCTAAGAACATTCCCTTCTACTAATATATTTGATATTGAAGATAAGAACGGAAGGATAGTTAGAGCTTGGGACGCTAGATCATCTCAATCCGGAGAAAACTTATATGCTATCACTGAGAATGGAATCTGTATGTTGTTAACTAAGAAGTCAATTCTTTCGAATATAACAGCTGACGACTTGACAGTTATGGCTTCAGACAAATTTATAGCTCAAGAATACTGGATAAGTAATTCTGTAGGCTCACCTGGAGAGCTATGGAGATTATCCGCTGATGCTAATGCTGAGTTTATAACTGAGCAAGGTATTGTAAGGAGGGATTGCCTCTACTTAACCGACAAAGAATCTGTTTATAGATTACTAGACAACCAAGTGTTAGATATCTCTAAGTTATCATATAACAAAACGTTAAGGCCGGTTCTTGAAGGACTTCCAAATGACTACACAGAAAAGATGTGCAGCGCATTTAACAGAAGGAATAACGAGTACTGGTTCCAGATAGCTGATGAAACATTTGTGTATGACCAAAATGAGAAAGCGTTTGCAGGTAGATTCAAATATAACTTTGACCAGTATTGTTTCCATAAGAATAGAATTATAGGGTCTAGAGAGTTAGAATCTTATGAGCTAGGAAAAGGATTCAAAATAAACGGACTTCCTATTGAAGCATTTTTAATCAACAGAACTTCTCCAAACCAAGCTTTAGAGAAGGAATTTATATCTATAAATGTAAATACTGGAAAAAGAGGAACAATGAAGCCTTCTTCTATAGAATTCTTGGATGAAGAAGATTTATCTTTACTATGTAGTTTAAGTGCTGCAAACGGTCCTTTGTACCTAAAACAGTATGATGGATGGTTTCAATTCATTCCTAGAAAAGATTTATCTGTATCCTCTGGAAGGGAAAGATTACAATCTAGAATATTATTTTTCAAAATTAATCATATCTTTGAAGAAGAATTCAGAATAACGAATTCTATAATTCAATCTAAAATCATCAAGTAATGGCAGAAGGCGCAGGTTTATCAGGAGCTATATCAGGAGCTAACAAAGGCAAAAAGATAGGAGCATTAGCTGGAGGAGCAATTGGCTCAATTATACCCGTAGCTGGAACTGCTGCAGGTGCAAAAGCTGGTCAAGTAATTGGATCTGGACTAGGAGCCTTAGCCGGAGGAGCTGGATCACTTAGAAAGCAAAAGCAAGCCGGAAGAGATGCTGAGATTGGATATGTTGATCAAGAGCAATTAAAGAGGCAGCAAGCTTTAGAAATGACTAGTAGAAATATCTCAGCTGGAGCAGATGCTTTAACTGCAAACAAGATAGGTCAGATAAATAGAGGAACTGCTCAAACTCAAAATGCAATCGCTAGAGTATCTGGTGGTGACGTTGGTGCTACCCAACAAGGATTACTTCAGGCTCAGAGAAACGCAGGACAAGCTACAAACGCTGCATTAACTAATAGAGGTAATTTACCTTACTTCCAGAGTTTAGCTCAGCAGATAGCTGGTAAGACAGCTCAGAGAAGGTTAGAATTAGACTTGCTTAAAAGAAATCAAACTTCAGCTGAATTTGCTCAAGGTCAAAAGAATAAGAACTTAAATGCAAATGCTGCATTACCTTTGGCTGATGGAAGCAACTTAAATAGCTTAGCTACAAGTCTTTCCGATAGGTTAGCTAAACGAAGACAGGCTATTACTCCCCAAGTTGGAGATGCAGGTCAATTCTCAGATTATGAGAAAGAAGGAATGGATCTAGTTCCAGCTACAGAACAATATCAACAAACAGTATAAGATGGTAGATAATAGCTTATCAAACGCAATAAACACAGCGAGTGTAACTAACACAGCTGGATTAGGGGTTACACCTGAAGATCAGACTTATATTGATGCTCAGAGAGCTGCTATGCAACAGCCCACTGAAATTGGAGCTCAGGCTAATTCATCTTTATTCCCTGGAGCAAATCAAAATATTAATGTGGGAACTCAGGGCGGAAGCGTAATTGGATCTAATCCTATTTTCGTACCTACAGGAGACGTATATGGATTTAACTTAGACTTAGCTCAAAAGCAAAAGGATGAGCAAGCTACGATAGCTAGAAATCAACTAGAAGCATCTAGAGGTAAATTCGAAAGAAGAGTACCTACTGAATTAAATGATAAGCGTTTTCAAAGGAATATTTTAGATCAATCTAATAACTTCGCATCTGAGTTTACAAATAAGGCTCACGATATGTACGGTGAAGATGCTAAATTTGTTTTAGAAAATCCACAGCAGTTCGATATTGGTAAAGAGTATATGCAGAAGATGGATGCTTTAGATTTACTTGTATCTGAAGGTAATCAAATAACCACCACTATATCAGATATGCAATCAGCACTAGATGACGGCAGCAAGATTTACTCTGACGAAACTCTTAAACTTCTTAATGAATATCAGTCATTAATGGGAGACTTCCAAGATGGGAATCCTAACGCTCTAGTTGGTCTTAGGGATAAGATATCTCAGTTAGAAGGAGGAAAGGCTATTGATGAATACTTACACGATTCAGGAGTGTTAAGCAGTATTAAGCCTCAGATACTTGGGGGAACTTCTGTCTCAGATGGAAAAGACATACCTGGTTACGCTACTTTAAGTACTTCTGACAAAAAGATTTACGATAAGAATATTGAAAATCTAGTTGATGGATGGGTTGGTCCTAATGGAGAATTTAGAAATGAATTTGCTAAAGGTCTGATTACCAAGGAGTCTATGACTAAAAGATTGAAGGGATACCTTCAGAATCAATCAAAAAGAAAGAGCACTATTAAGGACACTTCAAAGGGTGGTGGCGGAAATAGAATATCTGATTTACAAGGTGTTCAAGGTGCTCCAAACACTAAGACTTTCAATGGAGCTGATGGAACTGAATATGAGTTCAACACCACTGATGAAATTAAATTAAACACATCAGGCAAGAGAGTTTCAACATCTGGACTACAAGCTGTAGGTGCTGGAGGTAGATTAGAGCCTATAAGTGGAGTTAACGATGTGAAGATCGTATCCTTGAATAATATGTCTACAATAGACTTAAAAGAAGGAACTACTGGAGATTGGTTAAGTCCTGGTCAAAAGAGTACTCCTGTAGCAATTGTAGAGTACGAAATTGAAGAAGAAGTTGAAGTAAAGAAGGACGGTAGAATGGTTAAAGATATGGTCAAGAAAACTATACAAAGACCTGTTCTTTACGATGAGACACTAGCTAAATCCATAGACACTGATGCTAAGAACCTAAAAGTAGAAAAAGGCTATGGTACAGCTGCTTTGGAAAAATTAAAAGGATCCGAAAGCGAAGAAGACAGAGCAGCAAGATTAATAGATAAATACAATCAATAAATTATGGGCAAGCAGAATAACGGAGACGAGGAATTAAAAAGAATTGTATCTAATGCTGTAAAGGCGGGAGAAACTGACGAGAATATTGGCTTAATGATAAAAGCTTATAAGTCTAGACCTGTTTCAGAAGTAAAAAAAAAAGAACAAACCGAACCAGCTGGCTTACCGGACGCTCCGATTCAAGATCAACCGACAGCTCAAGCGACTCCGAATCAAATAGTAACTCCATCTACAGATTCGGAATCACTATCAACATCGGCTCCTCAGCTACCTTTATCGGGCTCTCCTTCTCAAGGATCAGCAATAAGTAATGAAACTCCATCGATAGAAAACACATCGGGGCTGGTTGGTCCAGATAGATCAAATTTCCAAGACCCTGGAACTCTATTGTCAGATGCTGCTAAAGCAAAAGGAATAAATGTAAACCAGAAAGACGCTACACAAATGTTAGTAGAAGGAGTTGGCTCAGGCGGTCTTCCTATTGCTTTAGATGAAGCATTTGCTTCTGAGGAAATATCTAAGCCATACAACGACATTATGGACAACCTAAAAAAGGATTTGTTCGCATCTGGTAAAAGTGCTACTCAGAAAGAGATGATATCTCCAGAGGAGGTAGATTACTTCTTAAACAAAAAAGCTGACGAAACTTTCCCAGATGATTTCCAAAAGAGATCTGAATTATACTCTATGCTTCAGAAGGGGACTTATGGTAGAGACGCTAAAAGAAATAAAACTGAAGAAGCAGGTGTATTCTTTGATAATAAAGAACTATACAATAAGAAAGCTGATTTAGAAGTTGGATTAAATACTTTCAAGGCCCAGTATGGAGAAGGGAGTGAAGAGCTTCTTTTAACGTCTTATTTCGCTGTAAACGAAGGATCTGAATTCAATGAAGATACTAAAAGGAAGATGTCGTCTGAAACGATATCTATTAATGACGCTCCTTCATTGTCAGAACAAACACTTGAAAATATATACAATAACAAAGCTTATAAAGCTTCTTCACCCATACCTGAAGATATAACCTTTGAGGAATTTAAGTCAAGATGGACCAGTGGAGATATTGGATATATTAACCCTTATGGATCGCAAGGGCCATTAAACAGAGAAGCTGATGAAATGTTCGCAGAAGCTTTAAAAGCTAATGTTCAATCAACTATTGACAGACACGCCCAAGGAAAGACTACAGAAGGAAGTGTGCCTACAGAATTACTTAGAATAGGAAAAGGAGGTTACGAAGGTGTAAAGGAATATGTTAAAAAGAAAGATGGAAATTACGGTCTAAGTCCAGCTGAATTATCTATAAGCAAATCATACGATGAGCTAAGAGGTGTTGGTGAAGATATTTCTAAAATAGAAAAGAATATTCAAGAAACAAAAAGTTGGCTAGAGATAAAATCGAAATCAGAAGATCCATTGTCTTTTGAGGAGCAGACAAAGCTAAAAGTAAATATAAAGAATTACGAACAAGAGCTTAAAAAACTTGAAGGAGCGTATAATAATTATGATAAAGCTATATCTGATAAAAAGAAAGACTTACTAGGTGTTGACTCTGACCTTCCTGAATTTAAAAATTCAAACTCATTAAAGACCGAGCAATGGAACAGTGATTTCAAATCACTAAAGAAATACTACACAAGTGGTTACGAAGGTTCTCTCGAAGATGCTAGAGTTAATATA
>Ga0255047_10001193_pt1 | contig 19480 bp, 45 predicted proteins | sample JV7_2_1_MG_FD_183640 | JGI IMG/M metagenome (GOLD analysis project Ga0255047, IMG submission 183640) | Seawater microbial communities from Jervis Inlet, British Columbia, Canada - JV7_2_1 | ecosystem: Environmental > Aquatic > Marine > Inlet | place: Canada: British Columbia | collected 2016-10-06 | reverse complement strand
AAACATTGGTTACTCCTTTATTTCTTCCTTTAAAATTATTGATTCGTTCAAGTATTCAAAATGTGCTATTAAAATTGTCAATTTATCGTTAATTTCATCTATGGCGCCCAATGCCTTCACTAAGCGATCATCACTAATCTGGGTAATTTCTTCCGTTATTTTGCTGTTTGGTGTAAATGCCATTATGTTGCCATGTGCCATTCAACGCCATCGCTATAAACACGATACCAGGCGCCAGGCTCCAAAATTAAACACGCTTCCCCTTCGATAGTATCTGAACCATGGGGGAAAATTTCAAGATTATAAAGTGAATTAGGGCGGTTTTTTGCCCAAAAGTAACGCCGGACCATTAAAGGCGCTGGTGGTAAAGTGATGGCAAAGGATTGATCCGTGGCTAGCATGATAAAACCTTCGTCCAGGTTTTGGGCGGTGTAATTTTCGTTAATTAGTTGGATGTGCTTACCATGAGTAGTGGCGCCCGTGGCGTTCGTGATTATTCTACCCGCCGCGCCTTGCTTTCCTTCAGGTAATTTTATCCACTTTGTTTTTTTGTTTCCGATATTAAATCTAAATCGGTGTTTTTTTGTATCCATTTCTATTTCTGGCGTTTCACCGTCCACCCCATTTTTTCCGTCAATTCCTGCGGATCCCGGTTCACCCATTTTTCCAATAGGTCCAGGTAAGCCCGGTTTACCCTGGCTTCCGATCCCGTTTTGTCCATCCAGCCCGTCGCGGCCATCACGTCCAGGGTCTCCCATGGGTCCAGTTTTTCCGTCGGCTCCGTCACGTCCGTGGAGTCCGTCGTTTGGTATTGGAATCCTTCCCAAAATTTCTTCAATCGTTGGCGCATCCGTTCCGGGATCGCCCTTGTCGCCTTTTTCACCTTGATCACCTTTTGGCCCCATTATAGGAGCGATTATAATCCATTTGTTGGCGTGTATGCTGAATATTTCCAAATTACCCGCGCTGACCCTAACTAAAAAAGGTAAGGTTTTTTCTATGGGCGCCCTAAGTGGAATTAAATTGGAGGGAAGTTTTACATGGGCCATTATTTTTCCAACCGTTCAGTTTCGGGATCGAATTTTTCAACTTTGCCGGTGGTGGTGTTTAAAAATTGTTCACCAGCGTTTCGTTGGTTTGCACGCATTACCGCCTGTTCGAATTCTTCGGCCTTGTCGTTTTCTTCCTGTATTTCGTCAATTTCGGACTGGTCAACGCCTAACCTTCGCATGGATCCCTCATCAGTGGCCCACATGTTCATTTTCTTAAGCTGTTCAATTTCTATTTTTTCCTTAATGTTTTCAGGAAGGATCCCGCCTAAGTCCACGTCAATTTCGTAATTAACATATTTTTTATTGTTAAAAAGAATGTTCGCATAATATTGGAGCGCGTGGGCTAACCCTTCTTCGTATGAATCTTGAAAGTTTTGGACCCTGGCAATGAGGCTAGAAAGTTTTAATTTTATAGCGAAACCGGAAATTTGAGCGGCGCCCGTGTCCATTTCCACTAGATCGAATTCAGGAATTTTCTTTCGTATTTGTTCAGCCACGGAGACAATTTTATCCCACTGGGCGTCTAATTTAGAATATTCCAGCAAATGGGCGCGCCCTTGCCCGACTAGTTCCATAACCTGGTTAACATCTAATTTTACTCCACCGGCTGGCGCTGACATATTCTCCAGGATTAAAGTGGGATGGCCATATAAAGCCGAAGTGGCTAGCCAATCGCCCGCCAGTTGGTTAACTTCGTCCATGTCGCTAATAATATGATAAAAGGCGCCCGCCCCGTTAAATTCACCAGGGATCTCCAAATTTCGGATCATTGTTATGGGCATTTTTTGCCAGGGGAAATTAAATTCCTGGTCCGGTTCGCCAGTTTGCTTAAAAATGGCCATTTGATCCGTTATTATTTGTTCGAATTCGGTGAATTCATGGAATTCGTTTTCAATTTTATACTTAACTTTGACGGTTTCCAGGTCGTCGATCTGGCCTAACTTTGGATTGGCGAAAGTATCATTTGAGAATAAAACTTCCATCATTACCCGGCCGTCTTGTTGTTTCTTGGGCCATAAAAAAGCGTTGCCCGTTACCAACCCGTTCATGGTCACCTTTTTTAAAAGGCGCTTCCACTGTGGTTTTATACTTTTCTGCAATAATTCGGTTAATGCTTCATCTATAACATCGCCACCCGGCAATTTTAGGGTGATGCCTGAAACTTCGGCCTTGTTTATGATTAGTTCCTGATCTTTGCTTACAATAAACGGTGCAAAATTAAAAATAGCCCTGGTATTCGCCCTTAAGCCCTTAGCACCCATCAATCCAACGCCGTTAAAACTTTCGCAACTTCGGTTAGTTCGAATAAAAGGAAGGTTTGCCCTGTATAGATCCTGGCCGTCACGTGGTGGCGTGGCATATATCCATGCCTGGCGAAATAAGTCTTGTTGGAATTCTTCATCAGTAGTTAAGAATTGATCGGTTTCCTGGTGGTCGTATGCCCTTTTATCACCCACCACGCGAAAATTTGTCGATTGGTTTTTTGCTTGCGCCATTTAATATTCCTTAATTACGGATCTGGGTCCATTCGTCATAACTAAAACATAACGCATAGAATCCATGCCATCGTCGTTCATTTTAAGTGGAATTTCTGTTCCTTCGCGGTATTGATAGGATTGGATTTCTTCCTGTAGCTTTTTCGTTTTACTGTCTACGAATAATAGCCGCGCTTTTTGGTTGATAGTCTGAACATATAGCAATTCACGGACAATTTCAATTCCCCATGCTACGGCTTTTATAGCCAATTGCGCCCGTAACCCTTCACAATTCATGCGCCGGACGAATTCCGGTCTATTGTGATCCGTGTAAAAATAAGTAATTTTGTATTCTGTTTGAAGTCGTTTGGCCGTCAATAAAATATCGGTGATGTTAGGGCGGTCAATGTAATATTCAGCCATTACAACGTTAAATTTTCCGGATCTATCCTTTCCAACCACGGTAAAAACGGTGGGGTGGTCTTCACTAGCCCCGAAATCTAAACCACAATTAACCTCCCATGGGTGGAACCAATCCGGCATTTTAGGAATAATATTATTTTTTTCTGAATATTCCGGGTAGATTAGCCCTTCTAAAACGGTGTCAAGCGCCAGGTAATTCCGTTCGAATATTGCCGGTGGAAGTTCCCGGCGCGCTGTTTCTATTTCTTCTTCATCGATATTCCCGCCGTCCAGGGTGGTTCGCTTAAAATACTGGTATTCCGAATAGGTTTCCTTTCCGTCCTTAATCTTTTTCCCCAAAACAGAAAACCAATGATTGGGCGAAATGGGTGTAGAAATAATGCAAGCGCGCCCGCCACCAGCTTTTTTACCATCACCTAGCATTGGCCGGAGTGTTTCGGTCCAGACGGTTTCCTTTTTTACGTGCCTAACTTCATCAAAAACTAAGGCCCATAACCCGGCGCCTTCTATGCTTTCCGGCTTATCACAGCCAACGAAGAATAACTCCCGGTCATTCCATAAAATGATCTGACGCCTGGAAATGTTAACGCTTTTAAGAATTTTCCGGTATTCCTTTACGAATGAATCGAATACTTTCCGGGCCATTTCAATAGTCGGACTAACCCAATAACAGGGTAGATGAACCGCCCTTTTATCGCTGGCCTGTGTTAAAAACCAACGCCGCCCCCCCATGGTTTTCCCGTAACGCCGACCCGCCTTTAAAAATATGAAACGCGCCTTGCAATCCATAAAAATAACCCTTTGGTTATCGGTGTAAAACTTTGAATTATTAAGAACAATCTTCCTAGGCTGGCTCAAATTTCCACGGTTTCGGGAGCTTCGGTTGTTGAAACTTGCTCCACTTCCCGCCAGCCCATTCGGCATTTTGCAAAAAACATGGCGGCGATCAGGTTTCCACTTTGGGCCTTTTCAAAAATAATATTACTGATAATTTTGGCCCCACTGGCGGCTCCCTTTTTTATGGCTTGATCTAATTGCGCCTCCGTTCGTTTCTTACGGCTTAGCGTCGTCGGGTCCAATCCAATGTTATAAGCTATGTCTTTTTCATACAGCCCACGCGCGGCCATGTCTTCTATATCTTTTAAGATTTCCTTCGTGAATTCGAACTTTTTAGCCATAACTCCCCCGCTATTACTAAAAAGATAGAATAATTTTGGACAAAAAAAAAGCCCCGCCGAAGAGGGACCGTTTTGGATCTTTTAAAATCCGTTTAAATATTCCTTAACATCGTCCATGGAATCAAAGCCCTTTTCTACCCCGTCATTGGTGTAGATCCATAAATTATGGGCTAACCATTTAGCGTTATCTGTTTCCATACAAAGACTAGTTCCCGTCTGTAAATAAGCCCCGGCCAAAACCTTCAAGGCTTCACCGTTACCCGTTAGCTGTTTTATACCTATTTCCATTTTGCTTCCCCTTATTTAACGCAATTAACATTATTTTGATTAAAAAGAACACGAACCGTTCCCACATCCGATCTAAAAACCTGGCCCTTTATACAAAAAAAGGTCTTTGCTTTGTTTAGGCTTTTTTCTTCAAATTTTGACACTTCGCCTAATTCCAGAAAAGTTTTTACCGCTTCGGCGTTTAAATAAACGCGATCCATGCTTCCTTTTATCCATAGCTTTCCGCCGGCGTCTACCAATCTTTCGGTTATTTTATCCATTTTGTTTCTCCTTTTTGTTTCCCGTTGTTTATATAATAGGCAATCTTATTAACTTTGTCCACCTTTATTTTATTTTCCCGAATTCTTTTCCCAATATTCGATCAAAAACTGAACGCCCACGGATAAGCTCCCCTTCCCCACGAATTTAACCACTTCCCTTTGTCTATCATCCAGCCCCACCGAACATGGTTTTTTCCTGGTGTTTCCCTGAAGTGGCGCGCCACCTCCATAATACTTTCCGGTTTTTTTACCCATTTTATCCTCCTGGCGCCCGATCTTCGGGCTGGTTTGGTTATCTTCCAACTGAAAAAGATCCATCCTTGTATGCTTCGGCGGGGTAAAGTTTCTGGCCATTAGGCTTTTTTAACACTAGAAAGCCCATAACATTAGGATAGGCGCCCTTTATTGCTGGGAAAATGTCTATTGAGTCACAATTAACCACTTCCCACACCTTGCCGTTAATTTTTACCGTTTTAAAGTTTAGGTTTTTCATTCTGTTTCTCCTGTTTTTTTGTTTCCGTTGTTTATATAATAGACAATCTTAATAACCTTGTCAACAACTATTTTTTGGCATAAAAAAAACCACCAGGTTAACGGTGGTTCAAACTTGCTTTCGGAGTGAAAGGAAGGTGGATATTCCCTTAAATCAAAATTATTTTTCAAGGAGAAACATGTTATTAAATTTGATCTAAGATCATTCCTTAACTTTAATCGGTTTTCCTGGCTTAGTCAACGGCGCCTTTTTAATCAGCCCTTCGGCGTATTCAATTTCCCATAGCATTTTAAACAATACTCCCCTTTTTCGCTTATCAGTTCCGGGTATAAATAAACCAATCGGATCTCCCCTTCGCATACCTGGCAAGGAACCCAACCGGCTGAACTATACCCGTCCACTAGATCCAAAACCCTTAGCGCCCCTTTTGGTTTGGGGTAATTTATCGGTGAATTCAATGGTAAATTTCTCCTTTTTCTTAAAAATTATTTGGGCTATTTTCGAACCTATAGCCAGATCCAAAACTTTTTCCGTGTGGTTGTGGATAATTATTCCCACTTCCCCGGTATAGTCGGCGTCGATAGTTCCGGTTATAACGTGGACCCCTTCAAGGGATAAGCCCGAACGCCCGAAGATCTGGCCATAGTAGCCCTCCGGTATTTTAAGGGAAACGCCGGTATTAACCTTCCCGGTCATGCCAGGGTTAAGGGTTAATCGTTCATGGGTATAAAGATCCATTCCCGCCGGGTCACCGTAAACTCCTTTAGGTGGAAGCGCGCCTTTTGCTAACTTAATTAAAAGGGTTAGCCCGCTGGTGGGTTTCCCGTGGGATGATAGTTCCCCGAAGTCCGTGTAATCCACTATTTTTCCCCTTCCCTTTTGTTGCTCCACCACGGCCAAAAGTGGCAATGGACGCAATATTTTTCAGCCAGGTAAACGCCCGTTTTCTTGTTTTTTGACTGGCCCCAATGGAATTGATCCGCCGGTCTTTCGGTGGCACATCCCGTGCAAAGTTTAAGTTTTACCGTTAATCCTGCCAGGACGAACGCCCCTTTAATAAAATTTCATCTTCGCATTTTCCACAATAATCGGAGCGTGTTTCGTCCGATGGTCTAACGTGTGTGATAGTCGCCATTGTTTCGCCGTCGTCGCAAAAACTGCATAATTTCTCCATACAAGTGATCCTTTCTACCATTTCAGAATATCCTTTTCTTTATTTTTATTTAATTACCGTTCATTCCATTCGCGGAGCCAATATGATTTCACGATTGTTAAAAGGTTAATCGCTTCCAGTTCGTTCATGCCGGCCACTTCACAAGATAAATTGTAATCGCCTTCGTCGCTGGCTTCCAAAAGGATCACCATCCCTTTATTGGGAGTTTGGCGCCCTTGTGCTATTTCGTTCATAGCTTCTTTCAATAGCTGTTTGGGTGACTTGTAAAGGCTTCCACCCACATCGGATAAATGGGTTAAATTGTCATTTTTCTTTGTCATATCGCCCCCATAATTTAACACCCAATTAGGAAAAAAGCCCTATAATTTTTAATCATTTCGCCCGTCACCTTTTCCCACTAAATAACCCACCAGAAAACCTATTAAACCCGCTGACCACATTAGTAAAAGTAGTTTCACAGGTCTATTTTCCCGCGTAGCCCCGCCACTTTCGGGCATACGTCACCCAATGCCAGGATCATTCCTTCAAGTTCCACCACCCTAGCTTCCAGTTTGGCGATCCCGCTTAAGATTAGTTTCGTGTTTTCATCGCTGATCATGATGTGGACGTGTTCGCTTTTTGTGTTTGCCACTAAAATTCCCCCATGGTTTTAAAAACCCTTAGTAATTTACATTTTTTTCGTCTTTCTAAATGCCGTCTATTTTCCCAAACTATGAAATTATGAACCTGCCGATCTATGTAGTCCAGTCTGGCGGGTGTTAAATTTACCCTTTTTCTAATTTGTTTCAACGTATAGCCCATAGTGCTAAGTCCATAGATCAAAAGATTTCGGCCACAATTTTTATCCATATAAAAGGTTTTTATTCCGCATTTATGGCGGCCCGCTAACTTAACTAACTTTTCCCTTTCTACCTGTAGCTCCTTGATCTTTCCCCTTAATATGTCGATCTTGGAATCTACTTCGGACGTTTTGGCCTTAATATCCGATCTGCTTATTATTCTCACCGCCTACCTCCTTTTTTCAGGCGGCAACGCCACCCACCGAACCATAGTTTCTTTACTGCAATTTGGGGAAAATTCCGCCAGGCATACATCGAAATCGGCTGAACTGGCCGCGCCTACGAATTTTAGCCGGCCACCGATAAAAAATAGCTTATTTAACCCCACCATCATTCGCACAAACCACTCCGCCCCTGTGCTAGCTGGTAATAACATTAGGGTGGTGTTTCCCCGATATGCTTCGATCTGCGCTTTCGCTATAAATTCCGATTTCAGACTAAAAGGCGGGTTACACCAGTTAACACGCCCCCACGTTTCGGTTAATCCGTTCATTTCCGCATCGATGAAAAATGGCCCTTTATAGTTTTCGGCGCTGGCGGCTACGTCCAATTCGAATTTATAATAATTATCCCAATAATCAAAAAACGCGGTGGGGGTTTCCCATGAGTCCTTTGAAACGGCTGGTTTTTCTTTTTTACCCTTCATTTTTTCTCCTGTTTCGTCCACACAATCATCCATCATTTCTTCCATTCTTTTCCCGAATGAGTTACCCATTGTCTCCCTGCTCCTTTTTTTGCGATAGCCATTCTAGAATTTTATCGAAAATCTTTTTTGACGTGAAGCATGGCTTGCATGGTGTCCAGTCACACTCACAAGCAACTAAGTTTTTATCATGTATCAACGCTGATTCTTCCAAAAGTTTTTCAGCCTCCCGCAACCTTTCACGGAGTTCTTCTGTTTCTTTTTCTAACTCCTGATTTTCTACAGACAATTTCTGTTTACTTGTTCCGCACTGGCAATGCTCGCACCCACAAGCTGGACATTTATTAAAATTACTTGGTAACATTTCCACCCCCATTACGTCCACAATTCCGAACAAATACCCGGTTTTTGGTTGGGTTTGTAGTCATTATGATTTTTCTCCTAGGTGTCCGTTCTCCTTCAGCCATATCCAAAGTTTTAATGACGCTTCGGCTGGGTTTTTGTCAATCTCCAATCCAACGCAGTCATACCCAGAATGATATCTCATTAGGTATTTCCTACCATCCGGAAATAAGCTAAGAACAAATCTTTTTTCATGGTGGTAGATTTCATCTGGCAATTCCTGCAAAACCTCCGCCAGTGTTGGGGCGAATGAAATAGGCAATTCACCAAAATGAAAATTTCCAGCAATTTCCATATGTTCAATTGGTTTAATTTTACCCCTATAACAAATGAAATAAGTTGGTCGACTCCATCCTAATTCCTTTGCCCGTTCACAAGTAGGTGGTAATGCCGTTAGGTTTTCCGGTTTCATGGTTTCTCCTTTCTTGTGTTCCATTTCGCCACCAGTTCTTTCAAGGTTTCCTCCCCCAGATTCCCGTAAATTTCCTCGCAGGGACATCCTCTTACGGCTAACTCATCTTTCGGTAATAGCCAGAATATTGTATAGTTGCTATAATCACTTTTCACTGCCGTAACTTCGTGCCCATTCCACGGACACCCTTTCAATTCTTCTGGTTTAGTCATCGTATCCCCTATATCCTTTATAACCCTTATTTGCTGGTTCGTAATCCTCTTCCATTAGGTTGATTTTATTGGTCAAAGTTTCAATAATTTTGCATAGCTTTTTAATGTCTTCCTGGTGACTAATACACTTTTCGCACTCCTCCGGTTTAGTCATCGGTCGGCTCCTTTCTGGTCCTGGCTGGTAACATTTTCACATCATAAAAAATCACTTTATCACCCTTTGGGTTTAAAACTGGAACCGCCACAGGCTCATAAATTATGTCCATTACCCACGGGTTTGGTTTCCTTGGTTTTGACATTATTTTTCCTCCGTGGGTGGGGTTTGGATTGGTCGCCAGTGGGTTATTAAGATAATAGCCCCCGTCTTAACGGCTAACATCCCTTTGATTTCCATTTCTTCACAATCTATCCCATCATCGGGGTATTCTTTCCACCCCGACCCGGCCCTGAGCTTTACAAAATTTTTTCGGAGTTCCTGGTTTTCTTCCCGAAATTTATCCCTAAATGTTTCTGAAACGGTCAATAAATCATTTAGCTTTTCAACCTCAGCCCGAAGCTCCTGGTTTTCCTTTTCCTTATCTTCGCAATACCTACACGGATAACACATACAATTTACCGGGCTGGATCCACAGTTTCTACACTCCTTTTCCATCACCCCTCCCCTTTTCCATCAACAAATAAATCTTATGCAAAACCTGGTGGATTTCATAAAGGTTCATTACCACCAAACCGGCGAAACATAGAATTATAAATACCATGAATGGGACTTCCATTAACTTCCCCCTCCGTATGTGCCTTTTAAGTCCGATTTCTGGCCAGTCCGTCCCTCCATCAAAGGATATGAACGGTTACTATACTTATAGTTTTTTAACCCGTTTAAATATTCCAACCGGGTTAGATTAGTCCTTTCCGCCCTGCGGTTAACAAAATAGTATTTTACCTGGTGGGAGTTTAGGTCTTCATCCGCTAAAAAATATGGTCCCATTATTTGGCCCTACCTTTTAACGGTGGCTTAATCCGTGGCGTCATAATTGCCCGTTCTATAGACCATCCAAAATTATTTATTCTTCCACAAACGCCGTTGGCTGTAAAACCGTGTGGATTATAGTCTGCCAACTTACTTTTAACATCGTCCATTATTCCGCCGCTTTTTTTCTTTTTATTTGCCCTGCCATGTTGCTGTCGCTCCGTAGTAATCGCCTTATGAAGTGGCCAGCCATTCCGGTTCATCCGCGCCCGGATCCCTGCTACACTAAAATTATGTGGATTATTTTTGGCTAATTCGTCGCTAATTGTTTCGGAGGTAACGTGGGCGGCTGGTTTATTCGAAGAAAAAGCCCTTTCCTTCGGGTAGGATAGTGCTTCATTTAGGGTAAAACCCCGGCGGCGAATTCGTGAACTAACGCACGCATAGGTTAAAGCGTGTGGATTTCTTTTTTCATCGTTAACGGCTTCACAAATATCGAACCCAATCCTTTCAACTGTCTCCTTAATTATATCCCGGTTAGCTTCCCTTTTAGCGGCGGCGGCTTTTACCTCATGTATCAGCTCCGGCGAAGTATAATTAACCCTGGCTTCCACTTCAGGTGTCACCCCCTGAATACTAGCCACTTTAGCCAAACAAATTTTACAAAGGTCGGTTTCATAAATTTTCGGTGTGTGGCTTTCGTCACCAGTAACATGCTTCACCTCCAAATGAAAACCGATGGTTTCCCCGGCCTGGTCATTTCCTATGGTAATTTTTCCGCAATCATCGCAAATAAATTTTAAAACAAATTCTTTTTTTATCATCCTGTTTCTCCTTAATTTAAGTCGTCGTATTCTTCGCCATCCAGATCCGCTATGTGGATCGAATAGCTCCCACAATATTCGTGGGACGGTGTAACCGGGAACGCATACCCGTTTTTTTCACTAAAAATAGGCGGGTTAGCACGGCAAAAGCCGAACTCCGTATTTTCCCCCGCGCTAGTCTTTTTCCAGTTTTCGCAATTATTACAAAACATCGGGCTTACCTATGCTTAACGTTTTTAATGGAAAGTCCCTGCCATGGTCTGGCCAATGGTCTATATACTGTTCTAGCCCCGCCAATAAGTGATCTAAGTATTTTTTGGCGTCAGTTTTTGAATCGAATTCCATTACACGAATTGCCTTGGTAGAAACTTCACCAGTAGAAAAGTTTCTTAATACGATTCTAACCGGGACCGATTTACCGTCATCCAAAATTGAAAAGATTATTTTTGCTTGCATTATTACCCCTAAAACCTAGGCGTCCGGCCCTGGTAAATTTCAAAGTATAGAATTCTGAATTTTTCTACCTTCCTTTTTTCGTCGTTTTCCGCCTTAACGTCTTTATTATCACTCCGCGAACTGACAAGGCGATCTTTTATATTTCTGGCCACCTGTTCCTCCAAGTCTATTTTGTTATGGCTTCCAAATTTGTCGCAATCCGATAAAAACCTGGCGCCTTCATCACAATCATGGTTATGGGCTGACCATATTAACTGGCGGCGGTGGAATTCCTTTTCCCTTTCTTCGATATCTTCAGGCGTCCTTATTCGGTCATTCCAGGCATCTTCCAACGGTTTAATGTATTTGTTCATTGCCGGGTCATCCCTGAAGTATAACCGCCACATTTCGCGCTTAATGAACGTCTTACAGCTTTTTAGTGTGGCCAGGGCGTGATCCATATACTTTGGCGATTTATCTGGTGGAATTATTTTCTTAACTAAACTGGCTATGGCATCCTCCTCCAAGGGCTTCAATAAAAGCGGGTCAACTTTACTTAAGTGAAGATCCGCCATTCTATCGGCTTCGGATAATTTCATTTTTTCCCTCCAGTAGTTTTTTATCCGTGGAAGTATTTTCTAAATATTGGCAATAAGCGATCACTGGTTTATCATCGAATAGACCACGAACCGGGCCAGGGTTATATTCTGGATCGTCTTCCTGATCTTCGTATCGTTCGATAAATTTTTTTTCTAACCAATGAAGTTCCCTTTTCGGGCATACACAAATCTCATTCCACCCACCAGCGGCCCGGATCGCATCAGGTATTTTATTATCAATAAAATTTATACTTGCATATGCGCCATGATTACCGGCCATGGATAGAACTTCCTGCCAGGCTTCATGGGAATGGTGTGACGTTGCACCTTCTATGATCTCCTTGAAACTATTCGGCCTTGGAAAAAACTTTCCTTCCATTAACTCACCATAGGCCAGTGATACTTGCTCATCGGTATATTTTTCCAAGTATTTCCAATAAGCGCCAACCTTCGTTTCGTTTAATGGCTTATCAAATATTTCTGACAATTCCATCATCATTTTTCTAAATACTTCAAAATTTTTCACTTAAAATCCTCCGGATTCAATTTTTGAAATGCTTTAATCGTTTCCTGACATGCTGGCCCGAACTTTTCTGATATAACGGAGTCCATTTCGGCTTTCTTTTTCTGTTCTGGCGTTAATCCACTTTCCCACCCCTTTCCATTTAGGTAAGTGGTCGCCATGGGTTCAAAACCATCTTTCCATTGTTGATCGTTAATTTTTTTCCACTTAAGATCCACTAAAATGGTTGTTCGTCCTTCGGCCATGGTTTCTTGGTCCAGTCCGTAATCTTGCCAAATGCTATGGGCCTTCGGTTTAGATCCTTTTCTTCGCTTGGGGAACTCCTTCCAAAATTCTTCAAAGTGATCGGAATATTCTGAAGTAAAAGATTTTTTCCCCTTCGCTGGTTTTTCTGGAAAAACATTCTTAAGGGTTATTTCTTTATTCCCTTTATTGTCTGTATTCTCCTTATTATCTTTATTACCCTTATTCTTATAGGCTACTGTTTGGATACTGTTTGGATACTGTTTGGATATCGTTTGGCTATCGTTTGGATACTGTTTGGATACTGTTTGGCTATTTCTTGTTACTTTTTTGGATATTTCTTTTTCGTCACTTTGCTGGTATTCCGCATAGTTAGTGATTTTAATAAGGGTTCCTTTTGTCACCTTTTTGGATACTATTGCGGCATCTTTTTCTAACATTAGAAGAAAGTCCTTAACCGATTTGTGGTTTTTCCACTTCCAACGGTCGGCTAGGTTGCGTAACGTCGTCCAAACCTCCCCGTGGCCAATTTCCACCAGATCCGACCCCACCCACTTCTTAATCGGTTCATCTTTCCACCTGGCTAACATCAATAAATCGATCCACGCCATTCCATGACAAAAGCGGCTTTTATTCCTTATCCAACTTTTTTCGAAAGATCTATGAATTGAAATATACCCGCCGGTCTTATCCATTCTTTTTTAGTTCCTGATAAATGAAGCGCCGGACCAATGCTGACATTGTTTGACCCTGCCCCTTAGCGATTTCCCTGAATTTTTCATATACCGCGTCGTCTACTGCTACGGTTAAAAGTATTTTTCCTTTTTCCATACCCGTATTTTATAGAAAAAAACTAGATATATCAAGTCATTTAAACAAAAAAAACCACCAGCGCCAAAACGCCAGTGGTTAATCTTAACCCAAAACTATCGAACTAAGGCCACCCGGTAAAGTGATCCGATAGTTTCAAAGAAACAAGAAAGCCAGTCTAACACAATTTCCTGATTAGGTATAAAAAAAATTCCGTTTCATACCCGATCTGAATTATGCCCCTTCCTAAGTAGTCCGAAACGCCTAACCCCGCCACGGCAACGCCGGTTAATCCTTCTATCGGTGGATATCCTTCCCTCCTTTCTATAATCGAAATCCATGGGTGAAATTCTATTAACTTCAGACTCCCCCCGTAAAAAGTCTGCCATCATAGCATTCGCCAGGGCAATAAGTTTTTCCTTCGTCATTTTATGCCCACCCAATCCAGATCCCTTCCTTTATGGTATATGACCCAAAACAAACAAGCCGCCGCGCTTAACCCATAAATTTTGGCGCCCGGACTGGTGGGGGGTTCAGCGGTTTTATATTTCCGCCAGTTCAATAAAGGAAAACGATCACGGGCAAAAAATAACTCCTGGCGCTTCCATTCGTGGCCCTTATATTTCCGGCCATCACCGCACCATAAACGCCGCCATGTAACGGGTGCGGGTTCAGTCACTTCCTTAAATGGGACTAAGGCGGTCTGCCATAATCCCTTATGTAAATTCATCACCCTGGCGGCCTTGTCATTTTGGGCCAGGTTTTTGGGCGCGTAACATCGCCCGCATTTTTCACCACCTAGCCACACGGTTCCGATGGTCTTTTCAATAATAACTTTGGACCCTGGCTCCCAATAATTCTTAGCGAAGTAGTAAAATTCCTCCGGCGTGGTGGGGTAATCGATGGCTTCCGCTGTTTCCGGACTGTCACCACCTATCACCGCGCCAGTCTTGCCGGGATCTATGGCTATTAACATTTATCTTTTATGGCCCAAAACATAGGCACCCATTACCTGGTGAACCACATCGGCCACGAATACCCTTTTTTCGCGGGCTATTTTCGTTAATTCTTTGTAAAGTTCCTGACTGATTTCTATTTGTATGGAATTAGTATCCTTCATCGGTTCCCCATCCTTCACCTAGTCTTATAGGCGTCATTTTTTTCGTTTTAATTTCTTTGGGATACATTTTTATAATCGTTTCCGAACCCTTCGCCCCTAAGATTGTAAATTCTATTTCGTCGCCTGGCCCAATACCCTGCGGAATAATAAACCTGACCTTGTATTCTTTCACTTCATCCCCCCTTAAATTTTTCAATCACTTCGTAAATTTCCCGATCTGGCCTGAACCATTCCCCCCGGATCCTAAAGTTTTTAAATTTTTCATGTAAAAAAAGCTCCATGTTTTCGGCTTCACCACCTAAATTTTTTTTGTAGATTATTTTTAATAGTTCGTGGCTTCCAACCTGTAGCGCCTTTAATCTTTTTTCCGGGTCTTTAGATATACCGATCTTCATGGGTCCACCAGTTCCGCCGGCCTGAATAAAATAAATAAACATTTTACCACCCCCATGAACGCCGGGATCACTTTTCTTCTATTGTCATTAAGCCCATAATATTGGCGTGGCAAGTCTCACACACGCCGCCATCGAACCGCCTAACGCCTAGCTCCGAAGGCATAACCTTAACCATATGGAATTCAAAATAGATTGGAAGCTCCCCGGCCCACTCCCCCTTGATAACTTGCTTACAAAAATCACAGGTGAAAATTTTGGTGATCATTTTTAACCCCTTTTTATCACTAAACTTTTTGGAAAATTCCTAACATTAAAGACCATAAATTTTGTGCCGTCATGGTTAGCAATTTCCCGCCCCTCCATTCCGTCCTTAAGGCACGTCCGGAAAAAATCCAGGTCTATAATCATCCATGTTAAAACGTGGCCGGGCGCCTGGCCCGCGTGGCCATAAAAAAGCCAGTCCCCGAACCCTTCTTTTATTTTATCGATTTCGGTTTTGGGTCCACCGGCTTTCGAACGTATCGTGAATTCATTCCGGAACGATAGAAAACCAGGGCGCCTAATTCTGCAAGCGATCTTTTTCACGTCCACATCTAAAACCATAAGGTCGGTGTTTTCCTTCATGTCTAATTCAAGTGGCGCCGCTGTTAGTAACATCCCGCCCACTATTTCCTTAATCCGTGGGAGGTATTGATCGCTCCACCTTTTATTCGTTGCCAGGTTCATCCCACTCCTCCCCATAGACAATTCTAAAAGCGCGGGCTAGCCCTTCGGCTTCGGCTTGCATTTTGTCTACCGTTTCATTGGGTCCGTATTGGAGCATAGCCCTTAGTGTGTGCTTAAATTCGTCCACTATAACCTCCCTTAGTTTTTCTTTTTTACTCACACTAATTCCCCTTCCCACCCCTTTCCTTTCAGCTTATAGCCGTCAAACAGGATCATAGCTTCTTTTTTACAGGTATCGCATTTCACAAAATATGGGCGATGTAATTCCATATAATCGATATTAACCGGGATCCTTTTTAAGCAACTATCGCAAAATATCCGAACATCTTTTTTTTTAATCTTTTCTGGTGTCATTTTATATGTGCCATGTAAAATTTTATAGCTATGGCCGTTAAATCTTTTATAGTAAGTTTACTTTTCTTCGCTTGTTTCTTCACTAGCGCGTGAATTTTTCGATCCATTTTTACGACCTTATCAATAGGCGTTTCATTAGTATTCATAGCATACCTCCGCCCTTATAATATTCTATTAAGATTTCGAAGTAAACTTTTTTTATTCGCGAAAGTATACTTTTTCTTGACGGGTTCCAAATTTGAAAGTATACTTTTTGAGACGGGAGAAAAAATATGAAACAGGTTTTAAACGCTTATAAAATTTTACAGTTCAGAAGAATAAATGGAAGGAAGGAAAATACTATGGCCATTTGTCAGGAATGTTACGCCGAACAAAAGGAAATCGACGGGAGTCATTTTTTTACTGACACCGTTTTGGAATGTTCCAAATGCGGCTTAGTGGAGGTTAAATAATGAAAAGATCCGATAATATAAGTAAAATTGCTGGTGCGTTGGCGGTTTTCCAGGGTGCGATCACCAACCCAAAAAACGCAAAAGTTAATCAATTTTTCAAGTCGAAATATGCGCCATTAGATGAAGTCCTCCGGACGGTTCGACCCTTCCTGGCCTGTAACGGCCTGGCGGTATTTCAAGACGTGGCAAGTGTGCCAATGAGGGATGAAGGGCAATATATAAAAGTTACCACCCTTTTAACCCATGTTAGTGGCGAATGGATAGAATCCAGCCCATTATTTTTGCCAATAATATCTAATAAGGGTGTAAGCCCCGCACAGGCGGCGGGTATTTCAATAACATATGCGCGTCGCTATACCATTCAAGCGGTTTTGGGCATTTCAAGCGAAGAAGATCAGGACGGCAATTCACCGGATCAACAAAGGACCACTAAAAAGGCCCCACCAGTTCAGGCCCCGGCTAAAATGCCCGCCCGTCCAGCTTCCACCTTTAAACCGAAAGCGCCCGAAGCGTTAAAGCCCGATCCAGTTCGTGATCAACTGCTAGCCCTGGCCCTAAAAACCACCAAAACAAAAGGGCGCCAGGAATGGAACGCCATCATTAAGGCGTGTTTGGGTTCCATTAAGCAACTAGATCAAATGGACGAAAAAGAAAAACAGATCGTTTTAGATTGTTTTAGTGGGGATCGTGCGTAATGGCTAAGAAAAAAGTAGAAACTATTTGGAGTAGTCCTTCCCGTGAAAGCGGGCGGGAACTATGCGAATTCAAAGCGGAAAACCAAAAATGGCAAAGTTCAGCGGCCCTATTATTCGGAACGGCCACCCATGACGCCATAACGGCCACTATCGAACGGCTAGAAACCGATACAGGTAAAACCGTCCGGCGCATTTGGGAACTAATGGATCACCAGTTCGAACCCTTCGAAACCACGATCCAGGAATTCACCGAAAAAGTTAATAAAAACGTATCGAAATGGCTGAAAAAGTTTTCCTATCTATTAAAAGACCCTTCTAAAGTTTTAATGTTGGACGGTGAACCCGGCGAAAGCGTCGAAATGGAGCGTTTGGCTTTAGTTAAAATTCCCCTTAATAAAACTTACAAGAATGGACTCCGTGGTTATCCTGACTTGGTGGAATATTTCGACGAAAAAACCGTTATAATTTGGGACTGGAAAACCGGGCGCTCCAAAAATTCCGAAATCCAGTTAAAAGCCTACGGGGTTTTAATTAAAGATCTGAAATCGTTTAAGAACATAGAAATTTTTAAGGGCGCTTATTTTTACATCGAAACGGGCGAAACTGTGGCTTTTGACTTTACCAGGGCGGAATTAGAAAAGTTTCAAAAACAGATCGTTAAACGTCAAAACCGCATTGCCAAAACGGAAAAAAAAGATCTTCCCCGGTCGCTGAATACTTTTTGCGCCTGGTGTGAATTTAAGGAGGATTGTCCGGAAACTAAGGCGGTTTCGGTTAACCTGCCATGGAAGCTAGCCAGGAAAATTAACTCCCCGTCCGAATACATGGAGCTTCACAATATGATCGAAGTCCTTAAAAGTGGTGATAAATTGCTGAAAGGACTAATGGAAAAGGCGAAGGCCAATCTAACCGAATTCCTTAAGGAGAACGGGGAAAAAATCGAAGCTGGTGACTATATTTTCGAACGCCGCCAGATCCCCGCCCGCTATGGTTACGACGCTGAAAGGGTAGAAGATATACTCCGGCGCCATAACCAAAACCCTGGCTTTTATAGATCCTACGATGCGAAACGCATGGAAGAATTGGCCCCGCCTGAAGTGTGGGAAGAAATAAAACTTACCGCCAGAAAAACCACGGTCACCCGCGAAGTGATATCGAAAAAGAAAATTTCAAAAATAATTGAGGTAAAATAATGAACCAAGTTTTTATAGTGGGTAATCTAACCCGTGATCCCGAACTATCCTTTACACCGTCCGGTGTGGGGAAATGCAAATTTGATGTGGCCGTTAACCGTTCCTACAAAAAAGGGGAGGAGTGGGTTAAGGAAGTAACCTATATCCCTGTTAATTGTTGGGCCAAAACTGCGGAAAATTGTAACGAATTCCTCCGCCGTGGGTCAAAAGTAGCTGTTTCCGGGCGCCTTTCTATCCGTAGCTATGAAGACGATCAAGGCGTAAAGAAAAAATTTACTAACATCGAAGCCCAAAACATCGAATTTTTAACTCCTAAAAATGCCGATACTTACGAACAAAATAGCCAGAATAACGATGAAAACCTACCCTTTTAAGCGGGTAAAACCTTTATTGGCCGGGGACTATCCCCGGCTTTTTTCTTATATTAAGGTAATGAAAAATCCGAATTGTTACGATTGCAAATATATTGCCACCAGCTTACACGAAAATAAAAGCCTAAGCCGATGCGCCCACCCTGACCCGATGGCGTGTAATATGTTTTTGGATATCGAAACGGCCTATTTTTTTAACTTCATGTGGCCCGACGCCTACGATCCGGTGGGTGTTGCCAGGTGCGATGGATTCGAAAAAACTAAAATAAAATAACTTTTTTTAAAATAAATAAGAAATAAGTGGGCAAGCTTAATAATTTTGTGTATAATCTTAATAACGGGAACAAAAAAACAGGAGAAACAAAATGGAAAAAGCAAAAATGGTCGAATGGGAAATTAGGAACGAAGATCTAAGCTGGAGCGAAAAAGTAGAAGTTGGAACAATGACTATAGAAGAAAGAAGGGATTTCATAGAAATGATAAACGATATTGATTGCAGAATTTATGTAGCTGGAGATTTAAGATGCCAAACCCCCCGAAACAACTGGTAAGCGGGTCGGCTGGCGTATGGCTGTGTGGCTATTGCGCCATGGAGTTTATTTCAATTTACGAAGTAAAAAACCACTTTATGGAGGCGCATTTTGAAGGCTAAAATTTGCTCAAATAAACACGTTCTATTTTGGAAAAAAATGGATACTAGCGACCTAGAAGCGGAGAAGAAATTCCCGGTTAATTGTAATTGATCGCTACTTCCCCTGGCGTTCCTGGCTTTCGGTAGTCAATCTTTCCCATAGCTGTGTAAAACTTTCTTCCACGATTTTCATTTCTATTTTTTTATGGTTAGCATTTTTAACCTTTACGGCTTTTTTTAGGCTCCCCACTATCACCGCCGCCGCGGGTGTAAATTTCGCGTTATAAACTT
>Ga0255047_10001192_pt1 | contig 19485 bp, 20 predicted proteins | sample JV7_2_1_MG_FD_183640 | JGI IMG/M metagenome (GOLD analysis project Ga0255047, IMG submission 183640) | Seawater microbial communities from Jervis Inlet, British Columbia, Canada - JV7_2_1 | ecosystem: Environmental > Aquatic > Marine > Inlet | place: Canada: British Columbia | collected 2016-10-06 | reverse complement strand
CCCACGTGAGCCCGAAGGCGAATAGTGCGGTGATACCTACCTCGGATAGTTGCCTGAATCGAGATACACGTGGACCGCGAGCATGCGATGCGATTTCGGATGCGATCACAGCAATACCACCGATACCGACGAACGTCGTGGCCAGAACCATCCAGAAGGTCGCACCGCCAACGAACGGCGTGTCGATCAACCGGTCCACCATCATTGCAAGGAACACACCAGCCAGATACAGGTTCGAGAATCCGAAGAACCGCATCGCCTTGGTCCGATCGGCCCTGAGCCCGAGTGAAGCGACCAGCAGCCACACTCCGAGCACACCAGCCGCTGCGACATAGACCCACCCGAGGTGGGACACGGGGATGAGCATGAGGCTCACACCGACTGTCACCACCGAGTACCACACGATCTCGCGGAACGTCACCTCGTCGCCTGCGATGACCGAAAGCATTGGTATCCCGGCTCGTCGATAGTCCTCTTCGTACTTGATCGACAGCGCCCAGAAGTGTGGGGGCGTCCAATACAGAATGATGGCGAACATGATCCAGGGCGCCACCCCAAGATCGCCTGTGACCGCAGCCCACCCGATCAACGCCGGCACTGCGCCCGCTGCGCCTCCGATGACGATGTTCTGGGTTGTGGACCGCTTCAGAAGCATTGTGTACACGAGCACATAGAAGCCGAACGCGACAAGCGACAGCACACCGGCGAGGAGTGTCGACCCGACAGCGAGGACAATGAACCCTGCCAGCCCGAGCAGCAACCCGAATACGGTCGCTGCCCTCTGCGAAACACGATTCGTGGGTATCGGGCGCCCAGAGGTTCGTTCCATGATCCGATCGATGTCGGCGTCGTAGACCTGGTTGATGACGTTTGCGCCACCAGCCGAAAACGTGCCGCCGATGAGCACGAGAAAGACGAGGTTCCAGCCGGGCCAGCCTCTTTCGGCGACCACCATCGCCGGAATCGTCGTGATGAGAAGCAGTTCGATGATGCGTGGCTTCGTCATCTCGACGTAGGCCTTGATCTTGGCACGTATCTCCTGATGAGGGGAGGCGGTACTGGTCATGCGTGTACCCGCTCACGAGCCTGGACCCCAACAGGGTCACCGAGCCATGAGGCGCCGAAGAGCACGAACGACAGCCAGAGGACGTCGGCGACCAGCAGATGAATCACCTGAATCGAGAGCGGCGTGAGGAAGAAGAAGTTTGCGATACCGATGAAGAACTGGGAGAGAACCACGATGCTCACTGTGGCGGCGAGGCGCTTGGTCCGAGGCGAACCGTATCGCGCACTGTCTGCCGCAATCCATACGACCGTGCCCCACAAGATGACAAGAACCATGAACCCTAGTGTCACCCAGGCAACATGGGGGAACACGCGATGAGCAAGCAGTGAGTGAACCACGGCGGCAAGCGTAGTGGAGGCAAGCTGCCGTCGGCCATCCACAGCTCACAGTCCACGGTTCACGGTTCAGAGGTCGCTCGTGGTACGCCGAAGGTCGACTGTCGACAGGCACACACAGATCTCTGCGTCCATCCCACGTCCGGGAACGCGTGTAGCGGCGATTCTGACCGTGAACCGTAGACCGAGAACCGAGAACCGATAGCTGAACGCCTGCGGCCGAGTATTCTCCTTCACATGAAGAAACTCATCTTCCTCGGCGTACTCGCTGTGATCGCAGCAGTGTTGTACAAGGTGCTCACCACCGAAGTCCCAATCGACGACAAGTAGCCGAGCGTGCACATCCGCAGGTTCGGCACCGGCCCCCCGGTCGTGATGTTCCACGGCTTCTCCCTCACAGGAGAGCAGTTCTCACCGGCTGCGGGGCTCCTCGACCGGACGATCATCGCTCCGGACCTCCCCGGCCACGGATCGAGCGGATCCCACCCTGCCGATGTCGACGCCGTGACCGCAGCCATCGACATCCTGCTCGACGGTCTCGGAAGGCCAACCCCTGTGATGGGATACAGCCAGGGTGGCCGCATGGCCCTGCTGTCTGCCATCGGCGATCAATCGAACGTTTCGGCACTGGTTCTCATTTCGTCGAATGCCGGAATCAGGGATCAAACAGTCAGGGAGTCCCGCGTCGAGCGTGACCACGTGCTCGGCGACCGGATCAGGGAGATCGGGGTCGGAGCATTCGTCGACTCCTGGACATCGGTTGGCATCACGCGCCTCGACCATCTGGATGAGGCATACCGCGTCTGGGACAGAAGCGTCCGTTCACAGAACTCTGCGGACGGTCTCGCCTCGGCTCTCAGGGGATACGGCCAGGGTGCGCAACCGTCCGTCTGGCATGAGCTCGGCAGCCTCACGATGCCCGTCCTACTCATCGTTGGGAGCAGGGACGACCGCTACACATCGATCAATACCGAAATGGCTGGGTTGATCCCCGACGCAGAACTGCTGGTCATCGGCGACGCAGGCCACAACCCGCTCGCGGATCAGCCAGAAGTCACCTACGGGGCGATCTCACGTTTCCTCGATCGGGACGGCTGATCCAGACGTCCAGTCATAGAAACCGACGCCGGACTTCTTGCCCAATCTGCCTGCTGCAACCATCTCACGCAGCAGCTCAGGTGGCTCGAATCTGTCGCCGTAGACCGTAGCGAGATGTGACGCAATCTTCAGCCTGACATCCAGACCAACGAGGTCGCCGAGCATCAACGGCCCCATCGGGTGCCGGTAGCCGACAGACATGGCACGATCGATGTCCTGTGGCCTCGCGACGCCTTCTGCCACCATGCGAATCGCCTCGATGCCGACCAGGACACCGAGACGACTCGTCGCAAACCCGGGAGCGTCGTTGATGAGCGCCTGCTCCATGCCGAGAAACTCGACCAACGACAGAACTCTGTGCAACGTTTCTTGTGAGGTTGCGGCTCCCTTGATCACCTCGACCAGGTGCATCGCCCACACAGGGTTGAAGAAGTGCATCCCAACGAATCGATCGGGAGCATCCAGGCCCTCGGCCAGCACATCGATCGAGAAGCTCGAGGTGTTCGAGGCAAGGACCATGGGGTTTCGCTTCTCGGAAGCCAACAGGATCGACCGTTTGAGTTCCACGTCCTCGATGACCGCCTCGACGATCAGATCGAGGCCCTCATCGAGTTGTTCGACCGAACCGGCAGCACCGAGATTGGCGATCACGCCATCGAGATCATCCGGATTGAGCTTCCCCCGATTCGCAGCGGTTCTGAGCGAATCAGCCACACGCTCCACGGAACCCTGCGCCGTATCGAGGTCAACATCGACGATCACGACTTCGGCCCCATTCGCCGCAAACCGATGTGCGATCCCAACCCCCATGGTTCCCCCGCCTATGACTGCAATGTTCATACCCAAACCGTAAACCGTAAACCGTGAACCGCAAACCGCAAACCGTAGACCGCAGACCGTGAACCGCGAACCGATTGCCGTGAACCGTAGGCGGTCTACCGTCTAGTCCATGGAACATCTCCGCCTCACAGCCTTCTCGCACGGCTCTGGTTGAGCGTGCAAGCTCGGTCCTGACGAGCTGACGCAGGTCCTGCGTCCCACGCACAACCATCCGGCCACGCTGCACCCCGACCTGCTCGTAGGTATCCCGGGTTCAGATGACGCCGGGGTCTTTCGCATCGACGAGGACCGGACGATTGTCCAGACCGTCGACTTCTTCACTCCGATCGTCGACGACCCATACGACTGGGGCCGAATCACCGCCGCGAACGCGCTGAGCGACATCTACGCGATGGGTGCCGACGCCCTCACCGCACTTCAACTCGTCGGATGGCCGCGTGACTCGATTCCCTTCGATGTGCTCGGGCGTGTCATGGAGGGCGGCTTGGAGGTCATGAACGAGGCTCGTTGCACGGTGCTCGGTGGGCATTCCGTCGATGACCCTGAGCCCAAATACGGATTCGCCGTCACCGGTGTCGCTCCGCCCGGAGATATCACGACCAACAGCTCCGCACGGCCGGGCCAAGTGCTGATCATCACCAAGCCGCTCGGTACGGGCATCGTGGCGACCGCAGCAAAACACGGTGAAGCACCCCGCGACGTTGTTGCCGAAGCGATCGCCACGATGGTGACACTGAACGACGGGGCCGCCAGAGCGGCCAGGCGCGTGGGAGCGAAGGCCGTCACCGACGTGACCGGATTCGGGCTGCTCGGTCACCTCTCCGAGATGACGCGAGCCTCGAACGTCAGCGCGGAGATCGACGCCGAGTCGGTCCCTGTGCTCGACGGTGTGCTCGAACTCGTGGCGGCGGGTCAGATCGCCGGAGGGACAAGGCGGAACCTTGCCGCGGCCTCTTCGCTCGTCACCTATGCGAATGTCGATGATGACATCAAGTGGGTCCTGGCAGATGCACAGACAAGCGGTGGACTTCTCATTGCGGTCGACGAACCACTCTCAGATGCCTTCAAGCAGGCCCTTGCGGACGAAGGTGTCACCAATTGGGAAATCGGACGAATGGTCGAGAGGGCGTTCGAACACGGGCCTTCCGGCGGAATCTCCGTTTCCTGAGAAAAAAGCTACGCAATTCACCTTGAAGTCAGCGTTCGATGATGTATCCTCGGCACTGCTGGGTCGCCAGACGACCCTCAGCAGGTCCCCTCGTCCCCCCTGGGGGACCTGCGAAAACACTACGGGCTCCTTGTCCCCCCTCGGAGTCTGTAGAACCCGCAACGGGCCCCTATCCCCCTGGGGGCCTGTTGCATGTCTGGAGCGCACCAAGGCGATAGGCTGGAAACGCCCATGAAGATCCGAATCACGCGTCCCGGCCAGCTCGGCTCGACAATCCGTGAACTCGCGCGGCGCAAGCCCGACGAGGCCGAGGAATACCTCGACTCACATCACGAAGCGTGGGAGGAGCTCGCCGTTGGTGATCCATACGACGCTGCCGACATTCTCGAGGCCATCGATGAGGAAGGCGCAGCGGACCTTCTCCAGGAGCTCCCTGCCGATGAAGCAGGTGACGTGCTCGACGAGATGCACCCCGAGGCTGCTGCCGACATTCTCCAGGAGCTTCAGCCACACGAAGCAGCAGCCCTTGTGTCGGAGATGGAAACCGACCAGGCTGTAGACCTCATCGGCGCACTTGATGCTGAGGACCGCACGGCGGTCCTCAGCGCACTCGACGCAAGGACCGCCGGCGAGGTCGAGCGCCTCTTGATCTATGCAGCCGATACGGCCGGCGGCATGATGACCACGGATGTCGCCGCGCTCGGCGTGGGCATGTCCTCTGGTGAAGCCATCGAGGCGTTACGCCGTCTCCACGATGAGCTCGGCTCGAATGTTCGGTACGTGTATGTCATCGACGATGCACGAAGGCTCCTTGGTGTCGTGCCCTTCCGCAAGCTCGTCTTCGCCAGACCGGGGGTCGGACTTGACGACCTGATGGAGACGAACATCGTCAGCGTCAGAACCGATACCGACCGGGAAGAGGTCGCTGATGAGATCAAGAGATACAACCTCATCGCAATCCCCGTCGTTGATGCCAGAGGAGTACTCGTTGGCATGGTCAAGGTGTCAGAGGCGATCGAGGCGATCCTCGCCGAGGTAGGTGAAGACATCGCCGTGATGGTCGGTGCAGGGGAGGAGGAGACCGTCTTCACACCGGTGAGCCGATCTGTTCGGAGACGGCTTCCATGGATCTTCTTCAACCTGGTTGTGGGGGTCTTCCTCGCTGCCGCCATTTCGCGCTTTGAGCCGACGCTGACCACCTATGCAGTTCTTGCCGCATACATGCCGCTGGTGGCACTGCTCGCAGGGAACTCCGGAGCACAGAGCCTCGCCGTGATCATCCGCTCGATGGCCGTAGGCGACCTCCCCCGCGGACGCGCAGGGCGAGCCATCCGCAGGGAGGTGACCGTCGGGCTCATCGACGGCACACTGATGGCAGCCACGGCCGCTGCCGTCGCGGCTCTGACGGTGTCTGCCTTTCAGTCAGGTAGGGAAGTCATTGCGCCAGCGGAGCTCGCGACAATCGTATTCGTATCAGTTTGGGTGTCGTTCCTTGTCGCCGGACTCGTCGGATCAGGAATCCCTGTCCTTCTCCGCAGAATCGGACAGGACCCTGCGCTCGCCTCAAACATCTTCCTCACGATGGTCACCGACATCGTGGGCTTCACCGGATTCCTCCTGACGGCAACGATTCTCCTCACGTAGGACAGCCGTTGGGAATCAGCCTTCCGTCCGCCGTCGTCAGCTTCCCAGCACTGCCGTCCCAGAGGAAGCGAATGGTCCCAGGTAGGTGATCTGGAAACCGTTCTCGAGGCGGGCGAGGTAGTTGGCCGCCACGGCCTGGCGTTCTGCCTCGGACGCATCGGGATTCGCGACGACGTTGGCGGCCGCGGCGTCGTCAACGATGTGCACGACGGCGATCGGCGGGAAGAGTTCGACGACTTCTGCAATGAGGTCGTAGAGATCGAGATCGGTCAAAGAGTCATATGTTCCGTCATCAAGCAACACGATGACGATATCGCCTGCGCCCTCGCCATCAATGCGGTCGACGATCGTGTATTCGGGGGCGGTGAGTACCGTCTTCGGTGTCTTGGTCGTTGTGGTCGAATCGACCGGCGGCTCTGTATCTCCGGGAACCGACAGCGTGGTCACAGGTGTACCCACCGTCGTGGAGGTTGTTTCGTCTGAGCCGGATGAGGTACACGCCACAGCAGCCATGGCAACAGCAGCGATCACCAGGCCTGTGCGTGCTCCGAACAGCATGCGCTGAATGCTACCGTGAACGTTCATCTCTGCTGTGTCTCGAGCCAGCCCTCATACGACAAACCATCGAGGAACGGTTCGTTGTTGACGATCCGAAACAGCTGCGCCGTCCTGTCGTACGTCTCGGTGTTCGGCGATACATCGAGCAGGTGTCGGGCAAGCTCGAGCTGTGGCCTCCAAGCTCTCACCCCGAGGGCAAGATCGACACGAGATGGCCAATCCGTCGGATCGGCTCCTGCCGGTTCCCTCGCAGACCAGAACGCCGCGAGCTTTCTGGCGGCGTTCACACATCTGCGCACGTACTTGGCGCCGTGGCGGTCGATCTCAGAATCGCCGGCCACACCATCTGTCCAGTCCAGAATCGCCTGATCAGTGACAGCGGAGGGCTCGGTCACAGCAAGTCTGTACAACTGATCGACTTCATCGAGAACCGTCATGATGTCTCGGTGCGCACAAGTTCGTTGAACGCTTGCCTGAGCTTGTGCGTCGTCGGACCCGTGCTGAACGTCACGTCCGCTACTGCTGTCACGGGCATCACCTCCCGCACGGTGGACATGACGATCACCTCGTCTGCTTCCATGAGTGCATCCTTGTGGAATCGTCCCACGGCCACCCCAACGCCGATCCGCTCTGCAGCCTCGAGCGTTGCTTCCCTTGTGATCGATGCGAGGATCTGGCTGTCGAGGCTTGGCGTGAACAGCGAACCGTGCTTGACCCATGCAAGGGAGAACGTTGGGCCCTCGAGTACGACCTCGTCACTGCCGAGAAGCGCGGCATCGTCGAAGCCCTTGGATTTCGCCTCGATCGTGGCCGCAAGATTCGGTCCGTACGACAGAGTCTTGGCGCCGGTCAGTTCGCTCACTTGCCCATCAGCGTGCCAAGGAGCGGCGAGCAGATCAAGACGTACGCTGTCGGGCAACTCGGGCAGCGGTTCCAGATACACGATCGTTACGTTGTCGGTACCGGGCACCGATGCATCGGTTCCGCCGGTCACGTACACCCTGAGGACGCCATCACCCCCGCGAGCAGAGGTCTCGCACCAGGATCGCAGGGTCGAGCGATCGACCAACTCGATACGCAGATGGCCTGCGCTGCGGGCGAGACGGTCGAGGTGACCGTCGAGCCGGAAGACGGTTCCGCCGTATGACCTCATCGCCTCGAAACATCCATACCCGCGCTGAAAACCGACATCGAATACCGATACCACTGCACCTTGTGGATCGGTCGCAACTCCGTTGACGAGGACGGGGCCGATGGTGCGTGGTGTCACGGCTTGAACCAATTCGTGATGGGAAGACGACGATCTCGTCCGAAGGCCTTCTGCGTGATGCGAACACCGGGTGCAGCCTGTCTGCGCTTGTACTCGTTGCGATCCACCATGGTCGCAGTGCGGTGGGTGAGCACGGCGTCGTAGCCGGCCGCGACGATCTCATCAGCGGTCATGTCGAGTTCGATGTAGCGGAACAAGATCTCGTCGAGTATCGCGTACGGCGGTAGTGAGTCCGAGTCACGCTGGTCCGGCCTCAGCTCAGCCGATGGCTCCTTGTCGATGACGGCCTGTGGAATAACCTCTCCCCTCCCGTTGCGCCACCTCGCCAGGTCGTAGACCATCGTCTTGTATACGTCTTTCAGCACGGCATAACCGCCCGCCATGTCGCCGTACAGAGTTGCGTAACCCACAGCCATCTCGGATTTGTTGCCCGTTGCCACGACCATGCCGCCGAACTTGTTGGACACGGCCATCAGGATCGTCCCTCTGATGCGGGCCTGCAGATTCTCCTCGGCTACGTTCGCCGGTGTGTCGGCGAAGAGTGGGTCGAGAGCTTCGAGGAACCCTCCGAAGAGGCCCTCGATCGGGATCATGTCGATGCGAATCCCCAACCGGTCGGCCAATTCGTAGGAGTCCTCGACAGAGCCTGAGGACGAGTACCTCGTTGGCATCGTGATGCCGTGCACGGCTCCGGCTCCCAGAGCGTCCGTGGCAATCGCTGCCGTCAGAGCTGAGTCGATCCCTCCGGACAGCCCGACAACGACCTCGCTGAAGCCGTTCTTGGTCACATAGCCGAACAACCCGGCACAGAGCGCCTCGTAGATCTCTTCGAACTCACCGAGTTCGGCGGCGACCGACGATGTCTCCATCCCCAGAAGGCCGGGTCCGCGCTCAGTCACCGCAACGATCGGCAGCAACGCTGTTCTGTGCTCCTCGACCTTGATATCCACGAGGAACTGGTTCTCCACGAACTGCGGCGACCGGTGAAGCAGCGCCCCGTCCGGAGCGATGACCATCGAGGCCCCGTCGAACACCAACTCGTCCTGACCGCCCACAGCGTTCACGTGGACAACATGAACGCCTCCCGCCGTGGCACGGTCGGTGAGCATGCGAAGCCGTTCCGCGCTCTTCCCTATGTGGTAGGGCGACCCGTTGATGTTAAGGAGCACCTCTGCGCCTCCGACAGCTTGTCCGGTCGGGGGGCCGTCGCTGTCCCAGATGTCCTCACAGATCGAGATTCCGCTTGCGACACCGGCGATGTTGTGAAGCGTCAAGGGCGTCCGACCTTCGGCGAAGTATCGACCTTCATCGAACACGCCGTACGTCGGCAAGAGGCTCTTGTGGTACACGCCCTTGATCTCGCCCTCAGCGACGACAGCTGCGGCGTTTGTCACGTCTCGACCCAGCGAATCGTCGTCCAATTGCTCCTCATCGAGACGGTCGAGGAACCCGACGACAGTCGCCGTACGGCCTGAAATCGATGCCAGACGATCGAGAACTGCGAGATTCTCATCAACGAACCCCTGGCGCAGAACAAGGTCCTCAGGCGGGTACCCGCAGATCGCCAGCTCCGGCAGAACGAGCACGTCGGCCTGGTGGTCCTCTGCCCACTCCATGGTGCGCCGAATCTTGTCCTCGTTGCCCGAAAGATCGCCGACGATGAGATCGAGCTGGCCACCGGCGACTCGAAGACTTCGGGTCACAGATCCTCCACGGTCTCATCGATCAGGTGATCAACCACCGCACGAAGCGCCTCTCGATCCTCGGCTCCGCCCCGGATCGCTTTCTCATACACTCCCCGTTGCCGATCGGCGCTTGTCCCCTCCGCGGCGATGGTCTTCACACGCTCGATGTTGCCGACAGAGCCGAGCACGACAGCCTGCTCGTGAAGGAGATCGACGAGCTCATCCATGAGTCGTGACACGGGAATGAGCTCGGATCGACCGAAGTCGATGAGGGGCTCATCGACCCCGTAGCGTTGCGCACGCCATGAGTTCTCCGAAATCAGCATCCGCGAGTAGATCCGCCACTTCTGATTGGCCATTCGGCGGTCGAACAAGGTCGCGACCAACGCCTGATACACGGCTGCGATGGTGATGCCATCTTCGTATCGCGTGCAGATGTCGGCGGAGCGCATCTCAAGCGTCGGATATCGAGAGGACGGCCGAATGTCCCACCACAACTTCGATGCGTCCTCTATCACCCCTGTGTCGACAAGCACATTCACATGTCGCGAGTAGTCGGACCAGCTCGAGAACTCGTCGGGAAGGCCCGTCCTGGGCAACGCCCTGAAGACTCCAGGCCGGTAGCTCTTGAGGCCTGTGTCCTGACCGTGCCAGAACGGCGACGAACCAGACAGCGCAAGCAGGTGCGGCAGGAAGTAGGAGACCTGGTTCATCACGTCGATGCGCAGATCCGGATCCTCGATGCCGACGTGCACGTGCATGCCACAGATCAGGAGACGACGAACGACGCCTTGGAGCGCCTCCGCAAGAAGGTTGTAGCGGTCCTTGTTCACATGTCGCTGCTGGCCCCATCGGGCAGACGGATGTGTTGACGCAGCAACAATCGCCATGTTGTCCTCGGACACCGTATCGGAGATGAACCGACGCATGACACGGAGGGACTGTTCGAGTTCCGAAATGTCGCTGCATACCGGTGTGCCTATCTCGATCTGGGAACGGAGGAACTCGGGGCTCGTTTCCCCGATCGGTGGATCCAACAACTTCTCGAGAAGTGAGTCGGGAAGATCAGGAACGAGATCGCGCGAGTCGCGATCTACGACGAAGTACTCCTCCTCCATCCCGATGGTGAATGATGGATGATCCAAAGTCATGGCTCCTCTCCCGCCATCGTAATCGAAGCTCCTCAAGGAACTGTCAGCAGACCGACATGTTCGAGAGCGTGCCGAAGCGCTTCTTCCTCACCGGCGCGCACCGAGACCGTCAGGACACCACCACCGCCGTAAGGTGCATGCCGCATCTGGATATCCCGAACATCGACATGGGATTCCTCCAGTGCATGCCCGACCCTCGCTATCTCGCCTGGCTCATCTGCGAGGCTCACTCTCACTGCGGCGACAGGAGCACCGAGTGACCGCCGCACATCTCTTGATCGCGACAGATAGGCCAACAGGTCGTCGTCATCGGAACGGAGGGCGGACTCGATCCTGGCGAGTTGATCCCTCAGTGAATCGACGGCTGCCAGAACGGCGGATTCGTTCGACTTGAGGATCTCGACCCAGGGGATCGGCTGGGAGGCAGCGACTCTGGTGAGGTCCCTGAAGCTCCCGGCCGCAAGGTCCAGCGCCTCCGGAGCGTCAGCCGCCGATGCCAGTAGGCCCGCCGCCAGGACCTGCGGCAAGTGACTTATCGCCGCGACCGCTTCATCATGCGCTGCTGCTGTCATGAACACGGGGTTGGCGCCAAGCTCGCTGATAACTTCGACAGCTCGGTCTGTCGCCTCTTCCGAGCTGCCTTCGACAACGACCCAGTTCGCACCGCGGAACAGGGCAGGCGACGCTGCCTTCGGACCTGATGTTTCGCGCCCTGCCATTGGATGCGTGCCAACGAACATGGGAAGGTGTTCTGCGGCGTCGACAACAGCCGTCTTGATACCTGCGACGTCCATCACAACCGCGGAGGTCTCGAGACTGGCGAGGATCTCGATGGTCGCCTTCGGGGGTGCGGCGACGACGACGATTTCGGCCGGTGCGTCGAGAATCCCCGCGACCGAGTCGACAGCGATACCGATGAGCTCACGCTCGAGCGCAACCTCGAGCGTGTCCCGATCGGCGTCGTATCCCACCACATCCCAACCAGCTGAGGTGAGTCCCGCGGCGATCGACCCGCCAACGAGTCCAGTGCCGATGACCCCGACGAGTGGCATCAGCAGCCACCTGTTGTGGGATCGGCCATTTCGTCGCTTCGTACAGCGTCCATGCGGCGAGGCTACACAGGTGCCTGATACCAGGTGCCAGCTCTGCCGCCACTGGAAGACGGATCGGTGGCTCCACTCCCTCGCGGACGGCCGACGACAGGCTCAGGCCTCACTTGCGCTGCTAGTGGTCTGTCGCTGAAGTGGTGTCTGGGTGTCGCCGTGGCATCGGCGTCATCTGGCAAGGACGCACAACGAAGGCGCAGTCTGGACTGCGTCAAGGCGGAGGACACAGCCAGTGGCGTCGAGGGCCGGAGAGACACGGCATCCATTTCTGCGACAGACCACTGGATCCTGCCGCTGGGCCCCTGCTTGTGCGTGTCGGGCGTCCTCCGTCGTCCATCGTCTGTCCCTCTGTGCCGTGCCCCCCATCAGCCCCTACCCTGAACCACATGCGAAGGGTGCTCATCACGGGAGCGGCAGGATGGACGGGTGGACATCTCGCGCGCCGACTCGAGGCGAGGCCGGATCTCGAGGTATTCGGTGTGGACGAGATCGAGCCCAGAGTGTCGTTTGCATCCGACTTCCGTCGGCTGTCGCTCGATCGGCTGACGTTGGCCAGGTACGTCATCGACGTCCAGCCACACATCGTGTTCCACCTCCAGTCGGTCCACCCGACATCCAAACACGGCAGGAACACCGAGGCCGAGGAGCGGATCATCGGATCCCTCGCCCTCTTCGGCGCGATCGAGCGGCTGGATACGGTCGAGAAGGTCATCGTCAAGTCCGACACCGCCATATACGGGGCAAGCCCCCGCAACCCATCGGTACTCAGCGAGACCACGAGATCACAGGGGACCCCGAGCAGATTCCAGCGAGACCTCACCGAGATGGAACGCTTCATCGGCAGGGCTGCAGAGAGAGACCCGGACATCGCGTTCAGCGTGCTTCGGTTTGCCCCGATCCTCGGGCCGCAGGTCAACAACCCGATCAGCCGATACCTGACACTCCCCTCCGTTCCCACTCTGATGGGGTTCGACCCTCGCCTTCAGTTCATTCACGAAGCCGATGCGGTCGCTGCCCTTGAACACACCGCGGACCACGACGTCTCAGGGACGTTCAACATCGCCGCCGGCGGTCAGATCTACCTATCGCGGGTTCTTCGACTCGGGAGACGGATTCCGCAACCTCTTCCAGGACGTCTATTCGACGGCGCACTTTCGGGCTTGGCACGCGTGAACATCAACGTGCCCCGTCACCTCAGAGGCCTCCTCAAACACGGCAGGGTCACAGACACAACAGCCATGACGAGGTCGCTCGGATTCGAGCCGACACTGTCGTGCAGACAAACCGTGCTCAGTGCCTATGGACATCGTCTTGGGGATGCGCAATGACAAGGGAACAGCTGTCCTCGATGACAAAGACCCAGCTCATGACGATCGCTCGCGAGCGCGATTTGGCCGGCCGGTCCACGATGACGAAGGCTCAGCTCGTGGACGAACTGGCCGAGTCCGAGCGGTCCCCTGACACCGCGATACCCGAATCCGAGGGACTCGGCGGGATCACGATCCCCGGGATTGCACCAGAGGACAGGGCGGAGGCACGGGCGCGTCGCGATGCGCTCAACGAACGACTCAAGGGTTTCGTGGACACCGAAACACACTGCGACTGGATGAGCATCGAGGGTCACCCATGCGGTCTTCCTGTCGTGCAGGGAACGCACAGATGCGGTCTCCACGGCGATGGTTCGATCGCCGATCGAGCCTTCCCCCTCACCGGACAGCTCGGATTCAGTTCTTGGCCGCGTTTGTGGCGACATCTCTCGTTGGCGACCTACGACATCGATGCGTTCGGCCTCGACCCCGTGATCGCAGAGATGGCTTGGCACGTCCTCAACATGCTCTACTACGACTACTTCCGGGTCGAGGTCGAGGGCATCGAGCATGTCCCCATGGACGGCGGAGGTGTGCTCGTCGCCAATCACGGGGGAGCGGCCCTGCCCTACGACGGTGCGATGCTCAGCCTCGCCGTGATGAACGAAGCAGTGGTTCCGAGAAGGGTTCGTGTGGTCGGTACTGAGATCTTCAACATGCTTCCGGGTGTCTCGCACATGTATCGAAAGGTTGGGGCTGCGTATGCCGCACGGGACGATGCAAGGGAGTTGTTGAGAAGAGGGCACCTGCTGGGCGTATTCCCTGAGGGCGAGCGTGGTTTCATGAAACCCGTATGGGAGGCATACCGGGTGGGGCGACTCGGGCGTGGTGGGTTCGCGGAACTCGCCGATGAAGCCAGCACCCCGATCGTGCCCGTGGCGATCATCGGCTCAGAGGAGGTACACCCGGCAGTCATGGTGTCCAAGAAGTTGGCGAAGCTGGTTCGTATGTTCTTCCCCGAACAGAGAGTCAACGAGATCGCTGTTGCCCTGAACCCCGTACCACTGCCGATTCGATGGCACATCAGGTTTCTCCCCCCTGTGATGCCGACAGCAGCGGACCACCATCTCGATGCGCTTGATCAACTCGAACGTGCAGAAGACGTCCGCCGCACAATCCAGAGCGCCCTCGATGACATGTTGTCTGAGCGTCGGACGGCGTTCTGACAGAGTGCTTGCAATTGCTAGCATTAGTTTGCAAAAGGCTATACACTGTCTCGTATGAAGACGCCACATCTCCCCGACCTTGGATCGTTCATTCGTGAACAGCGCGAACGCAGCGCTCTCTCGATCCGCAAGCTCGCGGAGTTGACCGGCGTCTCGAACCCGTATCTGTCCCAGATCGAACGCGGCGTACGCAAGCCTTCCGCCGAAATACTGCGCTCGATCGCCGAGGCGCTCGCGATTCGCACGGAGACCTTGTACGAGCGGGCAGGCCTGCTCGACGGATACGAAGCCCCGAGTACCAGCGCAGCAATCTCTGCTGACACAAAGCTCACTACAAGCCAGAAACAAGCACTGATGGAGATCTACACGAGCTTCATCTCGAACGATCAGGAGGATTCATGATCGATCTCACCACACAGAAGGAGGCAGCGACGAAGGCTGCCAAGGACGTGACGGACAGCACAGTGGAGTTCGCCGGCAAGGCGAAGGATCTAGGGATGTCCTCGGCCAAGACCGCAACCGACACTGCGAGCGAGTACATGGAACGGGCCGTGGAGCTCGGCGGAACAGCGGCGGACTCTGCAACCGACGTCCTCAAGGCTTTCCTCGAGAAAGCCCAGAGCCTCACGGGTAAAGGCATCGAGAAGGTGAGCGAAGTACAGGTCGGCGACAAGAACGTGGGTGAGCGCGCCCAGGCGACGGTCGAGACGGTGCAGGAGAAGATCGACGTCGATCAGATCCAGGACCAGGTCGCCAAGCTGCGCGAGCAGATGGAACACGTCCTTGTTTCATGGAAGGACTCGTTCCGACCCTCGACGACAGTGACCGAGGAACCGGTGGAGAAGGTACCGGCGAAGAAGGCTCCTGCGAAAGCGAAGACCACGACCACGAAGAAGGCTGCGACCACGAAGAAGGCTGCGGCCACGAAGGCTGGGGCCAAGAAGGCCACCACCAAGGCTTCGACCACCAAGAAGACGACTACCAAGAAGGCACCTGCCACCAAGGCATCAGCCAAGAAGTAGTCCTCGGACTCTCCGACGGAAGGAGGCGGGACCCCACAGTCCCGCCTCCTTCCGTTCAGCTCGTCACGATCGGTTCGATGTCTCCGGCGGCTTCGATCCAGCCCTGCACCATCTCGGTGGTTGGTAGCCGCTGAACAAGCCTGCGCCGCGTATTGACCTGCGTCATCGCGACCATGAGGTTCTCAGCGTTCCTGCGGCGAAGTAGCTTGATCGTGTCGACACCGACGGCAGCCAAGAGGTCGGCATATTCGGAACCGATGCCGTCGACACGCATCATGTCGGCCTGGTGTGCCCACCGGAGCAGATCGGCAGTGGCGATGCCTGTTCGCTCCGAAACGAGGCTTCTCCCCTTGCGTGTGGATGCCTGCTCCAAAAGAGAATCTGTGGTCCTGACCTTCGACTTGCGCAGCTTCGTCGCGTTCCGATGACCGATCGAACGTATCGCAGAAATCGAGGCCATTTATGTCCTTCCCAACCCACACGTCGCACAGCGCATCCGCCGAGACTACCCAATTCTCGGAACGCGTGTGAGAGTCGTCATCGACCTCATGGCAAGTCCTCTGATGTTTCGAACGTCACGGGTGGTCGATGATCGACCCAGACCTCCGCCACGGTCGATGCACGTGAGACGACGACGTCGAGCAGGTCCACCGACCCTTCACTGCCGATCAAGTGTTCCCACACCGAGCGATCCAGGACGATCGGCCACCCAATGGCATAGCGGTACTTGAGAACGGCAGCATCAGCTTCCTGCTCTGTTGCGGCATCGATGAGGACCTCGATCATCTCAGCGTCGATGCTTGGTTGATCGCCTCTTGTTATCACGCACCGACGAGTCGACCGATCACGCGACGCAAGGTCGAGCGCTGCTCGAATCGGCGAAGCGGTTCCTTCCGACCACTCGGGATCGATCACCACCGTCAGATCCCCGAAATCGATCGTCTCGATGATCTGTTCAGCGTTGGAGCCCAGGACCACGATCACATGATCGACCGGCCAATCGGTCACGTCATTGACGACATGCTGGAGCATCGGTTCTCCGTGTACGGATGCGAGATACTTCGGACCAACGAAATCGAGGCCACTGTCCGCGGCAAGAACGATGGCAGTGGTGGACATGGGAGGCAGGCTACAGGTCCTCAGCGCTCAGCTCTCAGCCAGCGTCTCGTCACTCATGGCTGATGGCTGACGGCTGATGACCCTCTGTTGGTTGATCCAGTCCTCGAAGTCGTCACGTGACACTCGCCACTCTCGGCCGAACTTCACCGCAGGGAGTTCGCCGCTACGCAAGACGGAGGTCGCGACGAACGTAGAAACATCCATGTATTCGCAGATGTCGGCGACCGTGAGCCACGGCTTGTCCAGGTCCACATGTATCCGCTCCATGCCAACACAATAGAGCACAAGCCCACGCCATTCCATACTGTCGGCTCTCGGATCCCTGAGAAGATTCCGATCGGCAACTGAGGACTCGGGGGGCTTCGATCAAAAACCTCTTGCGCACCGACCGACACGTCGATAACGTCACCACGCCTGAAGAATGACCACTCGGTCGCACGCAGAGGGTCGTAGGGGCCACAGTGGGCGGCGGTCCGGGAAGATGATGACATGATCAGCGCATCCATCGCTGAGACCCACGGCTTCGGTCGGGTCGACAAGAACGGGGACGACCCCGCTGAAGTCGACGCCGTGGTCGCCCGTTCGGTCGACGCAACCCAGGACGATGAAATCCCCATGACACGCCATCAATGGTCAACAGGCGTGCCGTTGAGGGAACGGATCAAGATCGCCCGGCTGTCCGCGTAGCCGGACAGCCGGAGCGGGCGGAGGGACGGACACCGGTGGGCAACCACCGGTGTTTGTCGTTGGATTAGCAGTCAGAGGTCTGGTATCTGATATACCTTGACTCAGGTTATACTCCTTGAATCGACTAAACCATAACCGCGCCATGACGCGGAGAATCTGGAACAGGGAGCACAACCATGGCAAGAGCCGTCGGAATCGACCTCGGAACAACGAACTCGGTCATCTCGGTCCTCGAGGGTGGCGAGCCGAAGGTCGTCGCAAACGCCGAAGGCAACCGGACAACGCCCTCCGTTGTTGCGTTCGCCAAGAACGGCGAGGTACTCGTCGGTGAACAGGCGAAACGTCAGGCAATCACCAACCCTGATCGAACCATCCGCTCCGTCAAGCGACACATGGGGACCGATTGGTCCACCGAGGTCGATGGCAAGACGTTCACTTCGCAGGAGATCTCAGCGCGCATCCTTCAGAAGCTGAAGGCCGACGCAGAGGCCTACCTCGGCGAGCCGGTCGTCAAGGCCGTCATCACCGTGCCCGCCTACTTCGGTGACGCACAGCGCCAGGCCACCAAGGAGGCAGGCCAGATCGCAGGCCTCGAGGTCGAGCGAATCGTCAACGAGCCAACTGCGGCTGCCCTTGCCTACGGGCTCGACAAGAAACATGACGAGACGATCCTGGTATTCGACCTCGGCGGTGGAACATTCGACGTCTCAGTACTCGAAATCGGCGAGGGCGTGTTCGAGGTGAAGTCAACCGCGGGCGATACGAACCTCGGTGGCGACGACTGGGACGAAAGGGTCATTGGCTGGCTCGTCGACGGTTTCAAGTCCGAGAACGGAGTTGATCTCTCCAAGGACGCAATGGCGCTCACACGACTGAAGGAGGCCGCCGAGAAGGCAAAGATCGAACTTTCGACCGTCCAGGAGACAGAGATCAACCTGCCGTTCATCACGGCAACAGCGGACGGTCCGATCCACCTGCTTCGCACACTGAAGCGGTCCGAGATCGAGCAGATGGCAGACGACCTCCTGGCACGCATCCGGGCACCCTTCAAGCGTGCCATCGAGGATGCAGGCGTCTCGCTCTCCGATCTCGACCACATCATCCTCGTCGGCGGATCGACACGCATGCCCTCGGTGCAAGCCATTGTTGCGGAGCTGAGCGGCGGCAAGGAGCCGAACAAGGGTGTCAACCCTGACGAGGTCGTCGCGCTCGGCGCGGCGATCCAGGCAGGCGTCCTCACCGGAGACGTATCAGACATACTGCTGCTCGATGTGACCCCGCTGACCCTCGGCGTGGAAACTGAGGGGGGCGTGTTCACGAAGATGATCGAGCGCAACACGACCATCCCAACACGTCGATCTGAGATCTTCACCACCGCTGCAAACAACCAACCTGAGGTTGAGATCCACGTGATGCAGGGTGAGCGAGCGATGGCGACTGATAACATGAGCCTTGGTCGTTTCAAGCTCCAGGACATCCCGCCTGCGCCCCGTGGTGTCCCCCAGATCGAGGTCACGTTCGACATCGATGCCAACGGCATCGTGTCCGTGTCGGCCAAGGACCTCGGTACGGGCAAGACCCAGCAGGTGACGATCACCGGCGGCACCGCCCTCGACAGCGACGCCATCGACCAGATGATCAAGGACGCCGAGGCCCACGCCGCTGAGGACGCCGAACGCAAGGAAGCGGTTGAAGTCCACAACGCCGCGGACCATGCTGTCTACACCATTGGCAAGCAGCTTGCCGAGCATGGTGAGGCGCTCACCGATGATGACAAGGCTCCGATCCAGGAGAAGCTCGATGAGCTCAAGAAGCTCCTCGAAGATGACAGCGCCTCAACCGATGCCCTCAAGGAGGGTACGAACGGGCTCATGGAGTCGGCCCAGATCATCGGCCAGCGGATGTACGAGGCTGCACAGGCAGAGGCGGCTGCGGCTTCGAGTGATGACGCCTCCGCATCGGGCGACGACGACGTCGTTGAAGCCGAGGTCGTCGAGGATGACGAAATCGTCGAAGACGAAGAGGCCTAGGGCAGATGCCGGATACCAGCGACCAGACGCCAGAGGCTGAGGTGGAGGCCTCTGCGACGGCAGAGGTGGAGGCCTCTGCGACGGCAGAGGTGGAGGCCTCTGCGACGGCAGAGGTGGAGGCCTCTGCGACGGCAGAGGTGGAGGCCTCTGCGACGGCAGAGGTGGAGGCCTCT
>Ga0255047_10001191_pt1 | contig 19487 bp, 37 predicted proteins | sample JV7_2_1_MG_FD_183640 | JGI IMG/M metagenome (GOLD analysis project Ga0255047, IMG submission 183640) | Seawater microbial communities from Jervis Inlet, British Columbia, Canada - JV7_2_1 | ecosystem: Environmental > Aquatic > Marine > Inlet | place: Canada: British Columbia | collected 2016-10-06 | reverse complement strand
ATCCAAATGCCTGATTCTATCCGCCAGGCCAAGCGGTTCAATCTTGCGCTGCTTCCGAAACCTCTTCGACCAGCGACCGATCCAAGTTGCATTGATCCAGTTTTGCAAGCGCCTCAATGTACGCATCGAGCAAATCCCCGTTTGTCGGCACAGGTGGTGTTGACACCAAGAGCGGCTCTGTCAGCGCGGGGTCGATCTCGATGTACACATAGACGGGCTCCTTAACTCGGACCGTCTTCACAATGACCGGCTGCACAGGAGTTGTCCCACAGGCGCTCAATAAGCTCAGGACACAGGCGAGTATCACGCCACGCTGCGCAATCTTGGTTCGCGTCGAATATTTCGTTGACATCGTTTCTTGTCTCCAGAACGGCTCGTTCCAGGTCTTCCCTAAAGCGGTCCCGTTCGGCTGACAATTGATCATTCAGCGCCTGCAGTTCAGCGCCTCTTGCAGCTTGCGCCTCGATCTGTTTGTTGACCGCCTCAACGTCAGCTTTCGCTACCGCGTTCGCGTCGGAGCACTGAGAAAAATTGCTTTTCGATACCCTGAGATTCTGTTCTGCCAGGTCACGCTGACCTTTGACAGAATCGAGCCGCCAACCAAGATATGCTGCAGCAGCGATCGCGACAACCAAAGCCGTGATAATCGGATTACGTTTCGCGATCCCCAGGAGCTGGCTTGCGCCTCCCATCAGTTTTAGCGCTATCCCGATCATTTTCCCTGTCCCGTGCCGTGTTGTAGAACGCGATCGCAGTTCCGACCAGACCGATCACAGCCGTTAGTGCCGCGACCAGACCAGTGTCACCCGTGATTCGGGGAATAATCGCGTACATCGCGACGGAGACCGCCAAGATCGCCCATAGGACGATACCGCGCCTCATCAGTTTGTGCCGATTGAAAAGCCGGTCGATAAACTGCAGTGCTGCTTCCAGCGCGTTCCTCATGCCAAATCTGTTGGGTCCAGATATTCAGACCCATCCTTTATCTCGTAATGAACGTGCTGCGTGATGCCGTCATAAGGCAGGCTCTGAGAAAATCCAAGCACTGTTTCGAGTGTGACCAACTGACCTATTTCAACGACTGGCGTGATGTAGAAGTACCGATGATTGAGCCCGGTGGCCTGGGCGGTGACTTGTACGTAGCGGAACTCCAGTTTGTCCGCGTAGGGATAACCTAGTTTCGTGACCGTCCCGTGGACCGTGGACCGGATGGATGTGCCAGGATAACAGGCCAGGTCAATACCCTTGTGCGTTCGACTGCCCCGGGGTGCGCCGTAATACCCGGCGCCTTGCGAGTCAGTGCCTCGGATGGGCAGCTCGCCGAGCATCAATGTGTCACCCGGCGGGGGAGCCAGCGAAAGGAGGCATGCTCGAGATCATCAACGAGCCGGTTGAAATCCATCCGTCGATCATAGGTGCCAATCACGCTTTCACAGTCCTCCTCGATGCGCCTGGTGCAAGAGGGCGTCAGGCGCATCACCAGAAGGTTGCCTTTAGGCCCGTGAAAGACCACCAACAGGTGCCCGAAGGATCGCAATATTCGCTTGAGTACCCAACAGGCGCAGACATGACTCTCGTCTGTCCTTATGTTGGGTACACCAAATGCGTTCATAGTCAGTCCTGGTTGCTCCTCGCTACCCTTTCATGAGCATCAACTCTTCGTGCGTCGTGTCTCTCAAGGCGTTTGTCGATAGATTCCAGAGTCGCTTCCATGCGGGCCAACTTCACTTCAATACCAAGCGCCCTTTCATCACGAAGCATGTCTTTGGCCTCGTGTACTACTATATCCCGCTTTATTACAACAACTTCAGACTCCATTACTTTGTAACCCCCAAACCACAAAAACGCAGCAACGAGCAGCGCCCAAACAGTTGAAGGGCCAACGCACTCTAGTAGTCTCATTGTATTCAGATCAACCCTTTTGGGGTATGCGCTCATTTTGCGGCCCTCCTGCTTATAAAAGACCGGCATCGGCGGGGAGAGGAGCCCCCGCCGCTGCCAGTCGTCAAGGCTGACCCAATTGGTTGCGCCCAACCCACGAAGAAAATGCCTGCCGCAACAAGCCGGGTGTGCGCAGTCAGCCAAGACTCGGGGTGATATTTGCGGTATGCAAACAGCAACGGTCAAAAAAAATGCCCCGGTTAAGGGGCACTTTTGAGGGGGTGGTTTAGGGTCTTCCGCGAGAGCTACTCGCTCCAGACTAGGGTGTTCAATCAGGTTGAACAATTGCCTGTAGGGGGCAGCAATCGCAGAAGTCTATAACAAAATACACCCAAAGTCGGAAATAAATCAAGTGCCAATTCCAAGGCGGTGCCCCACGTAACCGACCGCCCCGCTCAGGTTGTTGAGCAATGATCGTTCGTTATATTTAGGCCGGTGGTACTTCGCCGCGATGTGACTGACCATCTCCTCGCGGGTCCAGCGGTCCTCGATGTAATCCAGTTTCAGCACGAACGCATAGAGCGCGTAAGTTTGTCGGCGAAACCGGGTCAGCTCCCAGTTTTTGCCCTCGGCAACCATGTGAGCCCAAACTTCCTGCACCGCCATCGCCTGGGGTTCGTTGGCCTCGCGAAAGACTCCTGCGCCACCAGCGTCACCCATGAGTCGGGCCAGCGGGTGCATGGTCCTGCCAATACTGATGCGGTTGCCATCGTGCAACCAGATGCCCCATTGCACCAGCCACTGGTGCGCTGCCATTTTCTTATATGCAGCTTCGATGGGCGCCATTTTAGTGATAGTTCGTTTTCAGATACAGGATGTCGAAGGCGATCGCTACAGCCAGGGCGCTCCAGGCATGGTCCTTGATGCCGTACAGCGGGCCGGGTTTCTTCTTGAGCCCTTTCAGGCCGGTCGGCGCAACGTCGTGAAACTCCCCAAGACGGTCCCGCATCCAGGCGCGAACGCCCGATTCCTTGGCGCGGGAGTTCAGACCCATAAGGCCCTTGACCTTGGGGTAGGACAGGAACTCAACCCGGTCGGTGTCGGGAAGCCACGCCTCCTGAAACCGGCCCGAGTTGCGCACCGTCATGAACACATCGGCGCCCACCACCATCCCGTAGTTCTGGACCTGCTCGATAGCGAGGAACACTTGATGACGCTTGCAGAAGTGGTACTTCAACGTGCGGATCGTGTTGAGCATGTAGTCCACGGACACGTTGCCGGATCTCCGAATGCCGCGCTTGTCGCGGTCGTAAAGAACGAACCCCTGATTAGTTGGGCCGGGGTCGATGCCGAGTATCAGGGTGCTCATTCTCGCGCCCCCAACCAGACCACGTAAACCACAAGGCAAAATACCAACAGATACCAGTACATTATCGCTCCTCCCACAGCGGCAACTGCCACGCCGTTTTCTCTCGAATCAACTCGTAGTCTATCCAGTACCGCTTCCGGATCTGGCTCTCTACGTGCCCCAACACCGACAGGTTGATGTGACGGCGATCGGACTGGTTGAGCCTGGTGGGAACCACTGAAACGGCTAACCCGGCCTCGGACAGCGCCCTTGAGAAGTCCAGCATCCACCAATTGTCCAGTTCCGGCAGCATCACCACCTTGTCGGGCCCTCCCCCTCAACCTTCTCCAGCAACTCACGCAAATGCCCCAGGTCGTAGGCAACAACCCCGCCCACAAACTGCAACCGAGCCCCTGCAAGCGCCTGAAAAAACTTGTCCGTGACCGCCCAACCCAAACCCCCAGGCGTGGGCTGCTGCGCCATGTGGGCGTGCAACCACTGGGTATCCATAAACCCCTGCTTGAGCGATTCCAAGATGTTCCCGAAACAAATCACGCGCCAGTTCAGCGCCAGCAGCAGTTCCGGCGTTATGCCACCAACCGCGCTCATGACCTGCTCGATGGCCCGGGTAACGACACGCTGAGTCTCGTCTTGACGCAGATCCCCGCCCCGTTTGCGGTGCCGGTGCGCCATAACGGCAGTCCAAACCGAGTCCACGGCATCCTTGAACAAGCGCCACGGCACATCGACCTGCGAAATGCGATGGAATCTTTGTTGCGCCAATAACCGCTTGGGCAGCATCAGCTCTGGACTGTTGTTCATTTGTATTTTCCTCTCAAATTATTCCAATAATTATTCCAATTCTATTCAGGCTCCGTTCTTGCTGTTCACGAAAACCGTGCCGCGCCACCCAGTGGGAAACAACTCGCACCAGGCATACCCACCGGCAGCAACCATCGCCTCGATCAACAACCAGTGCAGCGTGTAATCGCCCCTCTCCTGGGCGCTCCTGATGAACCGCGAGGCGAAGTGGAACCGAAGCCCGTCCTTGACAAGAACCGACACCGGCATATCTCGTAACTCGGTCATAATCCTTTCCAATGTTTCATTCAGCTACCCAATCCACCACTCAAGCAACGCGGCCACTCCGCACAGTATCGGCATCCAGCAAAGAAAACCAACCAGCAAGTCAATCTGGCTTGAGTCTTTGCGGAACCCGAGCTTCAAAAAATACCAGTACGTTTTCATTCACCTACCGCCCGGTCCAATGTTGATCCCGCGTCATCTCAGGGTGCCGGCGCTCAAACGCATCGAGCAACCGCGTGGCGAGATCCAAGGCGGTTTCAACCAACCGGTCGGCCTCGTCGTCCCATTCCTGCTCAACCAAGCTCTCGGTTCCCAACAGCGCCGCCAACTGCACGCCCATCTGCTCGCGCAAATAACGCAACCTGCCCGAATCAATCGCCATCGCTCTTGCCCTCCAATTGTGAAAGTAAATCCAACTTCTGATCCATGATTGTCTTCTCCTTTGTCGCTCTCGGGTGCGTGACTGACCTCATTGCCACTCAATCTCTTCGTCATGCGCGCACTCTTCGCATATCACGTTGACTTTGAGCCACGATGCGGAAGGATACGCGGCCCAGTCAATATCAAGAGTCACCCTGGAACTACCGCAACTCATGCACGACAGAGAGAACGCCGTCAGCTTCTCCGAAAAGTCCTTCTCGTTGATTACAAGTCTTGCCATGTCATTTGCCTATGGTTACTACCCGAACAGCGCCGCCTCAATGGACTCCAAAATGCCTTGACACTCACCTTTGATCGTTCATGGTTGTGTCCTCCTATTGGACTGTGTGTAAAAAAATTTTCATTCATGTTTCTTGGCCATGATTGATTCTCCGAGTACCTGAACCAGAGCAGGAACTACCGCATTGCCCAACGCTTTCAACCTGTTCACTCTGTCTGGGATTCCGGTTGCGACTCTTGGGATGTCTGGCTCTGGTGGCCAATGTCCGTGTATCCCGGCGGGAATCCCATTAGCCACTCGACCCAGTTCGGGTTTAGTTGACCGCCCGTTGTTTCTGAAAGGCCCATCGCTCCCGGTCGAGGCGAAACAGCCCCGCCCTTTATCGCGTCCGTGGATGTCGGCGTCGGCCACAACTTCACTTCCGCGCTGAGTTTCGGCTCGCCCCGACTGTTCACTTTTCCCGCCTTCCGGTTTACTGCATCGTCGGCTACTGGTGTTTGCCAGAGTCTGTGCGGATTTGGCGAACTCGCGTCTGCCACTGCTGACCGAAGCGCCCACCCGTGTCTGCCCTCGATCTCCGCTGGGGTCGGCTTGCTGCGCCGGTCGTCGTTCGGGTTGGCTGTCGGCGTGGGCCACAATCCAGACTCGATCCCTTCTGTGCGGGGCATCGACGGCGCAAGCTGGTATACAAAATGTTTGCGATTGATAGCCCGCACTTTCCAGGTCAGCCAACACACTGTCGAGGCCCATGTTGATGTGTCCAACAACATTCTCACACAGCACCCAAGTGGGCCGGATATCTTGCACAAGGCGGAAAAGTTCCGGCCAGAGGTGGCGGTCATCTCCCGCGCCTTTTCGCTTCCCGGCCAGGCTGAAGGGTTGGCATGGGTATCCGCCGCAAATAAGGTCAACTGGTCCGATGTCTGGGGCGATGTTTGTTCTTCCGTTGCTGGGTCGGTTTCTATATCGCTCAAGTTGCTCATCCCATGGCCTTGGGCGCGTTTCTCTAGGATGTACTCCGTCTTGTGCGGCGGCATGTGGTCCCGTGCCGTCGGCGTAGGAAATAGTTTTGATGTCTTCATAAATTGGCACCCCTGGCCAGTGTTTGGCTAATACCTTTCGGCAGAATGGGTCGATCTCGCAAAACGCCACTGTTTCCATTCCTGCCATTTCCAGGCCCAGGGAAAAACCGCCGATACCTGAAAAAAGATCCAGCACTTTCACGAATGCACCCACCAATTAAATGTAAATATTTTTTCATCCACCTTTTCTGACCCTATGATATTTCTGCTGAGACCCCCTTGTATAGTGCAGCCCGGGCCGATTCCGCCAGCGGGTGCATGGGGGGAGGGCGGGGGGTCGGAGTACCCCTTTCCCCGCTGCCCTGCCCACCGTGCCCTTGTGTATCCTCCTGATTCCATTCACCTTCTCTTGTTGGCAGGAAGTGACCTTGATTCCGCTCCAACCTGGTCGCCGGTCGCATGCCATGGCCCGTCCCGACCCCAGGCCGGTGCCTCGATCCTGATCTACGAAGGATGGTCTATTTAACATAATGGTTATTATGCGCACTTGCCTACCCTTATGAATCAATGACTTAGCCCATGCCCTGCGCAGTCGGCGCACACCCAGGTATGGACGGATCACCAAAGGATCACGCGGTGATACCTTGATACCCGATAGGATCATGTCACGTACCTCGCGCGCGCGTCGTCGGTCCTTCGTCCGATACTGCCCCATCTCCCTGGTCCTGTTGCCGTTGAGTCTGGAGCGCGAGCCAAGCAGCCTTGACTTGATCTGGTGTGCGAGGCGAGCGCCATTGTGTGCGGGTGTCTGGATTGCGGAAGAGATGGGCATCGAGGAACTGGCATCCAGCGTGGAAGGCGGCGACTTCATCTTCTGGCCGGTCGCCAACCATGCAAGTCCAGTCTGGATGCTCGCCGGTTGACGTCATGGCGAAGCGCAACATGCCAGAGCAGGGCTTGCGAAAGCCTGTAAGCGAATGTTTGGCGTGGGCCTGGGATTGATAAGACTTGACCAGCCTTGCGTCCTGGGCGTCAACACAATGGAGCGTTTGGCCGTCGCCTGGGCAAAAGAAGATCAGCTCCAAGCACCCCAAGCAGAGTTCAATCGTTCGGCGCTGTTCCAACACACATTCTTGAAGTGATTTGTGACCAGCTGCGACACCGCCCTGGTTGGTGATGCCAAAGATTGTGAACCCGTCATCAAAGTAACCGGTGATGGCTTCCAGGGCACCGGGCATCAGCTCTTGGTCGTATGGGTCGTTGATGAAGGTCTCGCCGGCCAGCGAGCGTCTGATGGTCCCGTCGAGGTCGAGCAGCAATAGCTTCATGATCAATTACCTCATTGATGTAACACAACAACTGCACACAACAAACAACAAACAAACAACAAACACCCCCCTACCCCCCACGGTGAGAGAATTCCTGTTCCCTCATTCGGACCCATTCAATGGTCTCCGCAACCTCGTTAATTCCTTCGCAGAACCGGAACGGGAGCTCGAGTTTCATGTACTTGTCGTATTGTTTGGATTGGGTTCTATCGCGCCAGGTAGTTCCGCGCGTGACTTCGACGACGGCATAGACGATGCCGGAACGGTCGTGGAAAGCCATGTCGATGCGCAGGCGTAGTGACCGGACACTTAGTTCCGGCATACAAAACAGGTTCTTGATACCGGCTCCTCGATAGAGCTCTGCCTGGACGTATGCTTCCGAGGGGTTAATGTGGTTCACCTTCAATTCCATCTGTTTTCCTCAATCTTGCGGTTATCCTCGCTTTGCTCTGAAACCAACGCTCTGTGAGCGCGTCTAAGCCACGATCTCCTATGGACCCTTGCCCTGCTATGGGTGATATTGGCCCTTTTCCTTCTACTGGGGCTCTGCGATGGCTCAGGCACATTAACCCATATCCTGTTGTTGATACGCTCGCTCGCTCGCCAATTCCTCAAAGCGAATACAGTAACCCAACCACGAGAACACGCAGATACCCAACGGGCCGTGTCTGTTCTTCCTGATCGCCAGTTTGGCAAGCCCAGGTTCGCAGTCTTCCCGGTAGACCTCGGGCCTGACAAGGAACGCAATCTGATCGGCTGCGCGTTCGAGCCCGCCACTGTCTCCCAGGTCGGCCATGACCGGGATGTACTTCGGGCCTTTGTTGTCTACATCTCGTTTCAGTTGGGCCAGTGCCACCACCGGAATGTCCAACTCCCTGGCGGTCTGCTTGAGGCCGTCGGCGACCGCTGCAATCTCGTATGCCTTGTTGTCCTCGCCTTTGGCTTTTATCAACTGGATGTAATCCACCACAAGCAACTTCAGATCAAATGCCCGCCGCCACTCCCTGGCCTGCGCCATGACCTCGGTGATGTCTGGCGCCGGGCGGTCCCACAACCTGATCGGCAGATTGACCACACCGGTCATTCCGCTGGTGATCTTCGGCCACTGGTGATCAGCAATACTGCCGTTGCGCATATCGTGCAGCGAGACCCTGCCGGTTTGCGCCATCATGCGCATTGCGATTTGACTGGCCCCCTGTTCTGCGGTGATAACGCCTGTTGCATTGCCAGCCGTTGCCGCAGCCGCTGCAATTTGCGTCATGAGCGCCGTCTTGCCCATGCTGGGCCGTGCGCCAATAATCAACAGGTCTTGCTTGTGCAGCCCACCCAGGAAGCCGTCCAGTTGCTTCAACCCGGTCGGCACGCCGGGATACACGCCGGGCTCAAGGTCAACAGCGGTTTCAATGTCAACGAAGGCAGACTTCACCGCGTCCCTGATTGGTATGTCGTGCGACTGATCGCCCGTCTGCAGCGCCATCAAATCCCTAGCCGCGCTCGCGATCAACTCTTGAGCGTTGCCACCGTCAAAGGCACCGGCCGCGACCTGATTGGCAATCTGGATCACGTTGCGCAACTGTGCCCGGTCTCGCACGATCTCGGCATAGGCTTTGATGTTGGCAACACCGGGCGTGTTGATCGCCAGTTGCGTGAGGTACGCCGCGCCGCCGATTTGTTCCTGCACGCCGTTGCGCTCCAGTAGCTCGCCGACCGTGACCGCATCAACAGGATCCCCGCGTTCACGGAGCACGCTGATCGCCTTGTAAATCAAGCGATGGTCTCGCCGGTAGAAATGATCTATCTCTACCAGGGCCGCGACCGAATCCCAAACCTCGCCGTTGAGCATAAGCCCGCCGAGTACCGACTGTTCAGCCTCGATGTTGTGCGGGGACAGTTTGAGGTCGTCAGTGTTCATGTGATCAATGGCAATCCACCCAGACCATCATCCTCGTCATCCACCGCTTGCAGTTGCAGGACCGACTTCCAAACCTCGTCACGCATGAAGTACCCAAAGTTGACCTGCTGGAGTGGCTTGCCGTAGATCGACGGACGCTGCATGGCTTCCGCCAGAAACACGCCAGCCCTTTGTTCCCAGTCCCAACCAAGACCGTCTTCCTTCCACCACCCCGCGAAACGATCCGCGTTGTGCCGATCCAGGCTTGAAGTGAATCTTATGAACGGTTCCGCGACCTTGACCGGGGAAGAAGATTTGTTCCAAAGCGCGATCACCAAAACCCAGTCGCCCTCGCCCGCGCTGCTTGGGGTATCCAAACCTACAACAACGCGCTCTTTTTTTTCTTTGAGGGAATCAGGAATCAGAGTATCAGGCATCGGGTTAAGGGAATCAGGAATCAGGGGGTGCAGCACCTGTTCTCGTCTGGTGCTTGTCTGGTGCTTGTCTGGTGCTGGTATAGTGCTTTGGGTCTCTTTACAGTGTGGAGTCTGGTGCTTTTGAAAGTTAACCACTTGAATGTATTGCTTTTCACTCTTTTCGTACCGAAGGATCAACCCATGCTCATCTAGCTCATTTAGAAGCGACTCAACGGCATCGACCGAGAGCGCATCGTATGGCAAGAGCTGTCCCTTAATTCTCATCGGGCGATCTTCCAATCTCCCTTCCCGGTCGGCGAGCATCCATAGACCGGGGAATAGATACCGCGCCGCGAACGAGCAACAGGCCAGTTCTTCGTTCTGGTATAGCCCTGGTTTGATATTACGTGACCGCGCCATCGTATCTATTCCCCTTGGTCAGAAACTTAGCTTCTGGCTTCAATCCCGACTTCGGGAAACGATAGGCAATCTCGAATTGGATGGCACGGGGAAGGGGGCAGTTGTGGGACCAGTTGCTGACAACGGGTCGATCCCTGCCCAGCGCCGCAGCGAGCTGGGATGGAGTCATGCCCAGGGCGGTCAAGACATCGTGTCTTGTCATGGTCGTTTCCTCTTTTGGTGTTGACCGGAGATAGTATGCTTACACCTGAGTGAGTTCAAGCCCTTGCACTGGAATCTCTTTAGGAGTAGTCTGGAGTTGTTCATTTTAATGAATGGATTGGAAGCACTCAAATCGACCGGAGAAACCAATGGCACAATACGACTTTATCGAAGCAATCCAGGCAGATCCTAAAGTGACCGGCGACACCACATCATGGTGGGCCGCTGTTGAAGGCAAACCGGGCGAACCCGACGACATCATTGACGACGCCTACGACACAAAGGCCGAAGCTGAAAAAGCTGGTCGCGCCCACAAAGCACTGATGGCGCGCCATGACCGAGAGTGGCAGAACGAAATAGCGATGGAAGCTGGCATGTTGCACGGGTGCGATGCCCACAACGAGGTCATGGGTTACTAACCAACCCGCACACCCTCACCCCACAAGCCCCTACCAAGGGGCTTTTGAGGTACCACCACACTGAAATCGACAGGAGTAAACAAGATGGGATGGACAGGAACAGTAGGACAATCACAAGCCGACACGGTGAAGCGCATCCTTGCGGGTGACGAGCTTTGCAACGAAGCCAACATTCTGGAGTCGCACCAATCCAACACGATTGGCGACCGGGTTATCTACCAAATGATCGAGCATGAAGGTCAGACCGCTGTGATGGTCGCTTTGGTTCGCGGCAACATGGTCAAGTACATGGACGAGACCGTCGGCCCGGTTTACCACGAATGCCCGGTTGAATGGCTTGACCGTTTGACGCCCACCGATGAACTGGACGCACCGCAGCAGATGCAAAAGTTTGCTGAAAACTGGCGGCGACAGGTTCGCGCTTTTCACAACGAGTACGAAGTCACCACCGCGCCTAACGGTGCCCAGGTCGCCAGCAAACGGCCAATGGGCACCAGCATCAACCAAGGGCAGGCGTCACTGTTCTGAGCGCACACGCAAAGGGCATCCAACGGGTGCCCTTCAACGTGTCCACTTGGCACGCCATCGACTGGAGTAAACCATGACAACCATGAACACCAAGCAAAACAAATGCCCAAATTGTGGCAAGTTTGTTGAGTACGATGCAGACGGCTATTACGACCGAGAGTGGCCGTATGGAGAATTTGCACAAGTGGTCCAGTATTGCGACGAGTCCTGCTGTAACAGCAAGCAGCGCAAAGACGCCAACAGGAGCAAATGAGTGATCCAACAGGAGACAAGTCAGGAGGCACGGCAGCAACGCCGTGCCTCCGAGCGTGTCATCCTGGCACGGCGCAATGTGCGCAACTTCAATCGACTGGAGTATCTTATGAACTTACGAAAAGCTATTAGTACCGCCAAGAAGGCATCCCGCGAACTGGGACTGGCCTATATTGTGAACGAGCCCGACGACACCGGGCGCAGGGATTACCAAGTGTGTTGTGGTGACGACCTCGGTTGTTTTTACGATGATTCGCAGATAGTCGAAGTGTTTGAATCGGGGAGGATCGCAGCATGAGCGCATACAAAATAATTGGCAAGTACCAGGGCGAAACCGAGGTTATAGACACCGCCGAAAACAAGGCCGAGCGTGATTACATGCTGGCCGAATACCGAATGGCTTTCGGCCAAGGTTGGGCGATATGGGCCAAGCCCATTGATTCCACCAGGGAGGCGTCAGCATGAAAACCCGTATCGACAATCGAATGATTATTGTTAGGTTCACCGTGCAACACCGGGCCATTGATATCGTTGACGGCCCAGACAGCGTGGACGCCGCTTGTGTCAGGCTCGCCGACGACTACGGCCCCGATCTGGTTGGTATCACCTGGACCGAGTATTTTGCAGCGCAACGCGCCTGCTGGTTGACGCCGCCCGTGGCAAGCACCAAGGCAGAGTACTGGGAAATGTTGGAAGTGTTGCCGCCCGATAACTGGGAACACGCAGACGGTGTTGAACGCTTCACCATGTGCGAACGCATGGACGGCACATTTACCGCCAGCTACGCGCAACAGGATGACAACTACCTGCACAAAATCGTTGACCTGTCCGACCGCTCGACCTTCATTACAAGCGCCGACTTTGTGTCAGTGTTTGGGGAGCGTGCAGCATGAGCGAGCAAACCACAATCACAGCAGCAAACGGCGTGCCGTTCATCGTCAAGGTGTTATTCCCCGGCGACAAGTACGGGCGCAATGATGGTCTGATCACAAAATCCCACAAGGTGGAATTCTACGACGCCAGATACGAGCCCCCCCGAGGTCAGTTTGTGTGCCGTTACTACTTGCGCACCCTATGCAAAGGCAACCGCCCTTACGGTCTGGACCTGAATGCAGGTGAGCCAGACTGGACGGTAGACAAGCAGACTATGGGGCTGGTGTTTGATTGGCTTGGCGAGGTCGCTCTCGACCGCTGGATCAAGCAACCGGACACAACCTACCAACCAGAGGAGGTGTCAGCATGAACCTCTACGTCAAACAATCAAGTGGGCGCTACTCAATCGCCGAAGCTGGCGTTATCATCAACGCGGCCAGTGCCATTCCCCCACAGATCGAACGGGGCACGCGCATCGGCTCGCCTGATGACACCCTTGTTGTGCTGCGCGAATACTTCGCGGGCAAAGAGCGGGAAAGCATGGTCGCGATATGGCTCGACAATCGACACCGCGTTATGGACACCGAGACTATCGCCGTTGGCACGGTCGACGGAGCAAGCGTGTATCCACGAGAGGTTGTCAAGAGCGGGCTGCGCCTGAACGCCGCAGCGATCATCATCGCCCACAATCACCCCAGTGGTGTGGCTGAACCCAGTCAGGCCGACAAGCAGATCACCAGACGCTTGCAGGATGCACTGGCGCTGGTTGATGTAAGACTGCTGGATCACTTTGTTTTGGGGTCGAGCGAGCATACCTCTTTTGCCGAGCGAGGTTTGATATGAATCAGCCAACCCCCAACGCGAACACATGCGGCCATTGCGGAAAATCTTTTCCCGATGGCGTGGCACCGGCTGCGCGCTGTCCGTTCGAGTACGACCACGTTCACACCCCCGAGCCCTGGGAGCCCAAATCCCACTGGGACGATCACCCCAATCATTCCCCTGATGAGTGGCAATACGAGGTTGCCAACGGCGACAGTCGCCAAAGCTACGTTGATTGGGTCAATAGCCAAATCGAGCAGGCCGAGGATGATATGGAGCTTGACACTTGCACCCAGTGCGGCGAGCCAGACGACGACGGCGAGGGCTGGGACGGCTTGTGTGGTAGCTGTGCCGACAGGCACCAGGCCGAACAGGACTTGCTGGAGGATTCGGCATGAGTACGATTCACATCAGCGACAACGGCCCTTCCGAGGACTACATGGCCCGCTGCGATAACTGCGGGACCGTGTGGCCCGACGGTAAGCTCAAGCCCATTCAGGACGCGCAAGAGCGCCTCTACCCCGGCCTGGAGACCCCAGCAGGGGAATGCCCCAGTGAGGACTGCGGGGCGCTCTGCTACGTGTACAAGGAGTAAAATAGACGCCCCCCGGTTCGCGCCGGGGGTTTTTTTCAACAGAGGACCGAGAGAATGACGGAACAAGAGCAGACACCAGTCGATGTAGCAGAGGCCACCTTCGTCCACGATCTCATGGGGCATTGTCTGGATGAGTTTAAGGCCATGCCCGAAGTGTGGCAGAAGCTATCGAAACAGCAGCAGGACGAGGCAATCTACCGTCTGGACAAGTGTGTAAAGACCCTTGCGCGGCAAACCGTTGACACTATCGCCAGTTATGGTTTGACCCGCGTCATGGTGGAAGTCGGCAACATCACCATCAAAGACCTGGAACTTGAAGCGAAGATCACAGCCCCGAAAGACGTCGGCTACAAGCACGACTTCTGCGACATGCAGGGGCACCGCGCCTATCTCGTCGTGTCAGACGCGCAGGAATTGCCGAAACAGCCGCACGCCCACCAGGGCGACGAAGAACAGCGGCATCTTGATTTGCCAGAGGAGGGCGCGGAAGCCGGTGCGGGGTCTCACCCCCCAAGCCAAGCCCCCCAAGAAGACCCCGCATCGGCTGAAACGTCCGCAGGAATTGATGACGCTGCAGAGAGCGACCCAGGCATCAACGAGGCAGACTTTGAAGAAGATCCAGAGGCACCGCCAATCGAGGGCGACGACCTGATGGACGGTCAGGAAACCGACGACGCGCCGATCACGCTTGACGGTTTGCCCGTCGATCAGACGCACTGTGAGCGCGTTGCAGCGGAGTTGACTACTAAAGGGCCATACGGATACCCGGTAGCGGTCGAACTCGTCGCAGCGGCGGCGGTGGGCGAGCATGATGCCATTGACGAGCTTGAACAGAACCTCGTTGACGATACTGAGGAACTGATGGCACCGTTCTTCAAAGCGGCCGGAATCGACCGCACTATTGACCTGGGCTTGTTGGAATGACACTCAGCGATCTCTACCACATGACCCCGGCGCAACGTCTTGGCGTTGCGCAGGGGGCCATTGCAGCGCAGGACTGGGACACTATGGTGAAAATCAACGCAATCCTGAAAGCCGAGCTTCAGGGTGTCGCCTCACAGTCGCAACATCGACGCTACCCGGTTTCGAGAGATGCGCGCGAGGCGGCACCACTCAAGCACACCGGAGCATGGAAGAAATGAACAAAGCACAAGGCGCAGCGTACATCAACGCCCAGGCCGTTTCGGCGCTCTGCGAATTGGAAAGCATGAAGGCAGCAAACCGCTTGGCGAACACCCAGGAGCAATGCGCGCCTTACACCGAGGTTGATTTTCTCAATATCCCCAACCGTTTTGGCATTCACCACAATGCGGTTCTGACCTTCTTTCAAGGATGCAACCGATGATTAAGCGATTCTGCGACAGATGCGGCACGGGCATGGGCGTTGTTAAAGACGACGATGAGACCTACAACGAGATCGGCACGTGGGTCGATGGCAAGGGCAAGGGCAAGAGTGCGACAAATACCTGGGAGGTTTGCGACGACTGCGCCAAATCGTTCAACAAATGGATGAACGACGAAAAGATATGAAAGCAACACGCGCAGAAATGTTGCTCATAGTCGGCATAGTTTCTGCGCTGGCTTATAGATTTGTGGAAGCATCGCCAATCCTTGTTGCTGGATGTTATTTTGGGGCCGTGGTGTGCCTGGGGCTCGCAGCGATCGAGTTGATAAAAAGGGGTCGCGATTATGACTGAACCGATCCACCTACGCGCCAGCAGCGTGTCCACGTTGTTCGATTGCCCTGCCCGGTGGGAGGCGATCCACATCGAAGGCGTGGACATGCCATCGAGCGGCGCGGCGTGGCTCGGTACCGCGATCCACCACTCAACGGCGGTGTTCGATCAGGCGACCGTGAACGGCGAGCCGATCACGATTGACGATGCGGCCGGCGAGCTGCTCGACACCTTACGCAACCCACGCGAGGAAATCAGGTGGACCGACATCACGCCCAGGGAAGCAGAGACCGCAGGCATACGACTGAACATGATGTACTGCAGGGACATCGCACCCCATCAGGATTACACCCTGGTTGAACACACGCTCAACGATCTTGTCATCGACCTGGGTGACGACATCAGCGTGAAGCTGACCGGCACGCTTGACCGGATACGCAAGATCAACGGTGAACTTGGCGTGGCCGATGTGAAATCAGGCGTGCGGGCTGTCGATGCCGAGGGCCGCGCCAACACCATCGCGCATGTGCCGCAACTGGGCGTGTATGAATTGCTCGCCGAGTACGCCACGGGCCAGGAAATGACAGCGAACAGCGCGATTATTGGGCTCAAGACCAAGGGCGAGCCCGCCGCCGCGATCACGGAACTGAGCAACTGCAAACAAAAATTGCTTCATCTGTACCTGCCCGCTGTGAAGATGTACTTCGAGCGCGGTATTTTTCCGGGCAACCCACGCAGTCAACTTTGCAGCAACAGGTACTGCCCGACTTACAACAAATGTCAATGGAGAGGATAGAACTCATGTCACAAACGCAAGAAGTCTCACTGCACGACCTTCAGCAGAAGGGCAAATTACCGGCCAAGGACGCCGGGATCGGTACCGTCAAACGGTACTTGGAACTCAACAAGCAGGCGCTCATGGACGTGTTGCCAAAGTCGGCCAACGCCGATCGCATGATGCGGCTTTGTTTGGGAGCGATTCGCACGACACCGGGCCTGATGGAATGCACCATCGAGTCCCTGATGAGCGCGACCATGACCGCAGCGCAGTTCAATCTGGAACCCAACACGCCGCTGCAACAGTGTTTCCTGATTCCGTACAACGTCAGCTACAAAGAAGGCAACACCTTCAAGAAGCGCAAGGACGTTCAGTTCCAACTGGGATACAAGGGCGTGCTGGAACTGATCCGGCGCTCGGGCCAAGTGAAGAAGGTCCAGTGTCAGGCGTTTTACTCCAATGATATTTTCGAGTTTGAGTTCGGCACCGACGAGCACCTGACTCACAAGATCATGCCCCAGTACCTCAACGACCGAGGCACGCTCCAGGGATTCTATGCCTACGCGATCCTGACCGACGGCGACGAGTTCATCTTCGACATTATGAGCAAGGGCGATGTTGACAAGATCATGGAGAAGACCGAAGCGTGGAAGAACGCCGAGAAATCTTGGGGCCAGAGCCCGCCCAAGCGCAATTCACCGTGGCATCTGCATTACGTCGAGCAGGGGCGCAAGACGATGATCAAGCGCCTGGGCAAGAAACTGCCGCAGTCGGTTGAATCGGCCAATGCGATCGCACTGGATCACGCCGCCGAGGTTGGCAAGCCACAAGACCTGCAAGCCGCCATCGAGGGCGAATTCGTGGTCACGGAGGTCGATACGCCCGAAGGCAGCGATGTGATCGACACCGAGACTAAAACACCCCCCCAGACGACCCCTGAGAGCGTACCAGAGGGCGTAGACCCAAAGACAGGTGAGGACAAGCGTGGGCAGAAAAAAGGCGGTACAGGTCCGAAAAAGGACCAGGATGACGCGCCGGCAGCAGTCAAACCGGACGACGGTGGACCGCCGCAACCACCGGACAGCGCCTACGAGGACGCCCCGGCGCCAAACAAGCAGGACGACGACCTGCCTGAGTTGAATTGAGTTTATGGGCGGCGTCGGTGTGTGATGCGCGAAAAGGGCCGGACCTCGCGCTGGCCGCACGCGCAACTCCAGTCGAGCCGATGCCGCCCACCTTATGGAGATAGAAATGAACGAAATGATTTGTCCTTTTTGCGCCAAGAGGGAGCGCAACGAACAGTTGACCCGGTCAGTTCTCAAAGACCGCAAAACACTGAAAGAGGTTGGTGACTCTTACGGGATAACCGCCCCGCGAGTCAGGCAGATCGTTTTCAGTTGGTGTATCAGAACGAATCGAAAGGCATATAACGACTGTATTGTTTGCGGCAGGCTTGGTGTGAGGGGCCCCAGTTTGAGCAATCTCCGCAATAACTGGCGCCGGTTCGTGGCATGAATATTATTGAATCGAAAATAAATCGGAAAAACTTCACATGAAAATCGAAAAACTGGTAATGAAGAATTTTATGTCGTCGCAGCACAGTGTGTTCGACTTCCCCCAAATCACCACCCTGGTCTGTGGGCGCAACGGTTCCGGCAAGAGCGCGATTCACGACGCCTTGCGCGTTGTTCTGCTGGATAAATCCCCCAACGCACGCGGCATCAGCGCCAAGAGCAAGATCAAGACACTGATGACCAGGGGAGCGAAAGATGGTCGCGTGGCGGTGACGGTGAGCAACGGGGACAAAGTAGAGACCTACGAGCGGAATCTCAAGAACGGCAACTACTCGACCCCGCAACCCGAGGTCAACGAATTCCTGCCGTTCCTGCTGCACACCAAGCAGTTCGGATCCTTGCCGGCGGATAATCGACGCCGGTTCCTGATGGACCTGGGCGGCGTGAGCGTGGAGAAGGGCTCGGTGGAAAAGGAACTGGCGACTCGCGGCTGCGATATACGCAAGATCGCCCTGGTCTCGCCCCTGCTGCTCGGTGGGTTCGATGACGCCATGAAGTATGCCAAGGGCGAGGCCCGCGAGCGCAAAGGAGCGTGGAACCAAGTCACGGGCGAAACGTGGGGCGCGAAGAAGGGCGAAACGTGGACCAGCACCGCCGAGCCCTTGCCGGATGACCACGCCATGCTGCTCGAAAAAGTCGAGAAGGACATCGAGGGCCTGGTGGTCAAAGCCGAGTTCCACGGCGGCATTACCGCCCCATGCCCGCACTGTAAGAAACCGATTACTTACGACAGCGGGCAGTTCGTCAAGGCCGTCGAACACGATCACGACCCGATCCAGGCGCAGGCCGACCTGATGGAGGCCAAAGGGGTGCGAGCCACGCTGGAGCGCCAGAAGTTCCTTGCCGAGAACGAGCAACGGATCACGGACGAGGCCGCAGATATTCACGCCGACATAGACGAGTGGCTGAATTTATCCGATGAGCTCAGTCCCGAGGGTGTTCCGCGGTTGGTGTTCGATGTGGCGATCAAGCCCATCAACGACCGTCTGGCCCACTGGTCGAAGTTCTTTCCACTGGTCAGGATCGACGCCTACTCACAGATCACGCTCGACGGGCGCGAGTATGAGTTGTGCAGCGAGAGCCAGCAATGGATTGTTGACGCCATGATTGCCGAGGCGATCGCCTACCATTCGGGCCTGCGGCTGCTGCTGCTGGATCGCATGGATGTGCTGGACATCCCCAACCGGGGCATGTTCATCAAGTGGCTCAGGCTCGTGACCCAGGATTACGACACCATTATCGTGACCGCGACGCTCAAGCAGGCACCCTCGATTGATTTCCTCGACAGCGTGTGGATCGAGAACGGTCGCCCCGTCGAACGGCAGCAAGTGGCGTGACCGGCATTTACTGGCTGATGCTCGCTGTCGGTTTTGGGTTAATTTTTGGAAGGAGAAAAGAGGATGAAGATTGAGCGCGAGCAAATCGGCCCGACTCAGCACCACAAGGGCCATGACATTACCGTTCACACCATGCCGATTGATGTCCTTCTTCGGGTGGATGGTAACGACCTGGGCATGTACATCGACGCAGAATCCGCCCGCAAGGGTGGCATGCGGTACATCGACCAGAAGGTGAGGGACAAGGACACAGCCGAGTCATGAGGCGCTGGCGCCCGCCCCTGCTGGTCCTGATTCTGACGTTTTTGCTGGTCGTGCCCGCTGCCATGTGGGCGGCTCTGCGCTTCCCCTGGTACGTGGAACCCGATTGCGTGCTGAC
>Ga0255047_10001190_pt1 | contig 19498 bp, 25 predicted proteins | sample JV7_2_1_MG_FD_183640 | JGI IMG/M metagenome (GOLD analysis project Ga0255047, IMG submission 183640) | Seawater microbial communities from Jervis Inlet, British Columbia, Canada - JV7_2_1 | ecosystem: Environmental > Aquatic > Marine > Inlet | place: Canada: British Columbia | collected 2016-10-06 | reverse complement strand
TATAGAAACCGCTCAGTCCGGCAACGGCATCTTCTTCGCTGCTAGCTGCGTTAATAATGTCGCTAATAGCAGTCTGCATTTCCTGAGACGTTGCGGCTATCCCTGCGCCTTGCTCCTGGAACACACCGCCAAGCCTAGTGATCGACTCCGACATTGCGCGCTCTGCATTAACCTGAGCGTAAGCAGCATCGACAACGCCAGATAGCGCGTCCTGGAAGTCGCGAAGTTCAGATTCGGCTTCGCTATAAATACCGCCAGTTGCTTCAATCTCAATTTTTGCTTGTCTTACGGCTGCTGTTACTTCATCGTTGCTGGAAGCAAAATTAAGAAGAGCGCTTGTTCCACCCCCAGCAATGGTTCGCAATGTTTCAATTTCGGTAGCATACTTTTTCGGGTCATCTGCCTTCAGGGCATCGGCAAGCTTTGTCGCCGCCGGTGTTAGCTTGTTCGCGAAAGAGTCGGCAAGTTCGCGGTTGCCCGAAATAATTGCATCGGACCAATCTTTGTAAGAGAAGCCAGATTCTTGCAACGCAAGACTAAGGTCTGTTCCAAAGGTTGAAATTAAAGCGTCCAGAGCTTCCTGGTTTGCCAAATCTTGCAATTCGCTCTGGTCAAAATCGCCCCTCAAGCCAGCAGTACTAAGATTAAAGGCGAACACAAAGGGATTTTCCCTTTCGGCGGCTGCGGCCAGTTCTTTGGCAAGCCTTTGGGCTAAAATAGCTTTTGTGTTTTTCCCAATAGCAATAGCCTGACGATCGAAGGCATCGGAACTGTCGTCAAGCAGAGATGCAAGTGCGCTCTCTTCGCCACTGGCGACGGCAAGGGCACGAGAATAATTGCTAATCTCATCTCCCGCGCCGCTAACGGCGTCACCAATCACGGTGAATTGGCCAATGTTTTCAGCCGTGGCATTAGCAAAATCACGGCTGTCCTGCTTTACCGCCTCGAGGATAGAGCCCCAGTCTTCAAAACGTTGCGATAGGTCTTCTGTTTCAGCATTAAGCTCGGACATCTTGCTAATAAGAAACTCAACACCAGCAGAGACGGCAATAAAAATGCCAACACTTCTAATGTTCGCCAAGCTTTTTAGAGCAGTGCCGTATAGCTTTGTTTGCCTAGCGGCATTAGCAGCAGCAGTGCCGAAAAGCCGAAGCCTAGAAGTTGTCGAAACCACAAAAGCTCCAGCAACGGTAAGGCGTCCTTTTAGAACATTCAAACTCGCGCCGTAGCGAATCGTGTTAACGGTTGCGGACTTTGTGGAAATTGCACTTTTGATGTTAGCCAAGTTTGCTTTAGCCTGAGCCAAATTGCTTTGCCTGATAGCACTTGTTTTCTTCAGCTCTGAAACTGTTGCTGAATCTGTAGTTTCGCCAAGTTGTGCGATTTGAATTTTCGCCAAGGCTGTTGTTGAATACAATTCAGTCATTGCCGTAGCGCCAGCCGCAAGACCGGCACCAAGGCTAGCCAACGCGCTAACAACAAGTGCAGCAATACCAGCAAAAGAGGCAAAAATTGCGCTAACGCCGATAATAAACGAACCCACCTTTGAGTTGGCAATAAACTCAACAACATTTAAAACCTTGCTCAAGGCCTCAACGGCAATACCAATAGGACCAGACAGGCTACCAAAAGCTGCAATAACAGCAGAAAGGTTGTTCTTCAGAACAGCAATTCGCTCCGTCAGGGTCTCTGTAATCACACCATATTGTTCTTGAAGTTCCGTGCCCTCTTCGAATCCAATCTTTGCCAAGTTTATTTGTTCCCTGACCTGCTCAACACCCTGCGCAAGCTTTAGCAGGGTGGGAACGTCACGCACGGAGGTTATGCCAAGCTGGCGAAGAACGCCATCAGCTTCGGTTCCAGCCGCATTCAAACCCTCAAGAATCGCAATAACCTGTTCCGGACCGCTACCAGCGCCCCAGGCAGAAGTAAACTCTGAAGTGCTTTGATTCGCTATCCTTGCAAAGTCCTCAAGCTTATCGCCACCACCAGCAACGGCTTCTTGAATTTCAGTAAACAGCCTTGTGAAGGTGCCTCGTGCAAGTTCTGGCCTTGTGCCCACTGAAGCCAGCGCGGAAGAGAAGCCAACAAGTTCGGCGGCAGAGAAACCAGCAATGTTTGCAACGGAAGCAATCTGAGATGAAATGGCAATAATGTCGGACTCCGTGGCAACGGCGTTGACACCAACCTTCAGGATTGCAGAGCCAAGTTTTTCGAACTGACCGTTGACGCCATCAACAAGCTGATCCAGCCGACCAAAAGCCGTGGCGGCAGAGTCAATAGTCACATCTGTCGTTGCGGAAAACTTTGCAACCGCTGAAGTAAACTTGCCAACACTTTCCGTAGCAATATTTAGCTGACCGGCAAGAGTTGCAATCTCCGCAAGATCGGCAAAGCTGACAGGTATATCCTGGCTTAGATTAACAAGGTCGTCGCGAAGTTTTTGCATTTCAGTTGAAGCAGCACCGGCCCCATTGGATGTCGTTCTAGCGACATCAGCAAACGCACGCTCGTAATCGGCCGCCACTTTAACCGTTGCGCCAATAGCTGCAACAATTGCCCCGCCGAAAATTTTTGCAGAATTTGATACATCGTAAAGAGCGTAACGCAATCGTGGCAAGTGCGAAGTAAGGGCGACAATGTTCCTGTCGACGCTTTGAATTTGACGGTCCTGAGCCAAAAACAAGTTTAGAGTTTTCTTTACAGCACCCTCGTTGATCGATTCCCTTACGGCATTATCAATTTTCTGCTGAAGCTGTGCAACCTTTTGTTGTTCCTCGCTTGGAAAAATATCATTAAGCTTAATCTCACGAAAGCCAAGACTCCCCAGCTGAGCGTTTGCGCTACCGGTTTGAGCATTAAATTGCGATTGAGCTTTTTGTAGCTCCTGCCCAAGTTTCTCCGCATCACTTTGAGACTTTTTGAGCTGAGCTGAAAGTTGAACAAATTCTGCTATTGCCTGCCCGTTTCCAGACTGCGCGGCGGGTCCAATTTCAATTAGCTTGTTTTTGATCTGGTTGACGTCTAGAATAAGCTGCTGTGACTTTGCGCTAGCTTCTTCGAAGTTCAAAAGCTCCGCAATGCCAGCAGCTCCAGAGCTTCCTTGAATATCTTTTAAAGTTTGCTTTAGCTGGTTGATCGGCTCAAACTGTGTCGCAAGCTTTGCGCTCTGAGAGGTGTCCGTCAGGGAAGAAAAAGTTTCCGCTACCTCTTTGCGGAATTCAGTGTTTAGCCTTCGCATCTCCTGGAAGGCATCCTCTGCTGAAGAAAAGTCGGAGATCGGGGTTACGGGTTTGTTTAGAAGCTCTTGCAGTTCATTTAGTTGCGCGACAGCGGGCGCTAGATTTAAATCAATCTTTTCGCCGGATAAGAAATTCGATAAAGAACTTCCGGCCTCGTTGAGCTGCTTGGAAAGTTGTTGAATCTCGCCGCTGGATAGTTGAGAAAATTCGCTCTGCAACTTTTTCAAGTCGATAGCGTTTAAAGCGGCAGCGCCTTCCTTGCCGGTTTTGCTTAAAGCATCGCGCAAAGAATTTACAGACTTGACGCCTTCCTGCGTCGCCTTCCCTACATTTTTGGTAGCTTTGGCTGTGGCATCAGCAGATGAGGCGTATTGATCCTGAAACTTAACGAGGTCTTGCAGGCTGCCAACAAGATCGTCAAGATTGTTCTGAAGGGAATCTACACTTTTTACAACTTTTTGAACGACAGAGGGGAAGTTGGTCGTAGCATTAATGCCAACATTAAGGTCCTGTTCAGCCATACAACTATTCTACCGTACCGGCTATTTTTTGCCTTGTAGAATATGGGGCTCTCTGGGCGAAAATGGTTTTTGCGCGACAGCGCCACGTTTTTGCTCCTGCTCCTCGAGCCACTCCTCCCTTGTTGGCATTTCGCCGCCATCCATTACCCTTGGCTCTGCAATAAAATACCGACCGTGCGCCTTGTTCTTCTTCTTGCCCTCTGCTTCTTGGGCGCGCTCAATGGCGGCTCTAGATTTGGACACTCTGGCTTTGGCGTCAAAGGTTATGCGATCCGACTCATCCCACCAAAGGGGGATGCCATCGCGATACCAATCTTCTAAAATGTAATGAGCCTTGAATAATCTATAGTCCCAAGCGTTCCAACTAATGTGCTCTGGGTCATTAAATATAACAGCAAGTGGCGGTTGACCGGACTTTACTGCGGCTTTAAGAAGGGTCCTAAACCAGGAGTGGTCCCCCCAGGTTAGGACTTGGCTAAAAAATCTTCATTCACCGACATCATAAACAAAGCGGTAGCCGCACGCATCTTCTCCAGCCCCTCAGTGATGGTTGTCAAGGAAGCAAGCGGAAGAATGCGACGTAGCTCATCTGCTTCCTCGAAAGTAATACCTTCTTGTTCTTCGCCATCGGGAGAAACAATTCTGGAAATACCAGCCTCCCAAAGCAAGGAAGTGAAGTAGCGATCCCGCTCAACATTCTCGACCTCTTTGTCTTCCATCTCCCCTGTAACTTGATTCATTTTTGTAACAGTTTTGATGGGAAACTTTTTAACTGCTTTGTCGAATAAGTCTTGACGAGAGCCTTCCGAAATGCCAGTAAGGTGAAAAACGTATTTAGCTTCACTCATTTCGTCTAGAAGTTTTTGCCTAGCGTTCAAAATTTCTTCATGCTGCTTGAGAAGCTTGTCCAGAGCCTTCTTGTCGGCACCAGCACTGTCCATCTGGTTTGAAATGGAATTAATTGCTTCATTGATTTCAGCAATCCTAAAAGCCACATTCTCGTCAATAAAAACATTGATTTCGTCTTTGGGGTAACCGCGATCTTTTACAACATCAACAATATTAAACTTGCCGGGCTTCTTGGCTTCGTTAACTATTTCTTCAATATCAGACAATTTTCCTCCTACGGATTCAATAACAGAATCTTATCACGGGCAAAAGAAAAACCCCCTCCGAAGAGGGGGCGTTTCCTTGTCGGGTAGTTGCTAGGAGACAGTTACCGCGCAGGTGTCGGTTCCAGCATCAGGCGAAGTTGCCGTGATGGTTGCGGTTCCGGTTGCTACGGAGGTGACGATACCACCCGAAGAAACAGTAGCAACGCTAGCGTCGCTTGTGCTCCAGGTCATACCGTTGGTGTAGTTACGTCCACCCCATGTAGCGGTCAATGCGTCGTGGTCACCAACAGAGCTAGCGAGAGTCGCTGGGGAAACCGCAGGGGTTCCTCCACCAACAACCGTGCGCACTGCGTAGTCACCCTGTGGGAGCATGGTGACGGTGTAGCGGAATGCTTCTTCACCGGTTACGGACTCGGCGTAGCCGTCAGTCATAACCTTGAGAACGTGCACGAACTCGCCATCAGCAGCAACGGCAGCTGATTCAGCGCCATCGATACGCAGAACAATGTACCCGCTTGTGCGAGGTGCGTCTAGCGTGTCGTATACCAATGAGTACTTGCTGGATGCGTCATCGAAGTTAGCTGGGTAGTAGAAGGAAATTCCCCCACCCCAGTTAGCGAATCCACGGTCAAAGGTCTTACCAAGAGCCGTGATTGCTGGGTCTTCGAGCTGGTTGGATGCTTCGAGGTTGAAGTCGAAGTCGTTCCAGGAAACAGCGTCGGAGAGGTCAAGGCAGGCGTTGATCTCGGCTGCGGTTGGGTTCTTGTAGTCAGCGAAAGCGCTGGTAGCGCCCCACCACACGCGGATGTTACCGCTTGCGGGTACCTTTACGTCAGTCATTATGCAGCCACCTCGTAGTTCCAGTTAACGAAGTCGTTAGCAAAGAAGGACTGGCTAATGCGAATGTTCTCTCCGTTGCCAACAACGTCGATACCATAGTCAGTCTTTACAGCGACCATCTTGATGCGATCACCAGCGGCGAATGAGTCTGTGCTCAGACCACCGGTGCGCATGATTGCGATGTACTCAATGTCGGGGAATGCCATGAGGTCAAGTGCCTCGTTGAATTCTCCAGCAGCAGCAGTGTCCGCGTCGCGGAATGCTTCAAATACAACCTCGGGGTTGTAGAAAGTTGGGCTCGAAACGTTACCGGCGTCGCAGAAAGTCAGCGAGTCGTCGGTGTCAGAGTCCCCAAGTGTGAACGTCGTTCCATCCTCGTTGAGGGCACAGGTAATGTTCTTTACCAGGGCACCGTTCAACTCGGCAGCCGTCGGAGCCGTGCGGTCAGCAAAGGCTTCGGGGTATGCCAGACAGAGCGTAACGTTTGCACGATACATTCTGGTGTTAGCCATTAGTTTTCATCCTCAATATCGATATCGGGTTTGGGTGTTACGTTTACCTCTGGTGCCTTTGCACCTTTGGATTTTTTCTTGCCCTCGAATTTCTTCTTAGCAAGAAAGTTTATTTTAGGGCTCTCGGCAGCCTTTTCTTCGACCGTGCCGCCCTTGTACATTTCGGGAATGTATGGTTTGGCGTCGTCTTCAACGGCGACAAGATATTTACTGAAGTGTGGGTGCTCCAGCATCTTTGGGGCCACGTCAGAGACTTGTCCGGAGACAGTGTTAAGCGCAAGTACCATACATCTAGTTTACCACCGTTTTATGGCGTGATATAGGCACCAGGGCTTGTAGTGTTCATTGGAAAGCTAAACTCCGCCATTGCCATGTAAAGGTGTGGGACACCATCTCTAGCGGCAGCAACAAATGTAGAACTCGAGGAACCTGGAGTCAAAAACTGCACATTGTCATAAGACCAGCCAATAAGGTTGTCAACTATGATGTTTAGACCTTTGCGGCACTGCTTGGGCGTTGGTGCAATAATGCCAATATCAAAACCAGATTCGTATTCATCCTGGCGAACACCAGCTATTGCGGTATTGCTTGGCAGTCTAGAAAGACCATGCCACGCAATGACAATATAGGGCTTTACGCGATTGTCAACCTTAAGAAGTTCTTGCTCGTTCAAGATGTAATCTTCATAAATTTCATATGAAGAAAACTGCGTTTCAATATGCGAAAGAATTGCATCCTGCGTTGTAATTAAATTAAAACCACTCATTAGTACTCCAGACTCGTTCCCTTGAATGCTCGTCTTAGTCTTTCTTCTCCGCGCCTCTGTAGGTAAGAACCGGGATCGCCTTTACCGCCAGCCTGATAAAAATCAATTCTAGCCTGTTTCCAGGCGGCAGAAAATGCGGCCTGAGTTCTTCTTGAAACGGCGTCTCTAGATTTAAACAAAGACCCGGCTCCTTCAATCCATCTTCTCCGGCCATCCTTGAACTGCGCCTTGCCTGTTGCCGCAGTGGCCACTGGGTCAAAAGAGCCAGTTGACCAAAAACCAATTTCTTGTCCAAGAATGTAGGGAGCGCGTTGCTCTGCATGTCTAGACCAACCCCAAATACCTTTCCATGTGTCACCAGATGGAATTATCCGGGAATCTAAAGAATCGTACATGTAACCAGTATTTTCCCTACCCTCACTCCTACCATATGGAGCAAATCTCACGCCGTAATGGTTTCCCGACATTCGAGACTTACCCCACTCGGTTTTTGCATTACGCAAAGCTTTTCTGGTCTCGGTAACACCAGACGTGGCAAGATTTTTTACAACAGCTTTTATCTGATTTTGAAAATAAGGCTCAAAACCTTCAACTTGACTTTTTAGCCTAGTAACCGCAGTCTCGGTTTGGATGGAAAACTTAAACATTAGGCAAGCCCCGACTTGACGTCTGCCTCACACTCAATAGTAAGCAACCACGCATAAGAAGAATTGATGGCAGAGGAAATGTTGAACTGTAGGTTTTCTAAATCGGGAAACTTTCCGCCATCGGTTACGCGGACCATCAAACCCGATCGAACAAAAGCGCGGGTTTCATCTAAAGGTACCTGGAACCTGACCCGCCTGCTAGCCAAAACGGACTTTCCGGCATCGGGATCACTGGTGTTATAAGCAATGGGCTGTATGCGGGCCTCGCCTGTCCACAACACCGTCTCTGTTCCCGTGGAGGTATTGGTCCATTCATTCCAAACAAGGTTCTCAAGGTTGGGGTCAACGATCTGAATCGTGCCGTTAAACCAGCGCGAAACAATTCCAGACATCTCGGAAGAGATGGCAGCGAAATCAATTTTAGAACTCTTAGATATAGCCATCTAGTTCCACCAGGGGTATGGGTCCGCTATCCCGTCGTTGTTATCATCAATGAACATTGCAATCATGTTGAAGTACTCGTTCGACTCATCCTGCAAAGCCTCCTCGCGGAGCTGTGCGGCTAGTTTACGCAAAGACTCAGCAATACGGTCACCGTTGACTGTTAGGTCGTCAGAGGACCAAGATTTGAGCAGTAGGGCCTGGGAGCCAGCAATGGTCTCCAGGCAACGCGCGGCAGCCAGCTTTACGTTATCCCCATACATTGTGAGGAACGCGCCGATCTCAGAATCACTAAAGTACAAGTAGGTACCGCTGCCAGCGGCAACATTGGTGGGATCAGTGTCCCCAAGCAAAGCGCGAACTTTGCCAACGTCGGTAGTAAAGTCAGCGGGTGCGACACCAGTATTAGCCATGACTCTATTTTAGCGCATAAAAAGACCCCGACCCGGAGCTAGGAGGGAAGGGGGTAAGCTCGACGGGCCGGGGTCAACCAGCAGGAGGGGGAAGCTGGTGATACTAATTTACCACAAAAATAAAGGCCCCCGACAGAAACGCCGGGGGCCGATATTTTCAGTTATTAGGAACCGGCTCCAGTGGAGTAACGGAGTCCATCCTGAGTGATGTTGAATGCCTGAACAACGTGGCGGACGCGAGTCTGTACGTCGTCCTCATCGAAGCTTCCGTCGCGGACGGGAACCTCTCCACCAGCGAGGGTGAAGTGTCCGTTGTCCTTGATGGAGATGAGTGGCGTGCGCGCACCGGAGAGGAAGACCTCCCAGAAGTACGGGCGAACCTGAAGGTCAGGAATAACGAACCACCATGCGTCGGTCTGCGATCCGGAAACGGTGTCCAGAGCGTTGAACTCGATGGGGTTGAAGGGGCTCGTGTAGAGGCTCGGGTTGATGAGACGCTCTTCGGAACCAGCAGTGGTGCGAATCTGCTGAACAGCAAACAGTTCGCGAACGGTCATCGCCAGGGCGGTGCCGTAAACCAGCTTGTAGTTCGAGGCCACAACGCGGTTGCCACCAACGGTGTCTTCGCGCGAAGCTGCCATAGCGGTCTCGAGGGCCGAGTAGGACAGCGCGGGGTTGGACGCGAGGCCCTTGCCCGAGAAGCCACTTCCAACAGCACCAGCGGAGGTCACGAACAACTTGGCCAGAGCGATGTCCTCTTGACGCGCAGCGTACTGTGCGAACTGAGAGGTCATGCGACCGATCATGTCGAAGTTACCAATGCGACGCAGGGACTCCCACGACATGCGGGCGCGGACGCCGTGCTTGCCTTCGAATTCCTTGTCGAGCTGTGTGGTTGTGAAAGGAACGGCGGGGTACTCTGCGTACTCGCCTACTGCGGGAAGACCACCGGCGATGAATTCTTCACCGGTCTCGGAGACGAGGTTGCTTGCGTCAACCTGGAAGTCGCCGAAGCGAATCGTTCCGAAGTTGTCCTCAATGTGCTCGTCAGCGATCTGGTTCCACACGTTCTGCTCGGCAGCGTACTGCGCGAGGAAGATAACGTTGATAGCAGGCTCCAAAACGGTAGGAATGTCCGAGCTGGAGATTCCTTCCTGAAGCATCACCTTTGCACGAAGGTCACCGGACAAAGCGTTAGTCAGAAGCTTTGCAGCTTCAATCTGACGCTTGCTGGAGCGCTCTTCGATCTTGGCGATCTCCTGCTCAACTACTTTAATGTTAGCCATTAGTTAAATCACCTATTCTTAGTTGTTGATGCGAACGTGGACGTCGCCTGCAACAGCGCCTTTGGCCTTGACTGCGTAGCCAACGAGTTCGTTAGAACCGGTGTCCGAGTCAGTGGTCAAGGCGGTGCCGTAGGTTGCCGCACCCGCAAGGTAGATAGCAGCGCCAACAGCTACGGCATCAGCGGTGGTTCCACGGAACACACCGATGTGACGCACGGTGGCGTAGTACGAGGAGTCGGCCCCCAAAGCAGCGCTGGTCTCTGCGACACCAACGATTCCACCGAGAACAACAAAGTCACCAGTGGCAACAGCGGAGTTCACGACGTAGTTCAGGGATTCTCCGTTTACGTTGATTTCGTTCAGAGCCATTAGGCACCAACCTTCACGTTGAGAATGTCAGAGAGGCGAGGAGCCTTCTCTTGAGTGTTAACGATAACGGTCTCTTCGTTCTTGGAAGAAGCAGCAGCTTCCTCCTTGAAGTGCGACTTCACGGACTCAACGAAAGCCTTCTGGTTTTCGATAGCCTCGGTCAAGTCAGCACCGGCACGAAGTGACTCGTAGACAGCCTTGCGAGAAACCTCGGGAAGGTCAGCGTTCACGAGCGCCTCAGCAACAGCCGCAACGTCAACTTCTTCCTTCTCTTCGGTCTCCACAGCAGGGGCAAGGGCTTCTGCAACAGCAGCGGCTACCAAGTTTGGCAGCTCAGCAAGCTGGTCGCTCAATTCCTTGAGTTCCATATCTGAGTTTCCTTCTTTCATATTAGTTACGGTTTCTGCGACTGTAGGAGCAGCAGTACCATTTTCCCCGCTCTTGGCTTCTCCAAGTGCGGAAACTTTTGTTAGCTCGGAAATTGGGTGGCCCATAAGCATCTGGGTCGGCTCCCACTCTCCGTCTTCGTCGCGCCAAATCCGAACAAGCGCTACTGGCGCTTCAGGAGATGCCGGGACCGCAAGCGGATCGCCCTCAAAGGGAAACACGCCACTGGTCATAATATAAGCAACTTGACCATAAGCCATGTCGCCACCGTGGTCCATGCGGACCAAGTCTTTTTCTTTAAGCTCACCGGGCTCTGCTTCAGCCTTACGCTTCTTTTTCTTTTTCTCGTCTTCGTCGTCCGTGTGATAGGACTCGGAACCCACCATAGAAATTGCGGCCTCATACAACTTGTCGGCAAGTTTCGAACCGGGGCGACCTGGATAAGAAACCAGATCGACCGAGTTCTGGACGTGGGGAACAAGGTTCTCAACAACGACATCACCGTCGTCGTTATAGTTCCCTTCGCCCATAGCATAGATAGAAAGACCAGTATGGGGAGCGACGGCTTCCACAAACTCTTTCCAATGTGGCATGACACTTACTTCAGCTACCAGACCAACGCCCTTTTCGTAACGAGCGTCCTCCGCTAATACACCGATTAGATTCTTGGGTGAGCGGATATCGGACTCGTCGCGAGGGTGGTCAACATACGAGTGCGTGCCTTTTTTAAAAGCCTTCGGGCCATACTCTTTGAGCATTTTCTCCGTGTAAATACCGGAAGAACCTTTACCCGGAGTAATTAAAACGGCACGCCAATTGTTGCCAGACTTGACCGGCGCAGAACTAGACTCTGTAAGCAGTTGTGGCATGTAACAATATTATCACGATTTTATCTAGGATTATTTTGGTTGTCCCTGTTCAGGTTGTCTCCGTTAGATAAATCATCAACACCAGCACCCGAGTTTCCTTGAGAGCTTGCAACATTGTTCGGGTTGCCACTTCCCACACTATTTCCTGTGGTAGCAAAGCTTCCATCATTGTTAGGAACCAGCACACCGCTAGGGATTTGCCCAGGTGCTTCGATACCCAACTGCTCGGCATATGCCGACTGCATCACATCAGCATTGAACAAGCCCGTCATCCAAGCTTGCGACAACGACTGGATGTTGCGGTACGCAGGGTCCACAATAATGTTGTTAAACGTGACACTAGGCTCAGGAACACCCATCACCCGCAAAACGCGGATAAAGAAATCTTCCCAACTACCCTGACGTGCGTAAGCAGCGTTCAAGGTGGACTGGTCCAGAATGGGAGCGCCACCGCCACCGATCTCACCAGGCCCAGATAGCAAAGCATCTACAGAAACTTCCATCGCCGTGGCAGCCATGGCAGCCAGCGGGCGACCCGTGCTCAAGTCAATCGAGTTGTTCCGTGGCATGGCAGCAATATCAATGTCAGCGCCAGTCACCGCAGTCTGCGCGACATCCTTATTGCTAACCAGCTTAGAAGAGATGTTAGCCCCACCCTTAGCGGTCTTGGACTTCACTTGCCACGCAATGCTCGATAGAGCCTTGAGCATCTTCGAGCCATCCTTGAGGTACTCGGAGTACGCCCACGACCAAGGCAAAGCTGGCAAAGCGTCAGGAATGCCCCACAGCGAACCGGTCTCGTCGTTTGCCTTAGTGTCGATCATAACAAAGTTACGGTCCACCGGAATGTCGTTGATCCGTGCGACAGGCTTCTCCACATAGTCCAGTGGGTACCACACCTTGACGGTCTCCGCCAGGTAGGAGTTGTACGGGTCGGTTACTGGCTGACGAACCTGGTACTCGCGCAAGTAGTAGCGAATGATCTCAGGGTCATCGGGGTCGGTAGCCCAACCAGCGATCTCGTCCAAAGGCACACGAGAGAACTTGCGATTACGCTTGTCGTAACGCACAAAAAAGTTACCATCAGTAAACAAAGCGCGTTCGTTCTTCTTGCACGCACTTTCGCTAAACAGAACAGTCTGGTTTACAGAATCTTCAATGATTGCTTGAAACCTTGGGGGCAACGGATTGTTCCGTGAAGACATCTTGAAACCGCGACCAAAGATATAAGAAGCGCGCAACATTGCGCCACGCTTCAACACTGGGTTAGAAGCGGCCTGCCTGCGTGCCTGACGGGACACAGTTTTGACATCTTCTAGCCGAATACCCTCATCGGTGAACTGATTAAGCGGAGACCAGCCCTTTTCGTCAAATTCCAGCGTAGCCCGAGCCAAAGCAGAGTAAGACTCCGCCAAGACCTCATTGTTCTGAGAAAGCTCCTGAATTTGTTCCAAAAGCTGTTGAGACTCGTCTGAAGCTCCAGTAAAACGATCGAATATGCCCATAGAACTATATTACCAGTAATTGTCGGAGTAGAAGGAATGCTCGTCAAACATTTCCTCAACGCCCATAACCACGTCTCCCGGTTGCAAACCATCCGTCGGTGTCATATCGATCGTGCACAGGATCGCAGCGTCCAAATTGTCCGGAGAGGACATCCCCGAACGTTTCATCTCGTCCTTAGAAGTCATCTGAATAGCACCCCGCTGCGAAAACTTATAAGTCTGGCTAATCAACTCCTCCCGGAGTTCATTATCGTCATAGTCAAGATCAAGCTTCCCGTCCGACATCATCTCCCGAAAAGTATCATAATGCCACGCCCTAGCATTAAGCCACCGTGTCGCATCAGGGCTAGAAGACGAGTTGTTAATAGCACCAACGCTATAAGCAGCGTCCCTAAACTCATCAAGACGTAACAAAGCATCAACCACACCACCACCAACACCGTTAACGTCAATATTAATAATCGTCGCCATAGTTCTCTGAGCATGAGCGTGCACTCTCCTCGCTGTTTCAATCAAGTCCAACTTCGACCAAGCATCAATGCGTCTGACTCGCCCTCCAATGTTCTCGTACAGAACATTCTCGTCAGACCCAAACCGCGCCACATCCAAACCCAGCACGGGCAGTACACTACCATCCTCCTCAATAACAGTGTCATACGCAGTATCCAAAACACCCTGCGGGAAGAAAGTATTATCCGCCTCGTCGGGGAACTCCCCCAACACCTTAGCCTTGTACCGTGCAGAATCCTCCCCCCACGCCCGCTGCTTGTGCTCAACCCAGTCAACGCTGGTGAGGCCATTTAAAAAATTTTTTTGATCCTCTACGTCAGGATAAACAGCCTCCTGAGTAAACGTAGGTAAATCGAAAGCGCTGATCGTATGGAGGGACCAGTCCTGTGATAATTGAGGATCAGTAAAAATTCTGTGAAACTCAGTACCTCGTCTATCCGGGTTGCCAATCGCCAGAATGCGGGAGCCTGCGCCCGTGGCAACCGCCTCAGCAGCGGTGAACATATCTTGAGGAAGTCCACCAGCCTCATCAAGAAAAACAAAAGTATTTCGCTTACGAGTACCCTGAAAAGACGAGACAATATCCTGGTCACTCGGTCTTTTTCCGAAGACCAAAAACTCTGCACCATTTTCACCATCCAATTTCCACGCTAACGTTTCCGTTATCCTACCAGGAAGCGGCGTATTGTTTACATCCGCTAGTCCTTTGTTTACTTTAAGATACGCGAAGATGACCTTTTCAATCTGAGACAACGTCGGCGCGGACACAATACACAACGTATCACTCGGCGCGCCAGTAGCAACAATCCAAGTAATCAAATCCGCCACCACCGCAGACTTACCGCAACCGTTCGCGCTCTTCACTGCGGTGCGAGACGAGCCCATAAACGAATGAACAATCTCCGCCTGCTTCGAATACCAGCGCTTACCCAAAACATCCGACAACCACGCCTCCGGGTCGTCCTGATAAATCCGCAACCGAGACCTAACCCGCATCTCATCAATAGCGCCCGAAAGAACGCTACTCAAATATGTGTTCGTTGAGGACACTCTCAGCCCTCCTCAAACCTTGCTCCACCAAATCGTCAACCTCAGAATCAGACGGCACGCCATCAAACGCTTTAAAGCCAGCAACAATATATTGCAAAGCCGCATCAAACGCAGCCGCAAACATCTTCGAATGCGCCACCGTGATCTTATCAATATCAGAATCCACCAACTTACGGCGAGCATCAAGCCGCTCACTAACCAACCGCAAACTCTTTAACACCACGTTGGCCACACCCGCAAACTCCTGCGGTCCCACCCCGTCCAACATCTCAAAAGCCTTATCCTTCAAGCTGCCCGCCTCAATCAGCAGCAACCGCTCCTCCTGACGATCCGTCAACCAATCCTTCGAATCCAAAAGGTGCGAAATTCGCTCCGCAACATACTGCGGCTCCAGTCCAGTGATCTCCGCAATCTCCGCAGGTGACCGACGAGCCAACGACAACAACTTCTCGTCCAACGACGACTTCTCTAACTCCATGGGTACATTCTACCCCTTTGCGCCAAAAACCGAAAAAGAAAAAAAATAAACGTGCGAGTGGAAGATACTATTATTAGTGGCGTCCGCTGGCGCTCTGAATTGTTTCGCCCGCTTTTGGCGAAACGATTCGGCGGTAGCGACAACGCCACATATGGTAAGCCCCATCGGTTTTTATTGATAGTAGAGCGAAGCGATTCCTGCGCCCCGATTTTGGGCGCTAATAAAGAGTTTGGAGCGAACGCTCCGCCATATATACCCCCGGAGGGCGAAATTTTTGTGGGCAGTTTTACGACTTGCCCAGGTCGTGTTCTCTAAGCTACCAGGATAAGCACCACCAGAAGAATTACTACTAGGGTGACTGCTAGCCTGTCTTTGCGTTTCTCGCTCCACTGTGGGGCGATGTAGGTCTCTCGGCGTTTCATGTTTTGCCTTTCGTTTTTTGTGTGAGCCTTTTTAGGACTTGCTCAGGTCGCTGGGTTTTGACTTAGCTATAAGTCACTCGGCGATTTTCTTCGTTGGTCTCGAAGTCCACCTCGCTCATGTCGAAGTCATCTTCAATGTCCCCTCCGGTGATTTCGGCGCGGGTTGCTGTCCCCCTCACGTCCTGGGTGTGTGACCAATACCCTTCGCGCTCGACTTCCCCGCTGTAGTTCATTTCGTAATCGGTGGGGATATCGAACAACTCGGCGAGCTTGTCGAACTCCTCGCATAGATTCTCGTTGCTTGCGTGAACCGTAACCGCGCGCCACACATCATGGAATCGCGGGTCTCGTGGGTGGTGCTCCAGCTGCCTCAGTGTTGCCGAGACTAGGCTGGTGATGAGCAGGTCTTTCTGCTCGTTGTTCATCTCGCCAGGGTTGAAGTCCTCATCGTCTCGGATTGCTCGCGACTCGGTTACTTCTTCGGGCAACTCCTCTAGCGCTCGAACACCGTCCCCGAAAGTACCGCGTAGCCTTGCTACCCTTAAGGCGCTTTGGGCTAGTAGGGCAATATCGGGGTGGGTCTCGTCATACTTGGGCAGGTTTCCCGCGTAGTGACTTAGTGCCATTTCGAGACTGCGCAAGCGCAGACTGGAAACTAACAGGTTGCGATTGTTGCGCTCTGATATCTGTCGGCGCAATTCCTCTTGGCGCTCTTGGCGATACTTCATGCTTTCTTCTAGCTCGTTGGCTTTTCTCTGCCAGCGCGTTAGTTCATCTTGAAGCTCGCTAAAGCTCCTGGTTACTTCTTGGGTTTCTTCGTTGTCCATTTTTTCTTTCCTTTGTTTTTGGATATGCGAAAGACACCGGCGGGTGCTGGTGTCTTGATTTTGCTCTGTGTAGTTTAGAATTTTCGACTGCTACCCGCTGGCGATTTTTTGCTTGCCACCCGCTGGGCTTCCTCTAAGTCTAGGCCCCGGCGGTCTTTAGCGCAAGCTCATTTGGGTTTTTTTTTGACTTTTTTTTTGCTTAGTCTTATTGATAATGATTATCAATATCTCGGCTACTCCCCTAACCAGAATGTTTTTTCTTGTAACCCTTTACCCTGCTAAAGCAAGCGCCACTCTGAACCCTTAGCTTTACGCCGGAGGCTTGCTGGGCAGGTTTTGATAAAGCTTTTACTGTGCGAGGAACGAGCGCCTTTCGCCTTTGACTTTGATGCGCCCCGCTTTTGGGCGCAATAGGGCGTGCGCCCTGGCGCGCCTTATTGCTTTTACGCCCCGGTTTTGGGCGCTAACAATTGTCCACGCCTTCGGCGTGGCGTATGCCCCGCTTTCGCGGGGAGGAGCGCTAGCGACCTGGTTTGGCGACCCGGCTCCAGTCAGTACGCCCCGATTTTGGGCGTGCTAGGCTGTAGAGCCATTTGGGGAGCGCCGAGGGCGTAGCCCCCTTTTTTGAGCCCCCCCCATTAGGGGCGAAAAAAAGCACCGCGACCGCAGGGAGCCATAAAGCGTGCGACCGCCAGGGAGTGCCTAAACCCCGAGCGACCGTTAGGGAGCGAGGCGCGAAGGGGGGATAGCATCGCGCCAGCCACATAAAGTTCCAAGCATCGCGCCGGGCTCAGGAAGTTCCAGAAAGCATCGCCGGGTTCACATAAAGTTCCAAGCATCGCCGACCGCACAAGAAGTTCCAGGTAGCACCGCAAGACCGGCACAAAGTTCCAGTTCAGAAGCCGCAGGAGCCCGCCTGGGGGGATAGTATGCCCCCGCCCCCCATGTATATCCGGATTGGCTTTTGGGGGGTTACAATCGATCAAAGATTTTGGGCATAAAGAAACCCTGCCAGTGGACAACGACGACTTCTGGCAGGGTTCCTGGTCTTGGGCTACTTGAGTATGGCTTTCGCTAACTCGAGGTAGGCGCTTACGATTTCGATTTTTTGTGTGTCATCTACTTCGATGATTTTATCTTCATTCATGCTTTTACTATAGTCCCTATACACAAACATGTCAATATCCTTATTATTGAATAATCAATATATTGATATCGTTATAAGGAGCACTAGGAATGTATTTTACGCTTCGGCTTGTTTGAGCCTATCCAACAATCTGACCTTTTTCGATTTAGTCCATTTTGGTACTTGCGGTGCTATTTTGTTTATGTTACTCTTGGGGTAAATGAGCACGAAAACCTTGGAAGGGGTTGAGACAAAATGACGAATCACAAGGAGTGGGAAGACGGCGATGATGCCGAGTTGGAGAATGAGGCTTATTCGGCTGGCTTCTCTGAGGGCAAGGATTCTCTATCTGATGACTTGCGGTTGATGTTTGCGGATTTGGCTGGGGCGCTTCTTGAGGAGATGGAGGTTCATGACGAGCCTTCGCTTCACTTGGTGGAGGGTGTTCACGGTTGGTCTTTGAGGTTGCTGGAGTTGGGCTTCTTGTCCGACAGTGAGTTCGAGCTCTACCACGAGTTAGTAAACGACGCAGGCAAGAGAACGGAGATGGAGTAATGATGAACACAACAGAGGCATATCGCGCGCTGGAGAATGCGGCTTACAAGGAGTGGCATGATGCGCTCATGTCTGGTGCGCTTGATGACGAGGTTCAGAGGGCGTACGACTTTTGGCAAGATGTAGTAAAACTGACATGGAGGGGTGAATAAATGATGACGGTTGATGAAATTATCGACAGGCTCCAGGCTGAGAGACTTCATTCGTGGAATCTTCAGGCACAGATTTTGGCAAGTGCTGAGGGTCGCTTTATGACCCAAGATGAAGATGCTGACAATTCTTACCTGGAGGGGAAGATTGTGGCGTGTGACTACGCCCTGGGAATGTTGATGAGGGCAGTCTGATGATGACCGACTTGTGCGACTACTGTCAGGAGCGCCCGGTGTTCGAGCACTTCACCTCGGCTTGCTATAAGTGTTCGTTCACTTGTATGCGGTGCGAGGAACTGACCGGCTACGACCGTGGCATGGCATATGACGAACTTTGCGATGACTGCGGTGTTGCTGTAGGGTCTACACCAGAGAACCCTTGGAAGGGGGAGAACGATGGATAAGCAGTTCACGGTGTTTGTTGGTGGGGTTGAGGTCAATGACCACCTGCTGACGGAGGAGGAAGGTCTCGCGTTCGTCGAGGAATACGAACTGGAGGGTTACGACGATGTAGTGCTCGTCAAGATAGACCGGGGCTACTTAGACCTGGCTCAAGCGATTGTAAGGGAGAACAGATGAAAAAGCAGCAACCCAAGATAGATGACCTGGGGTGGAAGTTCGTTCGATCGATTGAGTGGAAACACAATGGGCGACTCGTAGAGCGAGGCACGGAAATATCCATAATAGGTCGCGGTCGCATGAAGTTCCTGGAGCATGTAACGAATGCTGATTCTGGTGCCGAATGGATTGATTGCGTGGATAAGAACAAGTCCATACGCTCGTTCAGACCGGAACAGGTCAAGCGGGTTCACTACAAGAAGAAGCTGAGGTAATGATGTACAGAGTTGAGCATGAAGACCAGTACGGCAATATTGTCCAGTACGACAGGTTCTTCATCGATCGAAACCAGGCGCTTGCTTTTGCTGAGCGCATGTGGAATATTAGGCAGGACTACGCACGAGTCAGTGTGATAGATACGAAAACAGAGGAGGTTGTTTGTGATTACGAACACTAAAAGGGTAAATGTAAGTATGGAAGCTGGGCACGCTCGTGGAATGGTTGAGCGACGCCAGGAGCTTGTGAAGAAGATTGGGCTAGAGGAGTCCAGGTGGGAAGCTTTACACGCTTACACAGAGCTTGCTGGCTGTGTGCGTGAAGTTGCTAAGCACCACAACAATATTGTCAGTGTGGTTGATGATGTTAGCGCTGGTTATGCGCTGGAAACATCTTTGCTTCTGGACAACAGTCGGAAGTGGCTGGCACAGTCTGAACTCGCGTGTAGGGCTTTAGGCGTGACGGACACTGAGATTACTAATATCAAAACACAGATGGGGGTATAGACAATGGGACTAGATATGTATCTAAGCGTGCGGAAGTATGTCAGCCAGATTGACTTCAGCAAGGGCTATGACGAAGAAGCTGGCTGGAGTCGCGCTGATGACTTCCAGAAGCTTGTTGAGTCTACTGG
>Ga0255047_10001188_pt1 | contig 19518 bp, 20 predicted proteins | sample JV7_2_1_MG_FD_183640 | JGI IMG/M metagenome (GOLD analysis project Ga0255047, IMG submission 183640) | Seawater microbial communities from Jervis Inlet, British Columbia, Canada - JV7_2_1 | ecosystem: Environmental > Aquatic > Marine > Inlet | place: Canada: British Columbia | collected 2016-10-06 | reverse complement strand
TGGCAACCGTGATTGTCCCCTGGTTGCGCGACTCGCGGGCAGCCCCGTCGTCGTCCTCAACCTTGTCGGCCGTGACGGTTCCATCTGGCGCGATGCTGTCGTCGCCGGTGACAATCGGCGTACCCGTGGACGACCAATTCCCCGTGGTCAGATCTTCGCTATCGAGCGCAACGGACGTGCGCGCCATTTCCAGCAGCAGCACCCGCACCCGTTCACCGTCGATCGTCACCCACGGGAATCGCGGAAAGTCCGCAGAGATCGAGCGAATCCGGTGCGAGCGATCGGGAACGATCAGCCCCGAGCTGGCGCGGGTAAACGTCGGGTCGCCGCCGACGATCGGCTGCAGTCCGGCGATCGCGTCCCAGTACCAAAGGAAATCGGAGAGGCTCTCGATCATCGCGAAGCCTTCCCGTCCTGCCGTGGTGGCGGCAACGCTTTCACCGCGTCATGTGCCGCGTGGTCATGCGGGCAGCTCACAACCTCGGCGCAGCAGCGGATGATGTCGTCGTGTTGCGCGTCAATCCAGTATTCAAGGTCCGCCAGTAGATCTTCCGGTGTGCGCTCGCGGCCGACGTGGTTTCTGGCGCGGATCGTCAGGCGGCGAGTGACGTGTGTTCGGCCTGGACGACAATCAGGGCTGGTGCCGTCTTCTTCATACCAGTAAACCTGGCACCAGTAGCCGCGCGCCTGCGTGCGGAATTGCGACAGCCCTTCGACCTCGGCAGCATCGACCTCCACCGCGTGCGACGTGTCGGCGTACCAGTGCCACGCTGCCCCGTCCCAGTGCGGGTGAAACATTCGCCCGTCATCGTCCCATCTTGCGCAAGCGACTCTCATACCGGATCCGGCTCCCCTCCCTCGCCTGTACCGCCACCGCCACCCTGGCCGCTGTCCCCAAGTACAGGGTCACCGTCGCCGGCAACGCTCATCCCCCAACTACTAACACCGTCACCGACGCCGGTTACTCCCTCCTCTATGTCGCCTGCAATGCGGTAGCTCCCGTCGATCGCATTCATCCCCCGCACCGCACCGGAGCGAATTCGGTTAGCCGTCTCGCCATCCGGTGCCGTCCCAACCGATACCGCGTCGAGCACGGTGCCTAGATCCAACTCCCGAGCACTCGTGTCGATGATCGTCGTTCCGCCGTCGCGGAGGTCGGCGTTTGCCAGACCGCCGATGTTGGCCTGGACTTCGTCCTTCTTGCTCACATCGTCGGGATCGACATCGGATCCGCCGCCGCCCGTCCGACGGATCTTGATGACGCGCCCGCTACTGTCAGCCGACGCGGCGACGAGACGCTTGTACGATGTACCCTCGTCGACGTCGTCGAGGTCGCCCGTGCCCGACGAGCCGACGAACTTCTTGGTGCTCCCCTCACCGACGTCGTCGCTGTCGTCAGCGGACTTCGAGAACGAGGTATTCAGCGCGGGACCGCCTACCTCCCGCAGCAGCGACGAGCCGACAGCGCCCGCCTCGGTATCCACCAGAATAGAAACCCCGTCCTCTGTCCGTACCGGCATCGTAGAGCGCTGCGCCCCCTGGACGTCGAGGTATCCCGCCACACCGTCTCGCTCGCCTTTGTACGCTTGCCCCCGCTCGCCGTCTTGCGCTCCGTCCCGAACCCGCTCCGGTGGCGTCCCGGCGAAATAGGGCTCGAGGTCGATCGGGAAGGAAACCTTGTTTCGAGCGTTGACATTCGTCGCCAGCGTCGTGTCCCCGTACATGATCCGAGAGAGCCGGTCTGTCCCGCCACCGTGGACATCCACCGCCCACACGTCCAGCATCACCGTGCCGCCCTTTGTCAGAGGGCCACCGAGCCCGAGAATCACCGTGGATCGTGTGCTGGCGTTGAGCTCCCACTCGCCGTCACTCTCGACGACAGGCGCGCGGGTGCCGTCGTCGGTGACGGTCACACCGAGCCCCGATTTCTTTTCGGTGATGGTGATGTTCGCCGACGCCTCGAAGCTCAACCGCCACGCGATATCAGACACCGCCGTGACTTGGTTGTCGGCCATCAGACCGAAGATCCCCTTCTTCTCGTCGAACCGGAGCAGCAGATTGAAGTCGCCCGTAGCAGCGGGAGCGGAGAACGTCGCAGGCTTCCGGGGTGCGGTGTAGGTCGGCCGCCGAACTGGCGTCGGGACTCGGGACGGACGCGCTTGCTCGTGCTGTTGCTTCGCCCGCTTGTAGCGCAGCTGCCAGCCGCCCGTCGGGTCTGCCGTCGTTGCCGTGACGGTGTACTCGATTGCGGTGAGTCCGATAGTTCGCGCCGTTACTTCCTCGACGTACATCGTCGTGTCATCAAATCCGAAGTTAGGCAATCGGACGGTGGCCTGTTGGCCACTGCGGAATCCAACAACCAGCGTGCGCAACGTGATCCGCCCGCCACTTCCCCAGGTCCCGAATCGTTGCAGCAGCGCGTCGCCCGCGGCATTGGCGGCGGCCGCGCTGGCCACGTCGGGCAAGTGCTCCCACGCTTCATACTGTCCCGACCCGCCACCCTCCGCAGCAATGCGGGCGGTGATCTCGCCCGCGTTGGTGCGGGTGATGTTGATCCTGTCGTCCGGGCCCCCGGTAATATGCTGGACGTTCCGATAATCCCCCTGCGCGTCGTCCACGACGGGCGGCGGGTCCAGCCCCACATTGTTGACGTCCAGAATTGCCGGGGCGGATAGTGATGTCGTCTTGCGGACTTGGATTACCTTGTCTTCGTCCACCCAGAACGCCCGTGTATCGCCCACCATCTCGACGAGCTCCTCCAGGGCATCCCGCACGGTGACACCGTTGAATTCAATCGTGTAGGTACTGGCAGCGGCGTCCACGTTCACCGTGAAGCCCTCGCTGTCGAGATAGTTGGTGTTCAGATCAGCGACGATCGCGCCGATGGTCGCCTTGACGTAGGACGCTTTCAGCACCCGCCGTCGGTCGAGAATCGCCATGAAGTCCCCTACCGCGCAGGCGTATTCAATCCCCGCGTTGACGCCATCCGCGCCGACGTAGTTCTCGTCCACATCGACGATCTTGCCGCCGAACCGATTAACTCCGTCCTCGGTGAAGAAAACCTCTTCGCCCTTCAACGGTCTGAACCCGCCAGCAGTGTCCCCGAAGGTCAGATTCATCAGGCCGCGAGCGTTCACCGGGAGATCGAAAGTCACATTCGGGCTGGCCAGCTTCGACGTGCGATCCACGCCGGCCACCGTGACTAGAAGCTCACTCATCCGCCGACGCCTAGCTGCCGCAGAATCTTCGGCGTGATCTTGAGTACCTGAAGGGCGACTTCTCGGTCACCCATATGGATATGATTGTGAATCTCGCCGCCCCCACCGCCATCGCGTGAGATCCGCTCGCCACCGTGAACCATTGCGAGCGTCGCCTGATTCCTCGATCCGGGAACGGTGTGCGACTGCCCCGGCGAGGTCTGGTAGCTCGGCAGCGAGAGCGAGTTTGCGGTGTTCCTCAAGCCGCTCAATACCGACTGGGATATGGTGCTACTCGCAGCGGCGGCGGCTGCCGTGGCCTGCGTGGCCGCCTCGATCTGGGCAATGATGCCCTGAATAGCATCGCCACCCTGGACCTCGGCTTTCGCTAACTGCTCTCCCCATGTCCGCGCCTGCGCGCCTGCCGCCTCGGCAGCCATGCCGGTCGCGATTAGTTTCTGTTGGAGAGAGGCGAGAAATGAGGCGTTATTGATATCGTCGGGGAACAGCCGTTGCACGTCTAACAGCACCTCGGCGCTCAGCTCGCTGCGGATAGCATCCCGATACGTTGCCGCCGCAGAGCGTCCCGCCATCTCGGCCGCGTCCGGGCCACCGAAGCCCTTGAATAGGCCGATGAGGGCTCCGATACCGGTTGCAGCCAAACCAAGGCCGGCACCCAGCAGGCCGCCGCCTCCGAGGCCACCGAAGAGACCCTGGATCTTGCCGAAGAATCCCGACGCGCTTTCCCCGGCCTGCCCAAAGGAGAAGGAGAGACCACCGGGGCCGATGAGACCGCCAACGAGCTTGCCTACAATCCCGATCAGTGAATCGAGGGTCGGTTGGCCCGTGCGGATTGCGCTGAACATGCCATCGAGGGAGAGGGTTGAGTCGTCTGTGGCCTTGCTGGCCTTCTCCGCCTCTTCGACGTATCCGCTCACGCTGCTGCCGGTCTGCTGAAACGCCATCGGCAGCGGGCCAATAGACGCGAGCAGGTTTGTCGCCTTGACATCGAGGCCAACCAGCGCGGTATTTCCGCCTTGGAACGACAGCGCAAACCGATCCATCGCCCCGGTAGCCTCGATTAGCTGCTCCGTGAGCTCGCCAGTGTTGCCGGTCGTTCTTTCTATGTATTCGGCCATCGTTTCGGCGATCGGGATAATGCGCCCCATCTCCGTTCCGACGGCGTTGATTGCGCCGCGAGTCTCAAGGTGGATACGGCGGTTACGCTCCATCGCTGCGGAGTTGAGGTCTATCGCCTCTTCGCCCATGCCGATGAATACCAAGAAATCCGCCCATGCGTGCTTCCCGATCACGAGGTCGTTGATGAGCGTGCCGATGGCGAGGCCGGCGGCGGCGGCGGCAACCGTGAGCCCGACGGGGCCGGTGAGAGCAGCAATCAGCCCGCCCGCGCCTGCAATGGCTCCGGTGATCGCACCGACAGATGAAACGAGCGTGCCCAGCACCACCAACAGCGGCCCGATCCCGGCGGCAACGGCAGCGATCCCGACAATCCATTTCTGCGTTGCCGGGCTCAGTTCCTTGAGCCACTTGAGCCACTCGCCCAGCTTGGCGATCATCGGAGTGACGACCGGAATCAGAACCTCGCCGATCATCTGCGAAAGGTCTTTCAGGTCCCGCCATAGAAATTTGATCTGGTTGGCGGTGGAGTCGACCGTGCGGGCAGCATCGCCCATCGCGTCGGTTGAGTCCTTCTGAATCGCCAGCAATACGGCCTGCGCCATGGAGGCGTTATCGAGCGCCTCTCCCTGTTTGGTCAGCCCGGCGTTGAGTGCGATCGCTTGCAAGGCGGCCACGCGAGTATCGACGCCATACTTCCGCATCGGCTCGGAGGATCCGGCAAGCGCCGACTGGATATCCTCCAGTACCTTCACCGGGGCAACGTTGTTGAAGGACGCCATATCCCCGGCGAGCTCCACCATGTCGGCAGACATCCCGGCCGCCTGGCCGCGCGCCACCCCCATCGGCACCAGCATGTCTTGGACGCCGGCCGAGAGTCCCTCCATCTCCGCGCGGGTGAGCGGGATGGTGGCCGTTAGTTCCTGCAAACGGGCGCGTACCTCGCTAGCGGCCCTGCCCATCACCACGTCGAACTTGTTCGCGGATTCCTCCGCGTCCGATGCCATCTTGATCGCAGCCACACCGAGCCCCGCCAGCGGCAGCGTTACGAAGGTGGTCATCGACCGCCCAGCCTTCGCCATGCTCTTGCCGAGCGCCTGGAATTTCTGCGAGGTCGTCTTTACGAACCGGCTAGCGTCGGCGCCCGCCTTGTCGAGCCCCTTGTTGAAGGCTTTAGCGTCGGTGCGGAGGTCAAGAGTTGCGTCACCGAGATTGCTGCTCATTCAGGACCGAACCCAATCCCCCAGGCAGCAAGCTGGGCGGCGGTGTCTACGGGATCAACTTTGGCGACGGGCGCGGCTTCCTGCTCGACTTCGGCACTCCGCTTGCTGGCCCGCTCGAGCCGGCCAAGGTGTTGCCGTCGGTCGTTCTTTTCTAACGTCCCCGCCGATACCATCCCGTCCGTGATCCTTTCTAGCCGCTCCCTTGCCTCGATCTCTGACCCGATCTCCGCAAGCTCCATCACGTCATCGAACGACAGCGAAAACCAATCTATGCGGCCTCCGAGGCTTCCGTAGAATCGCTGACACCAGGCGACGAGCTCGAGGCATTCTCGCTCGTGTCCGCTTCGTCCTTGGACACGAGCCCGTTGAAAAAATCCATCAACTCATGAAAGAGCCTGAAGGGCATTCGCTTCGCGGCGTCCGTCGCATCAACAAGAAGCTCGCCCACGCCAAACTGGATCATCGTGTCGAGCTCGGTGGCGTTCTTGGCGAGGCCATCCTTTGCCAGTTTTTCAATCTTCTCGCCCACTTCGGCCACCTTGGCGAAGTCGGCAAAGAAGAATTCCTCCGGGCGCCGCATCTCGAATGTCCCGCAATCGAGTTCGATCACGGGGCGTGCTCGCCGGGTCAGGTCAAGGGTCTGAGGCTTCGTTTCGGCCATGGGTTATACCCTGCGCCTTCTGCTCGACGTCTACGCCAAGCTGTTTGAGTAGTTCCAGTTCTGTCCTCACCCGCTCCCGCTCCGTGGCAACCGTGCGAAGTTCTGCCCTTTCGCTTCGGATCTTCTGTTTGTGCTCGAAGACCTGCGCATCAAGGGATCTAAGTGTCGTCTGCAACGATGCGGCCGAGCGGATAGGTCGCCCCCTCGTCGTAGATGGCCTGGAATACCAGCGTCGAACCCACCGGCTCGCCCTTGACGAAGTCCCACTCGCGGGAGCCATTCTCGAACAGCCGGGGCAAGTTCCACTGGATGTGACCGCCGCTCAACAGCGGCGACTTGCCAACGCCTCGGATCTGAATGGCAATCTCGTTGACATCGAGCCCGACATCCAGCGGAATCCAATCGAAGCCCCCACCGTCGCTCGTCACCGTGCTCTGGTTCAGCCCCGTGCGGAGCTGGGTGAGCGTGTAGTCCTTGAGGTTCACCTCAACGAAAATATCCGCCTCAGTGATGTGGGCTTTACGCGGGTACGGGCTGCCGAGCGAGCGCCAAACCTCGGTCACCTTGTCACCCGTGATCTTGACGCCGTCCTCGGTGTAGTTCTTGCTTCCCGACGTTCCGAGCAGCACCCAGTTGCCAGCGACGGATGCGCCGATCGCGGTGAAGGTTTCACCAACCGGACCCCAGTAGATTTCGAGCGGGCCGTTGACCAGTTCTAGTTCGGCCATTTTATGCCTCCTTGAGATTCGCCTTGACCGTGAACGATTGCGCGATCACAGGCCACACGAGGTCCGGCTCTACCGAGGGAATCGGCCCACCGGTCGGGTTGATGTGATGGATGAGTACTTCGTCATGGGTCGCCCTATCGAGGTCGACGAATGCCTGCCAGACCGCACGACGCACGCTGTCGGCTTCGTAATCGGTTTCGCCGTAGCACAGCGCCGAGACAGTTTGATCGTCGGTGTGCAGCGTGTCCGCTTTTCCGAACCCGCCGGCCTGGCGCAGCACCAACATCTTCGGCGGGTGGAACGTGTCAGCCGCCTCGATGACCGCCTTTGGAATGCGGTTCATGTATACGCGCGTGTCGACCAGCGCCGAGATATTGGAGTCGGCCAGCACCATCGTGCGAAGAGCTGTCATCAGATCAAGCACGAGCCAGAGCCCCCTTGATGCGCTTGGCCAGCTTCGGGTACTCGGCTATCGCGGCGGGACGCAGCGACGGATAGGGCTGCGCGTCGATGACGCGGCCCTTGCTGTCCTTGCCCTGGAACCCCAGTTCGAGCCGGCGAAAGTACACGATGCCGATCGCTCCCCATCGGCCAGCCGTGCCGCCCCGTCCACTGCGGGCATGCATCACGATGCGTATTGCGCCTTCGGCACCGGCGCCGCCGCTGTGCGTGATGAACCGATTCGCTGCGTGAGCGCCCGCCCCGTGGTTGGACTTGGCGTGCTGGATGGCGGCCGACATGGTCGCGTCGATGGCGAGCCTCTCAGCCTTTCGGACCTTCCGCTTGACCGCGTCGCCCAGCCAGTTGATCGCCATTACAGGTGCCTCGTGAGCATCAGCTCGTCGTAGGCTGCGGCCGAGCCTGGCCCGCCCCTGCGTTGCTTCGCCTCCACCGCTACCGGGCCGTCGAAGATCAGGTTTCCGCGTCGGTCGCGGATGGTGAGCCGGTCGCCTTCCTCGATGTCGGCGCCGGCGGGCACCGTCGCCCGCATGTCCTCGATGATGGTCGCCTTGCCGTCGTCGCTCTTGTCGCGGCGCGACTTCGACCACGCCCGGCACGGAATGACCTCTTCGGTGTCGGTTTCGGTGAATGTCGGCGCGTCCGGCCCGCCCCACCTGTTGGACGTCGAGGTCGCGTCTCGGGTCACGGTGGCTCGCATGGTCATGGTGGAGCGTGCGCTCATACGATCGGCGACCGCCCCTCTCGGATGTGGTTGAGCAGCTCACGCCGGCGCGCCTTCCAGTCCTTCTGGCTCCCCTCCCAGTCGGCTGACTTCTCCCGGTCGTAGGCGCGGAACTCGATATCCACCTGGCACAGATCCAACGTCACGCGATCGCGCACGTTGGTATCCACTTCCGGCGTGTAGGTGACAACAACCTCAGCGCCCCAAAAGCCCGCCGCGTTGTCGCCATCGGCCAGCCGGATCAGCTTGTAATCGCCGACCTTGCGGTAGTCGTTGCTCGACAGCGTGACGGCGTCGGAGCTGTGGCGGCGCCGCTCACTGATCGAAGTGAAAGCGGTCGACCGACGGGACAGAGCGAGGAACTGGGCGCCGTGCGCCAGGTGCGTCTCGACTTCGGACGTAGCGTTGCCGGCGGCACGCTCGACGGACTTTTCAGCCGCGTCGAGAATCCGCTGCAGGATGTCGTCGTCGAGATCGGTTTCGACGCGGGCGCCCAGATCTGCGATCGTGACCGACATGTCAGACCTGGATGGCCTGGACGGTAATGTCCGTCTCTTCGCTCGTGGAGATATCCATGTCCCCGGAGGCGTCGTTGTAGATGTCCGGGGGGAACGGCCCGGCGAACTCGACGCCGCCGGACGCATCCACGGTGAACGTCAGATCCGCAAGCGCCAGCCCTCCCACGGTCTTTGGCGTCACGATGGTGATCGTTGCCGCGTTGGCGCCTTCCTTGATGAAGTGCAGCAGGACCCGGCCATTGTTGCGGCAGATGTAATTGTCCGCGGTGGCCATGGCCTGCGGCGTCGATCCGTCGACACTGCCGGGGACAGCCTGCAACGGTGTGAGGGTCACGTTGGCCATGGGTCAGGCTCCCTTCTTCGTCTTCCGTTTCGGCTTCGGCTTCGACGACTCGGGTTCGGGCTCATCGACGATGTCGATGACACCGCCGCGCGCGATGAAGTCCGCGCGGTTGACGAACTTGCCCGCCGAGCAATACAGCTTGATCGCCGACGGGTCGCCGTCCTCGACGAGCTTCCCGTCGGCGTTCTCATAGACCCGCCGGTCGACCTTCACCTTCGAGGGGGCCGCTCCCTTGTTTTCGTAGATGGTCAGCGCCATGTCAGCTCCTACCGGTATGCCCAGGCGGCGAAGCGCTTGACGTCCATCGACTTGATGGCTGCCGCGGTGGCCTCCATGTACATGACCGGGGCGCACTCCTCGTCGATGTCCAGGGCGATCGCCTGGGTGTAGACCTGCGCCTTGTCGACGAAGCAGGTCATGTCGCCATCTGCGGCGATCTCGACGCGGAACCGCTGATACGTCGCGGCCGCTGCCAGATCGGTGCTCGTGTCACCGTCGGCCGTGAGATCCTGCGTGGCCGCTGCGTTGGACTTGTTGTGAACACCGTAGATACGGTCGGCATCGGTGAACTGCGCGTCCATGAACAGGCCCGCCAGGTCGTCCTGCACCAGGGTCGCCACGGTGGTGGCGCCGGTAACCGCCGGATCGAGCGCGTCGGCGGCGGTCCCGAGGAACCCCACGAACAGCGCGCGAGCGGTGATGGCCGTGACCATCGTGAGCTCGACGTCAACGACCAGCAGCTTGTGCGTATCCGGCTGCATTACCCCGGCCGCCATGCCGAGGGCGATGGTATGTGCGTCCTCGTTCGTGGTGGTCAGGCGCATGACGGTGCCGCCCTCGCCTGCGGTCTGTGCGACCGCACCCGAGTCGTTCTCCGCTGCCCCCTGCCCGAAGATCCGCACACCGGAACCGGCGACGAGCACGGAAGCGGCCGTACCGGCAACTGCCACGCCGACCCCGTCACGCCAGTCGGTGTTGACCCCGAACAGCTGCGGCTGGTCGTAGGGCGACGGTGTCCAGTAGGGCGAGAGCGCCGTGCCCTCGTTGACGTACATGACGCCGTTGGTTTTGTCCCAGAGGAACGCCCCGACGAGGTCGGGGTCTCCCGCAAAGGTGCCGCTCGTGCCGCTGGTCGGCGGGCCGGCGTTTTGCCAGGCTCGGAATCTGCTACCTGTAATCGTTGGCATCTAACAGCTCCTTTCAGCCGCATGAAGCCGCTGATGCTCGGAGTTTCTGAGCACCATGAGGTTTTCAATGCGGTTGTCTTGCCTGTCACCGTTGACGTGGTGAACGTGCTCGTCGGTGACGAGTTGACGGCCCAGGTGTTCTTGCATCACGATCCGGTGTTCGAGGTTCGATTTACGGATACCGGTCTTGACTTCGACGTAGCCATCAGGCCGCACGTAGCGAGTACCAGATACAAGCTCCACGCCGATCTGTGCCTCCTGTTTGCAAGTGACGGAGCAATACTTTCCGCCACCCTTGAAGCGCCGCAGTTGGTTCGGTTGCACCATGAACCCCTCGCCACACTCCAAACACGTCCTCTCGACCCGCGTGCGCTGCCTTGCCGGTTGGCAGTAGTAGCAGCGCCGACGCACGCCGTAAGAACGACCGCAAATTGAACAGTTTCGGGACATCAGATTCCTGTCACCGTGACGAACGCCGCGGGCCGCTGAACCGTCAGCGCCCAACGACCGGACGCGCGGATGGTCTGCTCGCCCTCGGTGAACTGCGTGGAGACGTAGCCACGATCGATCACGATTCCGCGCCGCTCCCACAACGTGATCCAGGACGACATGAAGGAACCGACCAGACCGGTGTTCTCGGTCAGCGACTCGTTCTGCACAACCGGCAGACCCCAGATGCGCTCCGGTCCTGCCTCGGACGGGTTGCCCCAGATGTAGATGCCGTCCGCCGTCCGCAGGAGACGAACGGCTTGCCAGTCGTTCGGGTGGGTAACGAAGTGGGTCGGCATCGCGCGACCGGTAACGCGGCAAAGCGTCATCGCCTTGTAGACGGCGTCGGGAACCGTGTCGCCGCCGAGTGCCTGCGTCTGGATTCCCGAGACGTTGACGATGCCGTCCAGGTTCGGCGCGGAACCGTCACCGGAAATGATCTGCTGGTCGAGGCGCTGCTGAACGCCGAACAACAGACGGCCATTCAGGTACGAATCCACCATCGGGACATCTTCCAGCTGCTCGTCGGTGACGGGGATCGAATCCGCGATCTTGCGAACCGTCGAGCTCTGCTGGGTCTGCACGAACGCCGATTCGGGATAGCTCGCGCCTTCGGAGGTTTCCGCCGCGCTGTGCGTGCGCGTGGTTTCCAGCATGTACAGAATCGCGGCCATGCCGGTGTTGCCGGTCGGGATGATGTCGGTGATCTGCAGCGGGCGCGTTACTGCGTCGGTGAGGATGCCCGTTCGCGTGGACTCGGGTGCCCAGCCGGCGCTCGTCTGGAAGAGCGTCTTGATCTCGGCCATGCCCATGTCCTCGAGGACGATCTGGCCGTCCGAAGATCCAGCCTGCCACTGCTTGAAAGTGGCGTGCTCGGTGACGCGCTCGCCGAACGACTTCTTCTCGGTCTTCTGCCCGCCTTCCGGATGCGCCGGCCGATTGACCGGTTCCTTCTCGGCCTTCTCGAACGCCGCGGCGGCTGCCTCGGCCGCCTCGCGCTTGGTGACCTGGTCCTGCAGTTCGTCGAGCTCGGCGGTTCCCGACTTGACCAGCTCGCAGATGCGCATCGTCTTCGCGTTGCCCTTGAGCTTCGCGACATCCTCGGGGAGCCAGTCGGCTTCGACCGCCTGGAAGTCGTAGACCGGCGCACCGTCGTCGTCGGTCGACTTGTGCTCGAACAGATCGGCGATCTGTGCCCGTTTCGCAACGAGCTTTTCTTTGAGTTGCTTCAGGGATTCGGGCATGTGCCGACGCTCCAAACGCTTGGCAAGCGTTCGGGGCGGCTACGCCCGTGAGACTTGCTACCGAGCCAGCCGGTGACAGCCAGCAGAAGAAGTAGCTAGATTTCTTTTACAAATATCACGCGATCAGCCGGTGGCGCAACTACCTGATGTGCGGCGCCGCCTCCGAGTACAGGAACCGAGCTGCCGCCTGAGCCACGGCATCGTCGGGCAACATGTCGGACTTGATGAGCGTGGTCAGCTGCTCGTTGAGCGCCAACCAATGCTTCGCCATCTCGATCGTTGCGAGCTGCACTTCCTCCCCCAGATGGCGGCCGCGTTCCTTGCGACCCTCGGAGATCTCCTGCAGCTGGACAATGAGCGCCTCGACATCGCCGGTGGTCGTCTTGACCTGATCCAGTAGCGTCGGGCGGGACTCCTCACCCTTCGCGCTGATCGTCCGCGTACCGACGCTAGCCCCACGCAGCACCGGGGAGACTTCGCGCAGATCGACCTTGGACAAGATCCGGATCTGATCCCCGTCGCGCTGCTCGAAACTGAACTCCGTCGGCGTGAATCCCCAGCTCCACTCTTGCACGGAGGGCGCGTTGTCGAGATCGAACTTCAGCGCAGCCGACCAGTCGCGCGCCGCCTCGATTTCGAGGTTGAAGCGTCCGACCGCGATGGCCAGATCGCCACGTTCCTCGACGCTCGCCTTGCCCAGCGGGACTGACATACTGTCGTGCGACGGCAACACGGAGACGGTCGCACTGCCGAACGCACCGCGCTCGACGATATCGCCGTCCTTGTCGATCTCGCCAAACGTCGCAATGGTGGCCTCGAAGGTTCCGTCTTCGCCAGCAGCCTTGATCGTCGCCGCGATGTTCTTGTGTTCGATGTTCATCCGTTCGCTCCCTCGTTGATCGGCCGCACCGGGCCGCTCGGTGTCGCCGTCCCAAACATCTCTTCTATCAGCAGCGCGTTGATCGGCACAAAGCTGCGCGTACAGTTCGGGTGCGCCAACCCCATCGCGTCCGCCTCGTCGATCGTCACCACGCTCTGATTTGCCTCCACGCAGTCGGGATCACCGAACCCGATGCGATCATCGAATACCTGCATATGCTCCGTCTCCGGCATCGCCCTGGCTGCCTCCAACGTCGACACGTTGGCCGCCTTGCCTCCCTCTGTCCGAGCGATCACCCGCGCCCGCGTCGCCACGTCGCCCCACGGTCCCGCCTCGATGTGCCCTCGGATGTGGCGTGCAAGGTTGTCGCCAGCCATGCCCTCGGCGCGGCCTTCTGCCAGCGCATCGAACAGCGCGTCTCTCGTCTGCGCGTCCAGGTCGATCAGCCCGGCGTTGAGTCCACCTTGCTGCATGACGTTCTGCTGGGCGGCATCATCGAGTACGAAGTCGACACCGAACGTTGCGCCGATAGCGTCGGACACCTCGACAGCAACTTGCAGATATCCCGCTTCGATCGCTTCCTGCATCGCCTGGGCAGCGGCCTCGACGTCGATGGCGTCCATGATCTCGGCCAGCACTTCAGCATCGCCGGGGGCGAGCTCGCCCTGCTTGACCTCGACGGGCCCTGAGTCGGCGACTTGCTCGACGTCGCCAAGCACACGACGCGCGGCCGCCTCTGCCTGTTGTCCGAAGTCGCTGAAAACTTCCTCGAGCGGGCCTTGCAGAATCGACGGAGCGCGGCGGCGGATGGCATCGAGGCGGCTTGCCATGCGCACGGCGACGGCGGGCGGCTTGGCGCTCGGTGCGGCGGCAATGATGCGCTGCTCGGCGGCGCCGTGGTCGTGGTCCTTGGTGGCGGCACGCGGCCACTCCCACAGAAGGTCCCGCAGCGACTTCGGATCGCCATTCCCGTTCCCGTTACCCGGCATCGGCATAGCCGCCTTTTGCGGAACTTCCATCGTCCCGATCGACAGCAGATACACCTCGTCACGTGCCTCTTGTTCATAGCCAAGCTCGACCCGCGCCTCTGATCGGGTGAGCACGGAATCGCGCACCAGGCGCCCCAGCCGCGCCGCCTTCAGATCCTGATTCTCTCGCAGCGCCTCGACGTTGGAATTGTCGAAGGCGACAGACTCGGCGTTGAAGGCCTCGCCCAGCGATCGCCCGAGCTCGCCCGCGATGGTCCGCTGCATGGGAATGACACCGTTGAGCCAGGCGAGCTGACGAAGCTCCTTCATCGTGGCGCCGACCCGGGTCGATTGCAGGCCGGCACCAAAACCGACGACGGCGGCCGGAACGCCGAGCGCCGCGGTGACGCGCTCCTCGGAGATGTCGCGCAGCGGCGACAGGTCCAGTTCCTTGGGCGAAAAGCCGAACTGCTGGACATCGCACGGGCCGAGATTCACCAATGGCTTGCCGCGATTGCTGCCTGTGAAGTGCTCCTCTGCGTGCGCCTTTGCCGCCTTTGCCTGGTCCGGCGTCAGCGAGTAGTCGCCCTTCGGGGAGATCACCGTGCCAGGAACGCCGTTGTTTTTCAGCAGCGCCGCAGTAAACATTGCGGCTTCGTTGTCGGTCCAGATCTCCCGCAACAGACCCTTGACCGGAGAGAGTCCTTTGCGCAGGTTGGACGGGTCGACGCCGTCACGAAAATGAATGATCGACAGCCCCTCCTCCAGGTCGTCGACCCCTTCTATCTCGACGCCTGCGGGCTTGATGTTCTGGCTGCCAGCGCCCACCTCATATTTGTAGTGCGTGACGAAATTCGAGTTGTCGCTCCTGTCTGGCCACACGGGCTCGACATTCGTGTGCGATGCGTACCACAACTCGACCGGCCGACCGGTGGAACTGTGCGCCACTATCCAATACGCATTGCCGTCGATACTCAGACTCAGCGCCGTGCCGGCCAGCAACACCTCCAGCGAGTAGAACGGATTGGGTTTGTTGAGCAGTGCCGTGAGGTCGCTATGCTCGATCGGCTTGCCGTCGCCATCCAGGGTCATCAGCGGAGCCTCAACGATCGCCCGTTGCAGCCAGCGCACCGGCGTCATCAGCACGTCGGAGCTGGTGCCGTCACCTATCTGATTCGCAATCTCATCCAATCCCGGCCGCACGAGATCAAAGAACAGGCGCGCCTGGCCAGGAAACCGAACCTTGCCCGCCAACGCCTTGAGGGACATGCCGACCCTAGACCGCCCAATCTTCGTGAAGATGTTCACGCGAACCCCCATGCCTTTCTCTGTTTACTCAACTCCGTCAACGCCCACACCATGGCGTCCGCTCGGTTCGGGGAACCTTCGCCCTCGTAGCCGCGGGTCGTCATGTGCCGTAGTTCGTCCTCGAGTAGATCCAGCTTGGCCCCGCGTCGATGCGAGACCTTGCCCTGTTCGTAGAGCAGCGCAATCGGCTCGGCGCGCACGTGCTTGCCGCGCGACGCCGTCACCATCCGCACCGGCAGCGATGAATCCGCCGACTTCAGCGTGCTCAGCACCATGTCACCGCCGTAGTTCCGTTCAGCGACTACCACGTCAGCTCCCCACTTCTCGGCGAGCTCCACCGTGCGCCGCGCCCATGTGCCAGGCGAGCCGTTCAACGTCCAATCATCGAGCACGCTCCACAGCTCCGGGGCGATCTCGCCAGCGGCAACGATGCCGATCTCGTCGCCGCCACCGGAGGGATCGACGCCGACGACGACGCGGGAGAGCTGCTCGGCGTTGACGTCGCAAGGCTCGAAGCTCTCAGGCGTCCATAACGCGCCGTAGACTTCGCCCAATACCTCGCCGTGGATCTCTTGACGTTCGAGGCGTGTGCCCTTGTAACGGCGCTCGATTGTGGCAATGAACTCGGGCGACAGATTCTCGGCGTTCTCGTAGGTCGATCCGGTCGTGATGGAGACGTCTCCATCTTTGCTCGCACGCTGGATAAGCTCGGCTACGATGCGACCCGGCTTCGGAGTCGAGGTCACGGTTAGGCGGGAGTCACCGGCGCTCATCGAGAGGCTGAGATTGTCCCAGGCGGCGGCGGCTTTCTTGTTGGTCGTGTCGAGCCCCCACGAGTCGACCTCGTCCGCCCATCCCGTGTCGAACCCGCCACCGCGCAACGGGGGCTTATCGCTGTTCTCCGCCGAGCAGATGTACGCCTTGGCACCGTTGGGCCAGTGCACCTCCGATCGCCCGGGCAGATACACAGCGCCCGATGAGACCGCCAGCAGTCCCGACTCCGGGTGCTCGATCATGAGCTGTCGAACGTGTGCGGTGGTCGATCCAACCAGGGCAATCGAGCGCGCGGTGCCAGCAACCACCCTGTCCGCGATCCAGCGAGAGGCAGCAAAGCCCTTGCCCCAACGTCGGCCGGGATGCAGCAACCATACGCGCCAGTCACCGGCGGGGGGACGTTGCGATTCGCGACGCAGATCCGTTTCGCTCTCGATCTCCGCGAGCGCCTCACGAGCTCGCCGTATCCAGTCGAGCGCCAGCGGTGGGCTGTCAATGGACTGTGTTTGCATTGCCGTCTTTAAGCGCCGCTTCGGCTGCGGCAAGTTGTTCGTCTGTCACGCCCGCCGCTGAGAGTGCTTGCAGCACGCGGCCGAACTCGTCACGGCGAACTTGCTCCACGATCTCGACGCGGGACACGTCGCTCCATCCGCGCCGGATCTTCGACCAGAACACGGCAGCTCCGACGTTACCCTTGGATGCCGACTTGAAGAGCGCGTCGTCAATCTTCGCGTCCGCCACACTCTCGGCCTCAATCTCAAGCCGTGCGAACTCAGACCGACGAGCTCGTTGCGCAATGATCGTTTCGTAGGCAACACCGACGTCAGCAGCGGCGGCGGCTCGACCCTTGCCCTTTTTGAGCCCTTCGAGATACTTGGGAAGTCTCGCGCCTGCATCCGCCCGTAAGCCACCGAACGGATCGTCTCGACTGCACCAACTCCGATGCGTCCCACACAGCCCGTTGTCACCCGCGCCTTTCTTGCACCTGGCACCAGCATTCGTCTTGGCCTTGCAGCGGTTACCCATTCTCACTCCCACGGAAAAAAGGGCGCGGACCCGAAGGTCCAGCGCCCCGTAGGTAGCGCACGCGAGTGGATGTTCCTACGCCCACCCCAAGCCCCGGCCGAGAGGCTCCTCACGTATTCGACTTCAACGCTAGCATAGCCAGCGGCGCTACCTGAAGACTCTGCCTATTTATTGAGCTACAATAAAGCCATACTATGGATATAGAGAAGCCACGAAAAAGTGCTGGAAGGCCACGAAAAGACCACAAGTACGATGCCAGTCCCGGCGAACCGGCTCGGCCGTCTCGTCCCGTCGTCAGTCATGGCCCCCACCGGTGTGACGGTGTAGCGCCCGCACGGGCTAACGTAGCCGGTCGCGGTGTTCTTCCAGCCGTGGCCGATGTGGAAACCTTTCATGGGCGCCTCCCGCTCGGTACCCCTACCGACATAACCAGCAGGGCAACGAGCCCCGCCAACGAGAGGCGCCCGGTCATGGCCGAATGTTCCGAAACTGAACGCTTCGCCCGGCGGCAAGTGCCCGGTCGATGCCGCCCTGCATTCCAGGGGAGATTCCGCGATCGACATAGACCACGGTTTCGTCAGCGAGCTCTCCCCACGACAATCCCGCCTCAATTCCGAGCGCCCGTTCTTCCGGCACATCGTCGTCAAGGACGCCGGGCTGCGTGTAGAGCAAGTGCGACGCTATCGGGTATTCTCCGCGATGGAGGCTGTCTCGGAGGCACGCTCGAGCGTATTTGATGTTGGCCTCAACCTCGCCCGCGAAGGGGCTCTCGATTACTACCCTGCGGATCATCCGGCTGCCTCTACGTCGAGATCAGCGAACAGCCCGGCGCTGATCCGCTCCGCGTCGTCGAGGTTCCGCTTTGCCGTCTTGAAATATTCTAGTTTCAGTTCGATGCCGAGAAACCGCCGGGCTAGCCTCACAGCTTCGAACCCTTCCGATCCGATTCCGGCGAAGGGCGACAGCACTAGGTCGCCGGGGTTGCTCCACAGCCGGACGATGCGCTCGATGGTTCCGAGTTGCAGCGGGCAGATGTGGCGATCGTCCTTGTCGGATCGCGCCTCGCGGACGTTCAGCGTGTTCGATTCCTTAATCCCGTACCAGATAGGGCGGGCCCACTGTATCCATTCCTCGTTCGTCACGTCGGTTTTGATCGGCTCGGCGTTCTCGCCGGGTGCGCGAAACAGCAGAATATAATCCGCCATCGCCGGCCGGCTCCACGCTGAGTCTTTGTTTTTCTGCACGAACATGAGCGCCTTGGACTTCGTGCGAATCGCCTGCGCCTGCGGGTCTTTGTCGATGACGATCTCGCCGTCGTAGATGAACCCGGCAGCCTGAAACGCTCGCACGGCGTCTGCCCTGAAATCCCGCCAGCCTATCTTCCCGTGGGTCGCCTTGGTGGTGGTGATTTGCTGGACGTGAACGCACGCCCGCCGACACGGCATCGTCACCCGCAGCAGCTCGGAGATTATGAAGTTGAAGTGCTCGAAGAACTCATCGTAGGAACGGGAGTTTCCGAGGTCGCGGTCTGACGCCGTGTAGGTATACAGCGACGCAAACGGGGGCGAGAACACCGACAGCCCTACGCTCTCGTCTTTCACGTCGGCCAGCAGCTCGCATGAATCGCCGAGCCATAAATCCCAACCGCTCCCGCTTGCCTTGTCTGTCACGTATTCCTCTTTCTCTCTCTCCGCGCCTCGCACTTCAACGGTCTCGAGGTCGCGCACGTTGGCAATGATCCCGTCTGCGACTTGCGCAGCGTGACGCTCTTTTCGTCTGACGTTCTGGACGATTGACACCTCCGCTTCTGAGATCACGACCACCACGTCGACCGACGATGTCTGCCCGAACCGCCAGCACCTACGGATCGCCTGGTAATACTGCTCGTAAGAATCACCGAGTCCCATGAATGCGACCTTGCGGCAATGCTGCCAGTTCATCCCCCATCCGAATATCGACGGCTTGGTGATGAGGCATTGCACGTTGCCGCTTTTCCAAGCGTCGTGCTTGACGAGTCGCGTCGCGTCCGCGTCTTGCCCTTCGATCACGACGGCGCGATCTCCGAGCACCGCGGCGATGGCGCGCCCCTCGTCATTGAGCCCACACCAGATCACCCACTGCTCGTCGCTGTCCTCGATTATTTCCGTCAGACGGGCGCACCTATCGACAATCGTCAGCTTCCGGACCTGTGAGCGTTCGGTGACCCCTTTCAGCTTGACCGGAAACAGCATCCCGTCCGGGCAATACGCTGTTTCTACGCGCTCTTCGCTGATGTTCAGCGGCGGCAGAATAAAGCCGTTGTCGTTGAACCCAAGGTCTGACGGCTTCCGCAGGAACATCGCCCACATAACCATCCACTCGTAGAACTTGTCGGCGCCGTGGCCTCTGAGTCTCCACCCGTCCTGGTCGTGGACGAAGAACGTGGCGAGCATTTCCACCCGCGACATGATGCCGAGGAACTCGCAATGGTTGGCGAGCTCCGCGATGTCGTTCGGTGACGGTGTGGCGGTGCAGCAAAGCCGGTGCGGGATGTCGGTGAATTCGCGCAGTAGAAGCGTCCGGGTTTTCCCGTCAACGCTTTTGAGGATGCTCGATTCGTCCAACACGATCGCGTTGAGTTCTACGCCAGCGAACTTGTGAACCTTCTCGTAA
>Ga0255047_10001187_pt1 | contig 19523 bp, 21 predicted proteins | sample JV7_2_1_MG_FD_183640 | JGI IMG/M metagenome (GOLD analysis project Ga0255047, IMG submission 183640) | Seawater microbial communities from Jervis Inlet, British Columbia, Canada - JV7_2_1 | ecosystem: Environmental > Aquatic > Marine > Inlet | place: Canada: British Columbia | collected 2016-10-06 | reverse complement strand
CGAGACCGCGGCGATTCCGCATGGATCACCGGTGGTGGTGGTGGAATCACCGATATCATCAACATCACGCCGGCGATTCCGCAGTCTATCGACTTGGCCGACACGGCAAGTTGGCGGACCGGTTTCCATCTGACGAACGCTCTCGATGACCTGCCCTCGACTGCCGAGATCACGCCCGGAACCTGTTCGATCCACCGCAAGGCGATTGGCGGTACGTCATGGTCTGCGGTGGTCACTGACGGCGCGTGCAGCGAGGCTGCCGGGTTCATCTACCTTGACGAGGTGTTCGACAGCGGTTCGGGATATGCCGAGGGTGATTCGATCCGGTTCACGTTCAAGAGCCAGAAAGTGACCGTTGCAGCGAACGACTACGAGATCACCGACGCAACCGGGGTGATCTACTATTCGCTGATTCGGGAAACGGAACGCGGGACCGATTCAGTAGCGGCAGCCCCGACGGCGGCAACGATCGCTGACGCTGTATGGGACGAAGCGACATCAGGCCATGTCGGCGTCGGTTCGTTCGGCGTTCAATGCGGGACCGACATCGATGCGATCTTGGTCGACACAGGAACGACCATCCCTGCATTGATCGGAACCCCGGTGGCGGACTTGGCGACCGACATCGCAGGAGTTCAGACCGATACCACGGCGATCGTAGCCGACACAAACGAGTTGCAGACCGACTGGGCAGACGGCGGCCGGTTGGATCTCATCCTTGATGCGATCGTTCTCGATACTGGAACGACGATCCCTGGGACAATCACGACGATCGACACGAACGTAGATTCGGTTCTGGCGCTGTTGGACGATGCCAGGACGGAGCCGGCCCAGGGGGCGCCGCCGGTGAACCCAGATATGGCGACGAAGATCGATTGGCTATACAAGGCGTTCAGGAACAAGAAAACGCAGACTGCAACAACGTATTCACTGTTCGCTGACGATGCATCGACCGTTGACAGCAAAGCAACAGTCTCGGATGATGGGACCACTACAACTATAGGGGAGATTGTGACCGGGCCTTGATAGGACGAACCGGAGTCGAAAGCGTCTTCTCGATAGCCCATCCTTTCTTCAAGCGACGATGGAGCGTGCCGATATGAATTCCCAACTCGGCGGCCCAATCAGCGAGGCATTGCGAACGACCGTCAAAGAAAAGAACAACGTTGTTCCGCCTGTTCCGGGATTGGGTAGCCCTCAAAGCCCATCGGCAGTTGTCTGGAGAGTATGGGCCATTATTGTCGATGCGGTCGATGCTGTGTTCGGCGGAAGGTCGCGTACCCATATCGGCAAAGAACGGTTGGAACGATTGCCATCGGTCGCATACGACGATTCCGCGACCGCCGTAAAGGGCGAAGTGTGTGGAGTTCGGGTTCTGGCAACGCCGCTTCATTGCGGCCCATGTGCGATATTCTGGAGTGTTGACCAATCCATGCTTGAGAGAATCGGAAAGGCATCCGCAGCTACGGGTATGACGCCGTTTGACTTTGTCTCCACTGGCGACGAACTCGGCGCCGCACGGACATCGACAAACGTAGTGATACTCGCTCTTGGCGCTCTTGTGGGATACTCTGAGCACCGTTACGCCGTGGAAAACGGAGCCAGATAGATCGATGTGCTTTGGCATGCCCATGATTATAGAGAAACGCAAAGCACGGAGCAATGGACCGTAGGATGGCACTCGACAGCAAGCAAAAACGCGGATCGGCCATTTCGCTGACGATTCCGTATCGGTCATGGCTGGCTGAGCCGGATGGTACGCTGGCCGATACCGATCGAATGTCGTTGCTGAAGATGTGTTCGGCGATAGCGCCGGAGGCGCCGTCGGTCGATGTGGTTGGCGCTCTCTGCGGAACGATCACCGCAATAGCGAACATGGCAGGGGCCGTGACAAGCGCCGGGCGACTACAAGGGACCGTGACAAGCGCCGGGCGACTACAAGGGACCGTCAAAAACGCATGTACTTAGGTGAATGATGAGCACGCCAATAGTTCCATTGTACCTGTCAGAAGACAACCTGATCGAGTGGGACGCGTTGACCGATGCGGCTGATGGCACCTTCGTCAACGACGCCACGATGACGTTCACCATCAAAGACACCGCCGAGGCCGCTCTGACGGGGGCAAACGGCGTGTCGATGTCCTATGTGGCGGCCTCGGATGGCAAGTATCAAGGGGTGGCTCCATCAACGGTGACCTACACTGATGCGGCCACATACTACCTGGAGGTCACCGCCGCAAGCAGCGGACGAGACGGGTTCCGTCGGATCACCTGTAAGGCGCAGTACCACGGGGCGAAGCCGTGACCATTGCGAACGGAAAGACGCGCCAACCAGGAACGAAGCCTCGCAAGAACCTGGCGACGGCCAATACCATGACCATCGACCCCAACAGGGTTACCGCGGCTTCGCTCGCGGGAATCTTGCACACATCAAAGAGCGTCCCTGGCCAATGGTTCAAGAAGGGGATGCCGAGGAACGCCGATTCCAGCTATTGCATTGCTGATGTGTTTGAATGGCACAAATCACGGATAGCCGGAAAGGGCGATCCTGTTGTCGACGACGTAGAGATGGTCCAGTCCCCAGCGCTTGAACGGTATCGCGAAGAACGGGCGAAGCTCGCCAGACTGGATCGGCTCAAGAAGGAAGAGGAGGTCATGCCGACCGCCCACGTGCGGCGTGGCTGCGAGCTTATCGGGGCCGCGTTCCGCAAGGTCGGCGAGTTCGCCAAGCGGAAAGGCTACGCCGACGTGTTGCAGATCATCAACGAGAGATTGGACGAGGCCCAAAGGCATGCCGAGACTGAGTTCGGCGCAGTTCTTGACGGAAGCCCTGTTCGATCGGGCAAGGGTACGCCGTCTTCGGACGATGCGTGAGTTCGCCGAGGAAGAGATAATCATCCCGGACGGTCCGTACAAGGACTTGCGTTACCGGTGTGATCGTCAGCCATACTCCGCAATCTGGTTCTCTCAGTTGGACGGCCGATGGCACCGGCACTTCGCGCTCGGGCCGACCCAATCGGGCAAGACGCTGACGTGCTTCGTCATTCCCGCCATGTATCACCTGTTCGAGATCGGCGAGACCGTAATCTGCGGCGTTCCGACAGAGGAGATGGCGTCCGACAAGTGGAGGGAAGACTTCGAGCCAGCCATCAAAGCATCTCGGTACGAGCAGTTCCTTCCGGACAAGGGCGACGGCTCTCGTGGAGGCATCCCTCGCTCGGTAGAGTTCACCAACGGCGCAACGCTCAAGTTCATGACCGCGGGCGGCGGGGACAAGAAGCGGGCGGCGTTCACGTCGCGGGTGCTGGTAGTCACCGAGACGGACGCCTTCGATGAGGTGGGCGGCAAGTCCAGAGAGGCGGACAAGTTCACCCAATTGGAAGGGCGACTGAGGGCGTTCACGGATAGCACGGGAACCCCAGCAGTAACCTACGCCGAGTGTACGGTGTCGATCGAGGATGGCCGCACGTGGCGAGAGTACAAAGCGGGGTCGGAATCGCGGATCGTTCGCCCTTGTCCTCATTGCGGTGAATGGGTCTGCCCAGAGCGAGAACATCTGGTTGGTTGGCAGGCAGCCGAAACAGAGTCGCAAGCCTACGATCTCTCCGAGTGGACGTGTCCCGATTGCGGAGAAGTGTGGACCGAAGAGCAGCGACGGAAAGCGAACAGCAGATCGCAACTGGTCCATAAAGGGCAGACAATTGCTGAAGGCGAGGTCTCCGGAAGCAAGCCGGAAACCTCCACGCTTGGGTTCCGTTGGTCTGCGGTCGACAACCAGTTCGTCTCCGCAGGCTCGGTTGGCGCTGACGAGTACGCAGCCATCCAATCCAACGACGAAGAGAACGCCGAGAAGGAAATGCGGCAGTTCGTGTTTGCCTTGCCGCACAAGCCGCCCATTGACGACTTGAGCCGGTTGGCATGGCAGGAGATCTGTGAGAGGCATGTTGGTGTGCCGAACCGAGGGATCGTCCCGGATTCCTGTGTCAGGCTGTCGATCGGAATGGACGTGGGCAAGTTCCTCACCCATTGGGCGCTCTGCTCGTTTGCCGAGGATGGCGCGCCGCATGTCGTCGATTATGGAGTCTTCGAGGTTCTGTCCAAAGACCTTGGTGTCGAGCGAGCGATCCTGTCGGCGATGGATCAGTTCCACGAGATGGTTGAGGCCGGCTGGCCTGACGGTATGCAGCGAATCCATCGGCCTGGGGTTGCCCTCATCGACTCAGGGTACCAGGGGGACAACCAGGAAAAGCCGATCTATGACTGGTGTGAGCAAGCGGGGGACCGCTACTGGCCAGCAAAAGGGCACGGCACAAGTCAAGATATGTCAAGGGCTTACGGCAAACCAAAGAGCATAACGAACCCAAACATCGTGCGAGTTGGAGACGGCTGGCATATTGCCGATGTTCCCCAAGAATCAGGGCGGCGAGCGTGCAGGCTCCTTGAGTTCGACGCGGACAAGTGGAAAAGCTGGCTACACGCACGATGGTCTACGCCGATGGGCGAGCCTGGCGCGGCAACGGTGTTCAGGGTTGTCCGCAATCAGGAGCACCTGACATTCGCAAAACACCTGACGGCCGAGAAGAAAGTATCCGAGTACAAGGCGGGCGTCGGCATGATCGAGAAATGGGAGCGAGAGCGAAAAGACAATCACTGGTTCGACGCGCACGTGTTGTCGGCAATTGCCGGTTCGATGTGTGGCGCTCCGATTTCAATCTCGGCTGCGGTAGTCAAGAAGCGTCTCGGACGCACACGCCGTACGAGCGGAGCAACAACGGCTGGACTTGGAGGATGGGGGTAATGGGAAAACAAGTAATAGACCACTCAGGCATCAAGCCGGCAGTACGAGTGGGTCGCACATCAACGGAACCGGTCCCTCGGGCGACGATGCAGCCATGTCCGTTGTGCCGTATGCCGTGCGGCGCCGTGACCAAGGTCTACGGGCGAACCAAGCGGAAATGCGATGGCTGGCAGTTCAACGGGAGGCCGTTTCTGCCAGGCTGCGGTCACACGTTTACGCACAAGTCGCATGTCCTAACTGCAACCAATTGGAAGAGTTGGGCGCGTGAGCAAATCGCCAAACTTGATGAAGTGCTATAGCTTTCACGGGTGTAATTGCGCAGATTGCCTGTATGGCAAACGACAGCGACAGTTCACTCGAAGCAGATGCCAGGACCGCTCTTGGCAATATCCTGCGCGCCGATGGAGTCGTCGAGCACGCGGTTGGAAACACGCGCGTACGCCTAAATACCCTCGGTGAACTGCGCAAGGAAATCTCCAGTGCCTCTCGCCGCGCCAGTCCCGTCGCAAGACTGATCAAACCAGTCGACGTGTGAGGGACCACCATGGACTACAACGACCTGGTTGACCGAGTTGCTCAACAGGACGGCCAATGGTCTCCCAAGGCTGGCTACGAGGGCGGGAAACGCACCCGTGCCACCCGCCTGTGGAATCCACGCAACAGGCCCGCTGACGTAGAACGCCGCGACGACGCGGAAATGCTTACCGCGCGGGCACGCTGGCTTGGGCGAAACAACCCGCTCTGCATCAACGCTCGCGATTGCTACGTCAACAACGTCATCGGCGAGATGATCCGGACCAAGTCGCAGATCCGGACCGCTGACGGCGAGTTGATGGCGGACATGAACAAGCAGTCGGACGAGGTCTACAAGAAATGGATGGACCAGGCCGACGTTCGTGGCCGTGCGCATTGGGCAGAAATGGCCCGCACAAACCTACACGAGACCATTGAGAGCGGCAATGGATTCCTGATCGAAACCAGCATTGACGATCCCACCAGGATTCTCCCGATCGCCTTCGAGTCGGTCGAGTATGACCAGCTGGACCGGACAAAGGATCGCCCTCCCGGTAAAGACGTGAACGAGATCCGCAACGGTATCGAGTTCGACGCTCGTGGCCGGCGGGTATTCTACCACTTCTACACACAGCATCCGCAAGGTACGTGGACCACCTTCGCGCAGGACTCCGAACGTATCCCGGCTAGCCGTGTGATCCATCTGTTCAAGGCGAAACGCCCTACGCAAACCATTGGGGTGTCCTGGTTTGCGCCAATCGTCAAGCAGCTGTGGGACTTCTACGAATACCAGACCCACGAGATCAACGCTGCGAAGGTGGCGAGCTACTTCGTCTACATGCTCAAACGGGAAGAGCAGGGGGAACTTGGAATCCCAGACGAAGACGGAGAGACAACTCCGACAGATGACGCCACTGATGCCCCGGAAGTCCCGATTGGTCCAGGCATTGCCTTGACTGGCAGCCCAAGAGATTCGCTGGAAGTGATCCAGAGCAACCGCGCGACGGCTCCGGACGCTTGGCTCAAGCTGATGATGCAGACCATGGGGGCTGGCCTTGGCTTGTCCTACCAGCGGTTCACCGGAGATTTCTCGCAGACCAACTTCTCAAGCTCCCGCGCGGCGGATCTGCAAGACCGCAAGGGGTTCTTACCGCTCCAGAACTGGCACCAATGGTACGTGGACCTAGAGGTTCGCAAGCGGGTCATGCGGCAAGCCTTCGCGTTTGGCCTCATACAGGTCCCAAGCGGCGGTCTGGCGCGGTTCAACCGCAATCCTGAACGTTGGATCGCGTGCAAGGGCATCCCTCCTGGTTGGGGCTATGTCGACCCAGGGAAGCAAGTGGCGGCCAGCATCGCTGCGATCGGTTCAGGGCTGTCGACGTTCGAGCGTGAACTGGGAGCCATCGGCCTCGACTTCGAGGAAGTGCTTCCGACTTTGGCCAACGAAATCAAACGGTTTGGCGAATTGGGCGTGCCCCTGGCCAACGTGTTTCCCCAGGCGCCGAAGCCAGCGGCACGACCCGCCGACGATCGCGAAGAACAAGACAACGAAGACCAAAAGCGTCAAGAACAAGACGAGGACGACGAATGAAGATCTCCGAACGGTTCTACGGCGCGCCTTGGGCAATCCAGCAGGCCACGCTCACGGATATCGCGTTCGTGGTCGAGAGCCGCAACGCGGGCGTCAAGTGGGACAAGACGGACTTGCATGCGTTCCTGGACGGCCAAAAGCGTGAAGCCAGGCCGGCACAAGTTCGGGATGGCGTCGCGATCTTGCCGATCATGGGCGTTCTGTCGCAACGAATGAACATGCTCTCCGAGATCTCGGGAGGAACGTCAACCGAGTTGATCAAGCGTGATTTGGACATGCTGCTGTCGGACGACACCGTGAAAGCCATTGTCCTGGAGATTGACTCGCCAGGAGGCGGCGTCCACGGGGTGGCTGAACTATCCCAAGCCATCTTCGAGGCACGGGGCGTCAAGCCCATCGTTGCGGTTGCCTCTGGCACCATGGCGTCGGCGGCTTACTGGATCGGTTCCGCCGCCGGCGAACTGGTCGCCACTCCATCCAGCGACGTTGGGTCCATCGGTGTGTTCACGGTGATCGAGAACCGTGCGGTGGCCGAGCATGCCCAGGGCCTGAAGACCGAAATCATTTCGGCTGGCGAGTTCAAGGTGGCCGGCAACCCGCACGAACCAATGAGCGGCGCCGCGAGAGAGGTCATCCAGGAACACATCGACTCGGTGTATGGGATGTTCGTCACGGACGTAGCCCGCAACCGAGGCGTCGGCATGACCACAGCCCAAGAGATGGGTGACGGCCGGGTTCATGTGGCTCCGGTCGCCAAAGATCTGGGGTTCATCGATCGCATCGCGACAGTGGATCAGATCGTCAAGGAACTGGGCGGGCGTGCGAAAGCGTCCAGGGGACGAAGCCCGTTGGCCGCGTCGGCCGAATCACTGGTCGCTATTCGTGCTCACGAACAAGAGGTTCTGGCATCGGTCCAAAACGGACCAAACATCAGCACAACGTTCACAGGAACTCCGGTGATTGTTTCTCCGGAAAGCGTTGAAAGTGAAAACGAGGAGACGAAGGACATGGCCGCAGACATCACCGGCAGCGACCGAGCGGTCGTGACCGAACAGCAGAAGGCCGATATCCGCTCGGAAGAGCGCACCCGGCTGGCTGGCTTCAAGGAAATGGTCAAGGCGTTGGGTTACTTCGACGCCGTCCAGAGCGAAGCGGTTCTCGAAAAGCTGGCCGAGAGCAACGCAACCGGAGCGACCGACCCGGTCGCGAAGGGCATCGTGCTCGACAGCATGGCGCAAACCCCGACGGGCCTTCCTTCCAATGAACGGGTCGACTCGGGCGAAGCGGAAACCGACAAGCTGCGTACCGTGATCGGCGATGGGATCGCTCTGCGAAACCTGCCTCTCAATCAGGTGGCTGCTCTTGAGTACAGCTACTCCGGGCGGCTCGAAGCACATGGGATGGATCGAACGAACCTCCCTGGCGGTCGGGTGCAGGTCAAGTACAGCCCAACCCGACAAGTCCATTCCGACTCAAATCGCTACCGCGGTCTCCCCCTCACCGAGATTGGCGTGGAACTGGCGCAACGGGCCGGCTGGGCCAATGCGAGGAACGTGAAGAACGATGACCCGGTCCGGTTTGCGGACATCCTGCTGGGCAACCCAGGCGTGCAGGCTGCGGGCGGTGGCGGTTCGTCCTTCCAGACGACCGGCGACTTCCCAGGCATTCTGGTGGACGCCGCGAACAAGATGCTCTTGGCCGCCTACAACGAGGCTCCGTCCAGTTGGCGCCAGTGGGTGGAGGTGACCGATAACTTCGCGGACTTCAAGGCGAAGAACGTGTTGCGTCTCGGCACCGCCGGCGACTTCGAGGTGATCCCGGAGGACCAAGCGTTCCCCCAGGATAAGCTCGGAGACCAGAAGTCGACGTACATTCCTGAGACTCGCGGTAAGGCTTGGTCCTTCTCCCGCGAGATGCTCATCAACGATGACCTCGGGGCGTTCAACACCCTGACGGTGCGTGCCGCTCGGGCAGCCGAACGGACCATCAATCGTTCGGTGTACGCCATCTTGACCGGCAACCCGAACACCGATTACGATTCGGTGTCGTTGTTCGACACGAACGCCAGCCCGACCGGTCACCAGAATGACCGGACCTCGGGCGCCGCGCCTGCGGTTGCCGAGCTGAACGCGATGCAGTTGCTCCTGCGTTCGCAGGTGGACAGGACGAAAACGTCCAGCCGTCTGAACGTTGAAATGGCTTTCCTGATCGCCCCGGCGGCGGTGGAAGGGGTAGTTCTGCAACTGCTCTCCTCGACCGCCAATCCGGCTGTCGGTGGAAGTGCGGCTGGTTCCTCGGGTGTGACGAACATCTGGCAGAACCGTGTCACTCCGGTGATCGACGCCGAACTGGACGGCAACTCGGCTCTCATCTACTACGGCGCCTCACGCTGGCAGGATGCGAGCCATATCCAGTTGTCGTTCCTCCGCGGCGAAGATACTCCTCGGTTGGAAGACACGTTCGACTTCGACACCAAGGGCCGCAAGTTCACCGCGCATCAAACGTGGGGCGTCAAGGCCATCGAGCATGTGGGTATTGTCCGGAACGCCGGCGCGTAACCGGTCGGACGGAGTTGGCTACTACTTTGGCGTAAAGGACAAGAACCATGAGTCAGCGATTCGACGTGAATTACCACATGATCGGCGAGGGTCTGATCCCCCTGATCACCGACGAGTCGGGAGGTCCGTGGGTGCGGACCGACACCTCGGCCGCCGGAACTCCGATCATGAACTACGTCAGCGACGTAGCGGGGGCCAACGGCGTTGCCTCTGTTGGGCTGGAGGCCACCAGTGAGGTGCAGAACGTTTGCCTGTCGTGGGGCGACATCTTGTCTCTCGACATCGACAACCTGAAGTATGTCGAGTTCTTGGCCCGCTTGTCGGTTGCGATGGGCACTACCGCTGTGACCACGCAGTTGGCGTTTGGCCTTGCGTCCGAACGTAACGATGCCATCGACACGATTGCCGAGGCCGCTTTGTTCCGGGCGCTTGGGGCCACGGCGATCTTGGTCGAGACCGACGACGGAACGGTCAACAATGATGACGTGGCGACCGGCGAAACGCTTGGCACCACGTTCAAGCGTTTCGGCATCGAGTTCTCGCACGGGACCAGCGACGTGCGGTTCTACATGGACGACTCGAACGGGTTCCTGACCCGCGTTGCGGCCACCACCACGTTCGACATGAGCAACTACACCGGTTCGTTGCAGCCGTACGCTCAGGTCCAGAAGGCCGCGAATACGGATCTCGGCGCATTCCAGATCGACCGCTTCTCTGTTGCCTTCAAGGAGCCGTGAGCATGGCCACACATTCCGTGCGGGCGCCGAAGTGTGATTGCGGCTGTCAAGCCGAGGTCTTTCTGGACGACAAAAAGAAGTGGGACCACACGGTCATTCATCGTTGTCCGGATCACGGTGGTCCGCCATGTCCGAAGGCTGCCCCTGCTCCGTCGGCGCCCCGTCGGAGGGGGTCGTTGCTTTGAGGTAGCCGATGACTTCGACCAACAACTTGAGGGAAATGATGCGGCGCCACCATGGGGGTGGCGTCGTGTTTACCCAGATAGAGGAAGATGTCACGTACACCGCGCCGAACGGGGCCGCAACCACGGTAACGATGCGGCGCAACGACATGACCGGTGGCGAGCAGACTGTTCGTCGCGGCTCCAAGCGGTATTACGTGCTCCGCATCTTTTTCAGCAACGATACGACCAAGGGCGGACTGGCTAAACCTCACCCGAAGGGCACATGGCTCATCGACTCCCAGGAGTGGGGCCAAGAGGGTGAATCCGAAAGCTCTGATGCCGGCTTTTGGGAGCTTGCTCTCTCTCGCGAAGTGGACATCGAGATTTCCAGCCAAGAGTACCGAGACGACCGGCGATCATAATGGCGGACACCACCGAAGAACTGATTCAGGAAGTTGTCGCGGGGTCGGCCACATGGCAACTATGGACCGGGGCCGAGTCCGCAGCCCAAGCACAGAAGCGAGTTCATTGGCCAGCCGTTGACGGGCCTGACGAGGACGAGCTTGACCACTCAGGATACACCAAACCGTTCGCTGTCGTGACGGACGTGAACAAGGTCTACCGATCAGGGCATGGCGGGTTCCGTAGCGGAAGCTGCAACATCCTGTTCCTTGCCGACGTGATTGAAGAGCACCGGATGGACCACTTCGAGGCCATGAAGGCGTTCATTGTCAAAGTGGACGCCATCTGCGCTGAAATCATGGCGCTCGGCAGGCTCGGCGGCTACCTGGACGTGGCGCGGCTGTCGAACCTGACGCAGCCGATGCGAGAGACCATGCAGAACCGTGACTTCCACATCTACCAGATCTGGCAGATGGATTGGGGGTTGACGTAATGGTCCGGTTTGCTGCCAGCACATCGAGAGTTCCAGGACCAGTGAGAAAGGGTTCTGGAAGAGGCACTCTTGGTTCCACTATCCGTATGCTGCGCACCGATTGGAACGGCATGCAGAAGGACTGGAACAAGTTGGTTCGCTCGGTCATGGAGGAGGTTGGCGAGGTCTGGGTGCAGGAGTTCATGCCCCTTCACTTCAAGCCGGGCGCAACCAAACGATACGGGTACAAGATCCGCTCGGAGCAGTGGAAAGCGTACAAGCGGCGACTGTTCGGTGAATCCAAGCCGCTGATCTTTACGGGCCAGATGCGTGACCAACTGCTTGCGAATGCCGGCATCAGAATCGTCGCTCGCGCCACCAACAACCGAGCCTCTGTGCGGGTCAAGATGCCGATCCCTCACCCTCTGAACCCCAAAGCAGGCAAGGGCGAACTAGGCCGGCTTGACATCGGGCGTCGCGAAGAGACTACGCTCGTGACGTTCGCCATGAAGCTCTTGAAACGATCCATCGTAAGCAAAGTGCTACGGCAAAAAGTGCTACAAAGGGCCGCATAACATGGGCATTGACAATCTGCATACCCTAGAACGGCACGTCTTTGCCGGCTCAGGCGCTTTCAATCTCAGCCAACTCCCGGACCGGGACATTGACCTTGGGTTTACCGAGGAGCTTGGATATGGGGCAGGTCAACTGTCCCCGTCTCACGTGTCCGTCATGTCGCAAGACCCGGTCATCAGCGGCGGGACGACCGAGATTGCACGGTTCCTGACGAACATAGATGCGCTCGTTGGCCTTGCTATCCCATCGACAACGGTCATCACGTCGGTCGCTTTCTACTTCCAGTCGGCGCAACTGCTGGGCGGTATCAAGGCTGGTTCGACTCACCTGAGCGGGACCATCAACAAGGGAATGGTGATCCCCTCGGAGGTCTCTGTCGAGCAGGGCGGCGTGGCCACGATGACCTTCGACCTGCACGCGCTGTACGACGGCACGAACCTGCCGATCGTTTGGGCGGATAGCCAGGCACTCGCGTCTGGAACCCCCGCGGTCGACGAGCAGTTCACCCTTGGGCCGACGTTCATCAACAACGTCCAGGTTCCCGGCCTCCAAGGAATGACCTGGTCCTTCGGTATCGAGGTGGAGAAGCATTCGACCGACGGTCAGGTGTATCCGCTGACGATGCGGATCATTCGCGTGACCCCGATGATTACGCTTCGGACCAATGACGTGGTCACGGCCAGCGACTTCGCGTTGTCAGGCACCGCGTTGGACGCCAACACCTTCAAGTCGTACCTCCAGAAGTTGGACAACATGGGTGACCGTGTTGCCATTGCAACGCAGGAGCACGTTGAGATACTGGGTAGCGCCAGCCAGGGGTTCATCACAGTCGAGAATCTTGGTGGGGCCAATCAGGAATCGCACGTGAGCGAGATCAAGATCAGGCCCATCGTAGGGTCGGCAGCCGTCTACACGATCGATGCTACGGCGGCGATTCCAGCATTCTCATAGGGGAAACAATGGGCGTCAGCATGCCGAACATCGAAGAGATAACAGCCATCGCGTCGGACGCGAACCTGCCGATCTCGTTCAATCGCCGCATGATCATCCAAGGGGTCAGCATGGGAGAGATTCGAGCACTGGCTGACGCATTCAAGGCGAATGGCGTATGCTATCATCGCGGCGCGCAGTGGGGTCAACCGAAAGCGAAAGTCGCCGCGAAGGACCAATGAGCGTATGGCCGGATTCCTCATCTACATCCCGAAGTGGCGGCATACAACGATGCTGTCGACCACGCAGATGGAACCGCGGCAGCGAGAACTGCTTGAGCCGCTGACCGAAGGCTCTGGCATTTCCGGTGGCCACTCGCCATTCGGGCCGGATGGATATGGCGGCATCGGAGCCATCAAAGCCGCGCCCCGGTTTGGCGGCGAGGCGGCAACCCCAGGCTACGACGCGGACACCCAAACTTGGTTGCCCTGCAAAGACCCACAGGCAGGACCAGATTCGCAGCCGGTCTATTGGCTCGGGTGGTGGAACGTTTCCCCGCCCAAACCAAAGGATCTGTGCAGGGCAACTGTTCAAGACGGCTATCCGATCAGGCTGGGACCGGAGGAGTTCCTCATCCCAGCGATCCACGCAGACTACTCGATGCTCGACCGTTCGATGCACGTGAACGATTGCGGGGAGATGCAGTTCGCAGCCAACCCGTGCTATGACGACATCGTGCGCGAGTCCGCCTTCTGGCACGACGTTGCCTATGGCGGCCACGAAGACAAGATCGAAGACCCGGTACGGGCGGCGAAATTCGCCCTTGCGGTACTCCAGATCAACTACCGGGTCGACGCGCGAGTCTGTTCGATGCAGGGACTTGGCCTGTTCGATAGCCAATCGGCCATCCGCACGATCATCTACGTCGCAGTCGGTGGCGTGGCGATTGACCAAGAACTCGCCGCAAAAAAAAAGGTCAGCATTGCCGAGCCTGGTGGCGTAGTCTCGCTTGGCGACGTGGCCTAGAACCGTCCTACAGGCCCACCTGGTTCGACTTGTGGGCGCTATCGCAAGGTGAATGATGCCGGGCGAAGACCTCGTACTTGACGCCGACATGGGGCGTATCACGCTGGAACTCAAGAAGGTCCAGTCGGAGATGCGCAAGACGGGAAATACCTGGCAAAAGATAACGGCGGGGGCGAACAGGGACACCAAGAAGAACCAGGATGCCCTCAAGCGGCTGGAAACCAGGTATGGAAAGGCGGCAGCGAAAGCGGGCGAATACAAAATCCAGCTTGACCGGCTAGCCAAGTCTTCCGGAAACGCAGCGGTGAGGCAGAAGCGACTGCAATCCGGGATGACGCAAGCATCGTTTGCCATGGATGACTTCCTTGCTGTGTCGTCACAGCAGGGGTTCTCGATGAAAGGTCTAGCCAGCGGCGTTCGGGCAGCCAGCAACAACATCTCCACCTTCCTGACCACCATCAACCCACTGGCAGGCTTGGCGGCAACCCTCGGCATCGGGGTTCTGACTGGAGTGATGACCCAGATTGGAGGTGCTGCCGAGAAGGCATCCGATGATACCAAGAAGTTGGTCGATGAACTGAGAACGCTTCGCAAGGAGAATCAGACAGCGCTGATCGGCTCTGAAGCGGTAGCTCAGCTAGAAAAGCAGGAGAAAGCGCAGGAGTTATTGACGAAGGCAAAGAAGCAGGACGCCGCCGCTACGGTTGAACTTGCAAAGGCAGAAGAGAACCTGAAGCGAGCAGAGCTACGAGAGCGGCTCGACACATCGGGTGCGCTGTCGGGCGAATCATTGGCGGCTGCAAGCGTCTCTGGAAGCCCACGACAAGCAGCCAAGGAAGCAAGAGAAGCGGCTCGCAGCGCAAGATCGAACAAAACGAGGGCGCTGTCGGAAGTAACCACTCAGCAACGAATAATCACCGAGTCACAACAGCAGGCGGCATTCCTCAAGCAGAACGCGGGGATCATCTCGCCAGCAGTTAGCCGCGTGTCCGAACTGGTATCAGGAGGGGCGAACAAGCAGGATGCCATATCTCAGGTGATTCAACAATCGGGAATTGGTCCTGGCGACCAGTCGTCGAGGCTTCGCGAGAAACTTGAGGACGCCGCAATTCCTGCGGAGCGGACGAGAGAGTTTGAAAGACGCAAAACGCTGACGCCCAGGGAACAGGCGAGGGCGGACGCAACGTCGGCGAGAAGCCGCGCAAAAGAGTTCAAGCTAGAGGCGCAATCAGATGAGCGAGAAACGTTCCTTGAAAAGAAAGCGTTCGGGCTATTGGACAGTGCGGCAAAGAAACTAGAAAGTGCCGCCCTGAAACTTGACAGGCTTGCGAGCGAGCAAGCTGACAACAGGGTACAGAACTAGTCGATTAAGCCTTGCTTTTGGTACTCTTCGATGCGGTCACGGGATTCCGCGTAGCCCTCGAAAAGACGAAGCGACCTGATGTGTTTGGCCTCGTGCTGTTCGATCTCGGAGCCGAGGTCGTGGACCTGATACGCTAGGTAGGCGGTCGACGTGGACGTGGCGGCAGCGATGACCCATCCGAGTATCGCGACATTACGGAGTCGTGCCATGGTGTTCCCCTTGCTAGGATGACGTGGTGGCAACTATTCTATGGGACCGCGTCGACAATATCTACGCCGTCCAGCGACTCTCAGGAGACATCGACCCGCCTGGACGGCAGATCACGGACATTACGCGCCCGTTCGAGGACGGCACCGCCTATGTCGAGATGGGCCGCCGCGGCGTTCCGACGAACCTGTCGTTCCGCTGTATCGCCGCAAACCCGTTCGACGCCCGCAACCTACACCACATCGTCAAACGGCTCCAATCGAAGATCGTCGCCATCCGGCTCAACGAGGTGATCTATACCAACTACTTGGTGATCTCGTCTGGCGTTGGGAACCGCGTTCCAACGCTGACGACGGTAGGTGGCGTGCTCTACACCGGCGTCCCGATTGGCAACATCGGCAGTTCGTGGGTGGTGGACGTAGGGTTCCTGGTCCAGTACGCCGGGACGACATTCCTATGAGCAACGTCGACTCGCGCGTCGTCCCCACCGTCTCGATCGCTACCACCCTTGAAAGCGGCGAGTGGAACACGGTCCCGTACCTGTGGCCCAACCGCTACGTCAACAACACGGTTGCTCCCGAAGTCCCGGTTGCCAACCTGAGCTACGACTTCGGCACGATCAAGCGAACCGACAAGGTGGCGAGCCAGGTATTCCCTCCTCTGGAAGACCTCCACGGACAGTTCGTTCGCATCCAGACCGACTACGAGGGCGCCGTAGAGACCAACTTCGTCGGCGTGATCGAAACGGTGGAAACACAAGTCCTATCGAATGTCCGCAAGACTGGCCGGCAGAACATCACAGCCTACGGGTTGGCACACCTGCTGGACCGGGTTCCGATCAAGACGGCGTTCGTGGAAGGCTTCGCTAGCGTAGAGATAATGTGGACTCCAGACTTTAACCGACGAGACAGGTTCGGTGGGCAAATCTTTGGAAACCGAAGTCTGGGCGCGATTGGTCCTCAAGCTACGCACCTGTTTGCAGAGCATCCTGAGTGGGAAGAAACAGAAGTGTGGACGAATGCAGACATCATCCGATATTTGGTGGCCCACTTCGCACCCGTAGACCTGGCTGTCTCTTTGCAAGGGCAGCACACAGCACTCAACAGCATTATCGAAGTCCACAATCAGGGCAAGTGGAGAAGCCTGTGGGACGCCCTTGTGCAGTTGATCGACAGGAAGCGTGGGGTTGGTTTCTCGGTTGATGTCGACGAACAGGTCCAGACTGTAGATATCCGTGTATTCACGATAGCCAGCACTGACATAACTGTCGGCTCGGCAACGTTGCCCGCCAACGACAGGCAGCAGACATTTCAGCTTCCTACGTCGCTCCCGTTGGTTCACCTGGTAGACGTGGTGCCGTTCAAAGAGACGATCATTAACCAAGCAAGTAAGTTGATTGTCCGTGGGCAGAGAGTAAAGGCGACTGGAACGTTTTCGTGGGCAGACGATACGTTGAAGTTTGGGTGGGACTTATCGTGGGGCGCTACCGTACAGTCAGACTACAAAAACGCGTTACTGAAGGGCGACAAGGATGCTGACCCATCGCAGCGCAACAAAGACATGAAGCGTACGGCATCGCGTTACGGCGGCCTGTGGACGCGGTTTGTTGTACCGCAGTTCTGGTCTTGGCGTGTTGGTGACGGACTGGGCGACGCAATAACGGAATACCTGTCGATAGGTCCCAATAATGATGGCACGTTTTCTCAATTCAGTGATGGCGATTGGAATGGGCACAAGAAGTTCGTGCGCCAAACCCCGTTCCTGGTAGGATGGGACTACACTGTTGACCCACCTGTGCCGTTCGCGACCCCGGAACACACGCAGCCAGAATACCAATCGATGATGGTGTTCATCAACGATACATTCACGCACACCGACGGGCTACAGAACCACGAGCCGACCCAGCAATCCTACCACGTCGACAGGATACCTATCGACAGGGTGAAGTCAGCGGGATACCGGCCGCTGGACGACATGATGGGGTTCGAGTTGAACATCCACCCACTCCATTACTTTGCTGGTGACGACTTTAGGGGGGAAGACCTCACCTACGTCGAAGTGGCACCGGAGTTCGATTGGCGCCAGCTTGTATGCACGGCAACGGTGGAACTTGATGTCCGGCAAATGATCGAGAGCGACCTGGCTCCGACGACGGGCGGTAAGCCACGCAAGCCAGCGACAGCAGACCGCACGATCGTAGTGGACGTGCCTGACGCGGAATACTGGTACGTGGCTCCCAATACCGCTATCGACACGAAACTGGCGATAGTGGAAACGGGAAATAGGTTGACGGACCCATACGTTCGGGCCAACGATGGCGGAAGTATGGTGCTTCGGGACGACAAGGTGAAGCTGGAGGGAATTGCCGCCTTCATGCAGGCGTGGTATCAGGTCAAGCGGCAAGCGGTCAAGATCCCGATCCATCGGGCGCGCAACTGGGTTCCCGTGGGGACGCTCATCACGAACATCACATCGGTGGATGAGATCACCGAGGTCAACACGGTAGTCACGAAAGTGACCACGGTGTTCCCGGAAGGCGCCCAAGGTGGTGAGGCCAGCACCACGATTGAGACCGGTTGGGCATCATTGGACAGCCTCGGCATAGCGTCCAGGATGTTGGGGTAAACCATGGCAATGGAAGACCGGGTGATGGATCTGGAGCGAGAAGTTGCTGACTTGCGGCAACAACTAGGCAGACTGCCGCTGGAGTTCCCGAAGGGCGAAGTCATTGGCGGCCCATGCTTGTCGGCGGAACTCGCAACAACGCTAGGCAGGGGCGGGGAATCAACTGGATACCTGGTTCACTATGTCAAAGGGTCGGACGCAGACGGAGAGTTCCTTCGGTCGACCGGCACGATAACGATCAAAGATATCGGAAAACCGGGATCAACGAGCAGCACGGCGCTGACCGGCGGGAAGATTCCAACCGGCAAAGAATTGATTGCCCCAGCAGCGATCGACGTTACACCCGTAGGAACATGGTACAGGCTGATCGGGTTCGATTGCGACCAGCTTGACGACGTTTAGGAGATAGACCATGGCAACGAAATCGTGGGCCGGACAGGTCGGAGCCGTGGCACAGGTCGTGACCTGCACGCCAGCGACCATCGAAGCGACCGACATCTTCACGTTCAACATCAACGGAAAGCAAATCTCGCACACCGCTGCGGACACTGTGGTCGCAACCACGGTAGCGGGCCTGGTGGCCGCGTGGAACGCCTCCACCGAGCCAGAGGCTATGGAGATTACCGCGACCGACACAACGACGGAGGTGACGCTCACGGCCGATACAGCGGGCAAGCCGTTCACGGTCACGCTGACGGAAACGGATGGCGGTGGCGCGGATACCCAAACATTCACGCTGGCCACCACCCAGGCCAACAAGTCGCCCAACGATGTGAACGACGGTGACAACTGGTCAGACGGGTCTGTTCCGGGTGCTAGCGACACGATCCACATTCAGCACTCGGCGGTCAGCCTGTTGTGGAACCTGGAGGCGCTGTCCGCGGTCACTGTGACGAACCTGACCGTTCACGACACGTTCACCGGGCAGATCGGGCTTCCGGAAAAGAACACGGACAGCACCGAGTACAACGAGTACCGGGAAACGTACCTGAAGCTGTCGATCACGAACCTGGAAGTCCGGGGCGCGAACGCCACCCGGCTCAAGTTCAACGTGGGCACGGTGCAGACGGCCGTTGACGTGTTCGGCACTGGATCGAGCGTGGATACCAACGTGCCTGCCATGCTGTTCCAGGGCACGCATGTCAGCAACACGATGTCCGTCCAAAAGGGAAACGTCGGGATCGCGTTCAACGGCGGGGAAACAGCGACCGTAGCCACGCTCAAAGCCGGCTGGGAAAGCTCGGCGGCGAACGACGTGATCATGGTCTGTGGCGTCGGGACGACGCTGACCACGATTGACCAGAGCAACGGCACGCTCACCACCAATTCGGCCGTGACCACGATGAACAAGGCTGGCGGAACGTGGACGCACTACGATGGCGCGGTAACCACGATCAACAACGACGCCGGCACGATCTACTACCGTTCCGACGGGACGATCACCACGCTGAACAACCGGGGCGTGTTCGACTTGTCTCGTGACAACCGAGCGAGAACGATCACCAACACGAACCTGTTCGCCGGAGCCAGTTTGATTGACACGGCCAAGACGATCACGTTC
>Ga0255047_10001185_pt1 | contig 19545 bp, 15 predicted proteins | sample JV7_2_1_MG_FD_183640 | JGI IMG/M metagenome (GOLD analysis project Ga0255047, IMG submission 183640) | Seawater microbial communities from Jervis Inlet, British Columbia, Canada - JV7_2_1 | ecosystem: Environmental > Aquatic > Marine > Inlet | place: Canada: British Columbia | collected 2016-10-06 | reverse complement strand
GGCGGCAGATTCGTGTGTCGGGCGGACTTTGCCTACGTTGAGCATCGACTCCTGATCGAGGTTGACGGACGGTCCTATCACTCCGACTCCAAGGCGTTTCAGCGCGATCGCGAGAAGCAGAACCGCAGCCAAGCACTTGGATGGAAGACCGTTCGGTTCACGTGGTTTGACGTTCATCGGGAACCTGATCGCGTGGCGGCGACGGTCTTGTCGTGGCTGAATCCGAACTGACCTGTTCTTGCGTAGATTTCGACCGGTCAACGCGACTGCTATCTACGCAAGAACAGTGGATCGGAGGCGCTCGAAGACGATGTCGGTGTTTCGGAGGGCTCTTTCGGGAGTGAAGCAGGCGGCGAGGGTTTGTGCGTCCAGGGGGACCTCGCTGTCGGAGGCGAGGTTCTCGCGGAGTGTTCCCGATCCGTCCCAGGTCTTGATGGCGTTGCGCTGGACGAGACGGTAGGCCTCGTCACGGGTCAGGCCCGTATCGACGAGCTCCAACAACACAGCCTGTGAGTACACGAGGCCCTTCGCCGACTCCAGATTGTCAGCCATGCGGTCGGTATCGACAACGAGACTTTCGACCAAGCGCCGCATACGTCCGAGTCCATAGTGCAGAAGATTCGTGGCATCGGGAAGAGCGACGCGCTCAACGGAGGAATGTGAAATGTCGCGCTCGTGCCAGAGGGCGACGTTCTCGAGGCCGGCCGAGGCGTAGCCGCGCAGCAATCGCGAGACACCCGTGAGGTTCTCGGATGCGATCGGATTGCGTTTGTGGGGCATTGACGATGAGCCCTTCTGTCCCCTTCCGAACGGCTCCCTCACCTCGCCAACCTCAGAACGCTGCAAATGGCGGATTTCCGTGGCGAATCGCTCGATGGTCGAACCGACCAGTGCGACCACGGACAGGAAGTGAGCGTGTCGGTCACGTGGGATCACCTGGGTGGAAGCAGGTTCAACACTGAGGCCGAGGGCACGACACACGTGGGTCTCCACCTCAGGCGGTGTGTGGGCATAGGTGCCGACGGCGCCGGATATCTTGCCGTACGACACTCCGTCCACCGCGTCGAAGAGGCGTTCGTGGTCACGCGCCACCTCGAATGCCCAGTTTGCCAGCTTCAGGCCGAAGGAAGTTGGTTCCGCCCAGATACCGTGTGTGCGACCGATCATCGCGGCGTCGCGGTGCTCGAATGCCCTCCTCCTGATCGTGTCGAACAACTCGGAAACAGCCTGGAGGAGGAGCTCGCCCGATTGTCTCAGCAGAACGCCCGAGGCCGTGTCGAGCACATCAGAGGACGTCAGTCCGTAGTGGATCCATTCGCCGCCTTCACCGACAGATTCGGCGAGCAGATCGACGAACGCAGCAACGTCATGGTGTGTGACGGCCTCACGTTCCTTCCAGGCAGCAGCATCGACCTCTGGCGTTCTGCGGGCGGATTCGGCAGCTTGCCTTGGTGCAACGCCGAGCTGCACCCAAGCCTCGACAACGAGGATCTCGACCTCTCTCCACACCTCGAGCTTGCGATCCTCGGACCAGACAGCGGTCATCTCAGGGGTCGAGTAGCGCTCGATCATCCCTTGAGGCCGTCCCTGTAGTCAGAGAGCCCGGCAGCGATGGCTTCATCGGTGACTGAGAGGATGGATGCCGCCAGGTAGCCGGCATTTGCCGAACTGTCGATTGCCACTGTCGCCACCGGGATGCCCGTTGGCATCTGAACGGTCGACCACATCGCATCAACGCCACCCAGTCCTCCAGCGGCGATCGGGACACCGATGACGGGCAGGGTCGTGTGTGCAGCAACGGCGCCTGCGAGGTGCGCTGCCTTGCCGGCGCCGCAGATGATCACTCCGAACCCGTTCGCCCTGGCATTCGTGGTGAACTCGGCGACCTTTTCTGGAGTGCGGTGTGCCGACATCACCTGTACCTCGTTCTCGATGCCGAAGTCGTCCAGCACAGAGGCGCATGCCTCCATCTTCGGCATGTCCTTGTCAGATCCCATCAGGATGGCGACCTTCATTGCGATGTCCCTTTCTCGTCCGCAGCGATGTCGGTGCGGAACTGCTTTCCCTTGAAGTCGATGCGACCGACACCAGCGTATGCGTTTTCTCTTGCGTCGGTGATGCTCTCACCCATTCCGACGACGTTGAGTACCCTGCCGCCCGAACTGACGAGCCTTCCGTTCTTGGTGCGTGTGCCAGCATGGAACACAAGGATGTTCTCCAGGGGCTCGAGTCCGGAAATGGTGAGTCCCCTGACTGGGGCATCGGGGTAGCCGGGTGCAGCGAGTACGACGTCGACAGCCGCTCTGTCCGACCAAGCGACGCTCTGACCCGTGAGGCTCCCGCTCGCTGCGGCCCTCAGCACGACGAGAAGGTCCGACGTGATGAGCGGCATGAGAACCTCGGTTTCAGGATCCCCAAGGCGGCAGTTGAATTCCAGGACCTTGGGGCCGTCCGGCGTGAGCATCAATCCAACGTAGAGGAATCCCGTGTAGTCGATTCCCCTGGAGGCCAGTTCGGCGAGCGTGGGCAGGGCGACGGTCACGGTCGTCCAGTCAACGAGATCCTCATCGATGTCGCCGACGGGTGAGAAGCACCCCATGCCTCCGGTGTTTGGCCCTTTGTCACCGTCGAGGAGCCGCTTGAAGTCGCGTGCGGGTTGCAGCGGGATGGCCTCGCCTGCCGCACAGATGTAGAAGATGGAAACCTCATCTCCGTCGAGGTGGTCCTCGATGACGACAGACGACCCTGCATCACCGAACCTGCCGCCGAGACATTCGTCGACCCAAACGATCGCGGCGTCGAGGGATTCGGTGACGAGCACGCCCTTTCCTGCCGCAAGCCCATCTGCCTTGACGACGTAGGGACCGACCGACTCCTCAAGGTGGATGACGGCGGCCTCGCGGTCCACGAAGGTCGCAGAGCTCGCCGTTGGCACGCAGGCCGAAGCCATGATCTCCTTGGCGAACGACTTCGACGACTCAAGGCGGGCTGCCGCTTGCACAGGGCCAAAGACGGGGATCCGTTCGGCGATGAGCGCGTCTGCGACCCCCGCCGCAAGCGGTACCTCAGGCCCGACGATTACGAGATCGACATCGCGGGACCGGCAAAGGGCTACCACAGCGGCTGCGTCTGTCGGGTGGACGTCCGGCGCGACATCTCCGAGGTCGGCGAGGCCTGCGTTCCCCGGACAAGAGATCAATCGGTCGAGCATCGGGCTCTGAGCGAGCTTCCATCCAATGGCGTGTTCCCTGCCACCTTCGCCGAGAAGTAGGACCCGCATTTCGATCAGCCCTTCGTCAGCGTGGCCTTGCGGCCGGGCCCTACAGACACGGTTCTGATCGGCACACCCGCAAGTTCTTCGATTCGCTCGACATAGTCACGAGCAAGCTGTGGGAGATCTTCATACTTCGCCACGTTCGCGATGTCGTCACCCCAGCCCTCGTGGTCCTCGTACACGGGTGTGCACTGGTAGAGGACGCGTTGTTGTCTGGGCATCTCGGTGAATGTCTCGCCCACTGCCTCGTACGCAGTTGCGATCTTGATCGTGTCGAAGTGTGACAAGATGTCGAGTTTCGTCAGAGCGATCTCCGTGAGTCCATTCACCCTGGCTGCATAGCGAAGGGCCACAGCGTCGAGCCACCCGCACCGCCTCCGCCTTCCCGTGACGACGCCGTATTCGCCTCCGATATCGATCAAACGGTCGCCGATTTCGTTCATCTGCTCGGTTGGGAAGGGGCCTGTGCCAACACGTGAGATGTATGCCTTTGCAACGCCGATGACGTTGTCGATCATCGTCGGCCCAATGCCGATGCCTACGGGTGCACCCCCCGCGGTCGGGTTGGAGGACGTTACGAAGGGATAGGTGCCGTGGTCGATGTCGAGGAGTGTTCCTTGGCCGCCTTCGAATAGCACGTTCTTCCCTTCGTCCAATCCCTTCCATACAAGAAGTGACGTATCGGTGACGTAGGGCTCGAGTCGTTTCCCGTAGTCGAGGTACTCGTCCGCGATCTCATCGAGGTCGAGAGGCAATTGGTTGTACACCTTGACGAGGAGCTGGTTCTTTGTCTTGAGAACCGCCTCGAGCTTCTCCCTGAAGATCTTCTCATCGAACAGATCCTGCACCCGGATGCCGGTGCGGGAGTACTTGTCCGTGTAGGCAGGGCCGATCCCACGTCTAGTGGTGCCGATCATCGAGTGACCCAGGTAGCGCTCGATCACCGCATCGAGTTTGCGATGGTACGGCATGATGAGATGCGCGTTGTTGGAGATCTTCACGCGCGATGGGTCAATGCCTTTCCTGGTGAGCGTCTCCAACTCCTCGAAGAACCACTTCGGATCCACCACGACCCCGTTGCCGATGACCGGCGTGACCGCCGGGTAGAGCACGCCGGAAGGAATGAGGCTCAAGGCGAACTTCTGTGTCCCGGTGACGATGGTGTGCCCCGCGTTGTTTCCGCCCTGGTACCGCACCACGATGTCGGCCCTTTCCGACAGAAGATCCGTGATCTTTCCCTTGCCCTCATCGCCCCACTGGGCGCCGAGGATTACCGATGCCGGCATGCAGTCCTCCAGTTCGTCGCCTCGGTGCGGAGTGTACAGCGAGGGGGGAAACCGAGGAATCGGCGCGGTACGGTTGCGACCAGTGCACAGATATGGCTAGGTTGCAGTCACTCGATCCTCGGATCGGAGGCGGTGTACGACTTCACCGCGCTATTCGCATAACCAAAATGGAGGAGAAGTATCAGCATGCTTAAGAGACTTGCTGTGCTCTTTGCTGTTCTCGCACTCGTAGCCGCGGCTTGCGGCGGTGCCGATGAAGCAGAGGAGACAACCACCACGGCCGCTGAAAGCGAGCCGCCAGCTCAGGAAACACCCGGTGACGGAACTCTCGAGACGGTGATGAGCCGTGGCACGCTGAAGTGCGGCGTTTCAACCAGCGCTCCGGGTTTCACCGATGTCAACCCGGATGGATCCCTTTCCGGTTTCGACGTTGACTTCTGCCATGCGATCGCTGCTGCGGTCCTCGGTGACGGTGAAGCAGTCGAGTTCCGTCAGCTGACCGCAAAGGAGCGCTTCGCAGCGCTTGAGAGCGGCGAAATCGACGTGCTCGTGCGGAACACGACCTGGACCCAAACGCGTGACACCGAACTGCCGCAGGACTTCGTCCATACGACGTTCTACGACGGTCAGCAGATCATGGGTAACCCAGCGAACCTTCCCGGACTGACGGCCGGGGGTGGCTTTGCCGACATCGACGGTGCCGTCGTCTGCACGAACGCAGGCACGACAACCGAGCAGAACATAAAGGAAGGCGCAGAGCTTGCTGGTGTAACGATCCAGCTCCAAACGGTGGAGAACTTCACCGAAGCCATGGACGGGTTCATCGCCGGTTCCTGTGACATCGTCACGACAGACGGCTCTGGCCTGTTCGGTCACCGTGCGTCGAACATCGCTGCGGGTACTGCGGGTGCAGAGAATTGGGTCATCTTCCCAGAAGCCCCGATCTCCAAGGAGCCGCTCGGTCCTGTCGTCCGTCAGGGTGACTCGACATGGTTCGATGTCGTCCAGTGGACCGTGTTCTCGACGTTCGCACTCGAGGAGTTCGGCATCACTTCGGCGAACGCCTCCAGCATGGCAGGTGAGGCCGGAGAAGTCGGTCGTCTCCTAGGTGGAGATGGTGAGAAGCAGACAGCCATGGGGCTGCCGGCAGACGCATTCCTCCAGGTAGCGTTGCAGGTCGGTAACTACGGCGAGATCTACGAACGGAACCTCGCGCCGCTCAAGCTGTCTCGCGACGGTACCTTCAACGAGCAGTGGTTCAACGGTGGCCTGATCTACTCACCACCGTTCCGTTAAGCACAGACAACCAACGACGACAGAGGGGGCACCCATCGGGTGCCCCCTCAGTCATTGGCGGGTGTTCGCGAGATGCCGGCACAAGTCCGGGACAAGAAATCCCCCCTTCATGCGTGCATTGTCGTTGTCCACCTGTCTAGGGTGCCAGCACGCAAGAAGGCTTCAACCCTGACAGCGAAGCCGCGAGGAAGGCTTGGGCGTGACGGTTCAGGTACGAGAACATCAGAAGACGCCGCTGTGGCGCAACGCAGCGTTCCTCAAATGGCTGGTTCAGCTGGTGGCGCTCGGCGCGGTTCTCGGGATCTTCCTGGTCCTTGTGAATCGGGCGCTTGCGAACTTCGAGGCCTCCGGGACAGAACTCAACTGGAATTGGCTCACGGACCCTTCCGACTTCCTCGTCTTCGAGGGGATCGACCTCGACCCAGACAGCGGAATCCGAGCGCTCGCGGTGGGAGCGATCAACACGCTGCGTGTCACGTTCTTCGGGATCATCGTTGCCACGCTGCTGGGCACGATCGTTGGCGTGGGTCGACTCTCGAGCAACTGGATAGTCAACAAGATCTCCACGGTCTACATCGAGACAATTCGCAACATACCGTTGCTCGTCCAAATCTTCTTCTGGCAGGCCATCGCGATCACGCTTCCTGGCCTTGTCGCAACCGACATCGGCGAGTACTGGTTCAAGAGCTCGAACAAGGGCTTCGGAATAGCGTGGTTCAGTTGGCTGACCGGATTCCTTCCGTGGCTGACGTTCATCGCTATCGGCATCTTCGCTGGCGGCTACGTCGCAAAACGGAGACTCCAGCATCAGGAGAAGACGGGGAAACCCGGTCACAGCCAATCCTGGGCACTCGCGACGCTGCTTCTGTTCACCGTGGTCGGTTGGTTTGCGTGGCCGATCCTGAGCTTCATGGAGCCCGTTTTCGCCGGCATCGCGAATGTGATCGACTCCCTCCCGCCGATTCTCGTTCCGATCGTGATCGCCGCCTTGGCGCTCCTTGGAGCCGTATGGTGGATCAGGAACTTCTTCGAATCGAGACGCACCCCCGCTGGATTCGGAAAGCTGACCGACGACGACTGGTTCCGGGTGATATTCGCCGGAGTCACAGGTGTCCTCGTTGCAGTTGCAGCCTTCATCTTCTCCGGACTCACCATGACGACCGTCGCAGGCGAGATGTTGTCGATTGCCGAGCTGGTTCTCAAGGGAATAAGCAACGTCTTCGATTGGCTTGCGCGGGGATTCTCATCGGACGGAAGCCAACCGCTGCACTTCTCCAAGGCGTCGGTTGTCCAGAGGGGCAACTTCGTCCAGTTCGGTACCACCGGCGCTGTGATGACCATTCCCTTCTTCGCTGTGTGGTTTGGAGTGACGCTGTACACGGGATCGTTCATTGCCGAGATCGTCCGTGGCGGAATCCTTGCGGTGTCCAAGGGACAGACCGAAGCCGCGCAAGCGGTCGGTCTCAAGCGATCCCAGTATCTCCGGTTGATCATTCTGCCTCAAGCGTTCCGGATCATCCTGCCGCCAATGGGGAACCAATACCTGAATCTGTTCAAGAACACGTCGCTTGGAACTGCGGTCGCCTATGCCGAGATCGTCGCTGTCGGTTCGACGCTGATGAACAAGAATGGCCAGACGCTTCCGATCGTCCTCGTTTGGATGGCGTTCTTCCTCGGTGGAAGCCTGCTGATCTCGGCAGTCGTCAACTACTACAACCGCAGAATGATGCTGGTGGAGCGATGAAATGACACACAAGATCGTACTCCCTGACGATCCGGACGCTGTGGAGGTTGCCCCGGAGCCGCCACCGCACGGACCCCGTGTGTGGTTGACGAAGAACCTGTTCTCAACTCCTGCGAGCGCGGTTCTGTCGATCGTGTTCATCGGAATCGCCCTCTTGACCTATCGCGGGCTGCTCAGCTTCGTGTTCAGCGAGGAGCGCCGCTGGGAGGCGGTGACGTTCAATGTCAGGCTGATGATGGTGGACGCATACCCAGACGGCCAGATTGCACGTGTCTGGGTGTCGATCGCCATCGTTGCAGTGCTGTTGGCGCTGTCGTTTGCGGTCTACCGCGTTGGCGGTCGTACGACACCCCGAAAGGTCGGGAACACCCTTGCAACGATCGGCGGGTTCGTTGTGGTTGGTGGCTTGGTCGGGCCTTGGGGCGTCACGTTCTCTCCCTTCGGTGTCGAGTCCGTTCGCGGATTCCTCGGTTGGGTGGTAGTGGGCCTCGTCATCTTCGCGATCGGGTATGGGATCCAGGCTGTTCTCGGTGAACGCGCCAAGGACCCGTCGATTCCTGTGATGGGTGTTGTTCTCAGCGGGATCGGCCTGCTTGTCATAGCGCTCTGGACGATCGAGTTGCCGGTTCCGGCCAGAGATGATGCAGGTGTCCAGATAATGGTGTTCGAACCGATCGCCAACACGACGCGCCAGCCGTGGACGGTGATTGCCCTGCTGGCGATTGCCGCCTATGTCCTGGTTCTTCTCCTCAGAGACAGGATTCCCGAGCAGGGGGCGCGCAAGACACTCCTTGCCCTTTGGGTGCTGTCATTCCCAGTCATTGTGCTCGTCATATTGCGAGACCCGGGTCTGGACAACGACAGAGTTCTGACGTGGTATCTGCCGATTGCCCTCGGTTTCGCTGTCATTGGTGGATTCATCCTGAACTTTGTGGCCGATTCGCGCGGCGAATTGGGCAGGGTCATCGGAGCAGTTCTGCTGATCGTGTCCGTTGTTTCGTTCCTGTTCCCCATGGAGTTCGTCATCAGGTTCCTGCTCCTCACCTTGGCCGTGTTTGCCCTGGCCGCCCCGACGTTCGGCGGTAAGGGATCGACGAGACGGTCGTTCCTGGGGGTGTGGGTCGGGACAGTGATCGCGATCACCTTCTTCGTGATGGTGCTCTCGGCCCCTTCGACGGTGGCTGTTGCGGGCAATCGATCACCATTCGGTGGGCTCCTGTTGACGATCGTCCTGTCTGTCGTTGCGATTGTCCTGTCGTTCCCGATCGGCGTGGTTCTGGCCCTCGGCCGGACATCGACACTGCCGATCTTCCGTCTCATGTCAACGGCGTACATCGAACTCATCCGTGGTGTTCCGCTGATCACATGGTTGATCGTCGCCTTCATCATGATGCCTGTTGCCCTGCCGCCGGGTATCGAGATCGGCAACATCGCCAGAGCCATCGGCGCCATGACGTTCTTCTCGGCAGCCTATCTCGCAGAAAACGTGCGTGGCGGACTCCAAGCCCTCCCGAGGGGCCAATACGAGGCATCGCAGGCGATGGGTCTGACGACAACACAGACGACGGCCTTCATCGTGCTTCCGCAGGCGCTTCGTGCCGTCATTCCCGCACTCGTGGGCCAGGTCATCGCCCTCTTCAAGGACACATCACTCGTCACGATCGTCGGTCTTGCGGACTTCCTCCACATCGCACGGGTGATCGTGCCCGGCCAGACACAGCCGTTTAACTTCCTCGGCGTGATGAGGGAGCCCATCTTGTTCGCTGCCGTGGTGTACTGGATGTTCACGTTCACGTTCAGCCGCGTCTCACAGCGCATGGAGAAGAAGCTCGGCGTCGGTGAACGTTAGATCATTGGATTGATAAGGAGCTCGTATGGAGAATCAGGAGACAGCACAGAGGACACTTGGTGACCCGATCGTCGTCACCGAAGGCGTGAAGAAGTGGTTTGGTGACTTCCAAGCGCTCAAGGGTGTCACGGCGACCGTGCGTGAGCGTGAAGTGGTCGTTGTCATCGGCCCTTCCGGTTCAGGCAAGTCGACCTACATCCGTTGCATCAACCGCCTCGAGGCCCATCAGGAGGGCACGATCATCGTTGATGGGATTGAGCTGACCAACGACCTCAAGAACATCGAGAAGATCCGGTCAGAGACCGGGATGGTGTTCCAACAATTCAACCTGTTCCCGCATCTCACGGTGCTAGACAACATCACGCTCGCTCCTCAGTGGGTCCGCAAGGAGCCCAAGTCCGAGGCCGTGGAATTCGCGATGGGGCTTCTCGAGCGGGTCGGCATCCCCGAGCAGGCTGACAAGTACCCTGGCCAGCTCTCCGGTGGGCAGCAGCAGCGCGTTGCCATTGCGCGGTCCCTTGCCATGAAACCGAAGATCATGCTCTTCGACGAGCCAACGTCTGCACTCGACCCTGAGATGATCAAGGAAGTGCTCGACGTGATGAAGGAGCTTGCCTTCTCGGGCATGACGATGATCGTGGTGACGCACGAGATGGGCTTTGCCAAGGAAGTCGCCGACCGAGTGTTCTTCTTCGACTACGGCACGATCGTCGAAGAAGGTACCCCTGAGCACTTCTTCACAAACCCTCAGCACGACCGCACGAAGCTGTTCTTGTCTCAGATTCTGTGAGCGAAGCTCTCAGAATCTGAGAGTTCGCGGTTTGCGGTTCGCGGTTTGCGGTTCGCGGTTTGCGGTTTACGGTGACCACCTGTCGAGCCAGATGCCTCTGAGCGGTACAATCCTCTCCACGGGCTCGAGACGGATCGAGGTTGGATGTGAGCAGGGCACCGAAGTACGTTCCGACGGCAAGGGAGCAAGCCTTCCTGGGTACAGTCGAGAACCCGAAGTACGACCGCCAGATCATCAATGGACTCGATCCTTTCTTCGAGGATAGGGCTCCCGAGGACATGGCTGGGTTCTACTCGAAGGATGAGATCTCCGAGCTCATGAGCCTCCGCGGAACGGACCGCGACGTCGAGAAGCGAATGCCGGTGAAGATCACGCGCCACTACTTCGAGTTGGCGAAGAACTCTGTGGCGCTCCAGCGTCTCGTCAAGGCGAATCCCGACGAGACACTCAATCTCCAGGGCTCAGAGGATCCGGGGTTTCAGATGGACTTCAGTCCAGTGGAAGGACTGCTGCACAAGTACGAGATGGGCCTCATGTACGTCATCTCCACATGCTCGGCGCACTGCAGGTTCTGCTACCGCGAAGAGCTGATCAGCCGCAAGGAGATCGAGCGTCAGGACGGGACGGTCGCCAAGAAGGGACTCGCCCAGATCAGTGAGGTGACGGACTACGTCAGGGCGCACAACGCTGCGGTCGAAGAGAACGGTGGCACCCATCCCGACACCGGCAGGCAGAAGCTCCGCGAGATCCTGCTCTCCGGCGGCGACCCTATGGCTCTGCCGAACTCCAAGATCGCTGCGTGGCTCTCGGCCCTGGCTGAGGCAGGTGTCGAATCGATTCGCCTCGGCACAAAAGAGATGGCCTTCTACCCTGACCGATTCGACGGTGCCTTCCTGTCGATGCTCGACCGATTCCATGAGACGTACCCCGAGGTCGGATTCCGGTTGATGGTGCACTTCAACCATCCGGACGAGTTCCTCGTCAAGGGAGCCGATGGTGCCTACGTCGAGGAGTCGAATGGCACCCTCAAGTGGGTTCCCGCCACGAGACGAGCGATGGATGCTGTCGTATCCCGCGGTTGGCTGCAGGCTGAGAATCAGGCACCGATCATCAGGGGTATCAACGATGACCCGCACGCGCTTCGGGTCATGCAGCGGGCCCTGTATCGGGTCGGCGTCGGGAACCACTACTTCTTCTGTGGCAGAGACATCGTTGCCTATCGTGCGTTCAACGTGCCGATCGAAACAGCATGGAACATTCTCAACGAATCACAGAAGGGACTGTCGGGCGTCGAGACGCACGCCAGGCTCTCGATCACGCACTACAAAGGCAAGACAGAGGTCGCTGCCGTCACCAATGATCCGATTCCGGGAGTTCGGGGAGCCGAGAACGGTGTGCTGATCTTCAAGATCCTGAGAAACGCAGCCGACGCTCGCGACCGAGGCAAGGTGTGCATCGTTGGTCGCAATCCGGACGCGATCTGGTTCGATGACTATGAGGACAGGGTCATCTTCGACGAAGCCGGCCTCTTCGACTACAGCCGCGTCGAGAAGAGGAGCGAGCCTGTGCCGGTGACGATCGGAACAGTAGGCGGTTCGTGAGGCGATGATCGACAAGAGGGTCACAAGCGCAGAGGAGGCCGTGGCCGACATCTTCGACGGTGCCACTGTCATGGTGGGGGGCTTCGGTGAGGCCGGTAGCCCCATCGAGCTGATCCATGCCCTCATCGACCAGGGCGCCGCCGGCCTCACGGTCGTCAACAACAACACGGGAAGCGGTGAGGTCGGCCTTGCTGCATTGATCAAGGCGGGGAGGGTCTCGAAGATGATCTGCTCCTATCCGCGCACGGCGAATTCAACCGTGTTTCCCGAGCTCTATCGGAGCGGGAAGACGTCGCTTGAGCTCGTGCCTCAAGGAACCTTGGCAGAGCGGATCAGAGCCGGTGGCGCAGGTATCCCAGCGTTCTACACGGCAACGTCGGTTGGCACTCCCCTCGAAGCGGGGAAGGAGCGTCGCACCTTCGGAGAAGAGAACTTCGTCCTCGAACACGGACTGACGGCTGACTTTGCGCTCATCAAGGCCAAGTTGGCCGACTATCACGGGAATCTGGTGTTCAACAAGACAGCCCGCAACTTCGCACCGGTGATGGCGACTGCCGCAAGAACCACGATCGTCCAGACTGTGGATGTTGTTTCGCCCGGAGAACTCGACCCCGAGTGCATCGTGACATCGGGGATCTTTGTGGACAGGATCGTGATCGTTGACCAGCCGGCTCTCGAGTCTGAGCTCGTGGCCCGAGGGGTGTCCTATCCATGACCGGCACCGCGACAGTCGGGCTCACACGCGACCAGATGGCTCAACGTGCGGCCCTCGACATCCCCGACGGCTCCTATGTGAACCTTGGGATCGGCATACCCGAACGGGTGGTGGCTTTCGTTCCTGAGGGTCGTGAGGTCATCTACCACACGGAGAACGGTCTCCTCGGCATGGGCCCCTCTCCCGATGAAGGAACCGGAGACCCCGAATTGATCAACGCCGGAAAGCGCCGTGTCACGGCAGTTGCCGGTGCATCGTTCTTCCACCACGCGGACAGCTTCGTGATGATCCGCGGAGGACATATCGACCTGTGCGTGCTCGGTGCGCTCCAGGTAGCCCAGAATGGTGATCTTGCGAACTGGTCCACCGGTGCTCTCGATGCGATCCCCGCTGTTGGCGGTGCAATGGACCTCGTTGCCGGGGTGGAGACGATCCATGTCATCACACAGCACACCACTCGCTCAGGCGAGCCGAAGCTCGTTGAATCATGCACGTACCCCTTGACGGGGACCGGAGTCGTGGACCGCATCTATACGAACCTGGCGGTGATCGACGTCACGGAGGAGGGTTTCGGGGTCGTCGAACTTGCTCCGGGTGTTGATTTGGACTACCTCCAGGATCGGACCGGTGCGCGGCTGCATGCTGCGAGCGATGTCTCGGAAGGAGTCGCCGGTGGAACATGACACGTCGTTGAGCGCACAACTCTACGAACGTGCGCTCAGCGTGCTCCCCGGAGGAGTGAGCCGCAACACGGTGCTGCGCAAGCCGTATCCGCTCTACGCAGACCACGCTTCAGGTTGTCGTGTCACTGATGTCGAGGGAGTCGAGCGGATCGATTTCGCCAACAACATGGCCTCGTTGATCCACGGGCATGCCCATCCGGAGATCGTTCGTGCGGTATCGGAACAGCTCGGCCGCGGCACCGCATACACGCTCGCAACCGAGGTGGAGATCCGCTACGCGGAACACATCGTGGGCCGAAACGAAGGGTTCGAGAAGGTGCGATTCGTCAACTCGGGAACCGAGGCTGTGATGGGGATGCTGAAGGCGGCGAGAGCCTTCACAGGCAGGCACAAGATCGCAAAGGTCGAAGGGTCCTATCACGGACTGTACGACTACGCAGAGGTGTCCCAGACGGCCGTGCCGTCGAACTGGGGCGCTGAGACGAGTCCTGTGCCGGTGCCTGTTGCGTTCGGTACGCCGCCAGGCGTACTTGTGGATGTTGTCGTGATCCCGAACAACGATCCCGAGCGGGCCATGACGATCCTCAATGGACACAAGGGTTCGCTCGCAGGCGTCATCTTGGATCCGCTTCCTCATCGTGTCGGCTTGATTCCCGCTACAGAAGAGTTCGTCGCAGCACTCAGGGAGTGGACCATGGCCGATGGTTCGCTGCTGCTCTTCGACGAGATCATCACGTTCCGCTCAGAGTACGGGGGTGCCCAGGAGTGGTATGGCGCAGTCCCAGACCTCACCGCGATGGGGAAGATGATCGGAGGTGGTTTCCCCGTCGGCGCCATTGCGGGCGGCGCCGAGGTCATGGATGTGATGGATCCGCTTGCCGATACCGTCCTCTTCCCGCATTCGGGTACGTTCTCCGCGAACCCTGTGACGATGACAGCGGGCCTCACTGCCATGGAGATGTTCGATAGGGACGCCGTTGAGCGAGTCAACTCGCTCGCAAGGCGGGCCGTTCTTGGCATAGAAGAAGCGATCAAGGACACCGGAGTGCATGCGTGTGTCACTGGTGGCGGATCGATGTTCAGAGTGCACATGAAAGACACCGCTCCAACGAACTACCGCGAGGCTTTCGTGACACCGACCCAATCCCACCGCCTACACATCCTCCTCGACCATCTCTTCGACGCCGGCTTCATCATGATCAACACCTGCTCCGCCACAACCTCGACCGCAATGGGCGAGAACGAAGTCGATGCCCTCATAGAAGCCATGGCCGAGGGCCTCGCAGAGATCCGATAGGCCCCTCTCTGCTGCGCTGCTCGCCCGTCCACCTGTCCAGACGCCTACCTGATCTTCTTGTACGCCTCCACACCTGCCATGAGGACCAGGGCGCCTGCGGTGGCGATGGCGAAGTGGGCTGGATCAAGGGCGACGGTTCCGAAGACCCGCTGGAGGAAGGGCAGGTAAAGGATCCCAGCATGCGCAACGATACCGAGCGCCACAGCGCCGAGCATCGCCTTGTTCGAGGCCAATCCGACCCTGAACAGGGACAGTTTCTCTGAGCGTATCTCGAGTGCGAGCCCGAGTTGAGCGAAGATCAACACGGTGAACAACACGGACTGCCAGGCGGGGTCATCGGTGTTCCACATCCACCATCCGACGCCGAGTGCGATGAGCGACATCAGCAGACCGAACACGCCGATGAACACCGTCGTTCCACCTCCGAAGATCGTCTCGGTCGCCGACCGAGGTGGCCGGTCCATCACGTCGTCCTCTCCGGGCTCGACGCCGAGCGCAAGCGCAGGAAGGCCGTCCGTGACGAGGTTCATCCACAGGATCTGAAGGGGGAGCAGCGGCAGTGGCATGCCGAGGAACGGGCCGATCACCATCACGAGGATCTCTGAGGAGTTGCACGTCAGCAGGTACTTGATGAACTTGCGGATGTTGTCATAGATCACCCTGCCCTCTTCGACGGCGGCGACGATCGTGGCGTAGTTGTCGTCGAGCAGCACGATGTCGGACGCCTGTTTCGAAACATCCGTCCCTGTGATGCCCATCGCGACACCGATGTCTGCCTTCTTGAGCGCCGGTGCGTCGTTGACACCGTCACCGGTCATCGCCACCAGGTCATCATCGTCCTGGAGGGCAGCGATGAGTTTGAGTTTGTGTTCGGGGGACACGCGAGCGAAGACGTCCACCGTTCTCGCTGCGGCCGCGAGCTCGTCGTCGTCCATCTCGTCGAGCTCCGGGCCGATGACGACTCGATCGCTGTCGGTGATGCCGATCTCTCTGGCGATATGGCGGGCCGTGAGCGGGTGGTCACCCGTGATCATCACCGGCCTGATACCCGCCGCCAACGATTCCGCGACCGCACCAGGAACAGACTCGCGCGGCGGATCGATCAGTCCCAACATGCCCACGAAGATGAGGCTGTTCTCGACGTCTGGGTCGCCGTCGACGTAGTCATCGAGGGGCTTGACAGCCAGTCCGAGCACTCGCATGCCTGATCCTGCCAGAGCCTCCTCAGCCTCCATTATCCTCGCGGTCCACCCAAGGTTCAAGGGAGCGGCACCCTCTCCCGTCCACACGCGGTTCGAGTGTTCGACCAGGCCGGATATTGCGCCCTTGGTGAACGCAACAAACGCAGGCAGATCAGCGTCTTGCAGCACCTCGGAGAGTTCGCTGAGACTCTGTGGCGCGGCTGATGCGTCCGACGGAAGGCGATGGATCGTCGTCATGCGTTTCCGGTCCGAGTCGAAAGGCACCTCGCCGACTCTTGGCAGGGAAGCCTCGAGTTCGTCCTTGAGAAGCCCGACGTTTGCGCCTGCGACGACGAGTGCTCCCTCCGTCGGGTCACCGATCGCCTTGTAACCCGACTTGCCGCTGGTGAGCGCAGCGTCGTTGCACAAAGCACCGGTCATGATCGCAAGTTCGATCGTTGGGCGAACGGTGTCTGGGATATCGTCGTCGAGGAACAGGTGATGGTTTGCTACGTCGAGTACCACGGCTGTCATGCGATTCTCTGTGAGTGTGCCTGTCTTGTCTGTGCAGATGACGTTCACGGATCCGAGCGTCTCCACTGCTGGAAGGCTCCGGATCAACGCGTTCCTCTTCAGCATCCGCTGGGCGCCGAGCGACAGGGCAATGGTCACCACTGCCGGCATCGCCTCAGGGATCGCTGCGACGGCAAGACTCACCGAGGTGAGGAGAAGCGTCTCGATGTCGTCTCCCCTGATCAACCCGAGGACAAAGACGACGGCGACGAGAGCCGATGCCGCGACGGCGAGGACCTTGCCAAGGCTGTCGAGCCTCCTCTGGAGAGGCGTGCGCTCCTCATCGACAGACTGGATCATCGAGGCGATCTTCCCGATCTCGGTTGCCATTCCCGTGTCGGTGACGAGGAGTTCACCCCTGCCCATCGTGACAGTGGTGCCCGAGTACGCCATATTCCGACGCTCGGCCAGGGCGCGGGCCGATTCCAGCGTCGTGTCAGCCCTCTTGTTGACGGGCTCCGACTCGCCTGTGAGCGGGGCTTCGTCTATTCGCAGGTTCGGCGAGTGGATCAGTCGGCCGTCCGCAGGCACAATGTTCCCCGTTTCGAGAAGCACGCGATCACCCGGCACGAGATCAGCTGAGGGGAGTTGGGCGACCTCACCGTTTCTCCGGACGGTCACCGCCGGCACGGTCATCTGCTTGAGGGCAGCCATTGCCTCTTCAGCCCTGCTCTCCTGCACGTATCCCATGACACCGTTCAGGATCACGATTGCGAGTATCGCCACAGCCTCGATCCAGTCGCCGAGAAGGGACGATATGAGCGCCGCAGCAAGGAGAACGTAGGTGAGTACTGCCCTGAATTGAGCCACCAGGATCTGAAGCCGACTCCGCCCTGCTTCGTCCTCGATCTCGTTGGGGCCGAGACGACCGAGTCGGTTCGCTGCTTCCTCAGACGAAAGCCCGTTACCGGGGGACCCCAGGCGCCGCGCTGCTTCGTCTGGAGTGGTCAGTGACCAATCCCGGTTCTCGATGTCCATGGTGCAACCTCCAGGCGGGTCTCATCCCTGAGCGAGCTCGTCCCATCTGTCGCCCTCAGCCAGATCGATGATCGTCCACGCCATGGCGAGCGCTCCGTCCGATATTGCCTGCTCCCCTTCGCCAGAGAGCGTGTGTGTGGCGAACTCCTTCTGGTGGTTCACGATCGGGTGGCAGTGAAGGTCGAGCACGGGATGAATCGAGGGAACCTCGTGCGAAACGTTGCCCATGTCCGTTGACCCTGAGGTCTCAGGTGCGATGTCGACCAGGCGGTTCATCTTCCGACCCGCCCGCAGGGAGTTCGCCTGATACAGATCGACCAGTACGGGGTTCGACACCATGTCCTTGTACCTATGCCCCATCTCGCTGGTTTCGAGTCTGCAGCCGGTCGCCAGGGCGGCGGCTTCGAAGCACTGCATCACTTTCGGGTAGATCTCATCAAGCCGATCATCGGTTGCTGCACGCACGTACCAGCTCATTGCGGTGCGTCCGGGGATGATGTTCGGCGCTGCGCCTCCGTCGGTGATGATGCCGTGAACCCTGTCCGAGTCCTTGAGCTGTTGGCGCAGCGTCGATACGTTGACGTACGCCTGAACCGCTGCGTCGAGCGCATTGATACCGAGATCGGGTGCGCCGGAAGCGTGCGACTCATGTCCGAAGAACTCGATATCGGTGTGGGCTACGGCAAGGAACTCGGGGTCCACCAGGTCCCTCGTAGCCGGATGTACCATCATTGCCGCGGCAGCGCCCTCGAAGGCACCTGCCCTGATGAGGTCCACCTTGCCTCCGTATGCCTCCTCGGCCGGCGTTCCGAGAACCGTCAACCGGATACCGAGATCCTCGACAATCGGGACAAGGGCGAGACCTGCACCTATCGCTGCCGTGCCGATGATGTTGTGCCCGCACGCATGGCCGACCTCGGGGAGCGCATCCATCTCTGCGCAGATGATCACCTCTGGTCCTGACGAACCAATTCGTGCGGCGAATGCCGTGTCGAGACCATAGGCGGGGTATTCGGCTGCGAAACCTCCGGCAGAGAGCATTTCGACGTACCTTCGCGAGGTTTCGTACTCTGCGTGGCCAACCTCAGGGTTGGCGTACATCCACTTCGAGAGCTCGCGAAGCGCTGGCTCGTGTCTGATGAACTCATCCTGTGTCCGCTGCTTTGTGTCCACGTGTGCATCTCCCTAGGAATACCGAGACCGACCGTCAGGTTGCCAGCCAGCGTGGGTGAGGCTACACCGCCCGTTCCCATCGACCGTAATGTCGCAGGCGCCGTAGCATCGCGGCGGACAAGGAGAGCCCATGAATCACGACCACGGCCAGGCACCGTCGTCCACTGACGCAGCAGGGGAGCGCTTCGCGTGAGCGCATTTGCCGCTATTCCGTCGCCATCCCAGAACGTACTCGAACTTGGTCCGCTGTCGATCTACTTCTACGGCATCCTCATCGCGGCTGGAGTCATCGTTGCTATCATCGTGTCGAAGAAGCGATACGAGCGGTTTGGTGGGAGCGGTGAGCTCTTCGAGTCCGTAGCGATCTGGGCGATTGTCATCGGATTCCTCGGAGCGCGGGCTGGGTATGTCTTCACCCACACAGCCAGGTTCGAGGGCCGACCGTGGGCCGTTCTCTTCATCTGGGAAGGCGGTCTCGCCCTCTACGGAGGGCTCTTCTTTGGCGCTCTCACCGTCATATATCTCGTCAACAAGCGCGGCGGGGACCTCTTCGCGTTCGCCGACGCGACCGCTATCGGCATTCCGCTGGCGCAGGCGATAGGACGATGGGGCAACTACTTCAATCAGGAGCTGTTTGGTACACCATCGAACTTGCCATGGGCGGTCACCATCGACCCCGCTTATCGACCGGTCGGATACGAGCCGTTTGAGACATTCCATCCGACATTCCTGTACGAATCCCTCTGGAACGCGCTCATCCTCGTTCCCGTCATCTTGTGGCTCGAAAGGGCAGGGAAGCTGGCGAAGGGTACGTCCTTCGGGCTGTACATCGTGATGTACAGCTTCATCCGTTTCGTGATGGAACTGCTGCGCACCGACACGACCTTCAGGCTATTCGGCATGTCCAGGAACGGGTGGATCTCGGTGGCAGCCTTCATCGGCGGCTGGATCTGGATCTACTGGATGCAGAAGCGGGCAGAGCAGCGGACGCTGGTGGGAGAGCCGTCCCTGCTGTCACCGCAAGCGGCAACAGTTCACGGTTCACGGTTCACAGTTCACAGTCAGGATCCGTCCGGCGAGGAGCCGGAGTCCGAGAGCTGACGAC
>Ga0255047_10001182_pt1 | contig 19559 bp, 39 predicted proteins | sample JV7_2_1_MG_FD_183640 | JGI IMG/M metagenome (GOLD analysis project Ga0255047, IMG submission 183640) | Seawater microbial communities from Jervis Inlet, British Columbia, Canada - JV7_2_1 | ecosystem: Environmental > Aquatic > Marine > Inlet | place: Canada: British Columbia | collected 2016-10-06 | reverse complement strand
TGGAACCTCCACCACCACCTGTTTTGTCAGAAATTTCAACGTCAACTGCAACTGCAGTTTGTCCGTCAGTTCTTTCTACAAACTTTGCGAATTCTCGATCTTGTCGAGATCTAGATAAAGCCATAAATTGTTGTTAAATTTATATTGTGTAATACGTGACGAGCATTCCACCACGCCACGACAAGTTATAGGCTTTACCTCCAAGTAACCGATATGTTAATGAGACTAAATAGTTTCCTCTTCTTTGATCTCTTCTTTCTTAACTGCTTTCTTCTTAGGTTTTGCAGCAACTTTCTCTTTTACTTCTTCAACTGCTTCGATAACTTTCTCAAGTTCTTGATTGTCTCTTTTTTTCTGTATCTTAACATATTTCTGGTGTACTGCGTAGCTCTTACTTGTTTTATTCCATTCTTCTAAAGCTTTTTCAGGATCTTCACACACTCTATATCCTTTATTAAGAAGATCATCTCCAATTGGACGTCTTTCTAATCTCCAAGCTTGTACATCAACTGGTCGTCCTTTTGGATTAATAACCCAAACAACTCCATCATCTTTACCTTCATTCTTTTGAACTTCGTATTTCATAATTGATTATGTTAATTATTAAACATGTATAGCCTTACGGGCTTTCATAAATTCAAGATGCTTATTGAAGTGTCTATAACTAACATCCTTACCAATTGTGAATGTTATTTGTTCCTCTGATTGGAACTTCCACCCCCTCCTACATCTATCACATAGCATATTATATTTCGCTACACTATTCAAGCAATTGTTGTCTGAACACTTTTTCCCAGAATGAAATTTGCGTAGTTTTTGCTGTTTAAACATGAAGGCTAATTGGTTATGTACAAGAGGCGAACAAGTCGCCCCCTGCGGCATAATCAACTAGAGATTAATCTAGAGATTGTACGTCAACACCGAATGTGTCTCTGTATTCAAGTACACCATAAAGAGTATCAACAGTAACGAGGTTACCAAGATATTCTTGTTTATACTGAGATTGAACACGTGGATTAACTTGCATTGCAAGAGCGAACGCTTCTTTTTGGAAGAGAACGTTATGAGCAACAGTAGTAACAGTTGGAGTGTTAGTAGTCATGAAAACTTTAACACCGTAGATGTCACCAATTTCTCCGTTTCTAAGACCCATTGAGCTACCAGATTCATTCACAAGAGCGAATTTATCAAGAGCAAGAATGTCTGCTTTTGCAGCTGGTCGGATTACGAAAGAACGATCATTCATTGGAGCGTTAGCTTCGTCAAGAAGTTCAATACCACCAAGGATGTCAGCGTCAGCAAGAGCTGAAGCACCTGATCCAGTAGTTTGAGAAAGTCCAGCGTAAAGGCCAGCAACACTATCGTCAATAGCTTCAGCAATTGCATAACCAGATTTCTGAGTATACATAGATTGAAGGTCATATTGAGATTGTGCAGAAACAATATCTTCAACGATGAAAGAAGTTTCTTTATGTTGATTGATAGAGATGTTAGTAACTCCTTCAGTTGGAGCTTGTAGAGTTACAGAAGTTTGTGCTGTTTTATTATTAGCCACAAGATTTGAAAGATCAGGAATGTGAATAGTGTCACCGAATTGAGCAACATCCATGTCGAAACGCTTAACTAGGTTAGCGAAAACAAGACTTTGTTCAACGGCCATTTTTACTTCCTTACTCCAAACCTCAGGTATAAAATTTGCAGCGGTTGTCGTGGTTTGATGTCCAGAACCTAAAGGCATAATTAGATATTAAGGGTGGATAAAAAGTTTGCGAGTATTACTTCACCTCAGAAGATTAAACTCCGAATTCCATATAAAGGTAAGCTCTTACAGTACCTGTTACAGTACCATCAACAGCTTGAGTTTTAGTAAGTACTTCGATGTTGTCTCCTCTTGAGAAAGCGTAAACACCTTCACCATTAGCAGCAGTCGTATCAGAAGCGTCTACTACAAAAGGATCAGTTTCACCAACAGCGTCAGCAGGAACTGCAGTCAGAGTAGCGATTTCAGTACCAGCTACTTCGATTGAAGCAACACCAACAGTTGTCGTCATAGATCCTACTACTTCTTCGATTCGACCAAATGATCTACCTACGTAAAGCTTCCCAGCAAAAGGAGCTTCCATAGTAAATGCAGTTGTATCAGAAGAAGCATTGTAATCTACAACAGCCTCAGCACGTATATAATTAGGCATAATTATTGCGTTAGATTGATTAATAAAAATTATTTCTTACTACTGAGATATTCAACGATTTCAGGTTTATACTTCTTCCAATCTGCAGCAGAAACGTTATCAATTGCTTCTTGAGTCCATTTCTTTTTACCACCAGATTTAACACTAGCGTTATTAGATTTTGGAGCAGAAGCAGCTTGACGAGCTGAAGGTTGAACAGGAGTATCCCCGAATTCTGACTTGTATATTTCAGCATAAGGAGTTGTCTTATATTTAGGGATGTATTGAGCTAATTCCATTAATTTTTCTTTCTTTTCGATTATATGAGGATTCTTCTTAGCCTCTTTATCGAAATTTGAAGATTCATCTTGGAATAGAATGTCTTTTACAATTCGTCCCATAATATCTTTCGGTAGAGTTTGTTTTATCTCATCTGATATCTGATTAATATCTTCATCATTTGTTATAAAAGTTCTCTCTACCTTTTGCTGGTTAGTTTCATGGAATTTCTTTTCAAGCTCTTTATAGGCTTTTTCAAGATCTTCCGTAGTTGAAAACTTTCCAGCGAGTTGAGGAGTTGTCGATTCTGTCGATTCTTCTGACTGCGCGTTGTCAGTTTCATCAGCAGTGGGCACGTCTTCAGTTACTTCTTCAGGTTGTTCTGTTTCCAGAGCCTGATCGTCCTCAGTAACTTCAGCAGTGTTATCCAAAGTTTGATCCGTCATGTTAAACGAGTTAAATTATTAAAGCTTCACTGAACTATTGTTCACTTATATTATTAGCATAATATTGACTTTCCTGCAATATCCTGCGGTATACTCTTAGCTCTGCTCTGACTTCAATATCTTCTTCTTCTTCTAACTTATCACGAAGCTTCTCAACTTCAGATATCATCAACTCTTTTACAGCATTGAATTCGGGAGTTCTTAAAGCACTCGCCCAGATACCAAGCTTCCTCTCTTGTTCCTTTTGATAATCGATTTGATCCATACGGGTTATTGTTATTGAATAGCATTCTGCGCTTCACCTGCAAATTTAAGAATGTTGTTTCGAGTTTGTGGGTCCATTTGTTCAAACTCAGGACTTGTACTCATTAGTCTAAATCCTTCGATGATCTCTTCTGGATTATCTCTGTCAGTTAGTTCAGTATTTTTTCCTTCAGCTGCTTCCATAATACGATTAATGATAGCTTCATCAGGTGCACCTTCATCGACTGGAGCTCCACCTTCTTGAGGTTGACCTTCTGCTTGTTCTTGAACTTGAGCAAAGAATTCTTCAGGGTTCTTAACTTGGTAAGAATCAAGGAACTTCTCAATGAGAGGCTTAACTTCAAGAATACCAGCTTGAGCGAATGGTGTAAGTTGTCCAAGGAAGATAGCAGCTTCTTCTCTTTCTTTAAGATTAAGTTGTACACTTGTAGATCCTGGATCAATCATAAGATCAAAAGGGAAATCAAATTCTTCTAGATCAAACTTCACAGCTTCTCCACCGATTACTTGATTAATTACTGATTCATCTTGAAACGCTAAGTTGTTTTGTACAATCATTTCTCCAGCTCTAGCGAGTCCTATCTCTAGATTTTCTAGTACAGCATCGATTCTAAGATTACTTTGAGCAAACAGTATTCGACTTCCAGTAGCAGTATCATTGAATCCACTTGCTTGATCTTGAGTAAAGTTGTTAATACCAGTTATGGTTTGCATGTCAACTTCCATCTGCTCAGTTTCTCTATAACTATTCTGAGTTACATTAGGAACTTGTACAGGAGTTACAGCTTGAGCTCCACCTTGAGCTACCATTACATCTGTATTTATATCTTTGAACTGATCAATGTCAATGTTCCCTACAGTTGGATCAATAATGTATCTTCCTTTAATTGCTTTAAGTACATTATCAAGTCTCATATTTCTAGTATGCATGAACTCATCTTGAAGTCCTGCTAGCATTCTAGTAATTCCAATACCGTAAGCTTCACCTGGAATCTCTTGGTAATTAAATTTAACAACTGGATATTTTCTATGTGGGAAAGGATTGATAGTATTTCTACCAATTACTTTTAGATCAATAGAAACAAGTTGAATTGGTTCACCATCATCATTTTGTCCGTAGTAGTAATAAAGATCATTAGATCTACCTACTGGTTGTTTATCAGCATCATTGAATTCTTGTTCTTCAAACTTCTGAGATATCTTATTAGCTGCATCATCAGTTGTTCTTTCAGTTCTTTTCTTAGTATCAAGAATACTATCATCATCGATTTTATCAAGGTTCTTAAATCCAAGACGCTCCAACTCAGCTTTGCTAACTCCTCTACGAACATGCATGAAGAAAGGAGAGTCTTGAACATCAGCGTATCTATAATCAGTATATACATCAAAGATATCTAGAACACATGCCTTGTTCATTCCAACAGTACCGACTTTTTCATTCTCCATTTTCTTTCTATTCCACAACCATTGATCTTTTTCATCCCATTCGACAAGCATAAATGCCGTTCCATATACTGCCATATTTTGAGCAATCTCTCTTACTCTTGTTTTCATCTGTATTCTTTTCCATTCGAACTTAATATAGTCTTTCAGTGAATCAACCTTAGTAGAATCAACTGAACCATTTCTTGGATTAACCACAAATCTAGGATTGTTACCTACAAGTCGAGGCATCATATTCCATATAGTTTCATAGATCTTAGGAATGAATACTTTGTGAAGAGTATTAGTTGGGACATTACGTTGACTATTAAAGACATAAGTCCTTTCATAATCATCTAGCCATTGTTCTCTTTTACTTGAAAGATCGGTATTAGATTGTTCACGAGCATTACGTATAATTGTAAGTGCATCTTGATCTAAAATACCTGTCGGGGATTCTTTGAAATCTGCCATTATGATTTTGTTAGATGATTCCCACCTCCTTCGTACCTAGGGAATGCAAGTTGTAAAATATATGCTAAAGCATCGATTATATCATCATGCTTACCATAAGGGAAATTGTTGAGTTGGTCTAGGATATTCTCTTTTCCTTTGACACGTTTCGTTAATCTCCTTGCTATATGTATCTTACCCAATTGCACAAGAGGTTGCAAACCCATAATCCTTTCATACTTCTTCTGATCGGCTTTAAGTTCATGGATCATAAAGAAATGCTGAAACTCTCTCATCTTATCTTCGATAGCATACTTCATAGATTTCTGGAACCCAACAGTTTCAAGTCCATACTTCATAGGTTTATATTTCATATGCAATTCAAAGAGTTCTTTAATAGATTGATCTGGTAAAACCTTTCCGTTAAAGAAATCTAAGATCCATAAGTTGTTCTTATTATCCACTCCGACAACTATATGAACAGTTTCATCAGCTGATTTCTTTTCACTGATAGCTAAGTCAGAAGTCATAAAGATATTCATCTGTGCTAATACAGGATTATCAATAAACAATTCGATCTTAGATATGTCAAACATCTTATCGTGTTTATCAATAACGTTTAACATCTGAGAACTAAAAGCAATAGTACCTAGATCATTTTGTTTACCACCTTCACCGTATAACCATTCTTGTCCGTCAGCATCATCTTTATGTGGAACGAATCTAGCGGGCCATTGTATTTTATCATCAAAGATTACAGGAATATTCATATACTGCCAGCCTTCACCTTCGAATTCACCGAATCCTTTTCTAACTATCTCAGGATGAACACCGATCTTTTCTTCAATCCTTGGAATAATTCCATCTTGTCTAACACGATTACCTAGGAATAGAATATTAGAATCTTGTGATACACCGGCTAGTAGTTCAGACGTGAACCATTCCCAGTTTTTGTCTATTACATCCTTGTTTTCAACAGCTTTGAGAACATCAACATCATCAAGTAACCAGAAGTCTGGTCGGAATTCCCCATCTGGTGCACCATACAGAAGACCACGAGGAGACTCTCCAATTGAGAATGCCATACATTTTACGTCGTTTGTTGTAATAAATTCTCCAATGGTCTTTTTAGTCGATTGTTTATGTTTATCCTGCGTCTTTTCTTGGTAGAACAGTTCACCGAAATCTTGACGAAGCAGTCTATTAGTTTGAAGTTGTACAACGATATCGAATAGTTTGGCCCTAGCAGTTTTCTTATCGTAACAACATAGTACTTGAAACCGTTTCTTCTTATACACAATGTTCTGAATATACTTCATCTTAGCGTATACAGTTTTACCTGATTCACGAAACATAAGAAGAAGTACACGTTTAAACGATTGATCATCTAAAAGCTTTGCCATCTTATAATGGAAATCAGCAGGTGATCTAGTAAAGATTTGTGGGAAATAGTATACAGCAAAGAGAAATAATGATTTTTCTCCTGCAAGTTTACGTTTGATTGGACACCTGAATAACTCTAAGAGCTTTTCTTTATTCATTTGTTCTTAAGGTATTTAAACCAACCTGAAAATCTCAGAAGCATCCTAAGAGCCTGACTTTTAGTCTTCACTCCTAAGACACTTTTTGCATTAGTTAAAGTATCATAGTCGTACTTATCTAGTATTACGGTAAAACGTTTCATTATAAAATGGCTTTAATATCATCTTCATGTACTATAAAGTATTCTTCTCCTTCTACTTTCACTGGTTCACTCCATCCTAGGAAGATAATCTTATCTCCTTCATTAATATGATCAAGACTAGAATGAGATACAGTACCTATCTTTTGTCTATCGTGTTTAACCATTGAAGGAATTACTATCCCTCCCTTAGTTTCAGTTTCGACTTGAGCTTTAACAGCTACGTTTGGATAAATCATTTTCATATTAGATGTATTTATTGAATAATTTAAGTTCAGTTCCGTATTCATTGGTCTTCCTTTAGCCATTATAGTTTGTTATGTGATTTAACTTTTCTTCTCTCTTCTCTGAAATCTTTTTCTGTATACGAATCACCATATATCAATCTTAATAAATATTTACTCATAAATTCTTCACGTGGTATGTATTTCATATTAGAGATGTTATTTAGTAATTACACATTGAGTATTATATCTGAGTAAATATCTTTGATTATCACCGACGGTAAAAGCACCACAAACTTCTTTTGAATATTTAATTACATACACATCTTCCTTATTCAAGTAGCCTACATTATCAACCTTGGTAAGTTTGATAGTGTCTCCCAGACAAATCCCACAACCATGATTATCTAATTTACCCGTATAAGTTTGCTCTTCTAATCCTTCATTATTCATATTTTCATATAGTTATTTATTCTTTATATTCTTCAATCCAAGCACGAAATTTAATACACCTCATAATAGTTTTGTTATAGCATTTCGTTGATTACTTTTTCAACATAGTTTCTATCTTCTTCTGATACGATACTTACTTCAGCTTTAGTTTCATTCTCTGTTTTCTTCCTTAGATTCCATTCATCAAATTTACGTTCCATAATCCATGCATACTTCACCCAAGTTTGCTTTTCTCCTTCCAAAGAATTGATCATATTTCGCTTCTGTCCACGGAAAGCCTTTTTATAGAAGGCGAAAAACGTATCCAATCTTTCATCATTTTCCTTTAGATTTCCATGTTTCCAATCTTTCCATGAACGTAATGACACTTGTTCTTTTTCTGGCAATCTATCATTGATTTCTTCTATTAAGTCTATATCTGTTAAGGCTCTAATATTGAGTCCATCAGATAGAACTTCTTCCATTACTTTAAGAAAGTTATCGGTAAGTTTAGTTGGTCTACCTTTTGCTGCCATAATGTATTGTTAGTATCTGTAAGTAAAGATATCGCTTGAGCTTATAACGTCAGAGTATATACGTAAGACTTGTTGCATCTTACCTTTAGTATACTGGTGAAGTTGTAACATGTTCAAGTTTTGATTCTTATCGTATAATCCTAGTTCTTTGGTAGTAGATCTGAAATAGTCTATAGCTTGAGGTTCTAAGTCTGATGCTTCCATTAAGTTAGATAGAGTATCAATGTAGTCTGATATGAGGATATCGGTAGTTTCACCTTTACTTTCTTTAAGTTCTTTAATAGGTGTATATATATTTTTATGAGTCATTTTGTATGGGGTTATAGTTATTAAGATGGAATTCTGGTTCTACTTCACCAGTAGATTGTAGTTCTTGTTTAGCTATATGAGTAGCAATGCAACAAGGAATATCTTTAATCGCTTCACACTCCGGGCAGCTAATAGTACAAATGTTTAGTTGTTAATTTTAGAAATGAGACTGAATAAGTCATCTAGGTTTTTTTCTTTATCGTTACGTGTACCGAATATTTCTTTGAATCCTTTAGGTAGTTGGCTCATCTTTGTTTGCGGTTAGTTTTTTATAACGAGTTTGTAGTGCTAGTAGTGTACCACGTGAAGCAGATACTTCTGACCAGTCATCTATGAGAGAAGGGATATCTGATCTAACACCTAGCTCTCTTAGAACCTTTGATAGTTCTCTTTTAACTTCTATGTCAATTTCTTTCATAGTCCTTTGTTATTGTTATCGCTATTACCAATTATATCATTTACTTTCTGTAAGAGTTTTACAAGTAGTCCTACTATTCCTGCTACTAATCCAAATATAAGTTCCCATACACTATCGAAGTTTTGAACAACGAATATGAGAAAAGCTACACCAACTAGTAAACCGACAATTAACCAGATAAGAGCAAACATTAGTAGAGTTCGTTATTGATAGCAGTAAGGTATGAGACAGCATTCTTCAAAACATCTTGATGGATTAGTACATTGGAAAGTCTATCTCTTTCATTGAAGAATAATACTCTAACTTCAATTATCATCTCGCGATCTTCAGTGTTTAAATCTTTAGATAGTAGATCTTCTAATCTTTTTAAGTTCTTATTACAAGTTTGAATGCCTTTTATTATTCCAGTATAATTCATATTATCCATATTAATTATTGTTAGTATTAATAATTCCCATTATCTTTGATTATATCCTTATCTGACAGAGGATCACATATATCTTTTCGTAAAGATCTAAGCTTATGATATATAGTTTCAAGTATATCTCTTTGAGATTGTATTATATCAAACTTTTCTTCAAGACTAGATGCAGACCTTAATAAGAAGTTTGTCTGAAGTAACATGTCATTTAGATCTATTATCTCATTGATCTTTTTAATTTTCATGGCATCTTGTTAAGGATTTGAGATGTTAAGCTGAATATTTTAAATGATATTCAGCTTAACTGTAAATGGGAGAAACTTTTCAGATTATTCTATCCAATGAAATCTTGCATAAAATCTGTAAGATTTTGGAATGAATAGTCTACGATTTCTTCTCTACCTACGATATCATCGTAAGTGAACATTTCTCTTCCTAGTTGTTCTTGCATGTAAAACCTCTTGTTTTGTTTTGAACATTGATTAACTTTCTTACCTGAAAGATTAATCCCTCCGAACTATTATACAGATTAATTATAATAAATCAAGTCTTTTATTATCATTTCAATATACTAAAACAATCTTCACAGTAGTAGCAATGTTTAAGTTTATATAGTTCTTTAAAGCGTTTTCTACACATCCAACATTGCTTCATACGTATAAATTTTTTCTTAGGTTTAGTAGTATTTTCAGGTAAATCAAATAGGTTTATAGTGATTTGTTACTTATTGCGCAATAAGAATCCATACTACCAGCAGGTTCTTCAGTGAGGGTACAAATATAGTTTTTGTAATAAGGGCATATATTGCATCTATTGATATCATTAGGATAATATTTATCCCTATATTTAAATCCAGGTATTTTGCTTTCTATTTCTTCTACTATTGTTTTCATAATAATTCGTTAGAAATTAGTTTTAAGAGATATTCTTCAATATACTCTCTTTTGAAAGAAACTGTATTTTGTATATGAAAGTCTGAGTTTTCATCAGATACCATATTTACAAAGTTATCCATAGTTAATGGTCTTTTATATTTCTTCTTCATAGAGGTTTATTATAGTAATCAATATTTAATTCATGTTGGACTAATTCTAAGTGATAAGCATGATCATCATCATGTACAACTATTCCATTCTCATAGACTTCTCTACAAGTATCACACTTACAAGAAGTCTCTTTTCTATATATTCTTTTTCCTATACGATCTATAAACCAATCTAAACTATACTTCATATATTAAGTTAAATAGTACAGTATTCTCTTATTGTATATTACTAGCCTTAGACTATATCTTAGGTGCAAGAGTAGCTTTAATCCGTCTTATATGAAGAAAGCTAAAAGAAATAATAAGTAATACTAAGCAGGACTACAAGAATGAATTTCTTAAAGACCTAATTACTATTACCTATTCGTGATGTCAAAGTACAAACTCCATATATGTTAGCCTTGAGACTTATAGTGCTCAGTATGCTGGTGAGTTGTAAGGATTATCCGCCCAGAGGTTTCCCTCTGCGTCTATACATCAACACGTTCCTTACATTCGCTTACGTGCTTTCGTTGTCTAGATGTATGACTATACCAGTTATTCACTGGACCAGCCACACAGAGAGCATAGTGTGGCCGGTTCAAAGAATATAAATTAAGAATGATTTGGATGATATCCATAAAAATCCTATGTGTAAAGCGATAGATGAATGTATGCGATGCGATTTCTCTCGCAAACTATCACCCTACACATAGGATTCTAATTGCACACATTCAAATAAACGATAGCAAATAATTAAAATAAATGCAAGCACAAAGACCTTTACGTATCAATAAAGGCCTCTATGAGAGCGAAAACATTATACTCTGTTAATCTTACATCTACAAACTTGCACATACTCTGTATTACAATCTATGCAATATTGATAATGTTGCTTAGGTTTCTTTTTAATTGACTTATCTTCCTTATCTCTTTTAACTATAGTTTTTAAGAGTACATGAACTTCTTTGAGACGATTATTAATATAATCAATCTCCTCTGGTAGTATTTTCATCTGATTTGTTAACTGGTAATACATCAACCCAATACTTGTCTATTTCTATAGCTCTATAGTAGTGTCTAAGCATGTTGATTTGTTGTTCAACCCATACAGGATTGTAGCTTTTAGACTTTTCAGAAAGCCATATATAGTCAAAAGCATCGGACTGATAGTGTAAGCATTTAAATGATCCTTCAAATTTGTACATAATTATTGGTTATAGATATCAACGATAGATCGACTTTTAACTATAACGTCTTTATATTTCTTCTTTAATTCTATTGCATTTGAATCGAAGAATGGTATACAGATGTCATCATAGTACTCGTAGTTTTTAACTTCCTTTTGTTTCTCTCCGTTAGAACAAAGACAAGTCATTGTATGTTTATATATAGTTTCTTTCATAGTATGTTATTAATGATTAAATTTTTTTCCATTTACCATCAGTAAACTCTCCGAAATGCTCTCTGATGGATTTTTTTAGTTTATCTGCACTAAGGCCAGCTCGTTCAGGCCAAGATGTAGTCTTAAGGAAATTGAAAAGGTCGACCATGTAATAAGGTTCATTAGGATTGAACGCATCTTTTATAGCTTTGGTGACTACAGCGTCAGCAAGTGCTCTATAATTATAATCGATTGTATTAGATACTGCCATTTCATCTTGTAATTCAGGCATCTTTATTTGTTATTTGTTAGTAGATCACGTATATTAATTTTGCGGGTTATTCCGCTTCACCTCCTTCGTCGAGCTCTACTTCGGTAGGGCTCTTCGTCATATTATTTTTGTTTTTTAATTATTAGTATTTGTAAACTTTTTTAACCTTGCTTTCGCGGAAGATAAACTTGAACATTTTTTTGGCTTCTGACAGAGAATCTGCGATTATATTTTCTTTGACGTACCCTTTGTTAAGTTTAATTACTGCTGTATATGTATTCATGTTATAAGGTTAGAGAAATAATAATTGTACCTACCACAGAAAGTGTAACGATATATATATCAGCTAGGATATATGCTCTGCTACATAATTTATGAGTGGTCAGGTAATAATGATATGCGATCATTGAGATATAGAATATAAATAGTATTAAAAATTTCATTTTGTTTTTATTAGTAGATAATATTTAGTATACCAGCAATACTGGTTCCATATAAAATTCCAAACACAATGGTTTCACCCCAATTAAAATTGAATTTATAAACTGCCAAGTAAGCTGGGATTACCATAACGATTGAAAGAAGAATAAATTTCATTTTGTTTTGTTAAATTTTAAACTGCATATTGTAAGCCTCTTCAGCTTCGCACTCACATTGATATTCATAGTTTTCTAAATCCTCAATGTAAGCAAGTATTTTCATATAAGTCTTTACATCATCCGCATCTTCTAGCATTGCATATAAATATTCTAGGATATATTCTGCTGCCTCCTTAGATTCTGGGTAATATGTATTCATGATTAATTATTATTGTTTTTAAAAGCTTTTTGTCTTGTGTATTCATTTATCTGTGAGAAAGTCATATCTTTGATACGTGCTTCCTCGAAAGCTCTTACTGCTCTATTATATTCCTCCTGTATGTCATTGGAGTCAATAGAGTGCTCATTGAGTATTGTCATAATTGTTTGTTAATTGGTAAAGCACATGTATATTAACATAGACTGTACAGTTATACAACCCCCTTTTGAGTAATTAACTTGTTCAACATTTCTATACCTATATTATATATACAGAAATATGTACATAATAATTACTATTGACATCTGTACAGTTCTTTGCTAGAATGATTTCGATATCAAATAATTATTAATATGAAAATTAAAAGCATTAAAGGAGTTGAACAGTTTCGAAAAGATTTCAATTCTAAGATTGAAACAACCATAGTCACTTACCAAGGAAATATTCATGGAATATATCTCACTGGTAATGATATGAAGGAAATAAAATTATCTACTAACAAATAATAATGGATGAATTAAAAGAGATAATGGATATGTTTGATGAGCTCAAACTTCCTATGCCATTTAAGACTAGACCAGGTAAAGGTGGTAGTGGGCATCTTAAATATATAGATGCACGACAGGTAATGGATAAGTTCGATGATGTTGTTGGGCCAGAGAACTGGAGTGACAGCTACAAAGAAGTAAAAGGAAATGTTTACTGTACTATCTCTATCAAGGTTGAAGAGGAGTGGGTAAGCAAGAGTGACTGTGGAACAGAAAGTAATTTTGAAGCAGAGAAAGGAGAAGCAAGCGATGCTTTTAAAAGAGGAGCAGTTAAGTGGGGGATTGGTAGATTCCTATATGAAGATACTCCAGTTAAGGAGAATTCGGCTTCACAGTCAATTATAAAGTGTAAAGGCTGTGGCAAGACGTTAAGCACATTTATATTCAAAAAGTATGATGGTAAAAACTTCAATATATATCAATGTGATACATGTAAAAATGATGCTGGATACCCTTTGCCATATTGGGATGAAATCAAATAATAAATAAATATGTTAACACAAAAACATCTTAAAGAGATACTTGATTACGATAAGGAGACAGGACTCTTTACTTGGAAGGTGAAGAAAAGCAAAAAGATAAAAGCTGGAAAAATTGCTGGAACTTTAAACAACAGAGGTTACACGGTTATTACAATAGATGAAAAGAAATATTCAGCTCACAGGCTAGCTTTTCTTTACGAGTATATGAGATTCCCGGAAGAAATTGATCATATTAATCATGACAAGCTTGATAATAGAATTTGTAATTTAAAAGAAGTTAGTCATAAAGAAAATTTAAAAAACCAGCCCATGCGTAAAAATAATACATCAGGTGTAAGTGGGGTGTGTTGGAAAAAAGACTGTGAAAAATGGGTAGTCCAAATATCGGCTAATGGGAAAAATAAAACCATTGGATGTTTCACATGTATAAACGAAGCAAAACAAGCAAGAGAAGAGGCGAAGATCAAATATGGTTATCATCCAAATCATTCTTAACAAACTATCATAATTAAATTACCAGCAATTCTTACCGGTTTCAGTTCAAAGACAGATGGTTCATCTAGTATTAGATTCAATACTCAAGAACTATCAGATAGTGAATTCCTTGAAATAAAGCAACACCATAATTTGTATGGATGGCTACTGTTTCAAGAGAGTCACGATTTAAGGGCTCCTAAGGAAGAAGTACCAGATATGACGAAAAGTCCAGCTAAAAGATTAAGGAACGTCCTCTATCGTTTATACGAACAGAGGGAACATGACGGCAGTTTTGATTCATATTATTCGGTTCAAATGGAGAAGCTTATAAATATGGTCAAATCAAAGTTAGATTAATTTATCAATTATTAACACATTTTTATGCAAAAGTTTATTTTAACAGTTATAGTCTTCAGTTTATTCATTACTCCTACTATGGCGTTTGCTTTCACAGCGCAATCCTTAGATTACCAAAGGGAATGCAGCAAGCTTAAATATTGGAACAATACCACTGAGTCAGTATCAGTTTATACAGGTAAGGAAGAAAACTTCGTACTTGCATATGGAGAAGAAGTTCCATATATAAACAGAGGATCATGTTGGGAATCAACAACTTCAGCTTTGGTTGATGGACATCACGTTCGTGTTGCTGCTGCAACTCCAGAACAAAAGCAACGTAATAGAGATGAGGAACAAGCTATACTACGTGATGGTGTAGATAAAGAAGTTTATAGAAAAGCTCAGATAGAAGAGATGCTTGGTATGACTCTAGAAGAATTTCTTATTCAATAACATAACTTATGAAATTACCAATACCAAAGTATAAGATAGGTGACATAGTTATTCTAGATATGCTCGATGAACCTTGTTCACGATACAGACAATGTAGAATTGTTTCATCTTATTCTACAACAGCAAATGTGTGTACATCTGATAGATTTTGGATTTATGTCTACGAACAGTTGATTGTTGATATAGCTTGTGGTGAAATCCAAAATCCTGATTGTGAATATTATGAAACTACTGAAGAGGAAATCTTATATAAACTTTAACCAATAACCTATGAAAAATATAAACTATTTCAATTTGATTCTATTTATTATCTTCTGTGGAGGCTGTTCATTTCTCCTATTTAAGATAGTAGAAGCAACAATACTTGCGCTTAATGCTGCAATAATTATTCAATAACCTTTTAAAATGACAGAAGATAAAATAAGGGCAACTTTTAAAGAATACGTTACAAGAAGTTCATGTATTAAGTATAGCCATAATAAATTTTATGACTTAGCTGTTGGAACCTTGGTTAAGATAAGGAAAACTAAAAATTATAATTCTCATTATAGAATTATTGGCCCCAATGATCTTATTTTTAAATGCGTTAATTATACAAAAAATGGATGGAATCATATCATAGCAGATCCTAACTATAAAAAATTTAGAAAAAGCTATTGGTACCATGATCAGAATAAAAAACACCTGATGTATATAGATAAAATAATAGGCCAACCAATAACCATTGGTAAAATAATTGGATTATTACCTATGAACACGAGAACTGAGATAGTTAATTTTACGTATAAGATAAAGATAAAACAAAATAGATTTTCAAGTTCTGCCACTGAAATAGAATGTTTTAAAAAAGAAAAAAACAGAAAGAGTTTGTGCAAACTTTTAGAAGGATTCTATGTTTATGGTGCTTCAAATAAGGTTGCTGTGTTTAAAGATAAAAATAATGAACCAATTTGTTGTTGGCAATTGAGTCGCTATGGCTTAGAACAACATGATTGTGATCAACCGCTTGATACTATTAAAAAACTTTATAATTTATTAATAACAATTTAAAATGAATAAATCTACAAAAATAAAAATATTAATCTCAGGATTATTTATAATCCTACTAACATCAATCGTAGTAAACGGAATATATATCAACAGTTACGAATATCTTGAAAATAAATACTTTGAGATTCAAAAAGAATATGAAAAAGCAAAAGAAGATTTATTGCTTAAAAAATTAGAGATAGCTAATGAATGTCTAGCTGCCCTGGATGAATTTGATCAAGAGAAATATAATAAATGTAAGTATGGGAAAGAGGGAGTTAAACAAGTAACTGAAAGATTATATGAATCGTTTCCTGAAAAATATGATGATTGGAAACCTAGATATGATCTACCTCAAGATTTATTCTATACTTTTTTAAAAGAAGATAGCCCAGTAATATCTCAAGCAGCAAAAGATCACTATAAAAGAAACGGATTACTAGCCGTAGACGTAGCATCGAATGGAAAACCATTGACTCAATATGCTCCAGATATTTATAATGAAGAAAAAGAATGGACAGTAAAACATATCAATCACCCAACATCTACAGGTAAAACACTCGAATTAATTATAGAAGAAGATAAGAAGGTCTTAATAGGCCATGTAAGAGACTATTTAGCGGAAGATGACTCAAAGGTTCATACAGGTGACCCTGTAGCTGTAACTGGTGGGACCGAGGATGATGAGGGGGTGTCTACGGGTTACCATGCACATATTGAGTATTATTTCTGGGATAAGGATAAAGATGCTTGGGTAATATTTGAATATAAGTTAGGAGAAAGTAATCTACATATAGTGTGGACAGAATCCGCTATGGAAGCAAAAGAGAGATCAGACAACAATTTGTGGATTATATCTTCATATTATACACCAGTAAAAGGACAATCTAGTTATTATAACGGATCATATGAAAAAGATTTTGAAGTAAATTGTCATGGGAATTGTCTATCACCAGCAGATGGAGGAAAGTTATTGACGCAAAAAGATAAATACCAGATCGTTGCTTGTCCAAAAGTATATCCATTAGGTACCAAATTTAGAATAACTCTACCAGATGATCATCCAGAATACCCAAATAAAACATGGATCGTAACATGTAGAGATAGGGGAGGAGCAATCAAGATGTCAGATACTAATAAGAAAGGACAGAATCAGATTGATCTATGGTCTGGAATTGGTCAAATAGATGGCCCTCATCCATGGATAGGAGAAATGAGTACAAACAAAGCTAATGTCGAAGTAATAAATCATTTAACTTTATAGCATGAGAGAGATAAAATACATTGTAATCCATCATAGTGTCACTCCACGTGATTTAGATTTGGAAAAAAGTTTAAATTCTTTTAATAATAGTCATAAGGTTAGGCTTACTGATAAATTCAATCAGCCATTAAGTGGGACTAAATGGGATCATATAGCATATCACTATGTAATAGGAGGAAGTGGCACTATAGCCTCAACTAGAAATCACGATATTGTTGGTTATCATGCTGGTAATTTAAAGGTAAATAAAGAATCATTAGGGATATGCTTGAATGGGCACTTTGACAAAGAAAAACCATCAGAAAAACAATTAGATACATTATCACATTTAATAAGAGTGTTGAAAGAAGAATATCCTAAAGCAAAAGTAATTGGGCATAGAGATGTTGCGGGCGTTAAAAAATCTTGTCCTGGAAAGAACTTTACTGATAATATGATACAAAGATTTAATAGCTTAGGTAGTGAAATTGAAAATAAATCTGATAATATAATAAGTGAGATAGAACTTCTTCAAGATGGAATAGGATTTACAAAACAAAGTAAAGCAGATTGTGTTCCATATTCTATTATGATGGGTGCAATAATAAGGATGTGTCTTAAAAAGCCTGAACTTATAGATAAACTCAAGGTTGATGAAACATTCCCTAAGAGATTCAGAGAAGCTATTGGGCGTCCAAAGGGAGCACTAAATCTTGGAGGAGCTATAGAGAAACTTAAGAAGAATGACACGACATTAGAGATATATTGTGGTGATTATACGTTAGCATTAAAACCTAACGGAGGATTGGTTAAGCTTAACAATAATCAAGAAGCTTATGAGAAGTATATTAAAATGGGACGACCTATAGTTGTATCAATGACATATCATTTCTTTGACAAATATGGAATCAATGCTAAGCAGTATGAATCTCCACATATGCCATATAAACATAACGGTTTACTAGTAGGTATATATCCTAATAAGAGACATATTCAGAAGATAGATAGAGGGAAGGGTAAGATACAGCAGAGGATAACTAAAGGACTTGCGTTATGGTTAGACACTACAAATAAAACTTCTTATTCAGAAGATTTACCTATGGGAGTGAAGGGGATGCCTACACAGTTTATGTCTTACAAAGGCAACTTAGTTGAAGATGGTATATGGGAAGCGTTCAGTGTTAATCCAACATTAATCGACTAGCATGAAAAAGCATGTTAAAAATTATTTCAAGTATTACGGATACGGTGAGCAAGATGTGATTCTCTGTGAGAGTTGTACTATGCCAGCTAATAGTCTACATCATCTTGTGTTCCGTTCACATGGCGGGTCAGACGAACCAGAAAATATTTTAGCTTTATGTCAAATTTGCCATGACCGCAGCCACTTTAAAAAGAAGCCTTATCTTACATTTGAACAGCTGAAAGAAATACATTCTAAATTTTATCCATGAAAATAGATATCTCTCCTCTCAGTATTAACAAGGCTTTTAAAGGTCGTAGATTTAAAACGCCTGAGTATAAACAATTTGAAGAAGAATTTTGGTATAGACTTCCTAACGATTTTAAAGTACCTGAAGGCAAACTACAGTTATGGATTGTATTTGGCACAAGTTCAAAACTTTCCGATACAGATAATTTTCTTAAACTGTCAATTGATGTATTACAGAAGAAATACAATTTCAACGATAGAAGAATATTCAGAATATTAGCTGATAAACATATAACAAAAAAGGGAGAAGAATTTATATCCTTTCAATTTTATAAATTAACTGACAAATTCAAATGATAAACAAAATAAAATACTGTGACATTCCAGATGACATTAGAATATTACACGACATAAACCTTAGACTAAAAGCTTCCGTGAGAGAGAATGTAGAGAAAGATATACAAAAGTACAGCAAACTAAAGCTAGATCTTATAGAGAAATATAAAGGCAAGTATCAGTACAAAGAAGATTTTGCTTATAAAATGGTATCATTCTACAAAGATAAACAAAAGATAGGTTCCTTTCATTATATCTAGGCCTTCTTCTTAAAGACTTTATTAGCTTCATCTCCAAAGAAATTTGGGAAGTATAGCTGAAATATAGTTTTAATTATTGATCTTACAGCTACTAGCATGAGACCAGAGAATATCATGTTCCAGAAACTCATATCAAAAAGTTGATCTTCATTAATAGATGCAAGTGCTTGTAGATACGCATATCCTTCGATTGACATATCAGCTATAAAACCTGATATAAAAGTCTGGATGTGCGTTCTATGTTTCTTTAAGAACTTCTTCAACTCCTTTGGGCCGAAATATTTTCTTATTGTCTTGGTCATGTTTATTTATTATTGAATATAACGAGAATTGGGCCTAACGCGATCTTGTCCTTTTAGTCCTTCTTAACTTTGACTTTGTTTTGTCTGCTTTCTCAAGCTTTCTAATGCCAAACTCTTCTGCGATC